>Ga0207950_100528_pt1 | contig 12711 bp, 8 predicted proteins | sample Subbio11_8B_AprC_FD_184814 | JGI IMG/M metagenome (GOLD analysis project Ga0207950, IMG submission 184814) | Serpentinite rock and fluid subsurface biosphere microbial communities from McLaughlin Reserve, California, USA - CR11_8B_AprC (SPAdes) | ecosystem: Environmental > Terrestrial > Deep... | reverse complement strand
CACCCAACATCCAGGCTGTCCTACTGCCCAGCAATGCGCCCTTTATATTCCCGCTGCCCGATATTTACCAGCAGCCTTTACCTGGATCCGTGACTCCACAGCCAACCCCAATACCCGTCGAACCGGAACCATCCCCCTAATAAAGGTCATGGGATGCCATCTAAACCAGTCAAATCGCCCTCGGGCAAACTTATTCGCCTGACCAGCTACTCCAACTGTGCGGGTTGAGCATCCAAATTGAGCGCCGCTGCGCTGGCGCAGGTTCTGCGCCCGGTTAAAGAGGTTTTTAATTCCATGGAGTACCCGGACCTGCTGGTCGGCTTGGATTCTCCCGATGATGCTGCGGTTTGGCGGATCGATGATCAGCGCGCCATCGTCGTCACCACCGACTTTTTCACCCCGGTAGTAGATGACCCCTATGACTACGGCGCAATCGCTGCTGCCAATTCGCTCTCGGATGTTTACGCGATGGGCGGAAAACCTTTCCTGGCCCTTAACGTGGCTGCCCTGCCGCCGGATCTACCTCCCGAAATAAGTTCGGAAATCATCCGCGGCGGGGCTGAAAAAGCTCGTGAAGCCGGGGTGGTAATAGCCGGCGGACACACCGTTCAGGACAAAGAACCCAAGTATGGTCTGGTGGTGATTGGCTTTATCGACCAACAACACATGCTGACCAAAGCTGGGGCTCAACCCGGCGACCGTTTGGTGTTGACCAAGCCACTTGGTTTTGGGGTGACCACCACTGCCCTAAAACGTGAAATCGCTGCCCCGGAGGATGTCGAAGAAGTCGTTGGGTGGATGAAGTGCCTGAATAACGGCCTAACCCGCCTGGCCGCTGATTTCAACCTTAAAACGGCCACCGACATCACTGGCTTCAGTCTGCTCGGCCACGGACTGGAGATGGCCGAAGCCAGCCGGGTTGCCTTCCGTTTGGAATACGAACGGATCCCCTTCGTTTCCTGCGCTAAAAAATATGCCGCCCAATCTGCTTTTCCCGGAGGGGCATTCGACAACCAAGCGCACTTCGGACCGCGGGTGCGTTTCGCCCCCAAGATCTCCCAAGCGGAACAAATGTTACTTTTCGACCCGCAAACATCCGGAGGGTTGTTGTTCGCCGTGCCTGGTGAAATAATCGACCTCTTCTTGAAACATGCACAGGATATCGGCCAGGCAGCCTGGGAGATTGGAGTGGCTGTCGCGGGGTCCGGTATAGATGTGGTGTAGGCACTCATAACTCTCCCAAATCGCTAACAAGCCAGGCTGGCTGGCCCTTGGCAGCGGCAAGGGCTCACCAAGGCCCCATGGGACATTTTCGTCAAGCCTTGGACGAAGTTCTCGTAAGTTGTGGGTAAATATGACCGATACCTTTGAGTTTAATTCTCGTCGCTCACCGGTTATTGGGCGGGGCGGGATGTGTGCATCCTCCCAGCCATTGGCGACCGCTGTTGGGCTGGACATCCTGCGCCAGGGTGGCACCGCGGCCGATGCCGTGGTGGCTATGGCAGCCGCCCTCAATGTAACCGAACCAACTTCCACCGGTCTGGGCGGCGACTGTTTTGCACTGTATTACCAGGCCGCAGGCCGTAAAGTTTATGCCCTCAACGGCTCCGGGCGCGCGCCGGCAGCCCTGACTGTTGAACGTCTGCGCAAGGCTGGCCTGGAAAAAGAATTACCCCCCTTCCATCCCTACACGATCACCGTCCCCGGCACATGCGCTGGTTGGTGCGATCTGGTCGAGCGTTTTGGTCGCCTGCCGCTCAGCCAGACTCTTGCCCCGGCTGTCCGACTGGCCGAGGAAGGTTTTCCGGTGGCACCCCTTACCAGCTATTTTTGGCAGCGCGGCGCCGAACGCCAGCTTCGCACGGCGCTCAACGGGGTTGAATTGACCCTGGATGGACGCGGCCCAAATCCCGGCGAAATTTTCCGCAATCCCGGACTGGGGCGGGCCTTGCGTCTGATTGCTGAGGCTGGAAAAAGCGCCTTTTACCACGGCCCGATCGCGCATGCCATCGCCGCGGTTGTCCAACAAGCCGGCGGCTGCCTGACCGAATCCGATCTGGCCGCCCATACCAGTACTTGGGAAGAGCCGATCTCGGTCGAATACCGCGGTTTGCGCATCTGGGAATGCCCGCCCAACGGTCAGGGGTTGGCTGCCTTGCTTGCATTGAACCTGGTAGAAGGATTCGACCTGCAATCTATGGCCTCCCTTTCACCCGAACGCCTGCACTTGCTGGTCGAGGCCATGCGTCTTGGCTTTGCAGATGCCTTTTACTACGTAGCCGACCCAGCCTTCTCACCTGCTCCATGGGCTGAATTACTCAGTAAAGCCTACGCCGAGCAACGCCGAAAATTAATCGACCCCCGGAAAGCCCTGGCGGAAATTAAATACGGTCACCCGCAAGCGGTCAGCGACACTGTTTACCTATGTGCAGTTGATTCATGGGGTAATGCCTGCTCTTTCATTAACTCCAACTACATGGGTTTTGGCACCGGAATTGTCCCCCCGGGCTGGGGTTTCAGCCTGCAGAATAGAGGCCATAACTTTAGCCTGGATCCAAAGCACCCCAACGCCCTCATGCCGGGTAAACGTCCTTACCACACCATCATCCCCGCCCTGGCCACATACACCCATGACAACGCATTGTTCGCAGCCCTGGGTGTGATGGGTGGGTTCATGCAGCCCCAAGGACATTTACAGGTCGTTACAGGCCTGGTAGACGACCAGCTCGATCCCCAGGCAGCCCTCGACCGCCCGCGTTTCTGCATCCAGCCGGAGTCGGCGGCTGCATCCATCGCCTTGGAAGCCGGTATTCCGGAAAAAACCCTGGCCGCGCTCTCCGAAATGGGCCACCCGATCCAGAGAGTCAGCGGCATGTCGCGCGCGATCTTCGGGCGCGGTCAGATCATCCTTCGCGACCGGGAAAACGGCATCCTGTGGGGCGGCAGCGACCCGCGCGCCGATGGATGTGCGATGCTTTTGGTATAAAATAGAATCCATGCTAGAACTTAATTCCCATCTTCAGGGTATCCTGGATACCCTACCCGCCAAACCCGGTTGTTACATCATGAAAAACACCGATGGGCAGGTGATTTACGTCGGCAAAGCGGTTAATCTGCGCAGCCGGGTGCGCTCGTATTTTCATTCTGGCAGCGAGCAAGATTTTAAGACCCGCCAACTCGTTCAACGGATTGTCGACATCGAATGGATCGTGGTCGCTTCCGAGTTGGAAGCGCTCATCCTGGAGATGACCTTAATCAAAAAGCTCCGCCCAAGGTACAATCTCCGTCTTAAGGACGATAAACGCTATCCCTACATCAAAGTTCATTGGGCTGACCCTTTCCCTAAGGTGACGGTTACCCGCCAAATGCTCGATGACGGCTCGCGCTATTTCGGCCCTTACACCAGTGTCTGGGCGGTTCACCAGACCCTGGACGTGTTACGGCGCATATTCCCATACCTGACATGCGACCGGGTCATCAGCGGGCAAGACGAACGCGCCTGCCTGTACTACGACATCAAGTTGTGCACCGCTCCCTGCATAGGCGCAACGGATAACACCTCCTATCGGCGGATGCTCGCCGACCTGTGCGAATTTTTGGAAGGTCGTACGGATCCGATCGTCCAGCGCCTGCAGCACGAGATGGATCAAGCCGCCGAAGAGCTGCGTTTCGAACGCGCCGCAAGTCTGCGCGACCAAATCCAGGCCATCGAGCAGGTGGTCGAGAAACAAAAGGTCATTTCTAACGACCAAATGGACTCGGACGTGATCGCTATCGCCCGCGATAACGGCGAAGCCTGCGTCCAGGTCTTTTTCATCCGCTCCGGTAAGCTGATTGGGCGTGAGTATTTCATTCTCGAAGGCGCTCAGGGTGAGCCGGACACCGAAGTGGTTGCCGAATTCATCAAGCAATTTTATGCCGAAGCAGCCAGCATCCCAGGTCAGGTTCTGCTTCCCCAGGAAGTCGAAGAGGCCAATATTATTCAGCAGTGGCTGCGCACCCGCCGCGGCAACCCAAAAGTTGAACTAATGGTGCCTCATGGCGGCACGCCTCAGGAATTGATGCAACTGGCCACCGAAAACGCAGTAGAGACCCTTCGCTCGCTTAAAGCCCAATGGGAAGCCGACAGCAACCGCCAGGGGCAAGCCCTGGCCGAGCTGCAAGCGGCCCTCGCCCTGCCGGAACCCCCTAACCGGATTGAATGTTACGATATTTCCAATACTCAAGGCACAGCCGCGGTTGGTAGTATGGTCGTCTTTGAGCAGGGCGTACCGCGTAAAGCCCTTTACCGGCGTTTCAATATCCAGACCGTCAGTGGTCCGGATGATTTCGCCAGCATGGAAGAAGTTCTCACCCGCCGTTTTCGCCGTTATCAGGCTGCCCAGGAGCAACGCGGTGTGGGCGCGAAATTTGATCCCGCCTTTGCCCTCCTGCCGGACCTCTTAATGGTGGATGGAGGCAAAGGTCAGTTGAGCCGGGCAGTGGCGGTGATGGAAAAATTCGCTCTTACCGGCAAAGTTCCGGTGGTCGGTTTGGCCAAACAACAGGAAGAGTTGTTCTTGCCAGGCCGAAAAGACTCGCTGCTCTTAGCGCGCCACTCGCAAGGCTTATATTTGGTGCAGCGCATCCGTGACGAAGCCCACCGTTTCGCCATCACGGCTCACCGCAACCGGCGGAGCAAAGCCGGCCTGGCCTCCCGCCTGGATGCGGTTGCCGGTATCGGTCCAGCCCGCCGAAAAGCGTTGCTGCTCAAGTTCGGCAGCATTGAAGCGATTAAACAAGCCAGTCTTGAAGAATTGACCAGCCTCAATGGAATCAATGAAGATTTAGCCCAGGCATTGAAATCGCAGCTCGAATAAACCCACCGGATTACGAGCCGCACAATCCAATCCATTTCCCCGCCCCACCGATTTTTTAAAGCCCACACCTCGTTCTTCCTGGGGGTAAGAAGCTCCCATTCTATCCCTTAATGCCGCCCGCCGAGAACCTATTTAACCATTCCCTACCTTTTTGCCATCCAAGACTCTGGGTGGGCTTTATCCGATATGGGAAAATAACACATTCGATAATGGATAGGCAACCTTTCGTTATAAAAAATCAAACCTCCATACCCTGGCTGCGTACCGTGGAATAACCATTAATTTTAGTCCCTGCCTGACCTGCTACCTCACGAAAGTGTGTTTTCTGCCGCATGGTATAATCTATCTACCGTATAAAACAAAAAGTCATCCAACCCACCCATTTCCCCACACAATCGACCCTCAGGAGGAGAACCGTGAAACGCGTTACGCTGTCCATTTTATCTGTCTTTATTCTGCTTACTATGGTGTTGAGCGCCTGCCAGCCCAGCCCCGCCCCCACCCCGCCAAACGAGGATACGGCCCCTGAAAACGGATACCCGGTTGAACCCGTTGAATCACCGGTTTCTCCCGACGATGCCTATCCCTCGCCTGGGGATGGAATTGTCCGCGTCGCCACCGATGCCACCTTCCCTCCCTTCGAAATGGTCGATGAAGTCACCAAAGAGTTGACCGGCTTCGATATTGAACTGATGGAAGCCATTGCAGAAAAAGCAGGTCTGACCCTCGAATGGAGCAACCTGCCATTCGATTCGGTATTAGCCGGCTTAGCCCAGTGCCAGTTCGACATCGCCATTGCCGCCATCACGATCACCGATGAGCGCAAGCAGGAAATGTTGTTCTCAGACCCCTATATTAACGCCGGTCAGATCCTGGTGGTGCGCCTCAAAGAAAACATTACCATGTTGTCTGACCTGGAAGGCAAAACCGTCGCCGCCCAGTTGGGCACTACCGGCGAAATTGAAGCCAAAAAGATCCCCAATGTCAATTACCGACCTTATGATTCCTACGACCTGGCCTTCTTAGACCTCGCCAATGGTCAGGTAGATGCGGTCATCGCCGATTACCCCACCGCGCTAGGTTTCATTGCCAAGAACCCCGAGCGGATTACCACCGTCGGAGAGGTCTTCACCGAAGAGTCCTACGGCATCGCCATTTGTGAAAACCGCTCCGATCTGGTTGACCCGATTAACCAGGCACTGGCAGCCTTGAAGGCCGAAGGCAAAATTGCTGAACTCGAGCAGAAGTGGCTGGCTGGTACAGAATAATCCAGCTAATCGATACGCCTGCAAGGGTTCCAATCCCTTGCAGGCTTTTTTTCATTCCACCACATGAGGGTTGCAGATGCAAAACTACCCATTTAAAGTAAAACCTCCCATTACCGCCGCATCCAGATTGCCCAAGTTCGACAACTGGTGGCTGCTTGTCGTGGCGGTGTTTGCCCTGGTTTCCCTCCTGGTCTTTTCAAGTCCCGATCCTTATCAGCGTATCCTTGTTTTTGTCAGTGACGGCATCCTGGTCACCATTCGCCTCACCGCAATATCGTTCGTTTTGGTATTATTCTTAGGCCTCATCGTCGCTCTTGGGCGGCTCTCGAAAATCAACTTCATCCGGGGGACTACAACCGTTTATGTTGAGATCATCCGGGGTATTCCGGTGTTGGTGCAACTATTTTTCTGGTACTTTGCCTTCCCGGCTATCGTCCAAGATTTAGGCAGAAATTTTAATATTCAACAGCTCATCAATTACCGCGCCAATCCAAATGCCATGGCGATCCTCGGCCTGACCGTGTGTTATGCTGCCTATATGAGTGAGGTCTACCGGGCTGGGATCCAATCGATCTCCAAAGGTCAGATGGAAGCCGCCCGCAGTATGGGGATGAATTATTTGCAAGCCATGCGCTACATCATCTTACCGCAGGCAGTGCGGGTGATATTACCTCCGGTCGGGAATGAGTTCATCACCCTGCTTAAAGATACCGCCCTGGTCAGCACGGTAGCGGTCGCCGATTTGACCCGCCGCGGACGCGAATTTATGGCGGCAAATTTCAATCCCTTACCCACCTGGTTAATGATATCCTTACTCTACCTTATATTGACCTTAGTTTCTGCCCGAGTGGTAAATTATATTGAAGAGAAAACCAAATTGGAGCGCTAGAAGATGCAGCCCGATCCCATTATCCATATCAAAAATGTACACAAATATTTTGGCAATATCCATGCCTTACGGGGAGTTGACCTGGATATTTACAAAGGGGAAGTGGTCGTGATCATCGGTCCGTCCGGCTCAGGCAAGTCTACCCTGCTGCGCTGCATCAACCGCCTGGAGGAATTCGACGAAGGCAAAATCATCGTCGACGGTATCCCACTCGATACCGCCGCAAACATCAACGCTGTACGCACCGAGGTGGGCATGGTTTTTCAGCAGTTCAACCTGTTTCCCCACCTGTGCGTGCTGGATAATGTCACCCTGGCTCAGCGAATCGTCCGCAAACGCGGGAAAGAAGAGGCCCAGAAAACCGCCCGACAACTTTTGGAAAAAGTCGGCATCCCAGAAAAAGCAAAGAATTTCCCAGGGCAGCTCTCCGGTGGTCAGCAGCAGCGCGTCGCTATTGCCCGCGCGTTGGCGATGAATCCGAAAATTATGCTTTTCGATGAACCGACCAGCGCATTAGATCCCGAAATGATCCAGGAAGTTCTGGATGTAATGCTCACTCTGGCCAAAGAAGGGATGACGATGGTGGTGGTTTCGCACGAGATGGGCTTTGCCCGAGCAGCCGCCAACCGCGCCATCTTGATGGACGAAGGCCTTATCGTCGAAGAAGCACCTCCAGCAATTTTATTCAGCAACCCGATCCAAGAGCGCACCAAACTATTCCTTAGCAAAGTTCTCCATTAGCCTGTAAATATACCGCAGCCAGTACGATACCTGCGGTTAAATCGGGGATATGTACAAGGTACACCAAAGAGTTGCAGAATCAAAGCCTATAGTTGACCAGGCCAGGTGGGCAATCGCCTCGTTCTACAAATACAGGGTGCGGATCGGTGATCAAATGGGTATAATTGAACCATTAATAGAGGTTCTGTGATCCTTACGAACTCCACTTTACAATCTGATGAATGATCCCAACTTGTCGTTTCATCCCTTAAATTGGAGGTTGTGGCCAGGGAAATACTTTGTGCGCCTGCTTTTTTGGCTGGTCGTTATGCTTGCTTTCGGGGGTATTCGCTCGTCGCAGGCCCAGACGATTCTGTCAACATCCCTGGATCAACTCAGCCCTGCTGCCTGCCCGCCAGGAGGATGCGCGGCTGGCCAGCGGTTAAATTTTCGCGTTACCTACAACCTGACGGGTTATGACCCAAATCAATCTCCCAACCTGCGGGTATGCGCCTACACCCCGGTCAACTGGTCGGTAAGCCCTATGGATTGGTCGCTGACAGGAATCATAACCGGCGCTTCTTACGAGCCGGTTACCAACCAGTGCGGCCCGGCCCCAACTGGTTATCTTTTATCAGGCGGCGTACAAACCAGCCTGAGCACCAGCGGGTATTTTGGAGATGCGCTCGACTTCAGCTTGCGCATCGGCAACTCGGCCACATCCAACGGTTCTATCCTGGTGTACACCTACATTCGAGGATCTGCAGGCTGGCCGGAATATCCCAGTCATTCCGATTTCGTCCCCCTATCGGTTACCCCGACCCAAAGCACCGTATTCGTCGCGAACGATGCCGCCGCGTGCAGTATCAACCAACCCTGTTATATCAACTCCGGCAGTGACCTGCTAACTGGCCTCGGGACCGGCCTGAAAGACGCCATCGACTCGCCTCCAAATCCTGCCCAACCAGCGACGATTGTGGTGCTTGGCAATTACTTGGTTAAGAGCAACACCGTCCGGGTCGACAAACCCCACATTATCCAGGGTCAGGGGGATGCGTCCATCACTTACTCAGGCCAGCTCTGCAACCAGCCTGTCCTTGAATTCACTGCCGGAGGGACTTTACGCGGTCTGTCGATCAACGATGGCAGCTGCACGGTTTTGAATCGCGACCTGGTGGTCGTGAATAGCCCCGAGGATGTCCTCATCGAGTACAACGACCTTACAGGTGGTCAAGATGCGATCCGGGTTTTAGATCAAACCGGCGATGCCCTCATCCGCTTCAATCACATCAGCGGCAACTCCGGCTTTGCCATCTGGCGCTCTACCGGCATCCCCTCCGGAGTGGTCACCGCGGTTGGCAACAACCTTTTCGCCAACCGGGAAGGTGCGCAGGTGGATTGCAACAACCGCGGTTCGGTGGAACATAATTTTTGGGGTTTTGGCGCCTCAGCCGCTGCTTCTGCCTTTCAATGCACGGTGAGCGAGGCTAAACGCCTTGGCGCCCCGGTATTGCTGCGTGCCAATGCTCCGGGTGTAGAGGCTGAAATCGTCACCGTATCCAACCAAAAAACCTACAGCTTAAATCGGAAAGTCGCCTTCCAGCGTTCTACGACTGGCACCGATTTTGATCTGGTCCTCATCAACCACGGTTTTGGTACTCCAGAAAACGTGCCCTTCACCGGAGGGACCCCTGGCAGCTTGACTCCTTGTTCTAATTATTACGATATCTTTTTAGCAGAGAATACTACCCCTCCAGAAAATCTGGATCTATTTTTCCGTTATGATTTAACCGCAGGTTGCACTGCCACCATTGAAAACGCCCAGTATTGTGGCGGGACGGATATGACCCGCTACCCCCTGTGGTGGTACGACCCATCTGCCAACCTCACCGATGGTTGGGATACCACCGGTCAAACCCCGGCTGGCAGCGGGGCTGGCGGTGCCACAGGGCAGCAAACGGTTTGCAGCCTGGTAAATAAGGAAATTCAAGTATCGATCGATGCGAGTGGGCGGCCAGGTATTATCAACGACCTCAACTTTACCCCCTTTGTGGTCGGCTTGCCGGCCCAACCTTCGTCGGTCGTACTGACCCAATTCCAGGCGGTGGCGGGGAATTCTCAAGCCGCAATTCAATGGACAACTTCCAGCGAAATCAATACCTCGGGTTTTTACCTGCTGCGCAGCCCTATGGAAAGCGGTAGCTTTACCCGGGTCAGTGATTTTATCCCACGGCGTGGATCGGGCATTGGTGGAGCTGCCTATGAAGTGGTGGATAACAACCTGGCGACTGACACCCATTTTTACCGGCTCGAGATCGTGTCGGATAACCTGGAATCAGCTTTCTCCAACGTCATCAGTGTAACCCTTTTATCGGTGACTGCAACACCCACAGTGACCCCAACCATGACCGTCACCCAATCACCGACCGGATTCACCCATACGCCAACCATTACAGCGACCAGTACCATAACCCAGACCCGTACAATCACCTTTACTTTCGTGCCCACCCGCACCCGCACCCCGATCATCTTCCCAACTGCGGTTATTCGTTCGCCTACACCCATGCCGACTCGAACGCGCTTTCCTACCCGAACACCGACTCAATTAACCCTCGCCCCAACTCTGAGCGGTATAGGCGGTTACCCAGCCCCGGCAACCATCACCCCAGCCGGAACACTGCCAGCGGAGATCAGTCCGTCCCCAATCAGCGAAGGAACCGGTCACCCGGTCGGAGAGGATTTGGGTACCCCCACTTTGGAAAGCGGCTACCCCGCCCCTACCCTGGAGGTCCTACCCTCACTTACCGCTGCACTCACCCTGACCGCAACCCCGGAAAAACCACTCCCTCCAGGCGAAGAACCCGGGCGACCAACGGGGCTATTCGAAATCACCCGAAGGTATTGGCCCTACCTGGTGGGGCTGCTTGCAGTAGTAATGATCCTGGTTACTGGGGGTGGATTTTATCTTCACCGGCGCGGCTGGCTCAAATTTCCACTTTTCCATAGGCCCAATAAAAGTTAGGTTATTAACCCCTCATTAGAAATGATTACCTTGAGTAGGTCAGACAGACAGTACCTGCTCTACGTAATAAAAAATAGGAGTTTCCAGAATTAAACCCGTAATCCATGAAAGATAGCGCCAGGTGGGGCTGCTGGTTGCATTTCAGGCAGCCTTTGTTATCGCTGCTCTCCCTTATGATAAAGGTTTTATTCGGTGGAGTCAAAATACCTTGACCAACTTTGACCAACTTTTTTGACTTTTAACTTTAAATATGCTATTCTATGGACTTGGAATTTACAAAAATCAACCGCGTCCTCGTATAAATATACAAGCAGGCGGATCTTGGATTACACACTTGGCCTCCGGGCATGAATTTGAATCAATAAATAAGGAATTCTGTCTGGTCGGACAACCATTCATTTGCAGGGTAAATAATGCAGCGCGAGCGAGTATCCGATAATGTCTATTGGTTTCAAAGTGAAATTTATGCCCAGGTAACCGCCGGTGCAATTACCGGCCCACAATGGGCTGTGGTCATCGACACCCTGGCTATTCCTGAAGAGACCCTGGCGATGCGTTCTTTTATCGAAGAACAATTGGGCGTCCCGGTACGTTATGTTATTAATACCCACCACCACGCTGACCATACATGGGGGAATTGTTTTTTTCCTGGCGCTACAATTTTGGCTCATACTCTTTGCCGCGATATCATGCAACAACGTGGTCCAACCTCGTTGGATTCGGCGCGCAAACAAAATCCGACCTTTCGCCAGGTCAAACTAGTTTTCCCCCACCTGACTTTTGATTCCGAGACTCTTTCACTACGGGTTGGCAAAAAGAATCTGATTTTGATGCACACCCCAGGTCATAGCAGCGACGGAATATCCGTGTTGGTCGAAGAGGACCGCGTTTTATTCGCTGGGGATGCCTTTCTTCCACTACCTTTTGTGGTGGATGGCGACCCCGACATCCTTGTGGAAACCACCAAACGAATAGGAAAGTTAGGGCTCGAAAATATCATCCAGGGCCATGGGGATATCATCCTGCGTGGTGAAATCGACGATGCGATTCGCAACAACCTGGCTTATATCCATGCCGTGCGCAAGGCGGTTAAAACAGCCGCCCGGAGGCGCAATCCACTGGAAGCCCTGGCGGGAATTGATATCGAATCGTGTGGGAAAAGCCGTGTGTCTCTCGGCGGGCTTGCCAACGAATTACACAAACGGAATGTTCGTTTTCTATTCAAACAGGTTGTAAAAGAAGAAAACCACGACCTGGTGACCGAATAAAAAGGATTAATGTCTGATCATCCGTTTTTCTTGTCGGGAATGGCGGATTTTTAGTTTTTTCTCGGTCATTGAATTGGCTTCTTTTCGTTTCCTTAAATACGCACGCAACCCCACCAACCGTTCATCCCCATCACGCAACCGTTTCAGGTTAGGACGCAACGCCCAGAGGACAATGATTAGCGCACCAACCCCATAACCAACGTACTCCCATGGCACCAATCCCTGGGCAGCCCGAAAAATAAAGATCAGAGTGGCGAAGAAAGCGACGCTCATGGTCGTCATCGATGCATAACCGATGAACACATACACCAACAAGCCGAGCGGGAATATGATCAACCCGGCCGTCGGCCATAACCCAATGGCTCCCCCAAAAGCCGGCGCGCCTCCCGCACCTCCGCGCAAACGAATGCCGCCTTTAGCACGTTTCTCGATCAAAAATACTGAGTAATTGTGACCCATGATGGCCAATAAGGCCGCGGCCACCTTGACCCAGATCACCCCTGGTAAGAGCGCATCCGCCACCCAGACTGCAGCCGTACCTTTAAGGACATCGAATACCGCGGTAAATAATCCGGCCAAGAACCCGGCTGCCCGCATCGCATTGGTCCCCCCCGTTCGACCGCTCTCAATGGTGCGCAGGTCCGTCCCCCTGACAATCCATACAATTAATAAACCAAAAGGGATC
>Ga0207950_100527_pt1 | contig 12731 bp, 12 predicted proteins | sample Subbio11_8B_AprC_FD_184814 | JGI IMG/M metagenome (GOLD analysis project Ga0207950, IMG submission 184814) | Serpentinite rock and fluid subsurface biosphere microbial communities from McLaughlin Reserve, California, USA - CR11_8B_AprC (SPAdes) | ecosystem: Environmental > Terrestrial > Deep... | reverse complement strand
GCGGCGAGCACCGACGCCACCGCCGGGCAGAGCCCGATCGCCGGGGCTTCGAGATCGTTGCGCCAGGCCGCGAGGTCGCGCGCCAGCGCCGCGGCATCCGCCCAGCCTGCCTCGGGCAGGGTCGCTACGGCGCTGAAGCCCCCCGCGCGGGCGCGGAACACCGCCGGCGTGGCCAGCGCGATGCGCGGATTGACCAGCACCAGGCCGCATCCGGGCAGCGGCGGCGCGGGGCGCAGCGCCTCGCCGATGCCGCCCATCACGCAGGGCCGGCAGACCAGGCAGGCCGGAATGTCGGCGCCGAGCGGCAGCGCCAGCGCGGCCAGCCTTTCCCCGCTCCAGCCGAGCGCCCACAGCCGGTTCAGCGCGCGCAGCGCCGCCGCGGCATCGGCGCTGCCGCCGCCGATGCCCGATGCCACCGGCAGGCGCTTGGCCACCGTCAGCGCCGCGCGCGGCGCGATCCCGGCCGCCGCGGCCAGCGCGCGCGCCGCCCGCAGCACCAGATTGTCGGTCTCCCCGGCCAGCATCGCGGCCTCCGGCCCCTCGACTCGCAGGCTGAGCACATCCGACACCGCGGCCCGGACCGTGTCCGCCGCGCCGGCGAACACCACGAGGCTGTCCAGCAGGTGATAGCCGTCCGCGCGGCGGCCGGTGACATGCAGGTGCAGGTTGACCTTGGCCGGGGCGGCCTCCGCGACGGTCCCGTTCAGCGGCGGTTCTCCGCCACGGGCGGCGTCGGCAGGCCGTCGCGGATCTTGGCCTCGATCCTCGGCACCTCGTCGGCCTCCGGCCCGAGGGCGAGGGCGCGACGCCATTGGAACTGCGCCTCGCGGTACCGCCCCGCCGCCCAATACGCATCGCCGAGATGGTCGTTGATGACGCTGTTGCGCGGCTCGAGCTCGACGGCGCGCTCGAGCCAGCGGATCGCGCCGTTGATGTCGCCGAGCTTGAACAGCGCCCAGCCGAGGCTATCGGCGATGTTGCCGTCCTGCGGCCGCAGCCCGACCGCGCGCTCGAGCATCCGGCGTGCCTCCTGCAGGTTCTCGCCACGCTCGACCCAGGTGTAGCCGAGGTAGTTCAGCACATAGGGCTGGTCGGGGCTGAGCTCGAGCGCGCGCCGGAAATCGGCCTCGGCGGCGGGCCACTGGCCGGCACGCTCGAAGGCGATGCCGCGGCTGTAGAACAGCGACCAATGCGCGGCGTCCGGCCTGGCGACGCGCCGGATCGCCTCGCTGTAGGAGTCCGCGGCCTCCTGCCAGCGGCTTCGCAGGCGGAACATCTCGCCGAGCCGCGCATGCGGCTGCGCCGCGCGCGGGTTGGCCGCGGCGATGGCGCGGAACTGCACGATCGCCTCCTCGGTGCGGTCGAGCCGGTCGAGCGCGGCGGCCCGGCGCAGCCCGGCCACGCCCACCAGCAGATCCCCGGGCGGCACCTGGTCGAGCAGGGCGATGGCGGCGGCGAATTGCCGCTCGTCGGACAGCGCATCGGCGGCCATCACCAGCGCGGGGGCGAAACCCGGGCGCAGGCGCAGCGCGAGCCGCGTGAGCGCGAGGGAGAACTCGGCCGCATCCTGCCGGCGCAGCGAGCCGGCCAGGGCGAGATGCGCCTCGGCCATGCCTTCCACCGGGCCGGCCACGGCGCGGGCGGTGAAGAACTCGCGCCGCGCCGCCTGGCCGGACGGCACCAGCAGATCCTCCTGGCCGCGGGCGAGCGTGTCGAGCAGCCGCTGCGCCTCCTCCTCCTGGCCGGAGCGATGGAGGATCCCGCCGGCGATCTGCACGAGGCGCAGGGTCGCCGGCTGATCGCCGCCGATGGCGATGCGCGCGAAGCGTTCCGCCTCCCGCTGGCGGCCGGCAAGGTCGCTGATCAGCGCGGCGTGCAGCGCGTAGAGGGTCCGCAGCCGCCCGCTTTCGGCGAGCGGGCGCAGCAGCGTCAGCGCCTGTTCGGTCTGGCCCTTTCCGTGCAGCGTCCAGGCGAGCAGCATCGGCTGCAGGATCGGCGCGGCGCCCTGGCGCGGCAGTCCGCGGATCCGCTGCTCGGCGCGGTCCCAGCGGCCGGCCTGCGCGTCGGTGCCGGTCAGCAGCAGGGCCGCGAGCGGATTGTCCGGCACGCGCCTGGCCAGCCGCACCGCATCGGGCCGCCCATCGAGCAGGGTCGCGATGAAGGCGCGCTGGATGACCTCGGGCTGGTCCGGGTCGGCGCGCAGCACCGCCAGCAGGCTGTCCGCGGCGGTCCGCGTGTCGGTCTGCGAGCTGGCGAAGCGCCCGGCGAGATAGGCGCCGAAGGGGTTGGTCGGGGACGGCACGAACCGCGCCTCGTCCTGCGCGCCGGCATCCGCCGCCGCGCAGGCCGACAGCAGGGCGATGGTGAGCAGGGTCAGGCGGCGCTGCGGGGCGGAACGGCTCATGCACGGCATCCTATCGGCCGGCGATACGCCGCACCACGACGGATCTGGCCGCACGGCAGGGCCCGCGCAAGCGGGGCGGCGCGATCACGCCGGCGCGCAGCGCCCGATTCCGCTCCGCCATGCCGCAACGGCGGGCCCCGCCTCCTGGCCCGGCGGCCGGCGCGGGTCTAGGATGGCGCCAACACCTGGCCTGAAGGAACTCGCCGATGTCCTATCCGAACGTCCTGCTGCATGTGAACGGGGAGTGGCGCGCCGCGCGCTCCGGCAAGACCATCAAGGTGCTGAACCCCGCCACCGAGGAAGTGATCGGCACTGTCGCCCATGCCGGGAAGCCCGACCTCGACGAGGCGCTGGCCGCCGCCGAGCGCGGCTTCGCCGCCTGGCGCAGGGTCTCCGCCTTTGACCGCTACAAGCTGATGCGCAAGGCCGCCGACATCTTCCGCTCACGCGTGGACGAGACCGCGCGCCTGCTGACGCTCGAGCAGGGCAAGCCGCTGCCCGAGGCGAAGATGGAGGCGATGGCCGCCGCCGACATCATCGACTGGTTCGCCGAGGAAGGCCGCCGCGCCTATGGCCGCGTGATCCCCGCGCGCGCCGACGGCGTCTACCAGCTCGTGATCAAGGAGCCGGTCGGCCCGGTCGCCGCCTTCACGCCGTGGAACTTTCCGATCAACCAGGTGGTGCGCAAGCTGTGCGGCGCGGTGGCCACGGGCTGCTCGATCATCGTCAAGGCGCCGGAGGAAACCCCCGCCTCCCCGGCCGAACTCATCCGCGCCTTCGTGGATGCCGGGCTGCCGCCGGGGGTGGCGAACCTCGTCTACGGCGTGCCGGCCGAGATCAGCGAATACCTCATCGCGCATCCGGTCATCCGCAAGGTGACCTTCACGGGCTCGACGCCGGTGGGCAAGCTGCTCGCGGGCCTCGCGGGCCAGCACATGAAGCGCGTGACGATGGAACTCGGCGGCCATGCGCCGGCGATCGTGTTCGACGACGCGGATCTCGACCTCGCGGCGAAGACGCTGGCGGGTGCGAAGTTCCGCAATGCCGGCCAGGTCTGCGTCAGCCCCACGCGCTTCCTGGTGCAGGAGAAGCTCTATGACGGCTTCGTCGAGAAGTTCGTCCAGCACGCCAGGGCGGTGAAGGTCGGCGACGGCATGGCCGAGGGCACGATGATGGGTCCGCTCGCGCATGACCGCCGCGTGCCCTGGGTCGAGATGATGGTGCAGGACGCGCAGTCCAAGGGCGGCAAGGTCCATACCGGCGGCAAGCGCATGGGCAACAAGGGCTATTTCTACGAGCCGACGGTGATGACCGACGTGCCGAAGGACGCCCGCGCGATGAACGAGGAACCCTTCGGCCCGATGGCCATGATCTCCCGCTTCAAGGATCTCGACGAGGTGGTGGAGGAGGCGAACCGCCTGCCCTACGGCCTCGCCGCCTATGCCTTCACGCGTTCGGCCAAGACCGCGAACGCGGTGGCGAACCGGGTCGAGAGCGGGATGATGACGATCAACCATCTCGGCCTGGCGCTGCCGGAAGTGCCCTTCGGCGGGGTGAAGGATTCCGGCTATGGCTCCGAGGGCGGCTCGGAGGCGATCGAGGCCTACCTCAACACGAAGTTCGTCTCGCAGGCGGGGCTCTGAGGCGGCGCGCGGCCGCGCGTTCCGGGTCACGGCGACGCCGCGATCCGGGGGCGCGACCGCGACCGGGCCGATAAGCCCGGATGCCGAGCTTCATCACTCCGCCGCGCGCGCCTGGCGGACCACGAGCGGCAGCACCCCCGGCAGTGCCTGGCCCTCCCAGAGCTGCGCGAGCAGCGCCCTGGCCTGGGCCGGGCCGATCATGTCCGAGGTGAGTTCGAGGAACTTGTCGGACAGGTCCTGGTCCGTCAGCGGCGCGTCCGGGTCGCCCTTGCGCGTGTGCTGGTGGCGGTTAAGCACGCGCCCGTCCTTGAGGCGGATCTCGACCTTGGACGACCGCTTGGAGGGAAACGCCGCCGCGCATTCGGGGTCCATCGCCACCGTCACCTTGGGCATGATGGCGCGGATGGCCGGGTCGGTCAGTCGCTCGGGTTCGAAGGCGGCGAGGCGCACGCCGCCATGCAGCAGCATCGTCGCCACGGTGAACTGGGTCGAGAAGCGGCAATCCTGCTCGGTCCGCGCATCGGGCCGGTCGCAGACATCCTTGGTCGCCTTGTAGCCGCCGACCGCGACCGCGGCGACATCGCCTGCAGCGAAGCCGTGTTCGAGCTGCAGCTCGCGCACCGCATCCAGCGCGGCGAAGATGTGTCCGCAGCAGCCGTGGTTCTTCACCGTCATGTCGGTGACGGCATAGGGCTTGCCGATCCCGGCCAGCGCCTTGTCCCACTTGCCGGTGTCCTCGCTGGTGGCGGCGGCGAAGCCGGCCGGGCCGTGCAGGACATCCAGCGCGCCGGTCATGCCCTGCGCCGCCGCCATGGCGGCAAGCGCGCCGGCCTCGGCCGCGTGGCCGGGATGCAGCGGCTTCGACATCCCCTCTCCGCGGAAGGCCTGCTGCAGCCCGCCCGCCATGGTCGCGGCGGTGGCGATGGCATGCGCGGTGCGCTCCGCGTCGCAATCCAGCAGCACGGCGACGGCGGCGGCCGCACCGAAGGTGCCGACCGTGCCGGTGGTGTGCCAGAAATCGTAATGCGAGGGCTGCACCGCGACGCCGATGCGGCAGGACACCTCGTAGCCCGCGACGATGGCGCGCAGCAGCTGGTCCATCGTCGCCCCGCGCGACTGGGCGGCGGCGAGCGCGGCGGCAATGGTCGGGCAGCCCGGGTGATAGACGGCGTAGCGGTAGATGTCGTCGAACTCGACGGTGTGCGACGCCGTGCCGTTCACCAGCGCGGCGTGGCGCAGCGGCACGCGCCGGCCCGTCACGTAGCACACGGCGCCGCCGCCGCCGCGCGTCTCGTCCTCGAGCGCCGCGGCGATCAGCGTGGCCGGCGGTCGCGAGCAGCCGGGCAGCGTGGCGGCGAACCAGTCCACCAGGACGCGGCGCGCGTGATGCGCCACCTCGGCCGGCATCTCCCGGTTCCGCCAGGAGGCCGCATGGTCGGCGAGGACGAGAAGCGGGTTCGTCATGGCGCGCTGCTCACGCGTTGCCGCGGAGCACCTCCTTGTTGATGACAACGTCGGGATCGAGCTGGCCCTTGAAATGGGCGAAGATGCTGTCCGCGCAGGACAGGCCCATGCGCCGCGTGGACTGTTCCGTCGCCGCGGCCGAATGCGGCGTGACGACCACATTGGGGAAGTCGAGGAAGGGCAGCTTGGTGATGACGGGTTCTTCCCAGAACACGTCGAGCCCGGCCGCGCCCAGGTGTCCCGACTTCAGCGCGCCGGTCAGCGCCGCCTCGTCCACCAGCGTGCCGCGCGCGGTGTTGATGTAGGCCGCGCCGGGCTTCATGGCGGCGAGGAAGGCGGCGTTCACCATGCCCCGCGTCTCGGGGTTGGACGGACAATGGGTGGTGACGATGTCCGCCCGCGCCAGGCCTTCGTGCAGCACCTTCACCGGCGTGAAGCCCGCACCCTTGATGGTGTTCTGCGGGATATAGGGGTCGTGGACCAGCACCTCCATCCCGAAGGCGGCGCAGAGGCGCGCGACGCGCCCGCCGATGCGCCCGAAGCCCACCACCAGCACGGCCATGCCGGCGAGGTCGAGCGTGCGCAGCGACGGCTTCGGCCCCCAGTCCAGCGCCTTGGTGTTGCGGTCGTAGTCGAGGGTGCGCCGCGCCGTGGCCAGCATCAGCATCAGGGCGTGCTCGGCGACCGAGACGGCGTTGGCGTCCGGCGTGACCGTGAGCGGGATGCCGCGTTCGGTCAGCGCCTCGACATCCACCGCGTCGTAGCCCACGCCGTGGCGGGCGCAGATGGAGAGCACCGGCGCATTGGCGAGGAAGGCGCGGTCGATGCGCGTGGCGCGGACGATGATGGCATCCGCGGTCTTCATCGGCTCGGCCAGCGTCTCGGGCGTGACGGGGTCGAGCATGGTGACGGTGTAGCCCGGCTCGGCGCGCAGCCGGGCCATGGCATCCGGGTGCAGCGGGCGGAGGCAGACGACATGCGGCATGGCAGGCCCCGGTCAGAGCTGGTGGTGCGCGGCGGGGCCGAGGATGGCCTCGCGCATGCGGTTCTGGATGATGGACCCGTCGCGCGGCGGCAGCACCAGCTTCTTGCTGGCGGCGTCGATCTTCGCCACCGCGAAGAACGGGCCGTTGCCGGCATGGATCGCCGCCTTCAGCGCCGGCACTTCCTCTGGCCGCGTGACGAACATGGTCTGCGGGAAGCCCGCGCCCTTGGCCATGGCCACCAGGTCCACACCGTATTTCGTCGCGGTCTCCTGCATGCCGGTCTCGCCGTAATGCTCGTTGTCCTGCACCACGATCGAGAGGTTGCGCGGCTTCTTCACCGCGATGGTCGCCAGCGCGCCGAGCCCCATCAGCATCTCGCCGTCGCCGGTGATCACCAGCACCTTGCGGTTCGGCTGCGCCAGCGCGAGGCCGAGGCCGATCATCGCCGCCGCCCCCATCCCGCCCCACAGCGGCAGGTTCAGCGGGTGGTCGCCCACCGCGGTGATGTCCCAGGCCGGCGCGCCGAGGCCGGCGATGCACACCATCTCCCCACGGTCGGCGAGCAACGCGCGGGTGAGCTCACGACGGTCGAGCTTTCCGGATTCCGCGAGCATCGTCTCAGTCCTTGCCGAAGGTCTTGGCACCGATCACGCGCTGGCCGATCAGCGTCGCGGTCGGGCGGAAGGTGTTGAAGGCCATGCGGATGGTCGCATCCACGGTCGGCGCGATGTCCTCGGGCGTGTCGGCGCGGCGGACGATTGTGCCCATCGCCTCCAGCACGGCCTGAGTCGCCTCGCCCATCGGCACCTGGGCCGGATTGAACTCGCCGAAATCGCCGCGCATCGTCACCAGCATCGGCATCGGGCAGCGATGGATGTGCGACAGCGACAGCATGTTGATGCAGTTGCCCACGCCCGAGGACTGCATCAGCACCACGCCCTTGTCGCCGCCCAGCCAGGCGCCCTGCAGCAGCGCGAGGCCTTCCTCCTCGGTGGTCAGCGTGGTGACGGCGATCTCGTTGTCGGCGAGGCAGCGCCTGATCAGCCTGGAATGCCCGGCATCGGGCACGAGCGCCACCTGGCGGACCCCGTGCGTCTTCAGAAGGTCGTAGATCTGGTCGGGCCAGGCGGCCGCCGCGTCCGGCGCCTTGTCGATCGCGTTGGGATCCATCCGTTTCCTCGGGCATTGGCTCGGGCGCATCCTAGGGCGAGGCGGCGGGCTGGCAAGCCGGGGCCGACCCGCGCCATGATGGGGCGGCCATGCCCTTCGCGCAGACCATCGGCGGGACGCGCTACGTCTTCGACGACCTGAAGACGCTGCTCGCCCGCGCCACGCCCTTGCGTTCCGGCGACGCGCTGGCCGGGCTTGCCGCGGCCTCGGCCGCCGAGCGCATCGCCGCGCAGCGCGCGCTGGCCGACCTGCCGCTTGCGCATTTCCTGGCCGAGGCCGTGATCCCCCACGAGGCCGACGAGGTCACGCGCCTCATCATCGACAGCCACGACGCCGCGGCCTTCGCCCCGGTGCGGCACCTGACCGTCGGCGGCTTCCGCGACTGGCTGCTCGGCGCCGAGCCCGCGGCGGTGACGGCGCTCGCACGCGGCGTCACGCCCGAGATGGCCGCGGCAGTGTCGAAAATCATGCGCGTGGCCGACCTGATCCGGGTCGCGGCGAAGTCCCGCGTCGTCACGCGCTTCCGCAACACGATCGGCCTGCCGGGGACGCTCTCGATCCGGCTGCAGCCGAACCACCCGACCGACGACCCGCGCGGCATCGCCGCCTCGGTGCTGGACGGGCTGCTGCTCGGCGCGGGCGATGCGGTGATCGGCGTGAACCCGGCGACGGACAGCCTGGAGGCGGTGATCCGCGTGCTCGACATGCTCGACACGGTGCGGGACCGCTTCGCCATCCCCACCCAGACCTGCGTGCTGTCGCATGTGACGACGACGATGCTAGCGATGAGCCGCGGCGCGCCGGTGGACCTGGTGTTCCAGTCCATCGGCGGGACCGAGGCGGCCAACGCCTCCTTCGGCGTCTCGCTCGCCCTGCTGCGCGAGGCGCGCGAGCAGGCGCTGGCGCTCAAGCGCGGCACGCTCGGCGAGGAGGTGATGTATTTCGAAACCGGCCAGGGCAGCGCGCTGTCGGCGGAGGCGCATCACGGCGTGGACCAGCAGACCATCGAGGCACGCGCCTACGCCGTCGCGCGGGAATTCTCGCCGCTGCTGGTCAATTCGGTCGTCGGCTTCATCGGCCCGGAATACCTGTTCGACGGCAAGCAGATCCTGCGCGCGGGGCTGGAAGATCACTTCTGCGGCAAGCTGCTCGGCCTGCCGATGGGCGTGGATGTCTGCTACACCAACCACGCCGAGGCCGACCAGGACGACATGGACGCGCTGCTGGCCTGCCTCGCCGTCGCGGGCGTGACATACGTGATGGGCGTGCCCGGCGCGGATGACGTGATGCTCGCCTACCAATCCACCTCCTTCCATGACGGGCTGACGGCGCGCGCCATGCTCGGCAGGCGCGCCGCGCCGGAATTCGAGGCCTGGCTCGCGGAGATGGGCATCGGTACCGATCTCGACCGCATCCCGGCCAGGCTTTCCCCCACGCTGATCGGTTTGTCGTGAGCGCGCCCGCGACTTGGCGCGACCTGCGCCGCTTCACCGCGGCGCGCGTGGGTCTCGGCCGTGCCGGCACGGCGCAGCCCACGGCCGCGCATCTCGACTTCCAGGAGGCCCACGCCCGCGCGCGCGACGCGGTGTGGTCCGCCCTGGATGCCGCGGCGATGGAAGCCGCGCTGCTGCCGCTGGGCCTGCCGCTGTTGCGCGTGGCCAGCGCCGCGCCGGACCGCCGCACCTTCCTGCTGCGACCGGATCTCGGCCGCCGCCTCGCGGAGGGCACGCGCCTGCTGCGCGCGCCCGGCACCGTCGCCTTCGTCGTCGCGGACGGACTCTGCGCCAGTGGCGTGCAGCGCCACGCACCCGGCGTGCTCGGGTGCCTCATCCCCGCGCTGCGCCTGCCGCCCGGTCCGATCGTCATCGCGGAACAGGCGCGCGTCGCGCTGGGCGACGACATCGGAGAGGCGATCGGCGCGGCGGCCGTCGTCGTGCTCATCGGCGAGCGTCCCGGGCTTTCGGCCACCGACAGCCTCGGCCTCTACCTCACCTGGGCGCCGCGCCGCGGGCGCAGGGATGCCGAGCGCAACTGCATCAGCAATGTCCGTCCGGGCGGCCTGAGCTGCGAGGAAGCCGCCGCCAAGGCTGCATGGCTGCTGCATGCCGCGCAGGCGCTCGGTGCGACCGGCGTCGCGCTGAAGGATGAGGCGCCAGCCGGCGCGCTGCCCTCGTCATGATCCGCGTCACGCCACGCATCGCGCTGGACGAATCCGAGATCACCGAGGATTTCCTGCGCGCCTCGGGCCCCGGCGGGCAGAACGTCAACAAGCTCGAGACCGCGGTGCAGCTTCGCTTCGCCGCCATGGCCTCGCCCAACCTTTCCGATGCGGTGAAGGCGCGGCTCGCGACGCTGGCGGGCCGGCGCATGACCAAGGAGGGCGTGCTGGTCATCACGGCGCAACGCCACCGCATGCGCGAGCGCAACCGCGAGGACGCGCTCGACCGCCTGCTCGTGCTGATCCGCGAAGCCGCGACACCGCCGCCGCCGCCGCGCAAGGCGACGAAGCCGACGTTCGGCTCGCAGAAGCGGCGGCTGGAATCCAAGACTCGCCGCGGCGCCGCCAAGCGCCTGCGGGCCACGCGGCCGGGGGATGAGTGAGGAACCCGGATTCCACCGAAAACGGGTGATCAGCCCTCCAGTTCGCTGTCCCAGTAGAGGTAGTCGCGCCAGGATTCATGCAGGTAGTTCGGCGGGAAGTGCCGCCCGTTCTCCTGCAATTCCCACGATGTCGGCTGGCGCGGCGTCTGGCGCGGCAGCATCCGGCATTCCCGCGGCAGTTTCGATCCCTTTCGCAGGTTGCACGGGCCGCAGGCGGTGACGACGTTCTCCCAGGTGGTGCGGCCGCCGCGCGAGCGCGGGACGACGTGGTCGAAGGTGAGTTCCTGGGTCGGCCGTCCCTTGCCGCAGTACTGGCATTCGAAACTGTCGCGCAGGAAGACGTTGAAGCGCGTGAAGGCCGGGCGCCTGGCCGCGGGGATGAATTCCTTGAGCGCGATCACCGAAGGCAGGCGCAGCGCGAGGGAGGGCGAATGCACCTCCACCTCGTATTCCGACAGCACCGAGACACGGTCGAGGAACACCGCCTTCACCGCATCCTGCCAGGACCAGACGGAGAGCGGAAAATAGGACAGCGGGCGGAAATCCGCGTTCAGCACGAGGGCCGGGTAGGACTGGCCGCCGGAGAAAAGTCCGCCGTCTGGCAAGCGCCGCTCCTTCCAGCGACGCGCCACCAAGACCTGGGGCCTGACGCGGCCGGAAAGGCCCCAGATGATGTGGCGCCGCCGCGATTGCGGTGCATGAATGGCATGCGTGGCGGGGTGCCGCAAGCCTCGCGCCGCGGCATCGCGCGCGGTTTCAAAGCGTTGTCATGCGCCCGCGATCATGCCTCCCCGCCGCCGAGGCATTCCACGAGCAGCCGCGCCCCGGCCATCAGCCCCGCATCGTCGAGTCCATGGCCGAGCGTGGACGGAAACAGCGCATGCACAGCCACCCCCGCCTCGTGCAGCGCCGTCTCGGTGACGCGGCTCGCCGCGGCGGGCACCACCTCATCCGCCTCGCCATGCACGATCAGCACGGCGGGCCGGGCGGCGAGGGCGCCGGCGAGGCCATCCGCGCCGATCATTCCGCCGGAATAGGCAAGCACGCAGGCGGGATCGGGCACGGCGCCGCGCAGCCCGGCCTCGAGCACCGTCATCGCGCCCTGGCTGAAGCCCATCAGCGCGACGCGGCGCGACGGCAGGGCGAGGCTCGCGGCTTCCGCCCTGACGAAGCGGCCGAGCGCCGCGGCGGCTGCCTGCACCCCCGCCTCCAGCTGCGCCGAGCTGCGGTCCCATAGCGGGAACCATTGCCGGCCGAAGGGGATGCCCTCGCAAGGTTCGGGCGCATGCGGGGCGACGAAGAGCGCGCCGGGCACGGCCTCGGCCCACAGCGCGGCGAGGTCGATCAGGTCGTTGCCGTCCGCTCCGAAGCCATGCACCAGCACCACCAGCGCATCCGGCGCCCCGCCCTTCAGCGGGCCGTAGCGCGGCCCTTCCAGCACATCCATGCGCGATCCCCCTTGCCGGCCGACACGCCCGCCCGCTACCGGGTGCGGCGCATGGGCGCAACCGCCATCGTCACCCGATTCGCGCCGAGCCCGACCGGGCATCTGCATCTCGGCCACGCGCATGCGGCGCTGTTCGCCTGGCGCCGCGCGCGCGAGGCCGGCGGCCGCTTCCTGCTGCGGATCGAGGACATCGACGCGCTGCGCTGCCGCCCTGAATTCACCGGGGCGATCCTCGAGGATCTCGCCTGGCTCGGCCTCGACCGGGACGGCGAGGTGCGCGTGCAGTCGGCGCATCTGCCCGAGTATCGCCGCGCGCTCGATGCCCTGGCCGGGCGCGGGCTGGTCTATCCCTGCTTCTGCACGCGCGCCGACATCGCTCGGGAGATCGCGGATTCCGCCAGCGCGCCGCACGGGCCGGACGGGGTGCTCTACCCCGGCACCTGCCGCCGGCTTTCGGCCGATGAGCGCGCGGCGCGCGTGGCGCGCGGGCAGGCCCATGCGCTGCGCCTCGACATGGGGGCCGCGCTTGCGACGCTGCGCGCGCCCCTTTCCTTCGAGGAAGGCGGCACACGCTTCGCCTGCGATCCCGCGCAATTCGGCGATGCCGTGCTGGCGCGCAAGGACGTGCCGGCCTCCTACCACCTGTGCGTCACGCACGACGACGCGCTGCAGGGCGTGACGCTGGTGACGCGCGGGGAGGATCTGCGCCCGGCGACGCATCTGCACCGCCTGCTGCAGCATCTGATGGGCTGGCCGGAACCGCGCTACGCGCATCACGCGCTGCTGACCGACGCGGCAGGAAAGCGGCTGGCGAAGCGGGACAGGTCGGCGACGATCCGGGGGATGCGCGAGGCCGGCCTCTCACCGGCCGATGTCCGGCGGCAGGCCGGCGATGGCACCGCCCTCCTGCCCTGAACCGCCGGGGCGCTCCGACCCCGCCGCACACAAGGGAACCTCTGAACAGGCTGAATTTCCTGCGCTGATTGGTTGGCTGCACGGATCGCCTGCGGCCGGGA
>Ga0207950_100521_pt1 | contig 12800 bp, 7 predicted proteins | sample Subbio11_8B_AprC_FD_184814 | JGI IMG/M metagenome (GOLD analysis project Ga0207950, IMG submission 184814) | Serpentinite rock and fluid subsurface biosphere microbial communities from McLaughlin Reserve, California, USA - CR11_8B_AprC (SPAdes) | ecosystem: Environmental > Terrestrial > Deep... | reverse complement strand
ATCCGAGCATGAGCTAGGTTTTTAGCCTTCCTACGAGGGATTGAAACTCCACGTCAAATCGCCGCGCTGGTCGGCAGCGTAGAGTTTTTAGCCTTCCTACGAGGGATTGAAACGTCGGTGGGGTGCTGGCTAGGCCCGAGGCCATGCCTGGTTTTTAGCCTTCCTACGAGGGATTGAAACGCGTCGGCTTCGCGCCCGATCTGCCCCGCGAAGTAGTTTTTAGCCTTCCTACGAGGGATTGAAACATGCCGAGGTCTACACCGAGCGAGCCCGTAGGTTCTGTTTTTAGCCTTCCTACGAGGGATTGAAACCACCTGAGAGCAAACATGGCCCATAACGCGACCATCGTTTTTAGCCTTCCTACGAGGGATTGAAACAACTGCGCGGCCTTGGCCGTCCCAAGCGCCTGGCTGATGTTTTTAGCCTTCCTACGAGGGATTGAAACAGGATATCACCAACAACGTCCGGCGCGGCCTAATCGGTTTTTAGCCTTCCTACGAGGGATTGAAACCACCCTAGCGCGACCTATACCCGGCGCCCTTGACGCCGTTTTTAGCCTTCCTACGAGGGATTGAAACCAGCAGGTATGGTGGCTAGCGAGTCAGGGTAGGAGTTTTTAGCCTTCCTACGAGGGATTGAAACGGGACTCCGCCAGGTAATGCGCTAACAGGTAGTCAGGGTTTTTAGCCTTCCTACGAGGGATTGAAACCGCTTCATGGCGGGTTAGTTGGTGCCCTACCAATCATGTTTTTAGCCTTCCTACGAGGGATTGAAACACGGTCGGGTGGTGAACTTCTTCCGCGTGCTGCGGGGTTTTTAGCCTTCCTACGAGGGATTGAAACCGGCTTCATACGCACGGGCGGGAGCCTCGAAATACGCGTTTTTAGCCTTCCTACGAGGGATTGAAACTCGATATTGGGCAGGCGACCGTCTAACACCGGCAGGGTTTTTAGCCTTCCTACGAGGGATTGAAACGTAACGCAATCCCTTCGGGGGCGTTCGTGTACACTGTTTTTAGCCTTCCTACGAGGGATTGAAACAGACCATGCACCGGCTGACTAATCCCGCTGGCTCCGGGTTTTTAGCCTTCCTACGAGGGATTGAAACAAGCGCGAGATCGCCGACGCCGAAGCGGGCATCGCGCGTTTTTAGCCTTCCTACGAGGGATTGAAACCCACCGAACCCGATAGCACTGATTTCGTCAGTCTGAGTTTTTAGCCTTCCTACGAGGGATTGAAACGGGGATGATCGCGCGCAGGCTGCCTTTGGCACCCGGGTTTTTAGCCTTCCTACGAGGGATTGAAACTCCACGTCAAATCGCCGCGCTGGTCGGCAGCGTAGAGTTTTTAGCCTTCCTACGAGGGATTGAAACGTGCAAGAGCTGTTCCTTGGGGACGATGAGCTTATCGTTTTTAGCCTTCCTACGAGGGATTGAAACGTTGGCTAGTCTTGCGCGTGCCAACTGAGTGGGTAAGTTTTTAGCCTTCCTACGAGGGATTGAAACCTAGGTGCGCCGAGTTGTACAACGCCGCGTTGCAAGGTTTTTAGCCTTCCTACGAGGGATTGAAACGGGGATCGCGAGCTAGCGCCATGGCCGAAATGGCAGGTTTTTAGCCTTCCTACGAGGGATTGAAACTACTCAAGCTGCCGTTCGGCCTCCTTGTCTCTGTACCGGTTTTTAGCCTTCCTACGAGGGATTGAAACAGCTGATTGAAAAGGCCTTGATCCTGGCCGACCTCGGTTTTTAGCCTTCCTACGAGGGATTGAAACTACGAGCCTTTAGTGGTTTTGTTGTCACCGGCTGCGAGTTTTTAGCCTTCCTACGAGGGATTGAAACCTAGCTTGGGTGCTCTCACTGTCACCCCGTGGACGTGTTTTTAGCCTTCCTACGAGGGATTGAAACGCGGCCCAGGGGATGGCCAGGCCCCGGATCATGGCTGTTTTTAGCCTTCCTACGAGGGATTGAAACTCGTTATCATCGGCGTTAGTCGCACCGCGCCACGTGAGTTTTTAGCCTTCCTACGAGGGATTGAAACATGCTGTTCTTGAGGTTGCCGCGCTGCACCAGGATTGTTTTTAGCCTTCCTACGAGGGATTGAAACAACTGGCTGAAGAGATTGCCGCGCCGTTAGTCGGTGGTTTTTAGCCTTCCTACGAGGGATTGAAACAGTCCCTGCGCATCAATCTGGACAATGCGCTCGAGACTGTTTTTAGCCTTCCTACGAGGGATTGAAACCCCAGCGTTCTCGCAACGCTGGGCTACCGCCCATGGTTTTTAGCCTTCCTACGAGGGATTGAAACGGGAACCAGCAACGCGCTAGGCCGGCTGAGCGACTAGTTTTTAGCCTTCCTACGAGGGATTGAAACCTCAGTTTGCGTCAAACGCTCTTGTGTCGCTATCAGCGTTTTTAGCCTTCCTACGAGGGATTGAAACCGTCCGAGGTCTGCGCCTACGGGCACGACTGCCGGGGTTTTTAGCCTTCCTACGAGGGATTGAAACCCGGCGCCGACCAGATCACCCAGGCCGATGTCGGCAAGTTTTTAGCCTTCCTACGAGGGATTGAAACCCTAGAACTACCTCACCGCTTTCGTCGATGCGGTAGGTTTTTAGCCTTCCTACGAGGGATTGAAACCTGAGATTGACATCTACCCCAACGGGCACATGCAGGGTTTTTAGCCTTCCTACGAGGGATTGAAACGAGTGCCGTAATGCCCGCTAGCTCGTCCAGTAGGCGTTTTTAGCCTTCCTACGAGGGATTGAAACGCGGATTGAACTTGGTAAGCAGCCATTCCAGTAATGGTTTTTAGCCTTCCTACGAGGGATTGAAACCCGGTCCAGTAGGTATGCCAGTGGGCCGCCCGGATGTGTTTTTAGCCTTCCTACGAGGGATTGAAACAGGCTCGAGCTCCAGAACTACGTCCGCCTGGCTGGGTTTTTAGCCTTCCTACGAGGGATTGAAACGTCTCCTTCGTCCAACATTGCCAGCGGCACAGGTGGGGTTTTTAGCCTTCCTACGAGGGATTGAAACTTGGATCGACCGGGCGAGTGCTCGCTGGGGCGAGTTGTTTTTAGCCTTCCTACGAGGGATTGAAACTTGAGGCGCACCCGCTCGCCTGGGCGGATGTGTGGCGTTTTTAGCCTTCCTACGAGGGATTGAAACTCAGCACTGACGGCCGCAGCGGGCCGCATCGCCTCGGGTTTTTAGCCTTCCTACGAGGGATTGAAACGCGACCTCTTTCTCGCTGTCGTCGCTCCATGTGCCGGTTTTTAGCCTTCCTACGAGGGATTGAAACTAGGCCTGCTCGACGACCTCGCGGTAGTCGCTGGCGCGGTTTTTAGCCTTCCTACGAGGGATTGAAACCGAGACTATGGCCACCCAGGGCAGATTGGCGTCGAATGTTTTTAGCCTTCCTACGAGGGATTGAAACCCGAGCGAGCACTTTGTTCGGCTCGAGGCTGCGGTGTTTTTAGCCTTCCTACGAGGGATTGAAACATACCAGCGGAACGACGGTGACGGCCGTCATCATCCCAGTTTTTAGCCTTCCTACGAGGGATTGAAACGTCGTGAGCACTTCGGTCTGACTGTCGAAGCACTTGGGTTTTTAGCCTTCCTACGAGGGATTGAAACGAAACCGACACGCGGGTGCCGGCTTTCAAGAGGGGTTTTTAGCCTTCCTACGAGGGATTGAAACAAGAGTCGTTCAACCGGCTCATCGGCACCATGCGGTGTTTTTAGCCTTCCTACGAGGGATTGAAACATAGCGCCGAGGGACGGCGACCTGCTCGGCGCAAGCGGTTTTTAGCCTTCCTACGAGGGATTGAAACCCGTATATGTCATAGAGCTTCATGTCAGTCCCTCTCGTTTTTAGCCTTCCTACGAGGGATTGAAACAGACCACCGCCCGCTATCCCGGCTACCGCCGCCCGCGTTTTTAGCCTTCCTACGAGGGATTGAAACCGCTCGCCGGTGTCTTCGAGGAAGTCACGCTCTCGGTTTTTAGCCTTCCTACGAGGGATTGAAACTAGAGGTCGGCTCCGGAGAGGTTGGCTCCGGAGAGGTTTTTAGCCTTCCTACGAGGGATTGAAACTGGTTCGGCCCGACGCGCGTAGTGCTGGCGTCAGCTGTTTTTAGCCTTCCTACGAGGGATTGAAACTGCAAACCGATGCAATTGCACGCTCGTCAACGGTAACGTTTTTAGCCTTCCTACGAGGGATTGAAACACCACATTGCTACGCCCAAAGACCACAAAACTGATTGTTTTTAGCCTTCCTACGAGGGATTGAAACGCGATGTGCTGGGCCTCGTCGACCACGTAGTGCGCGTTTTTAGCCTTCCTACGAGGGATTGAAACAGGCCTGGCGCTACGCAGACGAGTTCGGCTACGACGTTTTTAGCCTTCCTACGAGGGATTGAAACATACCTTTGGCTCCGGAGAGGTCGGCTCTGTAGAGGGTTTTTAGCCTTCCTACGAGGGATTGAAACTGCGCAGGCTACGGCTGGACGCCTGATGACGTGGCCGTTTTTAGCCTTCCTACGAGGGATTGAAACTGGAGCCTGGGTGGCTTTGAGGTGGTGGTGGGTGTAGTTTTTAGCCTTCCTACGAGGGATTGAAACACGAGCGATCTCTACATCGACGACGAGTTGATAGCGCCGTTTTTAGCCTTCCTACGAGGGATTGAAACGGGTAAGGCCCCCTACCCAGCCCATTACCCGGCCGGTTTTTAGCCTTCCTACGAGGGATTGAAACACTATCATTCAGAAACAACATGGCATAGCCAAGGCCCTGTTTTTAGCCTTCCTACGAGGGATTGAAACCGGCGCCTTCAGCCCTCCCAGCACGGCAAAGTTTGCGTTTTTAGCCTTCCTACGAGGGATTGAAACCCGCTGTGCCTCATGGCAATGCCAGATTTGCATCTTGTTTTTAGCCTTCCTACGAGGGATTGAAACCCGGGGTCGTCGGCATCGTTCTTGACCGCATCCTCGTTTTTAGCCTTCCTACGAGGGATTGAAACTAGCTGCTTCGCGTCGTACACGGGCCGGGAGAGGCCGTTTTTAGCCTTCCTACGAGGGATTGAAACAAGCGCGGCTTCGAGCTCCACGGCTTCGACGGCAAGTTTTTAGCCTTCCTACGAGGGATTGAAACAGGCCTGGCGCTACGCAGACGAGTTCGGCTACGACTCGTTTTTAGCCTTCCTACGAGGGATTGAAACCTGGCAGTAGTAACCGACTACGAACACAAGTTAGTGGTTTTTAGCCTTCCTACGAGGGATTGAAACTAAGCGTGCAGCACCGAACACCAGGAGGCACCGGGGAGGTTTTTAGCCTTCCTACGAGGGATTGAAACACCCTCTCGATGGTCGTCCACGGGATGCGCCATAAAGTTTTTAGCCTTCCTACGAGGGATTGAAACGGAGTCCATCACCATCAACCTCCCCCACGGCGTACTGGTTTTTAGCCTTCCTACGAGGGATTGAAACCGCACCGTAGGAGCCGGTGACGCGGTAACTGGGTCCAGTTTTTAGCCTTCCTACGAGGGATTGAAACGCACACCGCCGGATTGGACCAGGACGCGGCTAAAGAGTTTTTAGCCTTCCTACGAGGGATTGAAACAAGCGCAACCACATGATCATGCGCCGCAGAATCAAGTTTTTAGCCTTCCTACGAGGGATTGAAACAAGTACCGCCGGCTGGACCTGGCCAGCGGCAACGAGAGTTTTTAGCCTTCCTACGAGGGATTGAAACGGGACATCCTGCACAAGCAAAGCAGCCACCTGGTTTCTAGTTTTTAGCCTTCCTACGAGGGATTGAAACCCGGTGTAGACCAAGGTGAGATTCGGACGGCGACCGTGTTTTTAGCCTTCCTACGAGGGATTGAAACTCAGGGAGGTGTGCTTAGAGACCACGTGCGACATTGTTTTTAGCCTTCCTACGAGGGATTGAAACGACACTGGAAGAGGCTACCGAGTGGCTGAAAGAGCGGTTTTTAGCCTTCCTACGAGGGATTGAAACGGCATGGGGAGAGTCAGGCCTTCTTGCGCACCGCGAGGTTTTTAGCCTTCCTACGAGGGATTGAAACACCTATGAGGGTGCCAGCCCCGCCGAAGCGGGGCTTTGTTTTTAGCCTTCCTACGAGGGATTGAAACTTGACCACTCACCGGCGCGCCATATCCCTCCGGCTCGGTTTTTAGCCTTCCTACGAGGGATTGAAACCGGATCGCCAGCCGGTGCCGGTTGCCGACGCGGCAGTTTTTAGCCTTCCTACGAGGGATTGAAACTTAACATCATCGTCGGCCTCCTGACCGGCGACCTCGGTTTTTAGCCTTCCTACGAGGGATTGAAACTGAGCTCGCCCAAGAGCTGGCGAGCTAGGAAGGACGGTTTTTAGCCTTCCTACGAGGGATTGAAACCGGGTGCAGCTCCCGGACCGGAGGACTACGGCAGACCGTTTTTAGCCTTCCTACGAGGGATTGAAACAACAGCTTTAAGATGATTGGCAGCGGGTTGGTGTAGTTTTTAGCCTTCCTACGAGGGATTGAAACTTGGTATGGCCGGCGCGGTGAGTGTGTCTCCCCGCCGTTTTTAGCCTTCCTACGAGGGATTGAAACTGGAGGCTGGAGCGGCTGCCCAGGGCGGGCCGGTTGGGTTTTTAGCCTTCCTACGAGGGATTGAAACGCGGCCTTACAGCAGGCGGCACGCCTGCGATCCGATCGTTTTTAGCCTTCCTACGAGGGATTGAAACTTGGGACGGTACGGCATGGTCGTTGCTCCAAATCGCGTTTTTAGCCTTCCTACGAGGGATTGAAACCCGGCCGGCTCGCAGCGGAAGAGGACCTCTGATGGTTTTTAGCCTTCCTACGAGGGATTGAAACTCGCCCTTGAGGAGGGCACCTTCCGTTTCAACCGCCCCGTTTTTAGCCTTCCTACGAGGGATTGAAACTACACCCGGGCTTGCTCTGACTATCTCCACGAACTGTTTTTAGCCTTCCTACGAGGGATTGAAACGCGCGTCAGCCGCTACCCGCCGTCGCGGAAGCGTTTTGTTTTTAGCCTTCCTACGAGGGATTGAAACCGGAATGGCGGAAGCTAGATGAGCGCCGAGATGAGCGGTTTTTAGCCTTCCTACGAGGGATTGAAACTGACCAGCGCCGGGAACATCCGCTTCGACGCCGAGGCGTTTTTAGCCTTCCTACGAGGGATTGAAACGAGGCGGGCTACATCCTGGCAGAGCTTGCCGGCCGGGTTTTTAGCCTTCCTACGAGGGATTGAAACCCGATCCGGAGGTGTTGGCCGAGCGGCCGTTCTGGAGTTTTTAGCCTTCCTACGAGGGATTGAAACTCGTCAACGACCAGACGGTCGCCAAGACCAACGGCACGGTTTTTAGCCTTCCTACGAGGGATTGAAACGAATACGGCGCCCTTCGGAACGGTGTCTGGGGTCGTTTTTAGCCTTCCTACGAGGGATTGAAACTGCACTACCTGCACACGCCGCCCAGCGACGAGCTCGAGTTTTTAGCCTTCCTACGAGGGATTGAAACAAGATCTCAAAGAGTACGCTGCCGTAGCCAGCGGCGGTTTTTAGCCTTCCTACGAGGGATTGAAACCGGCGATATCAACGGCAGCTTCGGCGCCACCGAGTACGGTTTTTAGCCTTCCTACGAGGGATTGAAACGTGACGCTCTCAACAAACGGCAAGGTGGTGACAAGCGTTTTTAGCCTTCCTACGAGGGATTGAAACAGCGCTATGACGATATTTCCGCCGACCCCCTGCAACGTTTTTAGCCTTCCTACGAGGGATTGAAACGCCCATTCAACGGTGTCGAGGAGCCAGGGCATGATCGGTTTTTAGCCTTCCTACGAGGGATTGAAACTCGGAGGCGCAGATCCAACAGCAAGCGTTGGCTATGGTTTTTAGCCTTCCTACGAGGGATTGAAACCGAGCTGTTGAGCCCGACCATGAGGTTCCCGCCCAGGTTTTTAGCCTTCCTACGAGGGATTGAAACACGGGCTCAGCTCATGAGCGGCCTCCTGCTGCCCTGTTTTTAGCCTTCCTACGAGGGATTGAAACATGCCGACGCTGATCCAAGCGCCGTCCTCCAGGCCCCGGTTTTTAGCCTTCCTACGAGGGATTGAAACGCGTACCAGAACTCTCGCTCGAAAGGGGCCGCGGATGGTTTTTAGCCTTCCTACGAGGGATTGAAACTGGGACGCTGGCAGCATTCAGCCAGTTCTGCGCTCTGTTTTTAGCCTTCCTACGAGGGATTGAAACTACCAATGGTTGGCTAAGGGTCGAGTGGCGACATCCGGTTTTTAGCCTTCCTACGAGGGATTGAAACTGAACTCTACACCGAGGGCCGGTATCTGCCGGTACGGTTTTTAGCCTTCCTACGAGGGATTGAAACCATCCTGGGTGGCGGCTCTATGATGACATACGCAAAGTTTTTAGCCTTCCTACGAGGGATTGAAACACGGTCATCCCGTCACCGAAAATCTCAACCAGGTAGGTTTTTAGCCTTCCTACGAGGGATTGAAACGAACATGCCTGCTGCCAATAAGTAGGCCCGCCCGGGTTTTTAGCCTTCCTACGAGGGATTGAAACACGGAAGCGGCTCTGTCTGGCCATGGCCTCGATGAGTTTTTAGCCTTCCTACGAGGGATTGAAACCTGCAACCAGCGACAGCGCGCCACAAAGGCGCTGAGTTTTTAGCCTTCCTACGAGGGATTGAAACCACTCTGACGCCTAGCTCGCCGGCCAGATGCTCCACGTTTTTAGCCTTCCTACGAGGGATTGAAACCAACAGGAATTAAAGGCTAGGGGATGGACGATCCAGTTTTTAGCCTTCCTACGAGGGATTGAAACTAGGCATGCAGGATGGTGCACCACGTGGCACCCGGGAAGTTTTTAGCCTTCCTACGAGGGATTGAAACACGACGCAACTCGGCTAGGTTCTAACGAAGCACTTACGTTTTTAGCCTTCCTACGAGGGATTGAAACACCTCCCTAATCCGCGCGTGAATGCGTCGGATTAACGTTTTTAGCCTTCCTACGAGGGATTGAAACACGACCACACCATCACCGGCCCCTCAGGCCGTGAAGGTTTTTAGCCTTCCTACGAGGGATTGAAACAGCAGATACGAAAGAGTTCTTAGAGCTTTGCCGTTCGTTTTTAGCCTTCCTACGAGGGATTGAAACGAGTGTAGTCACTGCCTGGGCTACGGCTACCACTGGTTTTTAGCCTTCCTACGAGGGATTGAAACTGGGGGAGGGTCGTTTGCAGATTGGAACGCCAGTTTTGTTTTTAGCCTTCCTACGAGGGATTGAAACTAACGACGGCTCGCCCGGAGGGCGGGGCCGTCCGCAGTTTTTAGCCTTCCTACGAGGGATTGAAACCAGAACGCCCTGGCGCTGCAACCCGACATCAACGAGGTTTTTAGCCTTCCTACGAGGGATTGAAACGGGCGTGGTGGTCTTTACCAGAGACGACATGCGCTGTTTTTAGCCTTCCTACGAGGGATTGAAACGCGATCATCACCAGCCATGCCCACGAGCAGGACTGCAGTTTTTAGCCTTCCTACGAGGGATTGAAACCGCGCAATCCAGAGCGCCTCGCTAATCATGTCTAGTTTTTAGCCTTCCTACGAGGGATTGAAACACGCCGAGAGGGAGGTGGCAATGCAACCCGCGCCGAGTTTTTAGCCTTCCTACGAGGGATTGAAACTTGGTCTGGCGGGGTCAACCATCGAGGAGTAGGAGGGTTTTTAGCCTTCCTACGAGGGATTGAAACTTGGCCCCGCGCCAAGAACCAGGCCCGGATCATGGTTTTTAGCCTTCCTACGAGGGATTGAAACGGAGACTGGGGTAACTACGAGTACGTCCACGTTAAGGTTTTTAGCCTTCCTACGAGGGATTGAAACGCGACCGCGGCACGCGGCGGTAAAGCATCCGAGTCCGTTTTTAGCCTTCCTACGAGGGATTGAAACGCAACATGCCTTAATCTACCGCGTGCGCGGCGCTTCGTTTTTAGCCTTCCTACGAGGGATTGAAACTCGTAGACGAGGCTGGTGATGTCGGCTACGACGACCTGTTTTTAGCCTTCCTACGAGGGATTGAAACCTATGTGTTCGGCCTCGGCGAGTGGCGCCTCCGCGTGGTTTTTAGCCTTCCTACGAGGGATTGAAACGCAATTACCTCCCGATCTCGTGACGGCCATTGCGTGGTTTTTAGCCTTCCTACGAGGGATTGAAACTGCAGCCTCTTCAGGCCATCCAGCAGGCATTCACTGTTTTTAGCCTTCCTACGAGGGATTGAAACCCACCCTGTTAGACCGTGCGAAAGATATCCGCGAGGGTTTTTAGCCTTCCTACGAGGGATTGAAACCAACCACGCCTCGCTCCAATAGAGCGGGAGGCCCTCGTTTTTAGCCTTCCTACGAGGGATTGAAACAGAGCGACCTGGACGACTATGGCCTCGACCCCTACGGTTTTTAGCCTTCCTACGAGGGATTGAAACGCAACATGCCTTAATCTACCGCGTGCGCGGCGCTTCTAGTTTTTAGCCTTCCTACGAGGGATTGAAACTCATGTAGACCCTGTTTACTGGGAGCGCTTGTGCGCAGTTTTTAGCCTTCCTACGAGGGATTGAAACAACTCATCATTGTCCCCTCATGCCCCCTCGTGATCGTTTTTAGCCTTCCTACGAGGGATTGAAACCGGTTTCTCATCCAGTTCTGGACCACGTGGTCGGAAGTTTTTAGCCTTCCTACGAGGGATTGAAACTTGTCCTCGGCGTTAACTTACCGCGCAGCCACAGGTTTTTAGCCTTCCTACGAGGGATTGAAACACGGCTGACTCGACCAGCGGGGTGCTGTCATGGATGCGTTTTTAGCCTTCCTACGAGGGATTGAAACACGGCCATGTCAAACGCCGCTAGATCCAAGCCAGGGGTTTTTAGCCTTCCTACGAGGGATTGAAACGGCGCTTCATTCTGGGCCAATGGGTGCAGGCCGAGGGTTTTTAGCCTTCCTACGAGGGATTGAAACAACTCATCATTGTCCCCTCATGCCCCCTCGTGATCGTTTTTAGCCTTCCTACGAGGGATTGAAACGTAATCCTCACCGCGGTGTAGACCTAGCGCCCTGGCCTGGTTTTTAGCCTTCCTACGAGGGATTGAAACGTGCTGAAACTGGTGCGCACCATCGAGAAACTGATGGGTTTTTAGCCTTCCTACGAGGGATTGAAACGATAGCGCGCTGGAGGGTCTTCGTGCGGTTCATACTGTTTTTAGCCTTCCTACGAGGGATTGAAACTAGCCGTGACCGACGCTGCTCCCATCGGCGTGTTCGAGTTTTTAGCCTTCCTACGAGGGATTGAAACAGCAGGACATCGCAGAGGAGGAGCGCCGAAATATCGAGTTTTTAGCCTTCCTACGAGGGATTGAAACACGCTCGCGCTCAAGGCCCTGGGACTGGCGAAGTTGGGTTTTTAGCCTTCCTACGAGGGATTGAAACGCCATCACTGGCCAAGGTGCGTCGAACTGGTCGTACCGTTTTTAGCCTTCCTACGAGGGATTGAAACTTTTCTGGGAGGGCCGAGGCGCAAAAAAATAAGCGGTTTTTAGCCTTCCTACGAGGGATTGAAACGCACGAACGCTCGCCGTCTAGCTGACGGATTGGCCCCGTTTTTAGCCTTCCTACGAGGGATTGAAACTGTTCCGGCTCGACCGTGCGCGGCTTCAGCTCATAGCGTTTTTAGCCTTCCTACGAGGGATTGAAACGTGCCGGGGCAGCACGGCGTGCCGAATCCGCTCACGGTTTTTAGCCTTCCTACGAGGGATTGAAACTCCTCGAGTGCCAAATGCTCCACGTAGATGTCGGGGTTTTTAGCCTTCCTACGAGGGATTGAGACTCAAGATGCTCTCGTGCTCGGCGGATGATCTGCTCACGTTTTTAGCCTTCCTACGAGGGATTGAAACCCGATGGACCGGATATAGTCGCCGATCCGCTCGAAGAGTTTTTAGCCTTCCTACGAGGGATTGAAACAACGTGCGCCCACGGATAGTGTGCTTGGACGCGCCGCGTTTTTAGCCTTCCTACGAGGGATTGAAACTTCACCGCCCCCGGATGGCTGACGATGAAGTCTCGAGTTTTTAGCCTTCCTACGAGGGATTGAAACCAACAGCTGGCCACTCTACCGCAGGAGCTCGAATACCGTTTTTAGCCTTCCTACGAGGGATTGAAACTCTCTACCTCGGCGGACTTTGGAAGCGCCTTCTAGGCTTGTACTGACGGCCATCCAGGCAACGGGGGAGTCGGTAGCGGTGCGCGGCCTCCCCCAAAGAAAAACCTGTGTGCTATACTTGGCCACAACCCTTTGGGGCGGGCCTGGACTCCCAAGACCCCATTGCTGGACGGTGCAGTGACCAGGCGCTGCCACCTAGTATTTTGGCCACCTTAGAAACCCCCTGCGCTGCGCCTCGTGGTAAGTTCGGTCGCGTGTCTCAAAAAATGTATGCCCGTCCACCACAAACCCGCTTTGGTACTCCGCCACGAACAGGACGTTGCGGTCGCGGGTGTCTTCGTAGCGCTTGATATAGCACTGTCTGAAGACCAGGGTGCGGCCGGTGTTCGCATCCTTAAGGGTTTTTAGCCTTCCTACGAGGGATTGAATTGGAGCACTGCCAGGGCGGTCGTCATGCGGTAGCCACCACCGTGTTAGCCTGACTATGCGCCTGCTTTCAGGCTCGGATACGGAGTAAGCGGACCATGAACACCATCCTCGTCACCGGCGCACTCGGGCAGATCGGC
>Ga0207950_100518_pt1 | contig 12831 bp, 7 predicted proteins | sample Subbio11_8B_AprC_FD_184814 | JGI IMG/M metagenome (GOLD analysis project Ga0207950, IMG submission 184814) | Serpentinite rock and fluid subsurface biosphere microbial communities from McLaughlin Reserve, California, USA - CR11_8B_AprC (SPAdes) | ecosystem: Environmental > Terrestrial > Deep... | reverse complement strand
GGGCTCAGAGCCTGTGAAGCTTTCGCTTCGCAACGACCGCACGCTTGGTGACGTTCAATGGTGCGGTTGACGTAGCCTTCGGCGCGCTCAATGTGCTCGACAGGTGGCCTGGATCGTTCAGGGGGTCGATTTGCGGGTCTACCCTGATCTTTTCGGACTTCATACAGTACCCGTTCCTGCTGCAGACGGAGTTGTGCCCAGTCCCAGCAACTGCGGCGCCAGTGCAAGCGTGCGCATCAGGTTGTGCGCCAGCGCGAACAGCAGCGCCACGCAGCGAACCCTTTTCAGGCCCCGTACCGGCATGCGCTGAAGGCCACGGTTTCGCGCCTGTGCGTTGACGCATTCGGCCGTGGCCGCGCGCCGCTTGTACAGGGCCTTGGCCTCGTCGCTGGCCATGCGCTGGCGCCAGCTTGCCACCGCCGCACTGTCGTCGGGCTTGGGCTCGTGCTTGTCCTGCGGGACCTCCTGGCCCTGTTCGTCCTTCTTGTCGTCCTTCTTCGCCCGTGCCTCGGGCACCGGCGCATAGACCTCGGTCTTGTCGGCCACCGCATCGATCTGCGCGTGCGCCGGGAAGCCGCCGTCGACAAGCATCTTCTGCGGTGCGCTGCCCAGGCGCTGTTCGATCTGCTGGACCATGGGTGCGAGCTGCGCCATGTCCGAGCCGCTGGTGCTGACCTCCACGCCCACGATCACCTGGCTGTCGCAGTCGCTGGCGTACTGGGCGTTGTACGCCGGCCTGAAGCCGCCGTCGGCCATCTTCATGACGGTGGCATCGGCATCGGTGCTCGACGCCCGCGCCTCTTCGGCCTTGCTGCCGTTGCGCCGCTTGATCGCCTCCAGTTCGGGCATCCTCTGCAGCGCGCTTTGCAGCCGCTCTTGCATTTCACGTCGGGCACGCTGCTGGGCCGCAGCCTTGCGCCGGCTGTCCTGCGCCGGGTCGGCGTCAATCTGCTCCTTGAGTTCGCGCACCCGCGCGCGGGCCAGCTCCAGGTTGTCCTGCAGGCTGGCCTTGCGCCGAAACGAGGCCGCACCCGCGCTGGCGCGAACGCGCACGCCGTCCTGCGCGACGCACTCCAGCTTCACCGCGCCGGCCGTCATCAGTGCGGCCAGGCTCGCGCTGAGCAACTCGTCCAGCGCCGCACCATGCGCTACGCGAAAGTCCGACAGGCTGTGGTGGTTGACCTGCGCACCCCCGCTCATCCAGCGGTACGCGTCATGCTCGAGCACCAGGCGCGAGAGCTGCCGCGCACTGCCTACGCCCTGCAGCGAGGCGTACAGCCACAGGCCCAGCAGGATCTGCGGGGCAATCGCGCTGCGGCCCACCCCGCCTTGTCGAACCTTGATCGCCGCGTACATCGCGCTGAGGTCTTGTCGCTCCACCCACGCCCAAACCAGCCGCGCGCGGTGCCCCTCAGGCAGCAGCGACTCCAGATCCATCGGGCGCAGCTCGATCTGCTTGCGGTTGGGCATGATCACCCGCGCCGTCGCCGCACTCCTCGCAGCCGCAGCCTTGTCGACAAGCACGGCCTCCACAGGCCTGGGACCGAAGAGGTCTTGCCCTTCGCTCCGCGTCAGTTCAGTCATCTCGGTGCTCATGCCACTTCAACGGACCATCTCGCTCGCGGCTGTCGGGGTTATCCCAAATCTTCACAAGCTCTCAGCCCAGGCCCAGCCGGCGCCGCGCCGCAGCGTACTCGCGCTGCAGGCGCGCCACCAGTTCGGCCGCGGGCAACACGGCATGCACCGCGCCGATGCCCTGGCCGCAACCCCAGATGTCCTTCCAGGCCTTGGCGGCGGCGCCGCCCGCGAAGTTCATCGTGCTGACGTCGCCCTCGGGCAGGTGGTCGGGGTCGAGCCCGGCGGCGCGCACCGAGGGCTTGAGGTAGTTGCCGTGCACCCCGGTGAACAGGCTGGAATAGACGATGTCGTCGCTGTTGCTGTCGACGATGCACTGCTTGTAGGCCGCCGAAGCACGCGCCTCCTCGGTGGCGATGAAGGCCGAGCCGACGTAGGCCAGGTCTGCGCCCATGGCCTGCGCGGCGAGCACCGCGTCGCCGGTAGCGATCGCCCCCGACAGCGCGAGCGGGCCGTCGAACCATTCGCGAATCTCCTGCACCAGCGCAAACGGGCTCTTGGTGCCGGCGTGGCCGCCGGCACCGGCGGCCACCGCGATCAGCCCGTCGGCGCCCTTGTCGATGGCCTTGTGCGCGAAGGCGTTGTTGATGATGTCGTGCAGCACGATGCCACCCCAGGCGTGGACCGCGTCGTTGACGTCGGTGCGCGCGCCCAGGCTGGTGATGACGATCGGCACCTTGTACCTGGCGCACAACTGCATGTCGTGCTCGAGCCGGTCGTTGCTCTTGTGCACGATCTGGTTGATCGCGAACGGCGCGGCCGGGCGCTCGGGGTGCGCGCGGTCCCAGGCGGCCAGCGTCTCGGTGATCTCGGCCAGCCATTCGTCGAGCTGCGCGGCCGGCCGTGCGTTGAGCGCCGGCATCGAGCCGACGACGCCGGCCGTGCACTGGGCGATGAGCAGCCTGGGGTTGCTGATGATGAACAGCGGCGCACCGATCAGCGGCAGCGCGAGCTTGTCGAACACGGGGGGCAGCGGCATGGGGGATGCTCCGATGGGTTCGGTCTCAATAGGCCTCGAGCGGCATCGCGGCGAGGCCGGCGGCGCCCTCGACGATGCTCTCGCGCAGCCCCGGCGCCTGGCCGAGGATGTGGTCGGCGTGGAAACGCGCGGTCGCGACCTTGGCCTGCAGGAAGGCCAGGTCGGCGTCGCCGGCGGCCAGGCGGCGCTCGGCCGCCAGCAGCGCGCGCGCCATCTGCCAGCCGGCCATCAGCCTGCCGGCGAGCAACAGGTACGGCACCGAGCCGGCGTAGGCCGCATTCGGGTCGGCCTTGGCGTTGGCAACGATGTAGTCGACGACCTCCAGGAAGGCCAGGCGCGCAGCCGCAAGGCGCTTGCGCACCGCGCCGGCCGCGGCGCTGCCTTGCCGCGCCAGTTCGGTCTCGGTGGCCTCGATCTGCGCTGCGATGGCGCGGGCGGTGGCGCCGCCGTCACGCACGGTCTTGCGGCCGACGAGGTCATTGGCCTGGATCGCCGTCGTGCCCTCGTAGATCGTCAGGATGCGCGCGTCGCGGTAGTGCTGCGCCGCACCGGTCTCCTCGATGTAGCCCATGCCGCCGTGGACCTGCACGCCCAGGCTCGCGACCTCGATGCTCATCTCGGTGCCGTAGCCCTTGACCAGCGGCACGAGGAACTCGTAGAAGGCCTGGTTCTGCGCGCGCGCGTCGGCGTCGGGGTGGGCGTGTGCGGCGTCGTAGGCCGCGGCGGCGACTGCTGCCATCGCGCGGCAGCCCTCGGTATGGGCACGCATCGTCATCAGCATGCGGCGCACGTCGGGGTGGTGGATGATCGGCCCGGCCTGGGCCAGCGAGCCGTCGACCGGGCGCGACTGCACGCGATCGCGCGCATACGCCGCCGCCTGCTGGTAGGCCCGCTCGGCCAGCGCGATGCCCTGCACACCGACTGCGTAGCGCGCGGCGTTCATCATGATGAACATGATCTCGAGGCCGCGATTCTCCTGGCCGACCAGGTAGCCCACGGCACCGGGTCCGGTGCCGTTCACATTCTTCGCCGCCGTGCCGTCGCCGAACTGCAGCACCGCCGTCGGGCTGGCCTTGATGCCGAGCTTGTGCTCGATGCTGACGCAGTGCACGTCGTTGCGCGCGCCCAGGCTGCCGTCGGCAGCGACGAGAAACTTCGGCACGATGAACAGGCTGATGCCCTTGACCCCTTCGGGTGCGCCGGCAACGCGCGCGAGCACGAGGTGGACGATGTTCTCGGCCATGTCGTGCTCGCCATAGGTGATGAAGATCTTGGTGCCGAAGATGCGGTAGCTGCCGTCGGGCTGCGGCTCGGCGCGCGTGCGCACCGCGGCGAGGTCGCTGCCGGCCTGCGGCTCGGTCAGGTTCATCGTGCCGGTCCAGCGGCCCTCGATCATCGGCGGGATGTAGGTCGCCTTCTGCGCGTCGCTGCCGGCGGTCAGCAGGGCCTCGACCGCGCCGTCGGTCAGCAGCGGGCAAAGCGCGAAGCTCAGGTTGGCGCCGTTGAGGATCTCGCCGCAGGCCGCGCCGATGGTCTTGGGCAGGCCCTGGCCGCCGAACTCGACCGGGTGTTGCAGGCCCTGCCAGCCGCCCTCGGCAAACTGGCGGAAGGCCTGCCTGAAGCCGGGCGTGGTCGTGACCACGCCGTCGCGCCAGGTCGAGGGGTTGCGGTCGCCCTCCCGGTTCAGCGGCGCGACCACGCCTTCGTTGAAGCGCGCGCACTCCTCGAGCACCGCCTGCGCGGTCTCGACGCCGGCATCGGCGTAGCCGGGCAGCTGCGCGACCTGCGCCAGGCCGGCGAGCTCGGTCATCGCAAACAGCAGGTCCTTGACGGGGGCACGGTAGCTCATGGGGCACTCCGGATGGAATTCGGGGGCGCCGCCAGCGCCCCCGCTGCGGTGGGGTGGAAGGTCAGAGCTTCTCGACCAGCTCCGGCACCGCCGTGAACAGGTCGGCTTCGAGGCCGTAGTCGGCGACGCTGAAGATCGGCGCCTCCGGGTCCTTGTTGATCGCGACGATGACCTTGCTGTCTTTCATGCCGGCCAGGTGCTGGATCGCGCCGCTGATGCCGCAGGCGATGTAGAGCTGCGGCGCGACGATCTTGCCGGTCTGGCCGACCTGCCAGTCGTTGGGCGCGTAGCCGGCGTCGACCGCGGCGCGGCTGGCGCCCAGCGCGGCGCCGAGCTTGTCGGCCAGCGGCGTGAGGACCTCGGCAAACTTCTCGCTCGAGCCCAGCGCGCGCCCGCCCGAGACGATGACCTTGGCCGCGGTCAGCTCGGGCCGGTCGAGCCTGGCGATCTCGCTGCCGACGAAGCTCGCCCGGTCGCTGGCGGCCACCGCCGCCACCGTCTCGACGCTGGCGCTGCCGCCGCTGTACGGCGCGGCGTCGAAGCCGGTCGTGCGCACCGTGATGACCTTGACCGCGTCGGTGGCCTGCACGGTGGCGATCGCGTTGCCGGCGTAGATCGGCCGCTCGAAGGTGTCGGGCGCCACGACCTTGCTGACGTCGCTGACCTGCGCGACGTCGAGCAGCGCGGCCACCCGCGGCGCGACGTTCTTGCCCGCCGCGGTCGCGGCAAACAGGATGTGGCTGTAGCCGGCGGCCAGCGCGACGACCTGCGCCGCGAGGTTCTCGGCCAGGCCATGCGCGTGGGCCTCGGCGTCGGCGTGCAGCACCTTGGCGACGCCGGCAATCTGCGCTGCGGCCTGCGCCGCGGCGCCGGCCTGGTACCCGGCGACCAGCAGATGCACTTCGCCACCGCACTGCCGCGCGGCGGTCACGGTGTTGAGCGTCGCGGCCCGGATCGAGCCATGGTCGTGTTCGGCAATGACGAGACAGGTCATGGTCAGATCACCTTCGCTTCGTTCTTCAGCTTGTCGACCAGGGTTGCGACGTCGGGCACCTTGACGCCGGCACCGCGCCTGGGCGGCTCGGCCACCGTCAGCGTCTTCAGCCGCGGCGTCACGTCGACGCCGAGCTCGGCCGGCGTCAGCGTGTCGAGCGGCTTCTTCTTGGCCTTCATGATGTTGGGCAGCGTCACGTAGCGCGGCTCGTTGAGCCGCAGGTCGGTCGTGACCACCGCCGGCAGCGCCAGCCGCAGCGTCTCGAGCCCGCCATCGACCTCGCGCGTGACCCGCAGCGCGCCGTCGGCGACCTCGACCTTGCTCGCAAACGTGCCCTGCGCCCAGCCGGCCAGCGCGGCGAGCATCTGCCCGGTCTGGTTGGCGTCATCGTCGATGGCTTGCTTGCCGAGGATGACCAGCCCGGGCTGCTCGCGCTCGACCAGCGCCTTCAGCAGCTTGGCCACCGCCAGCGGCTGCAGCTCGACCTCGGTCTGGACCAGGATCGCGCGGTCGGCGCCGATCGCCATCGCGGTGCGCAGCGTCTCCTGGCACTGCGCGACCCCGCAGGACACCGCGACGACCTCGCTGGCCGCGCCCTTCTCCCTGAGCCGGACCGCCTCCTCAATGGCGATCTCGTCGAAGGGGTTCATGCTCATCTTGACGTTGGCGGTGTCGACGCCGCTGCCATCGGCCTTGACGCGCACCTTGACGTTGTAGTCGACGACGCGCTTGACCGCGACCAGGATCTTCATGCCGTGCTGCTCCTGCGTTCCGATTGACGTAAACGTAAACCCAATTCTAGAGGCACGGCCACGCCGTCGGCCCGAAAAATCGAACGGTCGTTCTAATTTTCGGGCATGGGGGATGCACGGGTGCGCGCGCCTGGTGCCCGGAACCGGGTTCGAACCGGTACGCCCCGGTCAAGGGGCGGCGGAGTTTAAGTCCGCTGCGTCTGCCGATTTCGCCATCCGGGCGGCAGCCTGCCGGCGATTATCCGGGGGCCCGGCGGGTCGGCGCGGCGCCGCTGGTGCAGCCCTCGACGGCAGGCATGATCGATCCCCCGCTCGCCAGCGACATGCACAATAATTCGTCATCCGGGACCGTCCCGGCGTATCACGGGAGTCGAGCTTGAGCACCAGCGTCATCCGGATCGCCAGCTCGCCGGTCCAGGGCGAGGGCCGGCAGCGGCGCCGGCGCGCCCAGCCCAGGGGCCGGCAGGTCGATGCGCAGGCGCTGGCCGAGGTGCGCGCGCTGCTGGGTGCGGAGCCGCTGCGGCGCGACCTGCTGATCGAATTCCTGCACCGCATCCAGGACCGTCACGGCCACCTGAGCGCGGCCCACCTGGCGGCGCTGGCGCAGACGCTGCGGCTGGCCCAGGCCGAGGTCTGGGAGGTCGCGAGCTTCTACCACCACTTCGACCTCGTGCGCGAGGGCCAGCCGGCACCGCCGGCGCTGACGCTGCGCGTCTGCGACGGTCCGGCCTGCACGCTGGCTGGCGCCGGCGCGCTGCACGCCGAGCTCGCCGCGCGCTGCGGCGCCGGCGTGCGCGTGCTGGGCGCGCCCTGCGTCGGCCGCTGCGAGCAGGCACCGGTGGCCGTCGTCCACCACAACCCGGTGGGCGCGGCCAGCGCCGAGGCGGTGCTGGCCGCCGTCGAGGCCGGCGCGACGGCCCCCGTGCAGAGCGGCCACGTCGGCCTCGCGGCCTACCGCGCCGGCGGCGGCTATGCGCTGCTCGAGCAGTGCTGGCGCGGCGAGCGCGGCGCCGATGCGCTGATCGCCACGCTGGAGGACGCGGGCCTGCGCGGGCTCGGCGGCGCCGGCTTCCCGGCCGGGCGCAAGTGGCGGCTGGTGCGCGCACAGCCAGCGCCGCGGCTGCTGGCCGTCAATATCGACGAGGGCGAGCCCGGCACCTTCAAGGACCGCTGGTACCTCGAGCGCGACCCGCACCGCTTCCTTGAGGGCGCATTGGTCGCGGCCTGGGCGGTCGGCATCGAAGCGGTCTACGTCTACCTGCGCGACGAGTACCACGGCCTGCGCGCGATGCTGCACGAGGAGCTGGCCGCGCTGCGCGCCAGCGACCTGGGCGCGCGGCTGCCGCGCATCGAACTGCGCCGCGGCGCCGGCGCCTATGTCTGCGGCGAGGAGTCGGCGATGATCGAGTCGATCGAAGGCAAGCGCGGGCTGCCGCGGCTGCGTCCGCCGTATGTCGCGCAGGTCGGGCTGTTCGGCCGGCCGACGCTGGCCCACAACCTCGAGACGCTGCACTGGGTGCGCGAGCTCGTCGAGCGCGGCGCCGGCTGGTTCGCGTCGCACGGCCGGCATGGCCGCCACGGGCTGCGTTCGTACTCGGTCTCGGGGCGGGTGCGCCAGCCCGGGGTCAAGCTCGCGCCGGCGGGCATCACGCTGCGCGAGCTGGTCGACGAGCATTGCGGCGGCCTGCCCGCGGGCCACGAGCTCTATGCCTGGCTGCCCGGCGGCGCCTCGGGCGGCATCTTCCCGGCCACGCTGGCCGACCTGCCACTGGACTTCGACACGCTGCAGCCGCATGGCGGCTTCATCGGCTCGGCGGCGGTGATCGTGCTGACGCGCAGCGCGACGCATTGCGACCGCGCGGTCGACGCCGCGCGCGCGCTGCTGCGCTTCTTCCGCGCCGAGTCCTGCGGCCAGTGCACGCCCTGCCGCAGCGGCACGGCCAAGGCCGCCGAGCTGATCGCCAGCGATCGCTGGGACCTGCCGCTGCTGGCCGAACTCTCGGCGGTGATGCGCGACGCGTCGATCTGCGGGCTCGGGCAGGCCGCGCCGAACCCGATCGACTGCGTCGTGCGCCACTTCGCTCACGAACTCGAGGCCTGCTGAAGCCATGACTGCCACCGCCCCGATCGCCTTCACGCTCGACGGCCGCTGCGTGCGGGCCGAGGCCGGCCAGACCCTGCTGGCGGTCGCGCAGCGCGAGGGCATCGCCATCCCGCACCTGTGCCACCAGGACGGCCTCGCGCCGGCCGGCAACTGCCGCGTCTGCGTCGTCGAGGTCGACGGCGAGCGCGCGCTGGCCGCCGCGTGCTGCCGCACGCCGAGCGAGGGCATGGTCGTGCACAGCGCCAGTGCGCGTGCGCGCCAGGCGCAGGCGCTGGTCCTCGAGCTGCTGCGCGCCGACCTGCCGGCGGCCACGCGCACGCGCGCGAGCGAGGTCGAGCACTGGGCGCAGGCGCTGGGCCTCGGGCGCCCACGCTTTGCCGCCCGCGCGCAGCCGGCGGCCGACCTCTCGCACCCGGCGATCGCCGTACAGCTCGACGCCTGCATCCAGTGCACGCGCTGCCTGCGCGCCTGCCGTGAAGTACAGGTCAACGACGTCATCGGGCTGGCCGGGCGCGGCGAGCACGCCAGGATCGTGTTCGACATGGACGACGCGCTGGGCGACTCGAGCTGCGTCGGCTGCGGCGAATGCGTACAGGCCTGCCCGACCGGCGCGCTGGCGCCGGCCGGCGGCGCGGCGCTCGTCGAGCCCGAGCGCAGCGTCGACACGCTGTGCCCGTACTGCGGCGTCGGCTGCGCGCTGACCTGCCACGTACGCGACGAACGCATCGTCGCCGTCGAGGGCCGCGCCGGGCCGGCCAACGCCGGCCGGCTGTGCGTCAAGGGCCGCTACGGCCACGACTACGCGCGCCACCCGCAGCGCCTGACGGTGCCGCTGGTGCGCCGCACCGATGCGCCACCCAAGCACGCCGAGCAGCCGCTGGACCCGGCCACCGTGCGCGGCTGGTTTCGCGAGGCGAGCTGGGACGAGGCGCTCGACCTCGCCGCCGCCGGGCTGCGCACGGTCCGCGACACGCACGGTGCGCGCGCGCTGGCCGGCTTCGGCTCGGCCAAGGGCAGCAACGAGGAGGCCTACCTGTTCCAGAAGCTGGTGCGCCTGGGCCTGGGCAGCAACAACGTCGACCATTGCACGCGGCTGTGCCATGCGTCATCGGTGGCCGCGCTGCTCGAGGGCATAGGCTCGGGCGCGGTCAGCAACCCGGTGCGCGACGTCATGCTCGCCGAGGTCGCGGTCGTGATCGGCGCCAACCCGACGGTCAACCACCCGGTCGCGGCGACCTGGATCAAGAATGCCGTTCGCCAGGGCACCCGGCTGGTCGTCATCGACCCGCGCCGCGGCGAGCTCGCCCGCCACGCCGAGCATGTGCTGCAATTCAGGCCCGGCAGCGACGTCGCCCTGCTCAATGCGATGCTGCACGTGATCGTGCGCGAGGGTCTGGCCGATGCCGACTTCGTCGCCCGCCGCACCGAGGGCTACGCAGCGCTGCTGCGCAGCGTCGACGGCTGCAGCCCCGAGGCGATGGCGCCGCTGACCGGCGTCGAGCCCGCGCAGATCCGCGCCGTCGCGCGGCTGTACGCGACCGCCCGCACGGCGATGATCTTCTGGGGCATGGGCGTGAGCCAGCATGTGCACGGCACCGACAACGCGCGCTGCCTGATCGCGCTGGCCCTGGCCACCGGCCAGATCGGCCGCCCCGGCACCGGGCTGCACCCGCTGCGCGGGCAGAACAACGTGCAGGGCGCATCCGACGCCGGCCTGATCCCGATGATGTACCCCGACTACCGCCGCGTCGACGACCCGGCCGTGCGCGCGGCGATCGCCAACGCCTGGGGCGTGCCCGTCGAACGGCTCGACCCGCTGCCCGGCCTGACCGTCGTCGAGGTCATGCACGCCGCGCTCGACGGCCGCGTGCGCGGCATGTACGTCATGGGCGAGAACCCGGCCATGTCCGACCCCGACCTGCAGCACGCGCGCGCCGCACTGGCGCGGCTCGAGCACCTGGTCGTGCAGGACATCTTCCTGACCGAGACGGCGGCGTTCGCCGACGTCGTGCTGCCGGCCAGCGCCTTCGCCGAGAAGACCGGCAGCTACACCAACACCGACCGCTGGGTGCAGCTCGGCCGCGCCGCGCTCGCCCCGCCCGGTGATGCGCGGCAGGACCTGTGGATCACCGCACAGCTCGGGCGTCGGCTCGGGCTCGACGGGGGCGAGGTCGAGGTCGGCGCGGTCTACGAGGAAATGCGCACGACGATGCCCAGCCTGGCCGGCATCTCGTGGCAGCGGCTGCAGCGCGAGGGTGCCGCGGTCTACCCCTGCGCCGCCGAGGACGCGCCGGGCGAGCCGGTGGTCTTCGGCGAGCGCTTCCCGCGCGCCGGCGGCCGGGCGCGCTTCGTGCCGGCCGACATCGTGCCGCCCGACGAGCGCCCCGACGCCGACTACCCGCTGGTGCTGATCACCGGCCGCCAGCTCGAGCACTGGCACACCGGCAGCATGACCCGGCGCAGCGCGGTGCTCGACGCGATCGAGCCCGAGCCGACCGCGCTGGTGCACCCGCTGGACCTCGCCGCGGCCGGCGTGCAGCCGGGCGATCTGGTCACGCTGCAGACGCGCCGCGGCAGCGTCGCGCTCTACGCCCGCGCCGACGAGGGCATGGCCCGCGGCGCGGTCTTCGTGCCCTTCGCCTACGTCGAGGCGGCGATCAACCGGCTGACCAACCCGGCGCTCGACCCCTGGGGCAAGATCCCCGAGCTGAAGTACTGCGCGGTGCGCTTGCAGCCCGGCGGCAGCGCACCGCCCGCCCCGGGATACCGACAGGCGACAAGCGGCTGATCGCGGCCGACCCGGCCACCGCCGGCGGCGTGCACGCCGCGGCAAGAACGACGGGCCCCGAGGGGCCCGTCGTCGTCAAGCTGGAGGCGCGGCCCGGAGTCGAACCGGGCTGAACGGATTTGCAATCCGGTGCATAACCGCTTTGCTACCGCGCCGTGTGACTGGCATTCTGGCACAGGGGCGCCCGGCAAGCGCCCCCGGTGCGGTGGCGCTGCCGCCAACGACCGTGCCGCAAAACGAAGAAGGGAAGCCGAAGCTTCCCTTGCAGGGTCTGGAGCGGGAAACGAGTCTCGAACTCGCGACCTCAACCTTGGCAAGGTTGCGCTCTACCAACTGAGCTATTCCCGCAATGAGCCTTCGCTTGTTCAGCGAAGCAAGCATTCTATAACAAGCCAACCCGCCCATGCAAGCCTGCGCAGGCGGGCCGGGAGCCGTCCACAGGGCACGGTCCCTGGGGCCCGGCGCAGCTCTCAATGCGGCAGCGCGTCGCCGGCGGTCTCGGTCGGTGCAGGGGTGGCGGTCGCCGCTGGCGTCACCGCCGCAGCCGCCGGCACCGCTTCGTCTTCGGGCAGCGGCAGCGGCATGGTTTCGAGGGCCACGGCCAGCACGTGCTCGATCCACCTGACCGGCACGATCTCGAGCTTGTTCTTGACGTTCTCGGGGATCTCCTGCAGGTCCTTGACGTTCTCCTCGGGGATCATCACCGTCTTGATGCCGCCGCGGTGCGCGGCCAGCAGCTTCTCCTTGAGCCCGCCGATGGCCGTGACTTCGCCGCGCAGCGTGATCTCGCCGGTCATCGCGACGTCGGCGCGCACCGGGATGCCGGTCAGCGTCGAGACGAAGGCAGTGGTCATCGCGATGCCCGCGCTCGGGCCGTCCTTGGGCGTCGCGCCGTCGGGCACATGGATGTGCACGTCGCGCTTCTCGAACATCTCGTCCTTGATGCCCAGGCGCCGCGCGCGCGAGCGCACGACCGAGCGTGCGGCCTCGACCGACTCCTTCATCACGTCGCCGAGCTGGCCGGTACGCAGGATGTTGCCCTTGCCGGGCATCACTGCGGCCTCGATGGTCAGCAGGTCACCGCCGACCTCGGTCCAGGCCAGGCCGACCACCTGCCCGACCTGGTTGGTCTTCTCGGCGCGGCCGTAGTCGAACTTGCGCACGCCGAGGTAGTCGTTGAGGTTGTCCTCGGTGACGACGACCTTGCCCTCGTACTTCTTGAGCTGCTGGCCCTTGACGACCTTGCGGCAGATCTTGCTGATCTCGCGCTCGAGCGAGCGCACGCCGGCCTCGCGCGTGTAGTAGCGGACGACGCCGCGGATCGCGCCCTCGGTCAGCTCGAGCTCGTCGGCGCCGACGCCGTTGTTCTTGAACTGCTTGGGCAGCAGATAGCGCTGCGCGATGTTGACCTTCTCGTCCTCGGTGTAGCCCGACAGGCGGATGACCTCCATGCGGTCGAGCAGCGCCGGCGGGATGTTGAGCGTATTCGAGGTCGCGACGAACATCACGTCGGAGAGGTCGAAGTCGACCTCGACGTAGTGGTCGCTGAAGGTGTGGTTCTGCTCGGGGTCGAGGACCTCGAGCAGCGCCGACGACGGGTCGCCGCGGAAGTCCATGCCGAGCTTGTCGATCTCGTCGAGCAGGAACAGCGGGTTGCGCGTGCCGGCCTTGGTCAGGCTCTGCAGCACCTTGCCCGGCATCGAGCCGATGTAGGTGCGGCGGTGGCCGCG
>Ga0207950_100514_pt1 | contig 12898 bp, 8 predicted proteins | sample Subbio11_8B_AprC_FD_184814 | JGI IMG/M metagenome (GOLD analysis project Ga0207950, IMG submission 184814) | Serpentinite rock and fluid subsurface biosphere microbial communities from McLaughlin Reserve, California, USA - CR11_8B_AprC (SPAdes) | ecosystem: Environmental > Terrestrial > Deep... | reverse complement strand
GCTTCGGCAACGGCGCAGGCCTCCGCGGCTCCGGTGACCCGCCGGCGCAGCGGATTGACCCGGAAACCGTGGTTCTCAAGCCAAGCCAGCAACTCAGACTGCCGCCCTACCCCCAGGGCGCGCGGTTGGCCTACCCCGTAGCAGTAGGCTTGCAGCTTACGCGCCGCGCTGACCTTGGGATCGAGCTGGCGCACCGTCCCGGCGGCGGCGTTGCGGGGATTCTTAAAGAGCGTTTCACCCGCCTCCTTGCGCTCAGCGTTGATCCGCTCGAACTCCTGCCGTGACAGGTAGATCTCGCCGCGCACCTCTAGCTCACGCGGTGCCCCTGCGACCTGCTGCGGGATGCCGGGGATACCTAACAGGTTAAAGGTGACATCCTCGCCCTCCTGGCCGTTGCCGCGGGTAGCGGCCCACAGCAGGAGGTCGTCGCGATAGTAGAGGTTAACCGATAAGCCGTCGATCTTCATTTCGGCCAGATAGTCCAGGGGCTCCTGGGAGGCTAGCATCCGGAGGCAGCGGGCTTCAAACTCGGCTAACTCTTGGCAGTTAAAGGCGTTGTCAAGTGACTGCATGGGGTGGGGGTGGGTGATTACCGCAAACGACGCCTGCGGCGCAAAACCCACCTCTTGGGTGGGCGAATTGGCCGCACGCAGTTCTGGATATTGCTCTTCGAGCTGCCGCAGTTCATGTAAAAGCGCGTCATACTCAGCATCGCTGATTGCTGGGGCGTCGAGGACGTGGTAGCGGTAGTTGGCTTCGCGCAAACGGGCGCGCAGTTCGTCGGCGTGGCGCTGCAACTCAGGCTCCGGCACGGCCTCAGTATAGCGGGCAAGCTCCTTGCGCGCTAACTCCTCGCTGGCTATAATCAGGCGCTATGTGTGCTACGGCGGGTTGCACATTGGCGGATGCGGTATCATCACAGTAATTTACGTCTAGAACAGGTACCCGCTTACCGCATTGCGATGTGACCAGATGATACCTGCTATAAGGGAGGAACCATGCGCCGATTAATCGCTCTTATCGCCGTGCTGTCGCTAAGTCTAGCGTTCGCACAAGACTTCATCTTCGGCATCACCTTCGATGCCGGTGGCAAATTCGACCGCTCCTTCAACCAAGGCACCTGGGAGGGTTTGATCCGGGCCGTAGACGAGCTTAGCGCTCAGTACGAAATCGATGTGCTCGAGTTCGAAGGGACGCCCGGCACCGCCGCTGACGGGCAGCGCCGCATTGCCTTGGAAGGCGCCGACCTGATCATCGCCCCCGGCTTTTTGCAGGCCGATGCCATTCAGGCCGTCTCCAGCGAGTTTCCCAACACTTCCTTCGTACTGATCGACGCGGTCGCCGAGAATCCCAACGTGCGCAGCGTGCTGTTCCGCGAGCAGGAAGGTAGCTTCCTGGTCGGGGTGATCGCCGGAACGCTGAGCCAGACCGGAGTGGTCGGCTTCGTGGGCGGCATGGATATCCCGCTGATCCGCGCCTTTAACCTGGGCTTTGAAGAAGGTGTCAGGTACACCTGCCCGAACTGCACGGTGCTGTCAAACTACGTCGGCGTGACGCCGGCAGCCTGGAACGACCCGGCCCGGGCTAAAGAGCTGGCTACGTTGCAGAACGCCCAGGGCGCCGATATCATCTACGCTGCTGCGGGCGCCTCGGGTAATGGTGTAATCGACTTCGCCAACGAGACCATGTGCTTTACCCCCACCGTGGCGGTGCGCGAGACTCCGCTGGCCGCGCAGGTGGCTACCCTCGCTAAGTCGGCTGCTTATACCGCCAGGTGCGGTGCCGGCGCCATTCCGGTGTTCTTCATCGGCGTAGACTCCAACCAGAACTTCCTGGGCGACACCGACAACAATCCGGCCACTTTGAACCACGGCCTGACAAGCATGCTCAAGCGCGTCGACGTTGCCGCCTATAACGCGGTCTTCGACGTGGTCAACGGCACCTTCACGGGCGGCACCCAGAGCCTCGGGCTCGCTGAGGATGGTGTAGGCTTCGCGCTGGACGAGTTCAATACCGCGCTCATCCCGGAGTCGCTGGTCGCGCAGCTTGAAGAGATCCGGCAGCGGATCATCGGCGGCGAGATCCAAGTCACCGACTTCCGCACCCTGTAGCCTCAACCGTTGGTAACCGCTCAGCGCAGGTGGCTAGTCCACCTGCGCTCTATTGCTGGCTTAGGGCGCTCGGCGGATAACCGTTGTGCTACAATCAGGCTGGCGGTGAGAGGGAGCTGATCGCGGCTTTATAGCTGAGGAAAGTCCGGGCTCCGCAGGGCAGGGTGCCAGGTAACACCTGGGCGCGTAAGGCGACGGCACGTGCAACAGAAAGCAGACCGCCAGGGCGGTAGACGATACCTCTTGGTAAGGGTGAAACGGTGTGGTAAGAGCGCACCAGTGCTGGTGGCAACACCGGCAGCTAGGTAAACCCCACCCGGTGCAAGGTCCGATAGGGAGAAAGAGCTTGCCCGGCTCGCTAATATCTCCGGGTTGACCGCTCGAGGCGCCTGGCGACAGGCGTCCTAGATAGATGATCAGCCCCCGCTAGGGGACAGAACCCGGCTTACCCCTCTCCCGCCACGCTCAGCGACTTTAGTCGCTGAGCGTTTTTATGATGCCGCCTCCTTAAAGGCCGCTACCAGCTTGGACAGGCTCGCCTTAGCGTCACCAAACAGCATGCGGGTGTTGGGCTTAAAGAAGAGCGGGTTATCGGCCCCGGAGAAACCCGCCGCCATCGAACGCTTTAGCACAAAGACGGTCTGCGCCTCGTCTACGTTAATAATCGGCATACCGTAAAGCGGGCTCCCCTTTTCGCGCGCGGCAGGGTTAACCACATCATTAGCACCGATAACGATAGCGACATCTACCGCGCTCATAGTGGGATTCACATCGCCAGGCTCAACTAGCTGCTCATAGGGAACGTTGGCCTCAGCCAGCAGCACGTTCATATGCCCCGGCATACGGCCTGCTACCGGGTGGATGGCGTATTTGACCTCGGTGCCGTTGCCGGTAAGCAGATCGGCTAACTCTTTGGCCGCGTGCTGGGCCTGCGCTACCGCCATGCCATAACCCGGCACTACGACCACCGAGCGGGCCGCCTCCAGGATGTAGTAGGCATCATCAGCACTAATCGCCTGCACCTGCCCCTGCACACTGGCCACCTGCCGCCCACCCGCAGCGCCAAAACCTGCGAACAGCACATTGCTCAGTGAGCGGTTCATGGCCTTGCACATGATGGCAGTCAGGATCAGGCCGCTGGCTCCCACCAGCGCTCCGGCCACAATCAGCACGTTGTTGAGGATAATAAACCCCGCGGCGGCAGCCGCGATGCCTGAGTAGCTGTTAAGGAGCGAGATCACGATAGGCATGTCGGCCCCGCCGATGGGGACGACCGCTAGCACACCCAGCGTCAGGGCTAATAGCACCACCAGCAGGAAGAGCAGGTAGCTATCGCCGGGGTTGAGGACAAACAGCACACTCAGCACCAATGTGACCAGCAGCAACGCGGCATTTACTAGATTCTGTCCGGCAAAGAGGATCGGCCGCCCGGTGATCCGCTCAGCCAGTTTGGCGTAGGCCACCACGCTGCCGGTAAAAGCGATGCCGCCAATCAGCACCGCCAGGACAATAGCGGTAGCGCGAAAGACGCCCGTTACCGGCTCGGCATGATATTCAGCCCACCCCACCAGCAAGCTCGCCAACCCACCCGAGCCGTTAAAGAGCGCTACCAGTTCAGGCATGGCCGTCATCTTGACGGTACGGGCCGCGTAGGTACCGATGGCTGAGCCAACCACCACGCCCAGCACAATCCATTCGTAACTCATGCCAGCCAGCAATAAGGTCGCCACTACCGCAATCAGCATCCCGATGGCTGAGAGCAGGTTGCCACGGCGGGCGGTAGTCTGGCGGCCCAGCATCTTGATACCGTAGATGAAAAGTACTGAAGCGACGAGGTAGCTCAGGTTGATAAGACTATCCATGGTGGTCCTGCTTGCCACTGAACATCTGCAACATCCGGTCGGTGACCAGGTAGCCGCCGACGACATTGATGGTGGCGCATATCACGGCCAAGGTGCCGAGGATAATCCCCACGGTGCCACCCGCGGCGGTGCCGGCTGCTACCAGCGCCCCAACGATGGTGATGCCGGAGATGGCATTCGAGCCCGACATCAGCGGGGTGTGGAGCTGTGAGGGGACTTTGGCGATCAGCTCGCGGCCCAATAGGAGGGCCAACACAAAGATGAACAGCAGCAAGATCATGATCCCTCCACTAACGAACGCACCCCATCATGACGAATCTGGCCGCCGTGGACCAGCAGTGTGCCGCTGGTTATCTCGTCGTTAAGGTCGAAGCGCAACCCCTTGGCCGCTGGATCCCAGAGGTGCGTCAGCAGGCTGACTACGTTATTGGCGTACAGCTGACTGGCGTCGCGGGCTACCTTGCCGGGGAGGTTGCTCAGGCCAATCAGTTTGACCCCGCTGACCAAGCACTCCTCGTCAGGTACGATCCCCTCAACGTTGCCGCCGCTGCCCGCAGCTAGATCCACAATCACGCTGCCGGGGCGCATCCCGGCCACCATCGCCGCGGTAACGAGCAGCGGGGCCCGCTTACCGAAGACCTGGGCGGTGGTAATAACGATATCGGCAGCCGCGCAGCTTTTGGCCATGGCCTGGCGTTGCTGCATAAGCTGCTCCGGGGTGAGCGCCTGGGCGTAGCCCCCCTTAGCCTCGCCGGTCGCGCCGAGGTCGATTACCAGCGGCTTAGCCCCCAGCGAGGCGATCTGCTCTTGAGCAGCCGGGCGGGTGTCGAACGCTTCGACGCGGGCCCCTAAGCGGCGCGCCGTGGCGATTGCTTGCAGGCCCGCGACCCCCGCTCCGATTACAAACACCCGCGCCGGGGTAATGGTCCCGGCGGGGGTGGTCATCATCGGCAACACCTTGTCGATCCGCTCAGCAGCCACGATGACCGCAGCATAGCCAGCCAGACTCGCCTGCGAGCTTAAGGCGTCCATCTTCTGGGCCAGCGTGGTACGGGGGATTAGCTCCATGCAGAGGGCGCTTAGTCCGGCCTCCGTCATCGCCCTGACCAGTTCGGGCTGGAAAAACGGTTCAAAGAACCCCACCGCCACGCTCCCTGGGCGTTGGGTCCGGATCTCGTCGAGCGGCGGAGGGCGGAGCCGCACCACGATGTCGGCCTCATCGGCGCTCTGGCCGATCGTCGCACCACTACGGAGATAGCTCGCGTCATCGATGCCGAGGCTAGCGCCTAAGCCGACTTCGACCGTCACGCCTAAACCGAGCCTAGTAAGCTGCTCCACGGCCGGTGGCGTCAGCGCTACCCGCGTCTCTTGCGGGTAGCGCTCTCTAGGGGCAAAAAGTCGCATGGTAGAGTATACATGGCTTTGGCTGTCTGTCTCCAAGGCCTTTTGTCCTCTGCTGCTCGGGAAGAAGCCCCCCCAGCAGGTAGCGGTGCGCTATACTGCGCAAGGTATGAAGAGCCTTGGAGTCCTTACCAGCGGCGGCGATGCTCCCGGCATGAACGCAGCGGTGCGGGCAGTAGTGCGCAGCGCGCTCGAGCATGGCGTCGAGGCCTACGGCATCTATGAGGGGTATCAGGGGCTGGTCGAAGGCGGCCAGCGGATCCGCCCGCTGACCTGGGACTCGGTCAGCGGCATCTTGCACCGCGGCGGCACCATCATCGGCACAGCCCGCTGCCCAGCCTTTCGCACCCGCGAGGGGCGCTTGCAGGCCGCCCACAACTTGCTTGCCCACGGCATCGACCGGCTCGTGGTCATCGGCGGCGACGGAAGCTTGACCGGCGCCCAGATCTTTAAGCAGGAGTGGCCAGAGCTATTGTCAGAGCTAGTCGCGGGCGGAAGTATCGCTAAGGCGCTGGCCGAGGCGCACCCGCAGCTCACCATCGTGGGCTTAGTCGGCTCGATTGATAACGACATGGCCGGCACCGACATCACTATCGGCGCTAATACCGCCTTAAGTCGGATCGTGGAGGCGGTCGATGCCGTCAGCAGCACCGCTGCCAGCCACCAGCGCACCTTTGTAGTCGAGGTGATGGGGCGACACTGCGGCTACCTGGCGCTAATGGGCGCCATTGCCACCGGTGCCGACTGGGTTCTAATTCCTGAGAACCCGCCACCGGACGGTTGGGAAACGATAATGTGCGACACGCTCAGAGCGGCCAGGCAGGCCGGTCGGCGCGAAAGTATCGTGATCGTCGCCGAAGGCGCTCAGGACCGCCACGGCCACCCCATCAGCAGCCGGTACGTGTGCGAGGTGCTAGAGCGGCTACAGCAAGATGTCCGCGTGACCATCCTCGGCCATGTCCAGCGCGGCGGCTCACCCAGCGCCTTCGACCGCTACATGAGCACCGTGCTCGGCTACCAGGCGGTGGAGCAGCTTTTGTCACCCGAGACCGCCGGCGGCGAATCCTACCTCATCGGCATGCGCGAAAACCGCGTCAAACCGGTTCCGCTAATGGCCTGCGTGGCCGAGACTCAGGCGCTAGCCGAAGCGCTTGCCCAACGCGACTATGAGCGGGCCATCGCTATGCGCAGCGGGAGTTTCCGTGAAAACCTGAGCATCTTCGAAACGTTGGCTCGAGCCCGTCCCAGGCCGCCCACCGCCGGCCAGCGGCGGCTGCGCCTGGCGGTTTTGAACGCCAGCGCGCCCGCCCCCGGCATGAACACCGCCACCCGCGCCGCCGTGCGCCTGGCTCTGGACCAGGGGCATCGGGTAATCGGCGTGCGCCACGGCTTTGAAGGGCTGATCGAAGGGCATTTTGAGGAGCTCTACTGGATGAGTGTCGAAGGCTGGGTCTGGCCGGGCGGCTCGGAGCTGGGCACTAACCGGCAGATCCCTACTGGCAAAGAGCTCTACGCCATCGCCCGCCAGCTCGAAACCGGGGCTATCGACGCGCTCTTAATGATCGGCGGCTGGACCGGCTACGAGTCGGTTTATAGCCTCTATCAGCACCGCGACCACTATCCGGCCTTTAACATCCCCATGATCTGCCTGCCAGCCTCGATTAACAACAACCTCCCCGGCTCAGAGTTTTCCATCGGCGCCGACACCGCCCTAAACAGCATCGTCTTGGTGGTCGATAAGATCAAGCAGTCGGCGGTGGCTTCGCGGCGGGCCTTCGTGGTCGAAGTGATGGGCCGCTACTGCGGCTATCTGGCGCTCTTGAGCGGCCTAGCCACCGGCGCCGAGCGGGTCTATTTGCACGAAGAGGGCGTGACCCTGCGCGACCTGCAAGAGGACGTTAATAACCTGATCGCCGGCTTCCGCCAGGGCAAGCGGCTGGGGCTGATGATCCGCAATGAAAACGCCAATGCTGTGTACAGTACCGGCTTCATGCATGCGCTCTTTGAAGAGGAAGGCGGTGAGCTGTTCAGCGTCCGGCAAGCCATCTTGGGCCACTTGCAACAAGGCGGCAACCCCAGCCCCTTCGACCGCATTCAAGCCACCCGCCTAGCCGCTAGCTGCGTCAACTTCCTGCTCGAGCAGGCAGTTCAGGGCAAGCCGGAGGCGGCCTTCATCGGCCTAGAGCGCGGCCAGGTGCGCGTCCATCAGATGGAGGAGTTCCCGCGCATGATCGAAGCCAAGCTGCAACGGCCCAAGGAGCAGTGGTGGCTGGCGCTAAGGCCGATCGCCCGGATCATGGCGCAAGCAGGCCCAAGCAGGTCTTAATAAGCTATAACACGCAACCACCGCGGCCTCTGTTTTCGACCTCCGGAAGAAGCTCCACAGGAGCGCAGATTTCTGGGCAGGAATATCCGGCGCTAGGGCTGCGTCCCGTTGCAGCACAGTGTTAGCTAGCAGGTTGAACCTCAGCGTTGCTCTTTGTGCGCCTCTACATAGCTGCGCAAAGCCCTGTTTAGCCGCTTCTCGTAGTCCTCGCCTTGTGCCTTGAACCACGCCAAAACATCGGCATCGAGGTGGACCGTGACCGCTACCGGCTCATCCGGCAGGCGCAAGCCGGCACGCTCGAAGAAGTCGTCATCCAGTGGCGGAATCTCCGAGGTGTCGATGTCTTCGTCGGCCATGGTATCGAGCCTAGCCCAATCGGTCTGTGAGGGCCTTTTCGTATCGGACACGCTCACGCTTCACCGCCTTTCTGAGTGAGATAATCCTGATTGTATCACTGCCAGGCTCGGTAAAGACCACCACCACAACACGTCCGCTGAGCGAGCCGCCTGAGCGGGTCCCCTTTTACGATCGCGCTGCCATCCGCGCCTGGTGGCGCAGCGTTTTCCGCTAGCCGCCAAGCTTTTGCACGAGCAGGTCGAGGCCTTTTTGACCAAGCTGGGTGAGCTCGAGCAGGTCGATAGCTGATCTCGTAGCGGGGATGGTGAAGAGAAACGGTCTAGCCCCTACCGGCTGATGACAACGCGCGGCGTCTCAGCCACCACCACATGGTTGGGGTTGGTAGGGTTACCCAACGACCTAAAGACGTTAAAGCAGCTCTGGTACTCGCCTTCGGGCAGGAGGATACTTGCGCCACTGGGATCAACCGAGGCTAGGCCGCCCATCGATACGATGATGTTGTTGTATACAGGCGAAAGGGGTTGCAACCGCTAGCCAAAACGGGCATACTATGAAAAACTTCACACTTTTGCGGCAGATCAGCAAGGCCGCACAAGTTGAGGGGAGGTCGGTTATCGGGGAAAGAATCACGAACGGCAGACGTGTTGCCCGAGGTTTGTGATTACTCGTCACTTACTTGCATCTTTTTTCTCATAAAGGAGCCTGTATGCGCAAGTCGCTCATTCTATCAGGGCTGTTGGCTTTAGTCCTAATCCTAGCAGCGTGCGGTAATCTGCCCACCGGTGGCCCTAGCACCGATACGCTCGGCGCTCAAAGCGCTCCGGGCGTGCAGGAGGTTTTCCCAGAAGGCCCATCGCCCTTCTTAAGCACCTCGGGCGAGATGGTCAACGAAACACCGGCGTTCTGGTTTGTTGAGTTCTCAGGGCCACCGACTGTCAGAGGCGGCTCGCCCACAGTGCTTCGCAACCAGCGCGCAGCTTTTAGAAGTGCCGCCGCCGCCGAAGCTATAGGCTTCCAAGAGCGCTTTAACTTCGAGCGCCTCTTTAACGGGCTGTCAGTGGCAGCCACGCCCGCTGCCGCCGGCAGGCTGGGTCAGCTACCTGGCGTGGTAGCCATTTGGCCGGTGGACGCCGTCCCGATTCCAGAACCGAGCCCCAGCCTCGAGCCTGATCTCCTGACGGCGCTGGCCATGACCGGTGCCGACTACGCGCAGAGCGAGCTCGGCCTCACCGGCCGGGGCGTCCGGGTGGCGGTAATAGACTCCGGCATCGACTACAACCACCCCGATCTTGGCGGCGGCTGGGGCAACCGCGTCGTCGCCGGCTGGGACTTCGTCGGTGACGCTTTTAACGCAGCTGACCCAGCTAATAACATCCCCAGGCCCGGCCCTTCTCCGATGGACTGTAACGGCCACGGTACGCACGTAGCAGGGATCGTAGGGGCTAGCGGTGCCGTAACGGGCGTCGCTCCAGAAGTCACTTTCGGTGCCTACAAGGTCTTCGGTTGTGTCGGTTCAACCTTTTCCGACATCATCATCGCTGCTATGGAGCGGGCGCTAGCCGACGGTATGCACATCGTCAACATGTCGCTGGGTGCCGCGTTCCAGTGGCCACAGTTCCCAACCGCCGTGGCCGCCAACAATCTAGTGCGCGCCGGGGTGGTCGTGGTAGCTTCGATCGGCAACAGTGGAGCAAATGGCGTCTTCTCGGCTGGCGCGCCCGGCGTGGGTGCGGATGTCATCGGCGTGGCGTCGTTTGATAACACTCATGTGTCGTTGTCTGCTTTTAGGATCTCTCCCGATGGTGCCTTGATCGGCTATAGCGCGGCCGCTGCCGCCCCTCCTCCGCCTACTTCCGGCAGTCATTCGATGGCGCGAACCGGCACGCCCGCCGCAACGCATGACGCCTGCACGACTATCGCGCAAGACCTTACGGGACATGTCGCGCTGATCCGCCGCGGCGGCTGCACCTTCCACACCAAGGCGCTGAACGCGCAGAGGGCCGGCGCAGTAGCCGTAGCCCTCTACAACAACGTCCCTGGCCGCTTCTCGGCCACGGTTGCGGGCACTCCCCCCATCACCATTCCGATGGTAACGATCTCGGATACCGAAGGACTCCTTATCGACAGCCGTCTTGCGACTGGGCCAGTTACCATGACCTGGACAGCTGAGCTGCTCTTCGCCCGCGTTCCTACCGGTGGACTGACCTCCAGCTTCAGCTCCTTCGGCTTGGCACCCGACCTGACTATCAAGCCTGACATCGGCGCGCCGGGCGGTCTGATCCGCTCGACCTACCCGTTAGCGCTAGGCGGCTATGCCACCCTTAGCGGCACCTCGATGTCGGCGCCACACGTAGCGGGTGCGGCGGCACTGCTCCTGCAAGCACGGCCCGGTGTTCGCGCTGAAGAGGTGCGCGGCATCCTCCAGAACAGCGCTACTCCCGTAGTCTGGTGGGGCAATCCAGCTCTTGACCTCCTAGACAACGTCCACCGTCAGGGTTCGGGGATGCTCAATGTTCCGGGAGCTGTCGTCTCGACCACTTCGGTTACACCCTCCATGCTCCACCTCGGCGAAAGCGAAGCCGGTCCGGCCACCCGCACGCTGACTATCCGGAACACCGGCGCAAGCGCCGTAACTTATACGCTGTCCTTTGTCAACGCCCTGTCCACCGGCGGCAGCACCTTCAGCCCAGGCTTCTTCGGAAGTAATGCCTCAGTAGCGTTTAGCCAGCCCAGCGTGACCGTGTCGGCCGGCAGCAGCGCCACAGTAACAGCGACTATTGCTGCCCCCACCGGCCCCATTCTCGGCCAATACGGTGGGTACATCGTGGTAACTGGTGACAACGGCTCGGTATCGCGTGTGCCGTTCGCCGGTTTTATTGGCGACTATCAAGCCCTTATCGCTATGCAGCCGACAGCATTTGGTTTCCCGTGGCTGGCCCGGCTGGATGGGACTGCTTTCGTCAATCAACCCGAAGGTGCGCGCTTCACCATGCAAGGCGGCGATGTCCCGTACTTCCTGCTGCACTTTGCTCATCAGGCACAGTTTATGGAGATGAATATCCTCCATGCGGCTACTAGGCACCCGGTACACCCGGTCTTCCACAGGACCAACGTCTTCCAGTACCTGCCGCGCAACGCCACTGATACCGGCTTCTTCGCCTTTGACTGGGACGGTACGCGCATTCACAGCAACATGACCCGCGGCCGCGGCAACCAGAACGAATTGTTTAAGGTTGTTCCCAACGGCAATTACGTCATCACCATCAGGGTTCTCAAAGCGTTAGGCAACCCCAACAACCCAGCCCACTGGGAGACCTGGACCTCGCCGGTCATCACCATTGCGCGCCCCTAACGCCTAAGTGATCAAGATTTGGCCCGGCTCTGGCCGGGCCTTATACTTATGACACCCCCGGCGGTCAAAACATGCTATGTTAGCGGCGTTTTTGCGGCCCACGGCGGGCCGGGCAGGGAGGTAGGGCCTTGGGCAAGGTACTCATGACAGACCGCTTCACCACCGCGGATGCCGCCGAGCTTTACGGCGTGCCGTACTGGAGCAACGGCTACTTTCACATCGGCAAGGATGGCCGGTTGCGCGTTACGCTCCGCGATGAGGAGGCCAACGTAGCGCTGCTTGAGGTCATCGACGACCTTAAGCAGGGCGGGCGGGCGTTGCCGCTGATCCTGCGCTTTCCGCAGATCCTGGAGAACCGCCTGACGCGCTTAAACGATGCCTTTAATGAGGCGATCGGCAAGTTTGAGTACCAGAGCCACTACCAGGGGGTCTACCCGATCAAGGTCAACCAGCGGCGGGTGGTAGTAGAGACTATCGCTGAGTATGGGGCCAGGTACAAGACCGGGCTAGAGGCCGGCAGCAAAGCTGAACTAGCCCTGTGCCTGGTGCAAGACACCCATCCCGAGGCGCTGTTGTGCTGCAACGGCTTTAAGGATGATGACTTTATCCGGCTGGCGCTGTGGGGCCGGCGGCTGGGCAAGAACGTGGTGCTTACCTTAGAGAAGTATAGCGAGCTCGAGCGGGTGCTGCGCCTCAGCCGGGAGGTAGGGGTCAGGCCCGCCATCGGGGTGCGCTTTAAGCTCCACGCCCGCGGCTCGGGTCAGTGGGAGGACTCCGGCGGCGATGACGCCAAGTTCGGGCTCAATGCCACCGAGGTTATCGGCGTGGTGAGGCGCTTGCAAGAACTCGGCCTGATCGACACGCTCATCATGCTGCACTGTCACGTTGGCAGCCAGGTGACCGATATCCGCAAGATCCGCAACGCGGTGCGCGAGGCGGCCCAGACCTACGTGGAGCTGCAAGAGCTAGGGGCTCGGCTGCGCTACCTCAATGTGGGCGGCGGGCTAGCGGTGGACTACGATGGCAGCAAGACCACCTTCCACGCCTCGGCCAACTACGGCCTACAAGAGTACGCCGACACCGTGGTCTACGAAATCCTGGATACCTGCAACGAAACTGCCACCCCGCACCCGGTGGTGGTGACCGAGTCGGGGCGAGCCTTAACGGCGCATCATGCGGTCATTGTGCTGCCGGTTATCGACGCCATCGGGCCGACCCGCGAGCCGATGGCGCTGCCCCCCTTGCCCGAGGAGCCGCACAGTTTGGTCGGCGATATGCAGGAGCTACTGGAGACCGCCAGCATCAAGAACTACCGCGAGGTCTACCACGATGCGGTGGGCAACAAAGAGACTATGCACAGCCTGTTCGATCTGGGTTATTTGAGCCTGGTGGAGCGGGCGCACATCGAACACCTCTATAACCGGGTGCTGGCCAAGATCCGGCGCATCATCAAAGACCTCGACTACGTGCCCGAGGAGTTCGAGAATCT
>Ga0207950_100503_pt1 | contig 13108 bp, 11 predicted proteins | sample Subbio11_8B_AprC_FD_184814 | JGI IMG/M metagenome (GOLD analysis project Ga0207950, IMG submission 184814) | Serpentinite rock and fluid subsurface biosphere microbial communities from McLaughlin Reserve, California, USA - CR11_8B_AprC (SPAdes) | ecosystem: Environmental > Terrestrial > Deep... | reverse complement strand
CGCGAACTCGTGGCCATGCGCCAGGGCATCATCGACATGGCCGTGTTCAGCACGATCAACATCTCGCCCCAGGTCCGCGAGATGAACCTGTTCTCGCTCCCCTTCCTGCTGCGCGACCACCGCGGCTTCGACGCCGTCATCAACGGCGAGGTCGGGCAGGATTTGTTCCGCATCCTCTCGACGCGCGAGGTGGTGCCCGTGGCCTGGGGCGAGAACGGCTTCCGCGAGCTGTCCAATTCCCGCCGCGAGGTGCGCCGGCCGGAGGATATGCGCGGCTTGAAGATCCGTTTCGCCGCCGGCGTCATCTTCAGCGAGATCTTCACCGCCCTCGGCGCCAACCCGCTGCAGATGTCCTTCGCCGACCTCCAGCCCGCGCTCTCGACCGGGGCGGTGGACGGGCAGGAGAACCCGGTCAACCTGTTCCTCGCCTTCCGCATGGACACGCTCGCGCAGCGGCACCTGACCATCTGGAACTACGTCGCGGATGCCGGGATCTTCGTCGTCGCGAAATCCATCATGGACAGTTTCAACGCCGCCGACCGCACGCTGATCGCCGACGCGGCGAGGGAGGCGGCGAGCCGCCAGATCGCGAACTCGCGGCGCGGCATCGGCATCGGCGGCGACCGCTCCGCCATCGAGGAAGCCGTCCGCCGCGGCGTCGCGGTGGCGGAACTCACCACTGCCGAGAAGGACGCCTTCGCGGCCGCGACGCGCCCGGTGCTCGACAGGTGGTCGCAGACCGTCGGTCAGGCGCTGGTGCAGAAGGCCCGGGCCGCGATCGGCCGCGCGACCTCCTGACGCGCCGGTGAGCGCCGAACTCGACCCGGCCGCGCGCGCGGCCGAACCGCGGGTGCGCGTGCCGCTGGGCATCGAGCGGATCCTCCTCGCGCTCGCGATGGGGGCGATGGCGCTCATCACCTTCGCGAACGTCCTCGTGCGCTACCTGACCGACGCATCGCTCGCCGTGACCGAGGAATATTCGGTCGTGCTGCTGGTGATCGTGACGCTGGTGGGCACGGCGCTCGCCGCCGCCGGCGGGCGGCACATCCGGGTCGAATACTTCGCCGGCCTGCTGCCCGCGGGATGGCAACGGAGGCTCGAGGCCGTGGCGCTGCTGCTCGTTATACTCTGCTTCGGCCTGCTGGCCTGGTACGGGGCCTGGCTCGCCTACGACGAGTACCGCTTCGAGGTGCTCTCGAACGGGCTCGGCAATCCGAACTGGTGGTATACGGGCTGGCTGCCGCTGCTGTCGCTGCTGGTCATCGCACGCGCGGCCGGACGCCTGGCGCGACTGCTGCGCGGCGGGGCGGCATGATCGCAGCGACGCTCTTCATCGTCTTCGGGGTGATGCTCGCGGCCGGAGTGCCGGTGGGCGTCGGTCTCGGCCTCGCGGGGGCCTTCTCGATCTGGCTCGCCGGCCAGTCCATCATGGCCATGCCGACCAGCGTGTATGCCGGCATCGCGAAATATCCGCTGATCGCCATCCCGATGTTCGTCCTCGTCGGCTGCGTGTTCGAGCGCACCGGCGTCGCGCTGCGCCTGGTGCGCTTCGCCTCGGCGCTGGTCGGTGCGGGGCGCGGCGCGCTCGCCTCGGTCTCGGTGATGGTGGCGATGGTGCTGGGCGGCATCACCGGATCGGGGCCTGCCTGCGCCGCGGCCGTCGGCCAGGTGATGACGAGGAGCATGGCCGAGGACGGCTACCCCCGCCCCTTCATCGCGAGCACCGTCGGCGCCGCGGCGGCGATCGACATCCTGATCCCGCCCTCCATCGCCTTCATCGTCTATGCGGTGCTGGTGCCAGGCGTCTCGGTGCCGGCGATCTTCGCCGCCGGCCTGGTCCCGGGGCTGCTCGCGGGAGTGTTCATCATCGCAACCGTCGTCACGATCTCCATCGTGAAGGATTTCGGCGGCAAGGCCCGCAAGCAGGAGGCGCTGGCCGTCTGGCAGACCTTCCGCGAGGCGATCTGGGGATTGCTTGCCCCGGTCCTGATCCTCGGCGGCATGCGGATCGGCCTTTTCACACCCACCGAGGCGGCCGTCGTCGCGGTGTTCTTCGGCCTGTTCGTGGGCTTCGTCGTCTATCGCACGCTGAGGCTGCGCGACGTCTACGAGATGCTGGTCGAGGCGGGCGAGATCTCGGCGGTCATCCTGATCGTGGTGGCGCTCGCCACGGTCTTCGCCTGGTCCACGAGCACGCTCGGCATCGTCCGCCCGATCGCCGACTGGGTGGTGGGCCTGGGCTTCGGCTCGCTGGGCACGCTGGTGCTGCTGACGCTGTTCCTCGTCGTCGTGGGCATGTTCCTCGACGGCATCTCGATCTTCCTGATCATGCTGCCGGTGCTGCTGCCGATCGCGGCGGTCTTCCAGTGGGATCTCACCTGGTTCGGCGTGGTGCTGACCATGATGATCGCGATCGGCCAGTTCACCCCGCCGATGGCGGTGAACCTGATGGTCTCCTGCCGCATCGCCGGCGTGCCGATCGAGAGCACGATCCCCTGGGTCGTCTGGCTTGTGCTCGCCATGACGGCAGCCTTGGCGGCCGTCATTGTCTTCCCCGGCCTCGCGCTGTGGCTGCCGCGTTCGATGGGGCTGGGCTGAGCCGCGGCTCAGCCCCGCGGCTGGGGCACGATGCGGATGTAGGGTTTCGGTTCCTTCCAGCCCATCGGCCAGAGCGTCTTCGCGTCCTCGTTGGAGACCGAGCCGGCGATGATCACGTCCTCGCCCTGCCGCCAGTTCGCCGGAGTCGCCACCTTGTGCCGGGCCGTGAGTTGCAGGCTGTCGAGCAGGCGCAGGATCTCGTCGAAGTTGCGCCCGGCGGTCATCGGATAGGCGAGATACGCCTTCACCTGCTTGTCCGGCCCGATGATGACGACGACGCGCACGGTCTGGTTCGTCGCCGCCGTGCGTCCTTCCGAGGTCGTCCCGGCATCGGCGGGCAGCATCCCGAACAGCTTCGAGACATGCAGCGTCGGGTCACCGATCATCGGATAGGTCACGGCGTGGCCGGTCACCTCGCGGATATCCTCGGCCCAGCGGTCGTGCTGGTCCACCGGATCCACGCTGAGGCCGATGATCTTGGCGTTGCGCCTGTCGAATTCCGGCTTCAGCCCGGCCATGGTGCCGAGCTCGGTCGTGCAGACCGGCGTGAAGTCCTTCGGGTGGCTGAACAGGATGGCCCAGGAATCGCCGATCCAGTCATGGAAGCGGATGCGGCCCTGGGTGGTGTCGGCCTCGAAATCGGGTGCGAGCTGACCGATCTGGATGGACATGGCGTCTGTTCCCCGTCGTTGCGCGCGGAAGCGAGCATGCGCGGCCGCGCCACGCAAGCCGGAGGACGGGCTGCTCCGCAGCGCGCCGCCGGCAGAGGGAGATTCTACCGCCGCGCCCGCGGGGACAACACATTCGCGGGACTACATCGCGGCGATGCGCCGGACCGCTTCCGCGACGCGCGCGGGCGTGATGCGGATCGCATCCTCGAGCGGCGGGCTGAACGGCACCGGGGCGCGCGGCGCGCCCAGGCGTTCCGCCGCGCGCAGGCCGGCGGGGCCGAGCACCTCCAGCACCCGCGCCAGCACCTCAGCGCCGAAGCCCGAGACCGTCACCGCCTCATGCACCACCAGCAGCCGCCCCGTGCGCCGCACGGAGGCCAGCACCGCCGACTCGTCCCACGGCCAGAGGCTTCGCAGGTCGAACACGTCGCAGCCGATGCCGCTGTCGCGCGCACCCTGCTCGACCACCGGCACCGCCGCCGACCATGTGACCACGGTGAGCGCGTCGCCCGCCGCCGCATGCCGCGCCACGCCGAAGGGTATCGGCGCGAACTCCTCCGGCACCTCGCCCTGGGCGGTCCAGAGGTTCTTCGGCTCCATCAGCACCACGGGATCGTCGGAACGGATCGCCGATGCCAGCAGCCCCGCCGCATCCGCCGGCGTGCCGGGCGCGGCCACCACAAGCCCGGGGATGTGCGTCAGCCACGCCTCCAGGCACTGGCTGTGCTGCGCGGCCGAGTTGCGCCACATTCCCTGCGGCATCCGCACCACCAGCGCGGCGCGCCCCTGCCCGCCGAACATGTAGCGCACCTTCGCGATCTGGCTGACCAGCTCGTCCATGGCGCAGAGTGTGAAGTCGGCGATCCGCATCTCGATCACCGGGCGCGTGCCGCACAGCGCGGCGCCGAGGCCCGCGCCCATGATCGTGCTCTCGGAAATCGGCGTCGAGACGATGCGTTCCGCGCCGAACTCCTCCGCGAGGCCGCGGTACTGGCCGAAGATGCCGCCCTGCACCAGATCCTCGCCCAGCGCCCAGACCAGCGGATCGCGGCGCATCTCCGCGGCCAGCGCGCATCGGGTGGCCTCGGCGAAGCTCATGCGCGTCATGCCGGCGCTCCCGCGTCCTGGACATCGCTGAAGGCGGCCTCGGGTGCGGGCCAGGGCGCGGCGAGCGCGGCGGCGCGGTGGGCCGCCATCTCCGCCGCGGCTTCCGCCTCCGCGGCCGCGATCTCGCCCGCCGCGACACCTGCCTGCTCGAGCAGCGCGGCGAGGCGGCGGATGCAGTCGCGCCCGCGCGCCGCCGCGGCCTCCTCGGCCGGCCGGTAGGCGGCGGCATCGGTGCCGGTGTGCCCTTCCCAGCGGTAGCATTTCGCGTGCAGGAACTGCGGCCCGCCGCCGGCGCGGATGCGCGCGACAAGCTCGGCCGCCACGGCGTCCACCGCGAGCACGTCCTCCCCGTCAACCGCGGTGGCCGGCACGCCGCAGGCCTCGGCGCGCGCGGCCGGTCCTGCACCGGCGGTCACCGCGCTGTTGCGCGTGAAGGCGGCGAAGCCGTTGTCCTCGCACACGAACAGCACCGGCAGGCGATACAGCGCCGCCCAGTTCATCCCTTCGAGGAACGGTCCGCGATTCACCGCGCCGTCGCCGAAGAAGCAGGCGACGATCGCCTCCTCGCGCCGCAGCCTGATCGCCTGCGCCGCGCCGCAGGCGATCGGGATGCCGGCGCCCACCACGCCATTCGCGCCCAGCATCCCCACCGCGAAATCCGCGATGTGCATCGAGCCCCCCTTCCCGCCGCAGGATCCTCCCGCGCGGCCGTGCAGTTCCAGCATCATCGCGCGCGCATCGGCGCCCTTGGCGATGGCGTGCCCATGGCCGCGATGGGTGCTGGTGATGCGGTCCGCGCGCTTGAGGTTGGCGCAGACGCCGACCGCAACACCCTCCTGCCCGATCGAGGGATGCACCACGCCCGGCGCCTCGCCGGATTTCATCGCGGCCACCGCCTCGCGCTCGAAGGCGCGGATGCGCGCCATGTCGCGCAGCATCGCCATCCGCCTCGCCGACTCGTTGGACATGCCCTTGCCTTCCCCTGTTGCCAGCCCCTGCCCCGCGCTCTACTCCCGGCCAGGGGGAGGGACCGCGGCCATGCTGGACCGGCTCATCGTGGTGGACAGCGTCACCCGGCTGGGACCGGAGGCGCAAGGGCGTGTCATCGTCGGCGGCTCGCATGGCGGGATCTACGCCGCCTATCTCGCGGCGAAGGCGCGCGTCGCGGGCGTGCTGCTGAACGATGCGGGTCTCGGCCTCGACGGCGCCGGCATCGCGGGACTCGGCTGGCTCCAGCCGCTCGGCATCCCGGCGGCCTGCTGCTCCCACCGCAGCGCGCGGATCGGCGACGGCTTCGACATGCTCGGGCGCGGCATCGTCAGCCATGCGAATGCCGCCGCCGCCGCCCTCGGCATCGAGCCCGGCATGTGGTGCCGCGAGGCCGCCCGACGCCTCGCCGCGGCGCCGGCGCGGGCCGCCGACGCGCCGGACAGCGTCGAGAGCCGTTTCCCCGTCGAGGTCCCCGGCCGCGCCCGCGCCAGCGCCATGGACTCCAACTCGCTGATGACGCCCGACGACGACGGCACCATCGTCGTCACCGGCAGCCACGGCGCGCTGCTCGGCGGCAGGCCCGAGAGCGCCGCGCGCGCGGATGTCTTCGCCGCGCTCTACAACGATGCCGATGGCGGGGCGGACGGCGCGGGCTACACGCGCCTGCCCGCGCTCGATGCCCGAGGCATCGCGGCCGCGACCTATTCCGCCTGGACGGCGCGCATCGGCGATGGCCGCTCGGCCGTCGCCACCGGCATCGTCAGCGCCGTCAATGCGCGTGCCGCCGCACTCGGGCTCAGGCCCGGCGGCACGGTGCGCGAGGCCCTCACCCTGCTCGCCGAAGCGATCGAGAAGGACCACCGCGCGTGAGCCAATCCAACGCGACCCTCACCATCACCGGCGGCGAGGCGCTCGCGCGCATGCTGCAGGCCCACCAGGTCGGGCCGATGTTCGGCATGGGCGGCTTCCAGCTGCTGCCTTTCTACGAGGCGGTGCGCGCCCTCGGCCTCAAGCACTACCTGATCAACGACGAACGCTGCGGCACCTTCGCCGCCGACGCCTGGGCGCGCGTGACCAACCGCCCCGGCGTGGTGGACGCGACGCTCGGGCCGGGGGCGACCAATCTCGTCACCGGCCTGGTGGAATCGCTCAACGCCGGCATCCCTCTGGTCGCGATCACCGGCGACGCCAACCGCGACCACGCCTGGAAGAACATGACGCAGGAGGCGCGGCAGGTGGAGATCCTGCGCCCCGCCGCCAAGGAACTCATCCGCGTCGAGAGCACCAAGCGCATCCCCGAATTCGTCCGCCGCGCCTTCGCGGTGGCCACCTCGGGCCGCCCCGGCCCCGTGGTGCTCGACCTGCCCGAGGATGTCTGCCACGGCGAGCACACCTTCTCCGCCGACGAGATCTGGGCCGATCCCGGCACGCTGATGGCCCAGGCGCGGCGCACGCGCCCCGATGGCGGCGAACTCGACCGCGCCGCCGGGCTGCTGGCCAAAGCCAAGCGTCCGCTGCTGCTGGTCGGCGGCGGCATCCATGTCAGCGGCGCGCATGACGCGCTGATCGCACTCGCCGAGGCGCAGCGCATCCCCGTCGCGCACACCATGTCGGGCAAGGGCGCGATCGCCTGTTCGCATCCGCTCAGCCTCGGCGTGTTCGGTCGCTATTCGCGCATCGCCAACGACTTCATCGCGGAGGCGGACCTGCTGATCGTCGTCGGCTGCAAGCTCGGCGAGATCGCGACGAAGCGCTTCTCCCTCATGCCCGCCGGCGTGCCCATCGTTCACATCGAGATCGTGCCGGAGGAGATCGGCCGCACCACGCGCGCCGATGTCGCGCTCGCCGCCGATGCGCGCCTCGCGCTCGTGGATCTGCTCGCCGCCCTGCCCACGGGTCCGCTGCCCGAGGGCCGCGCCGACTTCGCCGCCGCCGTCGCGCCGCGCATGGCCGCCTGGCTCGTCGGGGCGGCCGACCGGCTGCATTCCAGCGAGACGCCGATCAATGTCGGCCGCCTGATCCGCGAGCTGAACGCCGCGATGGGCGAGGAGGACATCCTCGTCGCCGATGGCGGCTTCGCCGGCCATTGGGGCGGCCTGCTGTTCGACACCAAGAAGGCCGGGCGGCACTTCATCGCCGATCGCGGCTTCGCCTCCATCGGCTATGGCGCGCCGGGTGCGATGGGCGCGCAGATGGCCGCCGGGCCGAAGCGCCGCGTGGTGGGGCTGACCGGCGATGGCGGCTTCAACATGACCATCGGCGAGATCGAGACTGCGCGCCGCGTCGGCGCCAACTACGTGCTTTGCGTCTTCAACAACGGCGCCTCGGGCTACGTGAAGGCATTGCAGCACGCGGTCTATGGACCGGGGAACTACCAGTCCTCGGATCTGGGCGAGACCGATTACGCCGCCGCCGCACGCGCCTTCGGCTGCCGCGGCATCCGGGTGGAGGGCCCCGACGCGCTGCCCGGAGCCATCCGCGAGGGGCTGGCGAACACCGACAGCCCCACAATCCTCGACGTCATCGTGACGCGCGACCCGGCGCGGATGCTGCCCGGCGTGGACAACCGCACCCTGCGCGTCGAGAAGGGCGATCGTCCTGTCTGATTCCGCAGTGCAGGAATCCGGGCCTCACGGAACCGCGTAGTGCAGGCGTGGGCGTGCCGCGCTAGGTGTTTGCGGAGGATGATACCGCTGCCCCCGCGCCTCGCCCTTCTGGCGGCGCTTGCCGCGCCGCTCGCGCTGCCGCCTGCCGCCGCCGCGCAGCCGGCAGAGCCGCGACTGCCGCGCGTCATCCACGGCCCTGAATCGCCGGTGCCGCGCGTGCTCTACGGCGAGCCCACGCCGGCGCCCGAAATGCGGAGGCCGGCAGCGCCCGCGCCGCAAGCCGCCCGGCCGCCGCAGCCTGCACCGCCCTCCGGAACCACCGTCTTCCATGGCTGGGTTCCGGCCGGCCCGCCGCGCTGGGATCCCTGGCCGGGCCACCCCCCGCCGCTGGAGCATCACCCGCGCTGGCGACCGCTGCCGGAGCCCGCACCCCGCGACACGCGCTTCGAATCGCCACTGCCCATGGGCACCTATCTGGGCCGGCCGCCCTCGGCGACGCTGCCCCAGGCCCCGACCTACGGACGCCAGGGCCGCTGAGCCGGCCGCCCCGGCCGTCAGCACCGCGCCGCACGGACGGCGCGGCGCGAGGCCGCGCGCCGACGCCGCGGGCTCGCCCGCATGGCTCGGCAGCAGCGCCGCCTCGGTCTCGTTGGCGAGCAGGAAGTCGGTGAGCGCCAGCAGCGCATCCGGCAGCGACCGAGCGGGTTCAGCGGTCTCGCCGCGCCGGCCTGCCGGGCGGCGCGGGACGCCGCGAGGGTGGTCGCGATCGGCGTCTCGGGCTACGCCAGAGCGAGCGCGGCATCGCGGATCGCCGCGGCGCGCTCGCCCGCCGACAAAGTGTCTTTGGCGCCGCCGAGAATGGCGATCTGGTTCTCGCCCTGCGCTTCTACGAGGATCAGCGCCTCCCCGCTCGGCGTGCCGGCGATCCGCCGGACGGCAGCGGCGTCCACGCCTTCCTCGCGCCACAGGGCGAGCGCGGCCCGTTGCATTGCAGCAGACCCCTCCTAACCTCTGTGCATACGCGCCGAGAGTCCGAGGTTCCGATGCCCGCCGCCATCCTGCCCGACCCTTCCCTGATGAAGTTCGGAATCGGGCAGCCCGTGCCGCGGCGGGAAGACCCGGCGCTGCTGACCGGGCGAGGCCGCTACACCGACGACATCGCGCTCGAAGGGCAGGCCTGGTGCGTGATGGTCGGCAGCCCCTACGCCCACGGCATCATCCGCGGGATCGGCACCGGGGCGGCGCAGGCGATGCCGGGCGTGCTCGGCGTCTTCACCGCCGCCGACATGGCGGAATACGGGCCGATGCGCTGCGTCCTGCCGCTGAAGAACAAGGACGGCAGCCCGCTCGTCAACATCGAGCGCGGGCCTCTCGCCGCCGACAAGGTGCGCTTCGTCGGCGATCCGGTCGCCTTCGTGGTGGCCGAGACCAAGGCCCAGGCGAAGGACGCCGCCGAGGCGGTGGAACTCGACATCGAGCCGCTCGAGGCGGTGACCGAGGCTTCCGCCGCCGCTGCGCCCGGCGCGCCGCTGCTCTACGACCACGTGCCCGGCAATGTCGTGCTCGATTTCCGCCACGGCGACGCCGACAAGGTCGCCGCCGCCTTCGCCGGCGCCGCGCATGTCACGACGCTGCGGATCCGCAGCAACCGCATCGTCGTCTGCGCGATGGAGCCGCGCAGCGCGATCGGCGACTTCGACGCCGCCGAGGGCCGCTACGTGCTGCGCGTAGGCTGCCAGGGAGTGTTCGGCCTGCGGAACCAGATGGCCAACGACATCCTGAAGGTTCCGCCCGAGAAGCTGCGGATCATCACCGGCAACGTCGGCGGCTCATTCGGCATGAAGGCCGGCGCCTATCCGGAATACGCCTGCATCCTACATGCGGCGAAGGCGCTGGGCCGCCCGGTGAAGTGGACGGACGACCGCACGGGCTCGTTCCTCTCGGATTGCCATGGCCGCGACCACGAGACGCAAGCCTCGCTCGCGCTCGACGCCGAGGGGCGCTTCCTCGCGGTGAAGCTCGTCTCCCACGGGAACATGGGCGGCTACCTCTCGACCGTGGGCAACCTGATGGGGACGGGCAACTTCACCAAGAACATCCAGTCCAACTACGCGACACCTCTGCTGCTGGTGGAGACGAGGAACGTCCTCACCAACACCACGCCCATCTCCGCCTATCGCGGCGCCGGCCGCCCCGAGGCGAACTACTTCATGGAGCGGCTGATCGAGACGGCGGCGCGCGAGATGGGCAAGGACCCGATCGCGCTTCGCAAGCTGAACCACATCGCGCCGGAGCGGTTCCCGTTCAGCGCCGCCTCGGGCTCGGTTTACGATTCCGGGCGTTTCTCCGAGCTGCTCGACCGCGCGCTGGAGGCCGCCGACTGGGACGGCTTCGTCGCGCGCAAGGCAGAGAGCGCGGCGCGCGGAATGCTGCGCGGGCGCGGCCTCGGCAATTTCCTCGAATGCACCGCCCCGCCGATGAAGGAGCAGGGCGAGATCGTCTTCGAGGCGGATGGAGGCGTGACGATCGTCACCGGCACGCTCGACTACGGCCAGGGCCACTGGACGCCCTTCGCGCAGGTCCTGCATGCCCGCCTCGGCGTGCCGTTCGAGACTATCCGCCTCGTGCAGGGCGATTCCGACCGGCTGGTCGCCGGCGGGGGCACGGGCGGCTCGAAGTCGCTGATGGCCTCGGGCGCAGCCATCCTGCAGGCCGCGGACATCGTCATCGAGAAGGGCTGCCGGGCCGCGGGCCACGTCCTCGAAGCCGCCGCCGAGGACATCGAGTTCGCCGCCGGCCGCTTCACCATCGCCGGCACCGACCGCGGCATCGGCATCATGGAACTGGCGGCGCGGCTGCGGACGCTCGGCCCGCTGCCGCAGGACGTGCCGAACGCCCTCGACAGCCGCACCGTCCTCGACCAGTCGCCGATGGCCTTCCCGAATGGCTGCCACATCTGCGAGGTCGATATCGACCCCGACACCGGCCAGGTGCGGATCGACCGCTACACCTCGGTCAACGACTTCGGCGTCATCGTCAACCCGCTGCTGGTCGAAGGCCAGGCGCATGGCGGCATCGCCCAGGGGATCGGGCAGGCGCTGCACGAACGCGTGGTCTATTCCGAGGACGGGCAGCTGCTGAGCGGATCCTACATGGATTACGGCCTGCCGCGCGCCGACGACCTGCCTTCCTTCGGGTTCAAGAGCGCGCCCGATCCGTGCAGGACCAACCCGCTCGGCGCGAAGGGATGCGGCGAGGCGGGGTGCGCGGGCTCGATGCCGGCGGTGATGAACGCGATATCCGACGCGCTGGGCGGACGGCACATCGACATGCCGGCGACGCCGGAACGCATCTGGGCCGCGGTCCGCGGCGCATGACGGGGTGGGGGGAAGAAGCAGGCCCCCCCGCGCCCGCCGCTGGGGGCGGCGAATGGGATCAGGCGTTGCCGGCGAGGTAGTCCATCGCCGCCTGCACGCCCCCGGTCGTGTGCGGCACGCCGGCGGCGCGCAGCCCCATCTCGACGCCGCCCAGCGTGCCGACGAGCTGGAGGTCGCCGAAATCGCCCAGATGGCCGATGCGGAACACCCTGTCGTTCAACTGCCCGAGGCCGTTGCCGAGCGACATGTTGTGGCGCTCCAGGATGGTCGCGCGCAGCGCATTGGCGGAGTGGCCTTCGGGAAGGCGCACGGCCGTCAGCGCAGAGGAATAGTGCCGCGGTTCGGCGCATTGGATCTCAAAGCCCCAGTGCCGCACGGCGCGGCGCGTCGCCTCGGCGTGGCGGTCATGGCGGGCGAAGACGTTGTCGAGGCCTTCCTCCATCAGCATGTCCACCGCGGCATCGAGGCCGTAGAGCAGGTTCGTCGCCGGCGTATAGGGGAAGTAGCCGGTGGCGTTGGCGGCGAGCATCGCCTTCCAGTCCCAGAAGGCGCGCGGCAGCTTAGCGCTCTCGCTCGCCTTGAGAGCCTTGGCGCTGATCGCGTTGAAGGAGAGGCCCGGGGGCAGCATCAGCCCCTTCTGCGATCCCGCCACGGTGACATCCACACCCCACTCGTCGTGGCGGTAGTCGATGGACCCCAGCGAGGAGATGGTGTCCACCAGCAGCAGCGCGGGATTGCCGGCGGCATCCATGGCGCGGCGCACCTCGTCCACGCGCGAGGTGCAGCCGGTGCTGGTCTCGTTGTGCACGACGCAGACGGCCTTGATGGCGTGAGTCTTGTCCTCGCGCAGGCGCTGTTCGATCTGCGCGACATCGGCGCCGCGGCGCCAGTCGGTCCTGACGAAATCCGTCACGATCCCGAGGCGGCCGGCCATCTCGTGCCAGAGATGCGCGAACCAGCCGGTCTCGCACATCAGCACGCGGTCGCCCGGCGAGAGCGTGTTGACCAGCGCCGCTTCCCAGGCGCCGGTGCCCGAGGCCGGATAGATGATGACAGGGGACTGCGTCTTGAAGACGTGGCGCACCTTCTCCAGAAGTGCCAGGCCCAGCTTGCCGAAATCCGGGCCGCGATGGTCCATGGTGGGGTTGTCCATGGCGCGCAGCACCCGGTCGGGCACGTTGGTGGGTCCGGGAATCTGCAGGAAATGGCGGCCGGCGGTGGGCTTGGACTGGAAATAGGCCATGGCGCGGTTCCTCTCGTGTGGGGGCTTCATGCCGCGAACGGCGCGCCGGCGCCAATGAGTTCGGCTTGTGCGAACGATCAGGAGTATCCATTCATGGCGGACACGCGCGGGCGGTAGGCTGCGCGCGACGCCAGACCAGGGTTGGGCCATGAATGTCGTGACCGCGCCGCGCGCCACCATCGGCGACAGCCGCCTCGCCGAGCGCCTGAAGCGCGAGACGCGGGGCGAGGTGCTGTTCTCCGCCGCCGACCGCGGGCGCTACGCGACGGACGCCAGCATCTACCAGATCGAACCCTACGGCGTTCTGGTGCCGCGCGGCATCGAGGACGTGCAGGCGGCGATGGCGCTGTGCCGCGAGGACGGCATCGCGGTGCTGCCGCGCGGCGGCGGGACGTCGCAATGCGGGCAGACGGTGAACCGCGCGCTGGTGCTGGACTGCACGAAATACCTGCGGGGCGTGGTCGAGGTGGATGCCGCGGCGCAGCGCGCCCGCGTGCAGCCGGGCATCACGCTGGG
>Ga0207950_100501_pt1 | contig 13201 bp, 7 predicted proteins | sample Subbio11_8B_AprC_FD_184814 | JGI IMG/M metagenome (GOLD analysis project Ga0207950, IMG submission 184814) | Serpentinite rock and fluid subsurface biosphere microbial communities from McLaughlin Reserve, California, USA - CR11_8B_AprC (SPAdes) | ecosystem: Environmental > Terrestrial > Deep... | reverse complement strand
GTGAGGTTGTTCTTCGTAGGTGATGATCCGATCAGCCTCACTCGCCAGCCCGCAACTTGAGCCGACGACGGGAATCGAACCCGTAACCTACCACTTACAAGGCGGTTGCTCTGCCGTTTGAGCTACGTCGGCCTGAATTATTAAGGGTCTAGATAAGCGGCGTAGATTATACCAGACCCTTTTTAGGAAGGCAAGGTTAACCGAATGGTTTCCTAAACCTTGGGCTTAGGATGCTCAAACCCCTACCAAAAGCCGGTTCTATCAACCCTTTCCAGGCACTTGAGCAATTCTTTCGCTTTCATTGTATAATCAGTGCCAGGAAACATTGGAGGTTGAATGGAAATTACCTGGTACGGGCATTCCTGTTTTCGGATTATGGAACGAAACCTGGCCTCGGTGGTAACCGATCCATACGATCATCGGGTGGTAGGGTTTTCGCCGCTTAAATTAAAAGCAGATATTCTCACAGTGTCACAGAAAGCCCATGAGTATGGGTTTGTTTCTGTGGTCAAAGGCGATCCATATCTCATCACCGGCCCAGGGGAGTTTGAAGTTGGTGGTGTCTTCATTACAGGTGTGCAAACCAATGGCCATTTTATGAAGAAAAGCGATGAACCGCGGAATACCCTGTACCTGATTGATTATAACGGTGTGAATCTGCTGCATTTAGGGGCGATCGACCGAGTCCCGACCCAAACTGAAGTTGAAGCGTTAGGTCCGGTGCATATTGCCTTGGTGCCGGTTGGGGGTGGCAGCAGCCTAAACGCCGCCAAAGCGGCTGAAGTTATTAGCCTGCTCGAACCGAATATTGTCATTCCAATGCATTATTCCGTCCCTGGATCTTTGATTAATTTAGAGCCCTTGAGCAAATTCCTGAAAGAAATGGGTTTGGCCGGGGCAACCACCCAGCCATCCCTTAAAGTCTCCTCGGTCAATTCGTTACCGGAGGAAACCCAAGTGGTGGTTTTGGAATTTGACCACTCGTAGAGGAGGGTGGCGTGCCGGTTAAAATTCTTATGTCCTGGGACATTGCCCCCGAACGCGAGCAAGAATATTTCGAGTTTGTAGTTCGTGAGTTTATTCCCGGTTTTCAACGGTTAGGATTCGAATTAAGCGACGCATGGGCGACGGTCTTTGGCGAGCGCCCCCAGATTCTGGTCGGGGCGGTTGTGCCTTCTTCATCCAAAGCCCACCAGATATTATCCTCGTCTGAATGGAAAAGCCTGAATAATACCCTGCTCGATTTCGTCCGTAATTATTCGTATAAAATTGTCGAAGTCCGCAACGGATTTCAATTTTAGCCAGCCAGGCGGTTTCATCGCTGGCTCTGCTCGGTTGATGTGCTTTGAAACGAAATGCCAGGGATGATGACTGAGGTAGCCATTCGGCTGCTTTCTTGGTATGCGCAGAATGGCCGTTCACTTCCCTGGAGGGAGAAGCGCGATCCTTATCCAATTTGGGTCGCGGAAATCATGCTCCAACAGACCAGGGTGGAGACGGTCATCCCTTATTATCGCCGCTGGATGGAGTGCTTTCCATCGGTGCAGGAACTGGCCGCTGCGGAAGAACAGCAAGTGCTGCAGGTGTGGGAGGGTTTGGGTTATTATCGCCGGGCGCGTAATTTACACCGCGCCGCTCAAGTCATCATCGAAGAATTCGAGGGACAAATTCCATCCGACCGCACTTCGCTGGAGAGCCTGCCCGGTATTGGTGCCTATACTGCCGGGGCAATTGCCTCGATGGCTTTTTCTCAAGACGAGATGGCCCTGGATGGAAATTTACGCCGGGTTCTTGCCCGAGTCTTCGACATTGAGGTACCGGCTCGTTCCCCGCAAGCAGAACGCCGTTTTAAGGATGTATGGCGCGGAAATTTACCACCAGGAAAGGCCGGCGACTTTAACCAGGCCCTAATGGATCTGGGAGCGACAATTTGCACGCCGCGTAGCCCGGATTGTGCGGGGTGTCCATTGGGCGAAGTGTGTCTGGCGGAGAAGTTCGGTTTACAAGAACAGCGCCCAGTAGGGAAGAATCGCAGGCCTGTGCCGCACTACCTTGTCACTGCTGCGGTAATACGCCGGGACGACAAGATTTTAATTGCCCGCCGCCCCGCGGATGGGCTGCTAGGCGGGATGTGGGAATTTCCTGGCGGCAAGCTGGAACCTGGAGAGGATTTACAAACCTGCCTGCAGCGCGAGATCGAAGAAGAGTTGGCAGTTTTGGTACAGGTCGGTCAGCCTATCGGCATTTTTCACCATGCCTATACCCATTACAAAATCACATTACATGCCTTTGAATGTGTATTGTCCGCCGGCGAACCGCGCCCGCTGCATGCAGATGAGATATGTTGGGTGACAGGGCAACAATTGGCTGATTTTCCGATGGGAAAAGTAGACCGCCTGATTTCCACCCAGATCAGCGCTGTGCAAACGGGATCCAATGTGTAGCATGGATTGTGGTTATCTTGGTACAATAGAATCTGACCATATGAGGCTACGGCTACCGATGAGCATTTCCTAGATTCCGAGAATCAGGATAACGAAATGTACAATACCTGACAAGGCGTAACATCGGACGAAAGAAACCGTCACTGTTTTTGGATTGCCGACGATGGTTCGAAAATTAAAAGCTGGGGACCGATGAAGTAGCAGGTTAAAAAATTGTTATCCCAAGCACTATGTTTTTGTGCAAGAATCCCGATATGGATAATGAACAATACCATCTAGCGCGGGAATCCATGGTCAGCGAACAAATTGAATACCGTGGGCTGCGAAATCCACGCTTGCTGGCGGCTTTTCGTAAAGTGCCGCGCCATAAATTTGTCCCTCCAGAGCTGGAATACCGTGCTTATACCGATGGCCCACTGCCGATTGGTAAAGGTCAGACCATTTCGCAGCCCTATATTGTTGCCCTGATGACCTCATTGCTCGGGTTGCAAGGCGATGAACGAGTTTTGGAAGTGGGCACCGGGTCCGGCTATCAGGCGGCGATCCTGGCAGAGATGACCACTGAGGTACATACGATCGAGCGCCATGCGGTATTATGCGAACGGGCCGCCCTCACCCTTTCTGAATTGGGGTATTCCAATATCCAGATCCATTGCGCAGATGGATCTTTAGGCTGGCTGCAAGCAGCCCCGTATCAGGGAATTGTGGTTACCGCTGCTGCTGCGGCACCCCCACAACCGTTGTTGGAACAACTAGGAGAAGGCGGCCGGCTGGTGCTGCCTGTGGGAGATTGGATGGGCCAGGTGCTCCAGGTTTGGGTGCGCGAATCCGGGGGTTATCAATTTGAGGATATCATCCCGGTTAGTTTTGTGCCCTTGCGTGGGAATCTCGGCTGGAGCAAAGGAGATTGGGCTCGTTCCGAGGATGAAGAATAGGGTTGGCATCCATCCGAAACAAGTGCAAGGAAACCCTTGGTTTGCCCACTTTTTGTAGTAAAATAGGGTTGTAGAATTTTTTTGTTTTCTGGTCGGACCACCAAATCAGGGGCGTTTCGCACAACGATTCCGCTGCCGACGACGTGAGGGGATCGTGCAGTAGAAATAACTCTGGTGTTAGGGGATCACGCCAGAGTTATTTTTATTAAAACCGGGTTTGGAGATGAGTAGGACGAGAATGGCAAGACCCATTTAAACCCGTTTCCCGCTTCACCAAATTCGAAAAAATTATTCCTCTGGCTCTGGGGTGGGAATCTCGGTGCCGGGTCCATATTCAAAAATGGCCTGCCAGGGACGGTACCGGGTAAAAACCGAATCCTGAATGTGAACCTGTCCATTGCGGGTTACCGTGCGGTTGACCCGTACATCGGCGCCTTGAGCTTCCCAATCGACTTGTTTGATCTCACCCTGGCTTAGTTCGGGGTTTTCTTTGTAGAGCGGTTCGGGCGGCTCGACAATGTTGGTCGGGCCGGTGGTGTTCCATTCAACGGTGCGTCCATCCGAGGTGGAGTAGAACTTCCAGGTGATGCTGCTGGTGTTGGGATTGACATAAGTCTCCATGAGCAGCCAATAAGGGGTGTCGTTGGTGAATTTAAAATCGACCAATGGGACAAACACGGCTGCATCCAGACCGGACAGGGAGGTATTTATTCGGTTGCCCTGAACTTTTTCGTAGAAGCTTACCCGGTAAGCGTGGGGTTGACGTTCGACGATGGGATACCCGCCGAAGAATGCGGTCCGGAACAAAGTCGTGCTAACCTGACAAATACCACCGCCGATGCCTTTGATGGTTCGACCACCCATAATAATCAATGCTTCGGCGTAACCATTATCCAGGCTGATGTCACCCAGGGCGTTGACCATCGAGAATGTCTCGCCAGGCGGGACGAGCAAGGCATGGAAACGGCTTGCCGATGCTCGAATGTTTTGCACTCGTTCGCGGCTGGAACCGTAAAAATAGGTGGTGTGCTGGCTGACCAGTTCGGTTATCCCCAGGCTTTCAGCGGTAGCCGAATTGGTGACGGGTGGTTCCACATAATTAAAAACCAACGCTAAGGTGTGCTCGTTGTTTTTAAGGCCGGTTTTAATGGCGCGGATGCTTTCCTCGACATTCAGGGTGCGCCCGATAACCGCGTCTTGCAGCAAGTCTAACTGGCGGGTATCATCATTAAATATAAAGCGGGCATTGACCGGGTAGGTTTGTAGTTGAGGGGCCAGGTTGGTTAAAAAAGTTACCAGCATATCGGTGCTGAGAGCCACCTGGAATGATTCGGAATCGCCATTCTGGACCCGTTCAATGATCAGCAACGAGGCCAAAGTAGCCTGGTCAAAAACCCACGGGCTTCCTTCGCCAGATTGGCCGTCTGGCATCGTAAGGGTCAGGGGTTGGCTGAGGATTTGGCGGGCGATTTCGGCTTGGGCGCTGGCATCTAAGATGAAAGGCGGGGTTTCTTCGACCACCAGTGTCACCAGGCCGTCTTGCATACTCTGCACCTGTTGGGAAAGCGCCGCCAATGAACTGTCGATAGCCAGGGTGCGCCCCACTTTACCCGAATGGACGATTACCTCGGTGCCTTGCAGCCCAAGGTTGGCCTCGATTACCGGCTGGTTAATTTGTTCGGCCAGGCGGGCCAAATAAAAGTAAGCCAGGCGTTGATCGAAAAGTAAAATCGGTGAGAGCTCCTCGCCATAGTACCAGGAATCGAATTGGCTGCCCAGGCGTTCCAACGGGTCACCCTGACGCCCAATTTTATATGCGCCAGCGGCTGATGCCCCAGGATCCAGAAACAAACCTATTTCCTGAGGTTTAACTTGCCAACCGTTCTGCCCGTCTTGCAGCAGAATAATGCCGGTTTCCGGAAAAGTGATCGCAAGTTGGATTCGTTCAGCAGCTTCCGCCTGAGATAATCCGCCAACTTGCACACCAGCCACATTAACACCTGGGTAGATTCGCCCGGCAAACCAGATTTGAAAACCGATGATGAAGGCGATGCACAGGCTGGCAAAAGTTACCAGCCCAAGACCCAAGGCAATTAACACCTGTTCGAGGATTGGCCGGCTATAGGATAAAGGAAGGGTTGTAGCTTTCATAACGCGGTTATTATAGCATCTCAAGATGAGGACAACTTAAATCGTCGAATTTTGTAGTTACCAGGTTGCACCGAGCGTGCCAAACGATGTTAAAACCCACAAGCGACAAAGTGCCATCTAAAACGAAGTATGGATGAGGAGATGGACTTTACAAGAGACGTTCCGGAGTGGCCTTCGGTTCCCAATTAGAAATTTAAGGGGTTGTTTCCCTTGACAGGCATTGAGAAACAGGTATAATCCAGCCCGTTGCCTGTAAAAAGGCAGCCCGATCTAGCCGCGAGCGGCAGATCGCTCAAAAAAGAATAGCACTACTTCCAAACCAACCTATGGGTGAACAAAAAGCGGAAGAAATGAATAGGCAAATTTCCGAAATTCGTACCCAAAACCCTTGACAAGTTGAGGGACTCTCTGTAAAATATGAATCCCAAACTTTGAAGAGGTCTAGCTAAGAAAGCAGATCGATAACAGGTGAAGACAGGTTGGTGCAAGTGGCCAGGCCTGAAGAGGACGTCGAGAGATGTGCCGGTGTTGACCAAGGATGAACAACGAGGAAAACATCGGCAATTTTATCGCCTGTACTCGGCAGGAGCAAGATCCAAAAAACTGGCCTTTGAACACAAGTGGTACTTTAACAACTGAATAGTGATAGGAAGCTAGTAATGCGAGCTCCGTCAACTCAAATCGAAACATACACCTTAAATGGTGAAAAGTTTTGCGGAGAGTTTGATCCTGGCTCAGGATGAACGCTGGCGGCGTGCTTAATACATGCAAGTCGAACGGAGGTTGTAGTAATACATCCTTAGTGGCGAACGGGTGAGTAACGCGTTGGTGACCTGCCCCGAAGTGTGGGATAACAGCTCGAAAGAGCTGCTAATACCGCATGTGGTCAATCGGATTAGATGTCGAATGATTAAAGGAGAAATTCGCTTCGGGAGGGGCCTGCGTCCCATCAGCTAGTTGGTAGGGTAATGGCCTACCAAGGCTTTGACGGGTAGGGGACCTGAGAGGGTGGCCCCCCACAATGGAACTGAAACACGGTCCATACACCTACGGGTGGCAGCAGTAGGGAATATTGGTTAATGGGCGAAAGCCTGAACCAGCAACGCCGCGTGCGCGATGAAGGCCTTCGGGTTGTAAAGCGCTTTTTGAGGGGAAGAGGAAGGACGGTACCCTCAGAATAAGTCTCGGCTAACTACGTGCCAGCAGCCGCGGTAACACGTAGGAGACGAGCGTTATCCGGATTTACTGGGCGTAAAGCGCGTGCAGGCGGTTCAGCAAGTTGGATGTGAAAGCTCTCGGCTTAACTGGGAGAGGTCGTTCAAAACTACTGGACTAGAGAGTGGTAGAGGGAGGTGGAATTCCGGGTGTAGTGGTGAAATGCGTAGATATCCGGAGGAACACCAGTGGCGAAAGCGGCCTCCTGGCCCATTTCTGACGCTCAGACGCGAAAGCTAGGGTAGCAAACGGGATTAGAGACCCCGGTAGTCCTAGCTGTAAACGATGTAGACTTGGCGTTGGTGGAGTTAAATCCATCAGTGCCGAAGCTAACGCGATAAGTCTACCGCCTGGGGACTACGGCCGCAAGGTTAAAACTCAAAGGAATTGACGGGACCCCGCACAAGCAGCGGAGCGTGTGGTTTAATTCGATGATACACGAAGAACCTTACCAGGGTTTGACATGTAGGTGGTAGGGATCCGAAAGGTGACCGACCCTTCGGGGAGCCTTCACAGGTGCTGCATGGCTGTCGTCAGCTCGTGTCGTGAGATGTTCGGTTAAGTCCGCTAACGAGCGCAACCCTCGCTGTGTGTTACATGTGTCACACGGGACTGCCGGTCTTAAACCGGAGGAAGGTGAGGATGACGTCAAGTCAGCATGGCCTTTATATCCTGGGCTACACACACGCTACAATGGGTAGTACAACAGGTTGCGAAGCCGCGAGGCGAAGCCAATCCTTAAAGCTATCCTCAGTTCAGATTGTAGGCTGCAACTCGCCTGCATGAAGATGGAGTTGCTAGTAACCGCAGGTCAGCTATACTGCGGTGAATACGTTCCCGGGGTTTGTACACACCGCCCGTCACGTCATGGGAGCTGGTAACACCTGAAGCCAGTAGCCTAACCCGTAAGGGAGGGCGCTGTCGAGGGTGGGACTGGTGACTGGGACGAAGTCGTAACAAGGTAGGTGTACCGGAAGGTGCGCCTGGATCACCTCCTTTCTAGGGAGCTCCGAGCGACCATCTGCGGATGGAAGCTCTACTTCTTGGAAAACAAACAAAAAATTCCTCGGATAGTACACGAGGTCGGAGTTAGCAAGGTTTCCTATCACTTCTCAGTTGTTGAGGTGCCCCCTTAACAATCAAGAGGGCCTTTAGCTCAGTTGGTTAGAGCGCGCCTCTGATAAGGGCGAGGTCTCAGGTTCGAGCCCTGAAAGGCCCACCTGCGCCCCCAAAAGGGTGCGGCCCTGTGTAGGACGGGGATGTAGCTTAGTTGGGAGAGCGCCGCCTTTGCACGGCGGAGGTCAGGGGTTCGAATCCCCTCATCTCCACTGAGCGGCCCAAGCAAATGGAGTGTGTGTGCGAAGCGAAGTGCAACAGGTTGAATAAACCATCAAATGGCAAAACCGCGAGGGATTGAACGGCCCGGCGGTAAGCCGGGTCGCCTTGTTTATTAATAAAAGAAGACAGAGTAGGTTGAAGGGCGCTGTGCGCTCCTGACCCTTGAAAGAGAGTGAGGACCGCTCCGCGCTGGTCAACGGCGCAAACTGAACCTTAATAATCGAATAGTATGTAGGCTAAATTAAGTAGTCAAAACAATTTCGGAACTAAAGAGTTCTGAATTCTCCGCATCACGTGCGGAAGCTACTAAGGGCTTACGGTGGATGCCTTGGCGCTAAGTGCCGATGAAGGACGTGGGTCACTGCGATAAGCCTCGGGGAGCCGTGAACAGGCGTTATATCCGAGGATTTCCGAATGGGGAAACCCACTGTTGCGAACCAACAGTATCCTGCGCTGAACACATAGGCGTAGTGAAGGGAACCTGGGGAACTGAAACATCTAAGTACCCAGAGGAAAAGAGATTATTCCCTGAGTAGTGGCGAGCGAAAGGGGATCAGCCCAAACCATTCCAGCTTGCTGGGATGGGGTTGTAGGGCCAGGCACATGGGAGTTACAAAACGAATGGCTAGCAGAAAGGTGTGGGAAAGCCTGCCATAGAGGGTAATAGCCCTGTACGCGAAAGTTATTCGTCTCCCGCCTGGTACCTGAGTACTGCCGGGCACGCTAATCCGGCAGGAACCTGGGGAGTCCACTCTCCAAGGCTAAATACACTTAGCGACCGATAGTGAACAAGTACCGTGAGGGAAAGGTGAAAAGTACCCCGGCGAGGGGAGTGAAATAGAACCTGAAACCGTAAGCTTACAAGCAGTCAGAGGGCTAATGGCGAGTCGGTGCCCCGGTGAAAGCCGGGTGCGCGTCGCTAGGCCTGATGGCGTGCCTCTTGGAGAATGAGCCTGCGAGTTAATCTTTGTGGCGAGGTTAAGGGAGTGACACCCGGAGCCGTAGCGAAAGCGAGTCTGAATAGGGCGTATAGTCGCAAGGATTAGACCCGAAACCGGGTGAGCTACCCATGGCCAGGGTGAAGCGAGTCTAACCGCTCGTGGAGGCCCGAACCTACTAACGTTGCAAAGTTAGGGGATGAGCTGTGGGTAGGGGTGATATGCCAAACGAACCCGGAGATAGCTGGTTCTCCCCGAAATAGCTTTAGGGCTAGCGCCATGCGTTTAGCATCGGAGGTAGAGCACTGAATGGGCTAGGGGGCTTAGAGCTTACCAACCCCAATCAAACTCCGAATGCCGATGTTCCAGAGCATGGTAGTCGGACTACGGGATATGAGTTCCGTGGTCGAAAGGGAAACAGCCCAGACCATCGGCTAAGGTCCCAAAATTCAAGCTAAGTGGGAAACGATGTGGGGTTACTGAAACAACCAGGAGGTTGGCTTAGAAGCAGCCACCCTTTAAAGAGTGCGTAATAGCTCACTGGTCTAGTGATCCTGCGCGGAAAATTTAACGGGGCTAAGCTTGATACCGAAGCCATGGGTCTCAGCGCAAGCTGGGGCGGTAGGGGAGCGTTCTGTTTGCAGTGAAGGTCGACCGTAAGGACGGCTGGAGCGGACAGAAGTGAGAATGCAGGCATGAGTAGCGTAAAACACGTGAGAACCGTGTTCGCCGTATGTCTAAGGTTTCCGACGCCAGGTCAATCCGCGTCGGGTTAGTCGGGTCCTTAGCCGAGGCCGAAAGGCGTAGGCGATGGATATCCGGTCAACATTCCGGAACCGTTTGAGAGGAGTGATGGAGGGACGCAGTGAGGTAGGCCAGCCTGTGATTGGTCGTACAGGTGCATTGTGCGTCAGGCGTTGAGGTCTGTAGGTAAATCCGCAGACTGAGCTGAGGCACCGTGACGAGCCACTAAGGCATAAGTGAGTTGAGCCTTGCTGCCGAGAAAAGCTTCTAAACGTTGAATCTCAAGCGCCCGTACCGCAAACCGACACCGGTAGACGGGTAGAATATACCAAGGCGAACGGGAGAACCCTCGTTAAGGAACTAGGCAAATTAGCCCCGTAACTTCGGGAGAAGGGGTGCCTTTTGACGTGAATGAATAATGAGCGTTGAGAGGCCACAGTGAAATGGTCCTAGTGACTGGTTACCAAAACCACAGGTCTCTGCTAAGCCGAAAGGCGATGTATAGGGGCTGACGCCTGCCCAGTGCCGGAAGGTTAAGGGGAGAGGTTAGCGCAAGCGAAGCTTTGAACCGAAGCCCCGGTGAACGGCGGCCGTAACTATAACGGTCCTAAGGTAGCGAAATTCCTTGTCGGGTAAGTTCCGACCCGCACGAACGGCGTAACAACTAGGACACTGTCTCAACGAGGGACCCGGCGAAATTGAAATGGCTGTGAAGATGCGGCCTACCCGCAGCAGGACAAAAAGACCCCGTGGAGCTTTACTGCATCTTGGCATTGAGTTTGGGCATTATCTGTGTAGCATAGGTGGGAGTCTATGAAGCTGGGGCGTCAGCCTCGGTGGAGACACCGGTGAAATACCACCCTGATGATGTTTAGACCCTAACCCCACGCCGTAATCCGGGTGGGGGAACGTGCCAGGTGGGCAGTTTGACTGGGGCGGTCGCCTCCTAAAATGTAACGGAGGCGCCCAAAGGTTCCCTCAGGGTGAATGGAAACCACCCAAAGAGTGTAAAGGCATAAGGGAGCTTGACTGCAAGACCAACGCGTCGAGCAGGGTCGAAAGACGGGCTTAGTGATCCCACGGTACTGAGTGGAAGGGCCGTGGCTTACCGGATAAAAGCTACCCCGGGGATAACAGGCTGGTGAAGTCCAAGAGTTCACATCGACGACTTCGCTCGGCACCTCGATGTCGGCTCATCGCATCCTGGGGCTGTATAAGGTCCCAAGGGTCGGGCTGTTCGCCCGTTAAAGCGGTACGCGAGCTGGGTTCAGACCGTCGTGAGACAGGTCGGTCTCTATCCGCTGTGGGCGTAAGGGATTTGAGAGGAGCTGCCCCTAGTACGAGAGGACCGGGGTGGACAGACCTCTGGTGTGCCAGTTGTCGTGCCAACGGCATTGCTGGGTAGCTATGTCTGGCAGGGATAACCGCTGAAAGCATCTAAGCGGGAAGCTCGCCTCAAGATTAGATCCCTGTTTTCCCGCTAAGGGAGTAAGGTCGCAGGTAGACCACCTGCTTGATAGGCGGCGTGTGTAAGCGCAGTAATGCGTTGAGCTAAGCCGTACTAATGACCGAGGGCTTCCGTTGTGATGCGGAGAACTCAGTACTCTTTGTGACGAAATCCTACATACTATTCTGGTTATACCTTAACATGGTATAGAAAAGTCTCTTGGTGATTGGAGCGACGGTGGTACACCCGGCCACATCCCGAACCCGGCAGTTAAGGCCGTCAGCGCCGATGGTACTTGGGGGGCGACCCCCTGGGAGAGTAGGTCATTGCCAAGAGGCTTTTTTAGTTAAATAGATGACCGGTCGGCAAACGCTTTTTTCTTTGCCGCCGTACCCTTACCCTCAATAAAGTCCGTTTGACAATTTTGCCCGTGCTGAGGTATAATCCTAAGTGATGTAAGGGTCTAATTACCGTTTTGGTTGAGGTACCTGACCTTATTAAATTGGAGGTTGTATCGCTGAATGCCCCCGAAAATAATCCCCTTTGTTGGAATTAATACCTTCGGCTGCATCAGCGGTGTGCAGCCGAAGTTTTTGCCTGGACTTAGGTTATCCCTTGAACCGAGGGGAGGTGAATGTATTGACTGTAGTGGTTATCCGACCCAATGAATCTCAAGACGGGTTGCTCAAGCGATTCCGCAAGAAGATCGTAAAGAGCGGCGTTTTGAGTACGGTGCGCCGCAAACGCTGGTTCATTTCTAAAAGCGAATTGCGCCGTGTGGAAAAGAAAAAAGCAATTCGCCGTTTAAAGCGCCGCCAGTACTCACGAGGCACCGAGTAAATCAGGCAGTATTTGTATTGTAGGTCCGTGGCGGTTGGCTCGTTGCCGGACTGCTGGAGGAGAAAGATGGCCAAAGAAGAAGATAAAATTCAAGTAGAAGGGACGATTATCGAAGCCCTGCCGGGGACCCAATTTAACGTCCGTTTAGAAAATGGTCACCGAGTGCTGGCGTACCTTTCGGGCAGAATGCGCAAGTATTATATTCGTATTTTGCTTGGCGATAGGGTGCGTGTAGAAATGTCCCCTTACGACTTGACTCGCGGCCGGATCGTCTACCGCCAGCGCAGGGTTGGCGAAACAGTCAAGATGGAAGAATAACCATTTATTGGATCCATAAAAAAGGGCGGTTTATGAACCGCCCTTTTTTTGTTTTGTTTCGAAACCGGATACCGGAAGTCAACTTTGCCCGCCCCTGAAAAATCCTCATCTTGGGGTAATAAAAAATGGCTGTCCATATCCATCGGATCGGACAGCCTTGGGGTGAAATTTTACCGCAGGATGCTAATAGCGGATCCGGTTATCGTAACTTGTCAAAACTTTCATATAATTTGCCCGTTCATAGGCGGCTGGTTCGGCTACGGCTTTCTGGCTCATACTGCCGGTCATCTGGTGAACGGATTCGTATTCGTTTTCCTCCATCCATTGTTCCAGTTCACCCAGCATTCGAGTGGCCCGGTCAATTCCTTGGGTGAGCAATTCCGAGGTGGTCATGGACACCTTTGCACCCACCAGCAAGGATTTGACCACGTCTTCACCATTATGCACACCCGTCGATAGGGCCAGGTCCGCTTGGATCCGACCATAAAGGATCGCAATCCAGCGTAAGGGGAGGCGCAGCTCATCCGAAGTGCTCAACACCAGGTCAGGCACCACTTCCAATCGTCCGATATCCAGGTTGGGTTGGTAGAAGCGGTTGAAGAGTACCAGCCCATTGGCACCCACGCTGGCTAGTTGGGCAGCCATGTTCGGCAGGGCAGTGAAATAAGGGCTGAGTTTGATCGACAACGGGATGCGCACTTGCTGGCGGACATCCTTCACCAAATCAACATAGGATTGTTCCAGTTCCTTACTGCTCAGTTTAAGGTCGGTAGGGACGAAGTAGATGTTTAGTTCAAGTGCATCCGCACCAGCTTCTTGGATGTGGCGGGC
>Ga0207950_100499_pt1 | contig 13208 bp, 14 predicted proteins | sample Subbio11_8B_AprC_FD_184814 | JGI IMG/M metagenome (GOLD analysis project Ga0207950, IMG submission 184814) | Serpentinite rock and fluid subsurface biosphere microbial communities from McLaughlin Reserve, California, USA - CR11_8B_AprC (SPAdes) | ecosystem: Environmental > Terrestrial > Deep... | reverse complement strand
CGGCCGGGTGGTCAGGTCGGCCGGTTCATCCCCGCGCACGCGGGGAACACTCCAATCCTAACCCGTTGATTTCAGGCCGCAATTCGGCATGCGCCGACGCTACCGGCGCAATCCAGCCTTGGCGCGGATTGTCAAAGAGCGGGTGGCGGGCCGTCGGGCAGGAAGCGCACCAGTTGCACGCCGTCGAAGTCCGCCGGTTCCCGGCGGTTGGCACCCAGGGTGCGGAACTCGAAGCCGGCCTCCGTCTTGCTCTGCCACAGCATCACCGCGTTGCCTTCCTCGAGGCCGTCCTCCACGTGGGCCCAGATGTGCTCGCGCACACGCCGGCTGTAGCTGCCCACGTAGACACCGGCACGAACCTCCAGCAGCCACACCGCCAGCCGGCCGCGCAAGCGCGGCGGCGCGTTCTCAAGCACGATGACCAGCATCGCCCAGGCTCTGCGGATTGGGCAACGCCGGGCCGATGGCGTCTGCGGGTGCTTCGGGCCGTGCGATCTCGCCGGCCGCCAGCATCGTCTCGATGTCCGGGATGATGCGGTCCAGCAACTTCGTCTCACGGAAGACATCCCGGCAGCCCAGCCGCACGGCCCGTTCGGGGTTGCCCGCGGGGTTGGACGCGGCCACCTTGAACGCCACCGGTACCACCGTTTCGAACTTGTAGATGTCGGCCACGTCGTAGACGAAGCTCAGCGGCTTGCCGGTGTGGATGAAGCCCACGGCGGGCGCATAGCCGGCGGCCAGCACCGCTGCTTCCGTCACGCCGTAGAGGCAGGCTGTGGCAGCCGACAGGCAGCGGTTGGGCAGGTCCGACGAGGCCCAGTCCTCGGCGTCGTAGTCGCGCCCGCTCCACTTCAGGCCGAACTGCTGCGCCAGCAACTGGTACATGCGGCGCACGCGCGCGCCTTCGACGCCGCGTAACTGGTCCACGCTGCGCCGCGCCGGCGGCTCCTCGCCGAAGCGCATGGCGTACATCTTGCGCACCACCTTCAGCCGAAGCGTCTCGTCCAGCGCCAGCCGGGCCTGGTACAGCAGCCGGTCGCTGCGCGCGCCGCCCGGCTGCCCGGCCGAATACAGCCGCACGCCGGCCTCGCCCACCCACACCAGCAGCGTGCCCACACGCGCAGCCAGCGCCGCGGCGCGGTGGCTCAGCCGCGTGCCCGGCTCCAGCATCAGGCAGGCCACGCCGCCCACCGGGATATGCGTGCGCACGCCGCCGGCGTCCACCACCACGAAGGCCCCATCGAGCATGTCGATCTCGCCGCGCTCGACGAAGACGACCGACAGCCGCTCCTTGATCGGCAGCGGCTTGAGCGGTGGCAGCAGCCCGTTCACTGCGATCCCTCGCCGGCCGCCGCCAGCGCCTGTTCGATCGCGGCTTGGCTGAAACGCTGGCCGCCGAACCGCAATTGCACAAACAGTGGCGCGACAGCCGGCACCAGCCCCGCGCGCTTGCCGCGGACCAGCACGCCCAATGTGCCCGTCACCTGGAGACCGAGCCTCGAGGCCTGGCTGCGGGCTTCCCGGTCATCGCTGAGCAGGCCTGCACCGATGGTCAGTGCCTGCGCCATGGCCGCCCGCTCGCCGCGCCCCAGCGCAGCCATCGGCAGGGGCTGGGCGTGGCAGGGCGCGAGCCACCCCTGCGCGACCGCCGCCGCGATGCGCGCCGCATCCGGGCGTTCGGGCTTGGCCGTGCACTCCTGCAGCACCTGGCGCGGCACGTGGACCTCGGCAAACAGGGCCGGCAGCAGGCGCAGCAGGTCCAGCCGGCCCAGGCAGATCAGCGGCCCGCTGTCGCTGACGACGACACGCATGCGATCAGCGGCCGCGGCGGCTCAGGCGTCGAGCTCAGGGGCCGAAGGCGGCGAGCTCGCGTTCAAGCTCGCCCGGCTGCAGGCGGATGGTGGCGATGCCGCGTCGGCCCAGTTCGTCGATCATCTCGGAGTACGTCAGACCCGCGATCTCGGCCGCGCGGCCCAGGCTGATCTGTTCCTGCTCGTACCAGGTGGCGGCGAGGCTCAGCAATACGCCGGGCGCGGGTGCGCCGTTGTCCAGCGGCACCGTCATCAGCACCGGCTGGCCGCCGGCAGTAACCACGGTGATCTCTCCCCGGCGCGCCCCGGCCAGCAGCCTGCGCGGGGCGCGCTCCAGGTCTTCGTCGGACAGTGTGTGCATGACGTGCGCTCGCTAGGTTCGGCCAAGCTGGAATTCTGCGCGTTGCCAGCCCGACACTCAAGCGCCGCGGTCGCGGCGCACCAGCAGCAGCCCGCAGCCGAAGGCTTTGGCGTGGCCCACGCCCTCGAACAAGGCCCGGCGCAGTGTCTGCGAGTCGCGCACGCAGAGCCGGCCGCTGAAGTCGATGCTGCTCAGGCGCAGCATGCCGCCCTTGTCGCGATGCTGCTCGTAGCCATCGGCGCGCAGGCTCGCTTCGTCGAACGCCACGCCCAGCCGCTCGGCGCGCGCCAGCAGCCAGGCGCTGCCGCAGCGCTGCACCAGGTCGGCCAGTGCAGGGCGGTCGGGCGCGGTCCAGTCGACCCAACGCGCCAGGCCGCGCTCGCGCAGCAGACGGGTCTTCTCCTGCATCACGACGTCGTGGCGGGCGGCGCGGCCGGCGGCGTCGCGCGGCGTCACCACGGGGTTGGCGCGCAGCTCGAACTGCAGCCAATCGCCGGCCTCCAACTCGGGCGCGTACGCCTTGCTGGCGACCTGCCAGTGCGGCGTGGGGGCCACGGGCGCGGCGGAGGAGACGACGTAGAAGCGCGGCAGCCCGTCCACGTCGCGGCGGCGGAACAGGAATTGCCGCTGGCTGCCCGGCGGTGCGGGCAGGAAGCGCCATAACCACTGGTGCTGTTCGTAGGCCCCTTGGGTCCAGTCGTGCGCGGCAGCGCGCTCCTGGCCGGGCCGCGGGGTGATCAGGCTGAAGTGCATGTTCATGCGCCTCCGTCCAGCAGTGCCACATGCTCTGTGCGGTCGCCGAACTGCCAGCCGCGGCGGCGGATCAAGCGGTCCTTGCGCGGCACGCTCAGGTCGGCCGCGACGCCGGGTTCCATGCCGTCGCCCCAGGCCAGGCGGCGCAGCCGTGCCGGCTCGGGCTGGCCAGCGCCCGCGGCGTCAGCCGCCAGCCAGACCTGCATCGCCGCCAGTGCCGATTCGGCCGGCAGCACTCGCGGCGCCAACGGCGCGGCCGGCGGGCAGCTCTTGCGGCCCAGGTAGAGCACGAAGCGAGGTTCACGCAGCGCGGCGGCGAGCGCCGGCAGCGTGTGGATGGCGCCGTCGCGGGCCTGCACCGCGACCAGCCAGGCGCCGCCCTGGCGGTAGTCGCGCATGGACAGGATGGTGTTCAGGGCGGCCTTGGGCAGTGCCAGTTCGTCGCGCCGCGTGCGGTGCGGGCGCTGCTTGAGCTCGCTGCGGCCGGGCACCTGGGTGGTGTGGTAGTCGCGCAGCAGGGTGCCGGTGTCGAGCGTGCCCACCGCCCACCCGTAGCCGTCGCGCAGCGCGGCGTGGGCCTCGTCGTCGGCGCGGTCCACGCCGAGCGCGGCGCCCAGCAGGCCCGCCAGCGCGGCGGCGCCGGGGTCGTCGCGCGTGCCGCGGAACTCGCCCACGGCCACGTCGCCCCAGGACGCCAGCGCGCCTTGCAGCTGGAAGACCAGAAAGTCTTGCGTCGCCGCCATCGCTTCAGTCCTGCACGAAGGCCACGATCTCGTCGAGCGAGCCCTCGCCCTGCTCGACGTCGAAGTGTCGGCGCGCGTCGGCGCAGGGGCCGTACACCTTGTCGAAGTTGACCATGCGCTGGTGCAGCGCCTGCGCCGCGAGTTCCAGCATGCCGTGCTCGCCCCAGGGCCGCACCGGCTTGTAGAAGGCCTGCACCAGCGAGCGCGGTTGCTGCGCACCCTTCTCGGCCAGCAGGTGGTAGGCGAAGGCGCGCGAGCCGAAGCTGTTCTGCATGCCGGTGGGTGCCACCGTGGCCACGGCCCGCACCAGCGCGGCCAGAGCGCGCCTGGCCAGCGCCGCGTCGTCGCCGAGGTTCCTGCGCAGCAGCTCGCGGTCGATGCACAGGTACAGGTAGAACAGGCCGGCGCCATAGCCGCGCTCGCCGATGTGGCCGGCACCCTTGTCCTCGAGGCCCAGGTTGAGGTCGTCGACAGCGCTGAAGTAGTCATCCTCGACGGCGGCCTGGTGGACCGTGATGGCGTGGGCCACCTGCACCGCGGCCTCCACGCTGTGGGCCGGTGAGTCAGCGAGCATGCGGCCGAACATCGCGATGTCGACTGCGGTGCGTGGCAGTGTCAGCAGCTTCAGCTCATCGGCGGTGGGGCCCGACTGACGTTCGATGCAAGTGCGCACGAGCTGGTTTGCGGCAGTCCGCTCCTCCGGGCCGATATGGGCGAGCTGTTCGATCTGCAGGTCGTCGTTCGCGTCGGTCTTCTTGTCGGCCTTGGGCTTGCCGAATACGCCGGCGATGGCGCGCGCCCACTCGCGGGCCGCCTTGTCGGCGATGCCGGCGGCGCTCAGCACGCCGTGCAGTTCGACGCCCAGCAGCTTGGTCCGCGTGCCGAGGTGGCCGGCCAACGCACCCTCGATGACGTTGGAGGTGCGCCAGGCCCGCTTCAGGCTCTGCGACGACACGCGCAGGCGCAGCGCGTCGCCGACCAGCGCGGTCTTCGGGCGGCCGGTGTCGTCGCGGTTGAGGTTGGCCGGCGGGTAGGCGGTGAGGGCGTGCAGTTGGACGAAGCGGGTCATGACGGGGCTTCCCGGGCAGAGGTTGAGGGTGGCTGGGGCGACTACAGGTCAACTCTTGGCCTTGTCGGGCCACTCGTAGGCGTAGGCCCAGCGCTTGCGCACGGGGTCGTCCCAGTTGACGACATCCTGGGCCAGCGCAAGAGGGTCGCAGCGGTGCTGGATCAGCGGCAGCGTGCGCCGCAAGCCGGTGAACAGCGCGTCGACGTCGGGCGACTCGAGCAGCCGCCTGAAGCGCAGTTCGCTCACGCGCGGCTTGTCGGCCTCGCGCTGGCTCATCGCCTGGGGCAGCGTCTGCTCGCTCGTCTCGCGCAGGTGCGCCAGCAGCCCGGCCGCGGCGGCGAGGCGGTCGCCGGCACCCGGGCCCGCCGGCCAGCCGGCGGCCAGCAGGCGGCGATGCAGGCGCTGGAAGGCAGGCTGCAGCACCACTGCGGTGAGGTCGGGCGCGCGGCGCAGCGCGGCGCGGCCGCCGGTGTCGTCGGCGAGCTGGCGCCACCAGTTCAGCAGCAACTCGCCCCAGGCCTGATCGGCGCGCAAGCTCAGCGTGCGGTGCAGGTTCATGCGGGTTCCTTCGGTGCGGTGCCGTCGGCCTTTGCAGCGCGTGCGCGCCTGGGCTTGTCGGCGGCCTGCGGCACGGGCAGGCCCAGCGCCGACTTCAGCTTGGGGCCATGCAGGCTGGACTCCAGCTGCCGGTGCGCCAGCGCGACGCGGCGCGGGTTCTGGCGAGCCACCGGCCCGGTGCCGACGAATACCTCGTCGAACAGGTGCAGCGCGCTGGTCTTCAATGTCCGGTGCCAGGCTGCGCGCGAGGGCAGGGGGTCTTGCTCGCTGCCGCTGCGTGCGGCCTCGATCAGCGCTTGCAGGTGGCGGTAGAAGGGCGCTTCGGTGGCGCCCCAGAACGCGGCGTCCACATGCGCGAAGTCGCCGCGGGCGTCGTGGCCGAACCAGGCGTCCTTGACCGCCTTACGCAGGTACTGGCCGGCGAGTTCGGCTCCTGCGAGCCAGCAGCCCACTTCGGCCTGGATGCCGGCCACCGCCTCGGCCTCGCAATCGGCCAGCCCGTACAGCGGCAGGGTGGACTCGTACCAGCAGCGCGCCTTCATGTTGTCCATGTCGTAGCCGCAGGCCCACAGCCGCAGGCCCGGCCCGGTCTGGCCGCGCAGGTGCTGCAGGGCGCGGGTGACCACCGGCGCCGCGCGCGTGGTGCGGCGCTCGCCCGATACACCCAGCACCCAGGCCAGCCAGTGGCGGTAGCCCAGACCGTCGGGCTGCGGGTGCAGCGGCAGCCAGCCTTCCTTGGTCTGGTAGTACGGCGACAGCGGGTGGTTCCACTCGCCCTTGTAGTTCAGGCCGTAGTTCTTCGTGGTGTAGCGGGACACGGTCGTCCCGTTCTCGCGCCCGCACAGGTCACAGCGCGTGCCGGGGGGCTCCGCACGCCCGAACTCCAGCCGGATGCGCCGCGGCATGGCCCAGAAGTGGTGCGCCGGGTGCACCTGCGCCATCGCGAGTTCGCCCTTCAGCGGCTGCAGCGCGGTGACGGCACCGAGCCAGGGGAAAGCGCGCTGATCCAGGCGCTGCCCGACATCACCGCCCTGCGCCAGGAACCCGGGCTGGTCGCGGACGTTGATCCAGAGGTGATGCCAGAGCGAAGCGCTTTCGGGTGCCATGACCAGCGTCGTCAGCGGGCCCCCACCGCGCAGCCCGGTGCGGTGGCCTGCGCCGCCCGAGGGTGCGTTCGTCTGCAAGGTGAACAGCGCCGTCGCGGCGCAGGCGCGACACAGACACTCGACCTGTCCGCGCTTGACGAAGTGGTCGGCGTTGTTCTTGAGCGTCTGCTCGCCGGGCGACTCGATCAGCAGCGCGCCGATGCCATTGATGGCCACACCCTCGCTGCCCAGGTCGATGTCCTGCATGAACCGCGGCCCATCCCCGTCCAGTTCGAATGCCGCCCGTACCGGCTCGAACCAGCGCCGCAAGGTCGCGGCGTCGGGCGGCTGGCGGAACCGCTGGCGCCAGGCGATCACGTCGGCAACGTCGGTGGTCGTCTGCAGCAGCCCGATCGCGAACTGCGCCAGCGCGCCGTTGAAGTCGGGCCGGTCGGCGTCGAAGGCGCGCCACTGCGGCTCGGCCAGGCGCTCGGGGCCGATCCACTCGCGCCGGCCCTGCACGTCGCGCACCGGCATCCAGGGGTCTTGCAGCAGGTTCATGCGTCGGGGTCCTCCGCAGGGCTCGTGGCGTCGAGTGTCGGGGCTTGGTCGGCAGGGTGGCCAGGCACCAGACCCCGCCGCGGGTCGTAACGCCAGACTCGCAGGCGCCCGGGGCGGCCACGCGTGCCACCACTGAGCGCATTACCGGTCCAGCCTTCGGGAGTCTCGTGCAAGGGCAGCAGCACCGTCCAGCGTCCTTGGGCGGGCAGTTCTTCGCGCAAGGCATCGACGGCAGCCTGCAATGCTGCATCAGCCGGCGGCGCCTCGGCTGCGATGGCGCGCTCGGCCATGCGCAGGCTGCTGTAGGCCCAGCCGTGCGCGCGGTCGACCCAGGGGCGCAGGCAGCGGCCGTCCCAGCGCGCCAGGGTCACGGTGGTGGTGGCCTCGCCCAGACGCGAGGGGGTCTTCGCGTCGCTCCACCAGTCGATGCCGCCGCCTTCGTAGCCCTGGTCGAGCTTGATCGTGTTGATCTGCGCCTGCGACTGCGCGGCCCAGCCCTGGCCCTCGGCGGCCAGCGCGATGGCCTGCAGGCCCGGCGGGGCCGCGGCCTCGTTGCCGAACACCGCTTCGATCAGCGCCCGCGCGTCGTCGGGCATCGTGTAGCCGCCGCCGCGCAACGCTCGCATCGTCAGCCACAACTGGGCGTGGTTGGGGTAGACGGCCGCAGCCTTCGGCAACGAGGTCTTGAACCAGTCGGCGGCGGGATCGTCGGTCCATGGCGGGCACAGCAGGTGCAGCACCGGCTCGCCGCGCGCATCGGGCGCGGCGGGGTCGGCCAGCAGCGTGCCATCGGCTGCACGGCGGTGACGGCACAGGCGGCCGGCGCGCTGGACCACGCGGTCGACCGGTGCCAGGTCGCTGACGAGCAGGTCGAAGTCCACGTCCAGCGACTGCTCCACCACCTGGGTTGCGATCAGCAGCCGCCCACGGCGCTGGGCAGGACCGCTCGCCTTGCCGAAGGACTGCAGCACCCGGTGTTCCATCGCCAGGCGGTCGTGCAGCGCAAAGCGGGCGTGGAACAGGGCCCGGCGTTCGGGCGGCAACTCGGCTTCGAACAGGTCGTACGCAGCCACGGCATCGACCACCGTGTTGCGCACCCAGCAGACGCAGAGCCCGGCATCCAGCGCCAGGCGGATCAAGCCCAGCACCTCGTCGATGTGCGCGTGCTGCACCACGCGCACGCGGCGGCGCACGTCGGGACGGGTGGCGATCGGGCATTGCAGCGCCAGCCCCGGCGCCCGGTCGGCTGCCGGCCATGAGGTCGCCAGCGGGTAGGCGGCCTCGCCGGCGTTTGGCGTGCCCTGCCCGAGTCCGCGGGCGAACGCCTCCAGCAGCTTCTGCCGGGCGTGCAGCGGCAGCGTGGCCGACAGCAGCACCGCGCTGCCACCGCCGCGCGCATGGGCCTCCAGCAGCACGGCGAGCACCCGGAGCATGTAGTCGTCGCAGGCGTGCACCTCGTCGACCACCAGCACCTTGCGTTGGAGGCCCAGCAGACGCAGCGACTGGTGCTTGCTGTGCAGGACGGCCAGCAGGGCCTGGTCGATGGTGCCCACGCCGGCCGGTGCCAGCAGCGCGCGCTTGCGGTGGTCCGCCAGCCAGGCGGCGCAGCGCGCCGAGGCGGTCTCGTCGGTCTGCGCCTGGTCGCCTTCGGCTTGCATGGCGGGCAACACGTTCGCAGCCAGGTCTTCGACGACGCTGGCGATGTAGCGGTCGAGCAGGCGGCTCTGGCCGGTGGCATGGGCCAGGCTGGCCGGGCCTTCGAACAGGCGGGCGTAGACGCCTGCGACGCGGGCATACATCGCGTTGGCGGTGGCCATCGTGGGCAGCGCGACGTAGAAGCCGTCGGCCCGCCCGGCGGCCAGCAGCCGGTGCGTGAGCATCAGCGCCGCCTCGGTCTTGCCGGCCCCGGTGACGTCTTCCAGGCAGTGCAGTTGCGGGCCTGGCGCCAGTGCGACCTCGGCCGCCCAGCGCTGCAGCGGCGAGGGTGAACCCAGGCCGGGGAACAGCGCAGCGAACGGCATGGCCGGCGCGGGTGGCGGCGCAACGACGCCGCTTGCTGCGATGACTTTCTCGGCCTGCTGCTGCGCGCACTGCCAGTACCCCGACCGAGTCGGCGCCGGGCTTCTGGTTGCATCCGCGGCCAGGTAGCGAAAGTACTCGGTGTTGGATCCCAGCCAGTCGCACAGTACCGCCAGCCCGGCGAACCACCATGACAACGCCTTACTCGCCGCCAGGAACTGATGCGGATCCTGCGCTGCAATCGCCGTGACGAGTTCGTCGTCGAGGAACAGTGCGCGCATGGCGTCCACGTGTGCCAGGACCGCAGCCCGGTCCTCGACGGGGTGGCAGTGCTGCTTCCAGTGGCCTCCGGGCTGCGGCGGTTGACCATGGTGGCCGGTGCTGGCACGCATCCAGGCGTCCAGCCCGTCGGCGAGGTCTTCGGTGGCCGGGCCGAACCAAGCCTGCTCGATCACGCGCGGGCGGACGAGGTCGTGCCACAGCAACCAGCCCAAGCTGTCGTGGCGCAGCGTGTAGGGCCTGGAGGGGTCCGGGTCACGGCCACGCAGAACGAGGAACAGGTCCTTGCGCTGGGACTGGAAGGCCTCGGCAAACTTGCCCAGGTCGTGCAGCGACAGCCAGAAGCCTAGCCAGTGGGTCAGCAACGCGCAGCGCAGCCCGAGCCGGTGTCCCAGTGCGTGCGTCAAGGCGGGCGCGCACCGGACCAGGTGCACGCCGACTGCTGCGACGTCCAGACTGTGCGCTGCGAGCGGATGCCAACCGTTGCCCAGCCCCGATTTGCCCCAATAGGGCAGCCCGCCGACGGCGCCTGCCTGGCCGTGCGGCGCTGTGGTGCCAGGGTGCAGGGCGGTCGGCATGCGCGCAGTCTGCCGCGGCGGGTGGCTCGCAGGGTGGGCCACCGGACGGTCACCTGCTATCGGTTTCCCCTACACGATTCGCGCGCAGCCTGGCTCGCCAGCGTCTGACCCCGCGAGCTCCTGAGCCAGATCGCCAGCCGGGCCCGCGACCGTCACCGCCGCAGGCGCGCGGCCAGCAGGTGGTCGAGCGAGACCACGCCGGGGCCGCGCACCGCCAGCCACAGCAGGACTGCGGCCCAGACGCCGTGGGTCGGCCAGGCGCCGGGGTAGACGAGGACCTGGATGACCGCGGTCATGGCCAGCAGGCCGAGGGCCGACAGGCGGGTGGCCAGGCCCAGCAGCAGCAGCGCCGGCAGCAGGTGCTCGGCGGTGGCGGCCAGCAGGGCGGCGGTCTCGGGCGGCAGCAGCGGCAGGCGGTATTCGTCGCGGAACAGGTCGACTGCGGTGGCCGACAGCCGCGGCAGCCCGGGCTCGAAGCGGCCCTCGACGAGGTCGAGCGCGAAGCCTTCGACCTTGGTCTGGCCGGAGCGCCAGAACACGCCGGCAATGGCAAAGCGCGCTAGCAGCGCGATCGCCGATTCGGGTATCCGCGCCAGCGCGGCGTGCAGCCGCTGCAGGGCCGCGGCGGCCCGGGCCGGCGCGCTGCGCGGGCCCGGTGGCGAGAGGGGCGTCGGGTTCATCGGGTCGGTCCTCGGTCGCTGCCGGCTGGCGGCGTGGGGGAGGGGGAGGGCGCGGGTGCTCGTTCGGGGGCGGGCGTGGGGGCGGCCAGCGCCTGCAGGCGCAGCAGCAGGGCCAGGCTGGCGGCGAGGTCGAAGGCGGCGCTGGCGGCCAGGCCCGCGCGGGCTGCCGCGCCCAGGGTCTGCCGCTGCTGCAGCGCGCCGACGAAGGCCGCGGCGCCGTCGGACAGGGCGACGACCAGCACCTCGTCGGCGCGGCGAAGCACGAGCGCGTTCTGCGGCTGCGCCGGGTCGACCGCGGCCAGCGCGCCGGCCACGTCGTCGGCCTGGTGCGCGGCCCACAGCGCGGCGATCGCGTGGCCCGAGCGCAGCAGGGCGAGCGAGGGCTGCAGGCGCAGGCGCAGGCGCGGCAGGCGGCGGGGATCGGCGAGCGCTCGCGCCAGCGTCGTCGCTGGCAGCAACGGTGCATCGGCGGCCTGCCAGGCCTTGCAGCGCGCCCACTCGAGGCGGGCAACGTCGGCCAGGTACGGCAGCGCAGCCGCCGCGGCGTCGGCGGCGACGAAGCCGGGCAAGCGCCCACCGTAGCGCGCCAGCACCGGCGAGCGCGGCGGATGCGCGCGCACGAAGCGCGCGGCCAGCGCGGCGAAGAAGCCGGCGCCGACGAGCTCGCGCACGACCGGGTAGGTCTGGGCCAGCACGTCGGTCAGCGCGCTCAGGACGTTGTTGCGGTAGACGGCCAGGCGCGGCGCAACGTCCGAGCCGTTCCAGGCCGAGAGCCCGCGCGGGCAAGGTGCGCGCGGGTCGCGCAGCGCGCGGCTGAAGGCGGCGAGCCCGCTGGCGTTCATGCCGCCTGCCGCAGCGCTGGCCGGGCCCGCGCGAGGATGCGCTCGGCGCGCGCGGCTTCGGCGGCCAGCACCGCCAGCGGCGGCACGTCGCGGTCGCGCTCGATCAGCGTCGGGCGCGGCCCGGTGCGCGCGATCACCCACTCGTAGAGCCGCCAGACCGCGGCGTCGACCGGCGCGCCATGGGTGTCGATCAGCAGCGGCGCGCCGGCGGCGTCGCGGTCGACGGCGTAGCCCGCGAGGTGGATCTCGCCGACCGCCGCCAGCGGCAGCGCCTGCAGGTAGGCCAGCGCGTCGCGGCCATGGTTGACCGCGCTGACCTGCACGTTGCAGACGTCGAGCAGCAGCGCGCAGCCGGTGCGCGCGACGAGCTCGGCGATGAACTGCGCCTCGCCCAGCGAGGCGCCGTCGACGGTGAGGTAGGTGGCCGGGTTCTCGACGAGCAGGCGCAGGCCCAGCGCCTGCTGGGTCTCGTCGACATGGGCGGCCACGCGCGCGAGCGTCGGCTCGTCCCAGCACAGCGGCAGCAGGTCGGCGTGGTAGCGGCCGCCATGGCCGCTCCAGGCCAGGTGCTCGGAGTACGCCCGCGGCCGGTGGCGGGCGATGACGCGCGCCAGCCGCCGCAGGTGGGCGCGGTCGGGGCGCCGCCGGCCACCGAGCGACAGCCCGACGCCGTGCAGCGACAGCGCGTGGCGCTCGCCGAGGCGGTCGAGCGCGGCCGGCCAGGGGCCGCCCTCGACCATGCAGTTCTCGGCGTGGACCTCGAAGTAGCCGACGTCGGCGCGGCCGGCCAGCGCGTCGCGCAGGTGGGCGGCCTTGAGCCCCAGGCCGGCGCGCGGGGGCAGCGGGGGGGCGTCGTGCATGGCCGCCTGCCGGTTCAGCTGCGGCGCTCGGCGAAGACCTGCAACTGGCCGAAGCCGGTCGGCGAGGTGCGCGAGGCGGTGCGCTCGCAGGTGCCGCGCGGCACGTAGCTCCAGGCGTTGCCCTGGTGGTCGCGCATCGAGCTGCCGGCGCAGGTGGTGCCGGGGCCGGCGGCGCAGTCGTTCCTGCCCTTGAGCGCGACGCCGTAGCACTTCTCGCGCGCTTCGGTGGCGCCGGACTGGGCCTGCACCGGGTCGTGCATCAGGGTCAATGCGGCGCCCACGGCCAGCGCCAGGGCGGCAGCGGTCGGGCTCAGGGTGTGGCGGGGCTTGATCATGCGGAACTCTCCATGAAGGGCGTAGCCGCGAGCGTCGCGGCGGGCGGGTCGGGCGCAGCGGCGACTTGCCGATCGCGTCCGTCGACGACTTCGTCGCCGAGCGCGCCCGGGTTACCGGTGGCGGTCGACAAATCGCCTGTAACCTTGGCGCCACGCCGACGAAATGACCGCCATCGACAGCCTCGACGACTTCGAGAACGGTCTCAAGCCGCTGTGGCTGCGTGCCCAGGCGGGTGACGAGTCCGCCTACCGCAACGCGCTCGCGCGCATCGCGGCGCGGCTGCGCGGGTATTTCGCGCGGCGGCTGTACGGCTGGCCCGACGACGTGGAGGATCTGGTGCAGGAGACCCTGCTCGCGCTGCACCTGCAGCGTGGCACCTACGACCCCGGCCTGCCGGTCAGCGCCTGGATGTACGCGATCGCGCGCCACAAGCTGGTCGACCTGCTGCGCCGGCGCGGCCGCAGCGAGGCCCTGCTGCTGCCCTTCGACGAACTCGACGAGGCGCAGCACCCGGCCGCGGCCGCGGACGCCCGCCCCGCGCAGCGCGACCTCGAGCGCTTGCTGCAGATGCTGCCGGCGGCGCAGCGGCGGGCCATCGAGTGGACCAAGATCGAGGGCCTGTCGGTGGCCGAAGCGGCCGCGCGCGGCGGCGTCTCGGTCGCGGCGCTCAAGG
>Ga0207950_100496_pt1 | contig 13227 bp, 11 predicted proteins | sample Subbio11_8B_AprC_FD_184814 | JGI IMG/M metagenome (GOLD analysis project Ga0207950, IMG submission 184814) | Serpentinite rock and fluid subsurface biosphere microbial communities from McLaughlin Reserve, California, USA - CR11_8B_AprC (SPAdes) | ecosystem: Environmental > Terrestrial > Deep... | reverse complement strand
GGCGCGGTGTTCAGGACAGCATCCCCGAGCTTTGCCTCGCGGGAGGGCGACGGCTCCTGGCCGCGTGCGGTGCTATGATGCTTTCCCCGCCGCCCGGAGTCCGGCGCGGAAGTCCAAGGCGGCTCGGCCGTCGTCGATCGGAGGCTAGCGGCTATGCATATCGTTGTTCTCGGCGGTGGCCCCGGCGGCTACTCTGCTGCGTTTCAGGCGGCGCGCCTCGGCGCGAAGGTGACCCTCATCGAGCGTGAGCGGCTCGGCGGGACCTGCCTGTTGTGGGGCTGCATCCCGACCAAGACCATCCTTCGCTCGGCGCGCATCGTGCACGACACGCGTGAGGCTGCGGACTTCGGGCTCAACGCCGTGGTCGCGAGCGTGGACGTCCCGGCGCTGCGTGCGCGCAAGGAGAGCGTGGTCGATGAGCTCGTGGACCAGGTGGAGTCCACCGCGCGGCGCCTGAGCGTTGAGGTCGTCCACGGCGCAGGCCGCATGGCCGGGCCCAGGACCATCGAGGTGAGCCTCGCCGAAGGAGGTAAGCGCACCATTGAGGGTGATGCGCTCATCCTGGCCACAGGATCGGCGGTCTTCAGGCTGCCGAACATCGACCATGACCTGGAGGGTGTGTGGACGAGCGATCACGCCGTCGCACTCACCGAGATCCCGAAGACGATCGTCATCATCGGTGGCGGGGTGATCGGGCTCGAGTTCGCGTGCGCGTACGCCGCGTTCGGCAGCGTGGTGACCGTCGTCGAGCTCATGGAGCAGGTCCTCCCGGGTAACGACAGGCGCGTCGTGAGACAGTCGCAGGAGGCGCTCGAGGAGCTCGGCGTCCAGTTCCATCTGGCGGACGCGGTCGAGCGGGTGGAGCGTGTGGACGGTCGCATGCGTGCCACGTTGCGGGGCGGCACGGTGCTCGAGAGCGATGTCGTGATGAGCGCGGTCGGTCGCATCCCGAACTCGGCGGACTGTGGCTACGCCGAGGCGGGCGTGGAGATGGACCGGGCCGCCGTGAAGGTCGACGAGCACTTCCGCACCAACCTCGCAGGCGTGTACGCGATCGGTGACCTCATCGGCGGGATGATGCTCGCGCATGTGGCCGAGGAAGAGGGCGTCGTGGCCGCCCGCAACGCGGTCGCGGTGCTAGCGGGAGGGGAGCACCTCGAGTCCGTGCGCTACGACTGCATTCCGGCGTGCGTGTACACGTTTCCGGAGGTCGCGGTCGTGGGCTCCAGCCGCGACTCGGCAAAGGAGGCCGGCATCGACGCCGTGCAGACGGTCGCCAAATTCGCCGCGAACGGCAAGGCGCTCGGCGAGGGAGACTCAGGCGGGTTCGTCCAGATGGTGGCCGAGAAGGGCACCGGGCGGATCGTCGGGAGCCAGATCGTCGGACCGCACGCGGTGGAGATCGTCCACGAGGTGGCGGTCGCCATGCGGCACGACATCGGGGTCCGGCAGTTGGCCGAGACGGTGCACGCGCACCCCACGGTCTCCGAGGTCATCCGCATGGCGTGCGCGGACGCGGCGCAGAAGTGCGGCGTCTGACGTGGCGTACGAGCATGGCATCTCCGCCGAGCGCCTCCCCGCGTGGCTCAGGCGGCCGCTCGCGCGCTCAGGCGAGTACCAAGTGGTCGAAGGCGTGCTCGGGGAGCTGCGGCTTGCGACCGTGTGCCGGGAAGCCAAGTGCCCCAACAGGGGCGAGTGTTACGCCAGCGGAACCGCGACCTTCCTGATCGCGGGCGATGTCTGTACGCGAGGATGCACGTTCTGCGCGGTGGAGGCCCGTCCTCCCGCTGCGCTCGACCCGGAAGAGCCGGCGCGCGTGGCCGCGGCGGTGGCGCGTCTGGGCCTTCGGCATGCGGTGGTGACGATGGTGACCCGTGACGACTGCGGCGACGGTGCCGCCGGCCACGTCGCCGCCACGATCCGCGCGATCAGGGCCGCGGCGCCGGGCGCGGCGATCGAGGTGCTCGTGAGCGATTTCGGCGGCTCGTCCGATGCGGTGGACACTGTCTTGGAGGCCGCGCCCGACGTGTTCAACCACAACGTCGAGACCGTGCCGCGGCTGTACCCGACGGTGCGCCCGCAGGCCGACTACGCCCGCAGCCTGCGCGTCCTCGAGCGGGCCCGTGTGCGGGCACCGCGGATCCCCACCAAGTCCGGCCTGATGCTCGGCCTCGGCGAGACGAGGGAGGAGGTGCTCGAGGTGATGCGCGACCTGCGCGCTGCCGGCTGCGAGCTCCTCACGCTCGGCCAGTATCTCCGCCCGAGCGCGCGGCACCTTCCGGTGGCGGCGTTCGTGGAGCCGGTCGAGTTCGCCTGTTTCGCGCGTGACGGCAGGAGGATGGGCTTCTCGGGCGTGGCGAGCGCGCCATTCGTCCGCTCGAGCTACCACGCGGCCGAGCTGGCCGGGCGATGAGGGCGCGGCTCGGCTAAAAGGCGGCAGCGGGGGTGCCCGCGCAGTTCCTTCCGGTGGTCTTGGCCCCGTACAGGGACTGGTCGGCTGCCGCGAGCAGCGCCTCGATCCTGCGCTGCGGGGAGCCGGGCGGGTCCTTGGCCACCACACCCCCCACGCTCACCGTGAGGGCGATGCGCGTGCCGTCGCCGGTGAAGACCTCAAGGTCGCGCACCGTCTCGGTGATGCGGGTGCACAACTCCGCGTACTCTTCGGTGTCGGTCTCCGGCGCAATGACAGCGAACTCGTCGCCGCCGTAGCGGATCACCAGGTCGGACGCGCGAGTGGCTCGCCGCAGTGCCGTGGAGACGGCCTTGAGCGCCCTGTCTCCCTCTGCGTGACCATGCTTGTCGTTGACTTGCTTGAAACCATCGACGTCGACCAGCAGGAGGGCGAGGGGGTGGCCGTACCGGGCGGACCACGCGGTCCACTGCGGGAGGTGGGATGCCAACGCCCGCCGGTTGTAGAGCCCGGTGAGCATGTCGTGGGTCGCGAACACGGCAAGGCGCAGGTTGTCCCGCCAAGTGCGCGAGAGCGTCGTGGCGAGCAGCCCGGCGAGCGATCCGGGCTCGTAATACTGCCCGATTGCATCGATCAGTCTCTGCAGATGCAGCCGGTACGCGGTTTGCCGGTGCTCGGCGCGCGCCGGTTCCGTAAGGTCGATGAGCTCGCCGAACACGGGATCGATCATCGAGAACTCCATGCGGGCCGCCAGTGCGAGCATCCCATCCACGTCGAGGTCTTCGATGTGGATGGTATCGATGGCGGCTAGCTCGTCGTCCAGACGTCTGAGGCGCTCGATGAGACTTTCGGTGTCGTTGACGACGTCGGGGAGCAGTCCGAGCTCCCACGCGTCGAGCAGCCCGCACCACCACCCGGTGTGCTCGGCCTCGTCCTTCCCGAGCTCCGCGAACGTGCGCCGCAGCGACTCGTCGGGCGCGACCGCGGCAAGAGCCGCGTACAGCTGCTCGGCACGCCGGTCCAGTTCCACGCACAGCCCGAGGATCTCGCGCACGTCGTCGCCTTCTCTCAATGCCCCTACGAAGTTAGCTTCCCCAGACTGCTACCATGACTCACATGGTATGGCAGCCGAGAATCTACCGCCAGGATATGGATGCCGCAGGCCTCGTCGGCTTCGAGATCGTGCACGGAGAGACGGATCTGCACATCTCCGCATGCCGGGAACTGCGCTCCGAGGCGGCAGCGCTCGCCGCCGCGCTCCGCGCGGACCTCGAGGGCTACATCTCGACGCACCCTGTGTTCTTCGAGAGCTACGTACCCGTGGAGGTGGAGCCTGACGCCCCGGAGATCGTGCGCGCGATGGCCGAGGCGGCGCGCCATGCGGGGGTGGGTCCGATGGCGGCTGTCGCCGGCGCCGTCGCGGAGCGCGTGGCTCGCGGTCTGGCGGCGCACTCGACGGAGGTCATTGTGGAGAACGGCGGTGACCTGTTCATCATGGGAACCGCGCCGAGGAAGGTGCTTGTGCTCGCGGGCGACTCCCCGCTGTCCGGCAAGGTCGCCATCTCGCTACCTGCGCGGGTGCCGCCGATAGCGGTGTGCACGTCGTCTGGGAAAGTAGGACACAGCGTGAGCCTCGGCACGGCGCACGCCGTCACCATCGTAGCGCGTGGCGGCGCGCTCGCCGACGCCGTGGCCACCGCTGCGGGTAACTTGGTGCACGGGCCTGAGGACATCGAGTCGGCCCTCGGGAAGGCGATGTCGGTTGCAGGCGTGAGAGGCGCCGTGATCGTGGCCGGGGACGCGCTCGGCGCGCTCGGCAGGATCGAGCTGATACCGATCGCATGAGCCGCCGTGAAGGCGCGATGGAAGGGAGCGGCATGGATAGTATCGATGAACTGGACATGTTCGAAGCGGACCGCCGGTTGGCGTTGTACAACGAGTACCGCGAGGCGGCACGCATCTTCACGTACTACGTGGAGACCGAGTTGCGCGCCTATTTGGCCAACGAGGTGCATGTCGAGCCGGTGGCCGGCTCCGGTGGCACGTACTTCAAGGTCACCCTGCACGATGTGTGGATATACGAGGCCGAGCGCCTGAACCGCTTCGTGCCCGAAACCGTCATCTACTCGGTGAACGACGTGCACGTCCAGACGCTCAAGCACGAGGAGCAGTGACGGATGCCGGACGAGCGTCCTTCGGCCCCGGACGATCTCCATGGCGCCGCGCTGCGTGCCGAGATGCTCCGAAAGGAGCTGCGGCATCACGGCCGTCTCTACTACGCGCTCGATACACCCGAGATATCGGATGCGGCCTATGACGCGCTCCTGCGCGAACTCGAGGCCATCGAGGCCGCGTATCCGGAGCTGATCGCGCCTGACTCACCGACGCAGCGCGTGGGAGAGGCGCCGTCGGAGGCGTTCGCGCCGGCCCGGCACGCGCAGCGCATGTACTCGCTCGAGAACGCGATGGGCATGGCCGAGCTCGAAGCGTGGCTTGAGCGGATGGAGAGGGAAGCCGGTGGGCGCACCCTCGGCTTCATGTGCGAGCTCAAGATAGACGGCAGCTCCATCGCGCTCACGTACGCGGACGGCGTGTTCGAACGGGCGGCCACGCGCGGAGACGGTGTGACCGGCGAGGATGTCACCGCCAACGTCCGCACGATCAGGAGCGTGCCGTTGCGTCTGCATCTCGATGCGCCCCCGGCGACGGTTGAGGTGCGCGGCGAGGTCTACATGCCGAAGGAGAGCTTCGAGCGTCTCAACGAGGAGCAGGAAGACGCGGGACTGCCGCCGTACGCGAACCCGCGCAACGCTGCGGCGGGCGCCGTCCGGCAGAAGGACCCCTCGGTCACCGCATCGCGCGATCTGTCCACCTTCATGTATCAGGTCGTGGACCCGCATGCCCTCGGCCTGCAGTCGCAACGCGAGGCGCTCGAGTGGTTGCGCTCGGCTGGCTTCCGCGTGAATCCCAGCGTCGAGCACTGTCCCGACACACGGTGCTTGCGAGCCTTCTGCGAGCTCGCCATCGAGCACCGGGGCGATCTCCCGTACGAGATAGACGGCGTGGTGGTCAAGGTGGACTCCTTCGCGCTGCAAGATGAGATCGGTTCCACGAGCAAGGCGCCGCGATGGGCGATCGCGTACAAGTTCCCGCCCGAGGAGAAGACCACGGTGCTCAGGTCGATCAGAGTGTCCGTCGGCCGTACGGGAGCGATGACGCCCTATGCCGAGTTCGACCCGGTGCTCGTGGCCGGCTCGACGATCCGGAAGGCGACGCTGCACAACGTGGACGAGATCCACCGCAAGGACGTCCGCGAGGGCGACACGATCGTGGTGCGCAAGGCCGGGGACGTGATCCCGGAGGTCGTGGGACCGGTACCGGGTCTTCGTCCGGAGGGTGCCCGCACCTGGAAGATGCCAGCCGAGTGCCCGGCATGCGGACAACCGGCCTGGCGTGAGCCAGGCGAGGCGGTCACCCGGTGCACGAACGTCGCATGCCCGGCGCAGCGTCTCGAGCGGCTCGGGCACTGGGCATCGCGCGGGGCCATGGACATCGACGGCATGGGCGAGGAGATCATCGGAAGGCTGGTGCGAAGCGGGCTGCTGTGCGACGTCTCCGACTTCTACAGCACTACCTTCGAGGACCTCGCGGCGCTCGACATGGGCCGGCGTAAGATGGACGGCACGCCCGTCACGCTCGGTTCGGTCGTGGCCGCCAAGCTGATGGCTTCGATCGAGGCATCACAGGACAGGCCGCTCGCGCGGCTGCTCTTCGGGCTCGGTATCCGTCACGTAGGCGCCACGGTGGCCGAAGCGCTCGCCCGCAGCTTTGGCAGCGTCGACGCGCTGATCGACGCGGACATCTACGAGCTCGCGCAGGTTGAGCAGGTGGGGCCTAAGATCGCCGCCTCCGCGCGCGCGTTCTTCGACAACCCCGAGAACGTAGCTCTCATGCAGCGGCTGCACGAGCTCGGGGTTCGGACCCGCGACGAGGCGAGCGGCCCCGCGCGTGAACAGACGCTCGCCGGCACCACATGGGTCCTCACCGGCGCGCTTGAGCGCTTCACCCGCGATGAGGCGACCGCATCGCTCAAGGAGCTCGGCGCCAAGGTGAGCGGCAGCGTGAGCAGGAAGACATCGTACGTGGTGGTGGGCGCGGATCCAGGCAGCAAGTACGAGACGGCCAGATCGCTCGGCATCCACATCCTTGACGAGGACGCGCTCGGGCGGGTCCTCGCAACGGGCGTGGCGCCCGAGGCTAACGACCGGTGAAGCCGGGGGCCCCGCTCGGATTGGACCCACGCTCGTGCGACGGGTGCGGCAGCTGCGTGTCGGCCTGTACCCGTGGTGCGCTGAAGGTCGGTCGAACGTACCTCAAGGTCGACTGGCAGCGCTGCGATGCGTGTGGCGCCTGCGCGCGGGTGTGCGCGCCGCGCGCAATCGTGCTGCGGAAGGGCGCGGCAGCGAGCAGCCGCGCTCCGCATGTCACCCGGCCGGTCGCACGCCACTCGACGAACACGCCACGTGCTCGCAGTGCCGCGAAGATCGCCGAGGTCAAGGCGTCCGGCAGGGCCGTGCTGCAACGCGCCACCTCTGGGACACCCAAAGGCGGGAGCCGCGGCGGTTTCCAGTGGACGCTGCTCGAGGCTGCGGCCATGCTCTCCGTGACGTTCTCGGCGTTCATGCTCAAAGAGGCGCTCATGCTCGCGCCCGTCGCACCACCAATGCCTGCGGCGTGGGAGAGCCCCGCGCGCGTTGGGCTGCTTGCGGCGTACTACGTGGTGCAGGTCGCCGTGCTCGTGTGGCTCGTGCGGCGTCGTGGCGGTGACACGCTCGGCGCGCTCGGCCTCAAGGGAACCGGCCGGGGGTTGCGGGGCGCGCTCTTCTCCACCGCGCTGGTTGTCGCCGGTCTCGTCTCCACGCGGCTCGTCGCCTCGCTCTACGTGTACGTCACACGCACCGCGGGGTTGATGCCGTCCGCCACCACCGATCTCCCCGCGCTGTTCGGCAGCAGCACGACCGGGTTCATGCTCGCCGTCTTGATGGTGGTCGTCATCGGCCCAGTGGTTGAGGAGGCGGTGTTCCGCGGCGCGTTGCTCGAGGGGATGACGGCCCGCTGGGGCATGTGGCCCGCGATCATCGCGCAGGCGCTGCTGTTCGCGGTGTTCCACCGCAGCCTGTGGCTCCTGTTCCCGACGTTCGTCCTCGGCGTAGCGCTCGGCTGGCTCGCGCACACCCGGGAGAGCCTGTGGCCGTCCATCGCGCTGCATGGGCTGTACAATGCCATCACGGTCACCGCGGCGTTCCTGGTCGTCGCCGCGTCCTGACCCCACAGGCCGTATGGCCTCGGGTATCATGGAGCGGTTCCCGCACGCGCGTCGGCCTGCGCCGTTCACCTGGAGGCAACCGCATGGCGATCACCGAATCCGACGTACGACACGTCGCACTGCTGGCGCGCCTCGCGCTCACTGACGGGCAGGTCGCCACGCTCACGGCCGAGATAGGGGCGGTCCTCGGCCACATCGAAGAGCTCCAGCACCTCGATCTCGCGGGCGTGGAACCCACAGCCCACCCGCTCGCGATGACCAATGTCATGCGGGCCGATGTGGTGCGCCCGTGCCTGCCGCGCGCGCTCGCGCTCAAGAACGCGCCCGCCTCCGACGGTCGCGCGTTCGTGATCCCGGCCATCGCCGGTGTGGGGGAGGAAGCGTGAGCGCCTCGCCGGACCTTTCGGCCATGAGCGCCCGTCAGTTGCGCGACGCGGTCGCATCCGGCGGGATCTCGGCCCGGGAGATCGCCGAGGCAGCTTACGCGCGAGCCGAGTCGCTCGACACGGAGGTGCACGCCTTCTTGCAGCTCACACCTGAGCTGGCGTTCGCAGCCGCCGAGAAGGTCGATCGCGCGCGGGCGGCGGGTGAGGAACTTCCGCCGCTTGCGGGGGTACCTGCGGGCATCAAGGACAACATGAACCTCGTGGGCACCCGTACCACCTGCGGGAGCCGCATCCTGCACAACCACGAGAGCGTTTACGACTGCACTGCCGTGCGCCGCCTGCTCGCGGCCGGCGCGCTTCCCATCGGGAAGTGCAACCTCGACGAGTTCGCGTTCGGGTCGTCCACGGAGAACTCCGCGTTCGGCCCCACGCGCAACCCGTGGAACCTAGAGCGTGTGCCGGGCGGATCGAGCGGCGGCAGCGCGGCGTGCGTGGCGGCGGGCATGGCGAGCGTGTCGCTCGGAAGCGACACGGGCGGCTCCATACGCCAGCCGGCGGCGCTCACCGGCACCGTCGGCCTGAAGCCGACGTACGGGCGCGTCAGCCGCTACGGCGTCGTCGCGTTCGGGTCCTCCCTCGACCAGATCGGACCGTTCGGCAAGACGGTTGACGACGTGGCGCTCGCGCTTGAGGCCATCGCGGGCGCCGACCCGTTCGACGCCACCTCCTCCCCGGAGCCGGTCGCGCGCTATGCCGCCGCGCCCGGCGAGGGCGTGCGGGGGCTGCGCGTGGGCGTCGTGCGCGGCATGCTCGAGACCGAGGGGCTCGCTCCGGCGATACGCGCGGCGGTCCGTGACGCTGCCGAGACGCTTGCCGGACTCGGCGCCGAGGTGGGTGACGTCGAGCTGCCGAGCGCGCGGCACGGGCTGGCGGCGTACTACATCATCGGGCCTGCCGAGGCCAGTTCGAACCTCGCACGCTTCGACGGGATCCGCTACGGGCACCGCTGCGAGGACCCGGCGGACGTGATCGACCTGTACATGCGCTCCCGCGCGGAGGGATTCGGCCAGGAGAGCATCCGCCGCATCATGCTCGGCACGTACGCCCTCTCGGCGGGCTACTACGACGCCTACTACGGTCAGGCACAGAAGGCGCGCACGCGGATCATCGAGGACTTCCGCGCGGCGTTCTCGCGCTTCGACGTCCTGCTGACGCCCACCACTCCGGAGACGGCGTTCCGCTTCGGCGCGAAGGTGGCCGATCCGTACTCGATGTACCTGAACGACGTCTACACGATCCCGGTGAACCTGGCCGGCAACTGCGCGGTGAGTGTGCCGGCGGGCTTGGACCCGGCGGGCCTGCCCATCGGCATCCAGCTCATCGGCGACCACTTCGCCGAGGCCACGCTGCTGCGGGCAGCCGCCGCCTTTGAGGCGGCTGTGGCCTTCGCCCCGGTTCCGCCGCTCGTGCGCTCGCTCGGCACACCGAAGGGCGGTGAGTGAGATGGCGATCGACACGCTCATCGAGGTGCTTGCGCGCTACGAGGCAGTGATCGGCCTCGAGATACACACCGAGATCACCGCGGCCCGCACCAAGATGTTCTGCGGCTGCCCGGTGGCCTTCGGCGGTGAGCCGAACACGCGCGTGTGCCCTGTGTGCCTCGGCATGCCCGGGGCGCTGCCGGTGCCCAACGAGGCGGCTGTCGAGTGGACCCTGCTCGCCGGACTTGCGACGGAGTGTGACATCGCGCTGTGGAGCCAGTTCCACCGCAAGCACTACTTCTATCCGGACATGCCCAAGGACTACCAGATATCCCAGTATGACCTGCCGTTCTGCTCCGGCGGCTTCGTGGAGGTGGAGGTCGACGGCGACGGCGTGGCCGAACGCGCGGACATCGGCGGGTCGATGCCGTTCGTGGGTCCGGAGGCGGTGGCCGAGGGCAGCGGCTACCGGACCCGCATCGGGATAACGCGCATCCATCTCGAAGAGGACACCGGCAAGATGGTGCACGTGGGCGGCGCGGAGGGCCGGATCTCGGGCGCCACGCACTCGTTCGTCGACTTCAACCGCGCCGGAACGCCGCTGATGGAGCTCGTCACCGAACCCGACATCCGTACACCTGAGGAGGCGCGCCGCTTCGCCCAGAAGCTGCGTTCGATATGGCTTGCGCTCGGTGTCTCCGACTGCAACATGGAGGAGGGGTCCATGCGGGTGGACGCGAACGTGTCCGTCCGCCCGCGGGGCAGCTCGGAATTCGGAACCAAGAGCGAGATCAAGAACCTGAACTCGTTCAAAGCGCTGCACGATGCGATCGAGTACGAGATCGTGCGGCAGGCGGCCACCCTCGACGCAGGACGCGCTGTGTCGCAGGAGACCCGTCACTGGGACGCCGGAGCGCGCCGCACAAGCGGCTTGCGCTCTAAAGAAGAGGCGCACGACTACCGCTACTTCCCCGAACCCGATATGGTCCCGTTCAACTTCGACCCCGAATGGGTGGATTCTCTGGCCGAGCGCCTTCCCGAGATGCCCGACGCGCGCCGCGACCGGTACATCGCACAGTACGGACTGCGCAAACACGATGCGTCGGCGCTGGCGGGCGAGTTTGCGTTCGCGTGCTTCTTCGAGGAGACTGCCGGGATCGCGGGGTTGGACCGGTCGAAGCAGGTCGTGAACTGGATGCTCGGCGAGCTCACCGCGCTCCTGAAGGCCCAAGGCTCAGAACTCAGCGACGTCCGCGTCACGCCTGCCATGCTCGCCGAACTCGTCGCGTTGATCGAGGACGGCGGGATAAGCGGCAAGCAGGCCAAGGACGTCTTCGCCGAGATGGCCGAGACGGGAGATCCGCCCGGCGCGATCGTCGAGGATCGCGGTATGAAGCAGGTCTCGGACGTGGCTGAGATCGAGGCCGCCGTCTCGCGCGTGCTCGAAGCACATCCTGCCGAGGTTGCCAGCTATCGCGCGGGCAAGCAGACGCTCATCGGCTTCTTCGTCGGCCAGGTGATGCGCGAGACTCGTGGACAGGGCAATCCCCGGGTGGTCAACGAGGCGCTCAGGCGGATGCTCGGGTAAGCACGGTTTCACGGCGTGTTCACCGGAATCGACCGCATCCCTGCGACGGATCGGTGCGCAATCGGGTATGAGCGGATGGCCGGAAGGTCTGCCGACGGGCAGGCCGCCTCCGCGCGCGGGAACACGGGCGGCCGCCCCCCCGGCCGCCGTGCATCGCATCACCGTGCCGGACCTGCCGGTGAGTGCGGAAAGGGCCGGAGGGCGACTGTCCGGCCCTTTCGTCAACCGCAAACTACCGTCGAGCACTACATTCACGCCGCTGAAGCCGTAAGAGACCCCGTTCGTCAGCTGCCTCGCAATTCGCCGGAAATGGCCTTGCGAGGGTCTTTGCGATGCCCTAGTGTGGGTGTTGTCCCGAGAGGTTGAGCCGGGCGAACCGCGAAAGGTAGCGTACCAGTAGCTGCCGGCGGGGTGTGTTACAGAAGGCTTCGCGCAAGCTGGCCAGACGTATCAGGCCCCAAAGGTGTGAAACGGGAAGCTACGGATTAGCGGATCTCGCTGGCGAGGTCTCTCGGGACATTCTTCGTCGGAGGATGTCCGTCGCGCTCACGATACAGTGCGATGCGGCAGGAGCGCCCGCAGCAGATTTTCCCCGACGTTCTTGAGCACGCGGGCGCGCGCTATCGGGTCGAGTGAGGCGAGGTGTGCCTCGATGGCGATCTGGCTCTCGGCGGCACGGTCGTTTCGGGCGTTGATGAGCGCATCGGCGAGGACGACCGTCCCCGCGCCGAGCAGCGCGCCGGGAATCGCCCACGCCAACAGCCCTCTGCGCCCGCTCGGGAGCATCAGGATCCCGGCAAGAAGTCCGGCTCCGACCAGGGCAGCCCCCACACCCGCCTCCACGCGCGACTCCTCGGGTATCGACTCCCGCCACAGCTCGATCGCGTCCATCGTGGTCCTTTCGTTTCCGGCCTGACGCCATGTTCGCCAACCGGCGTGCGGCTGGCAAGCGCAACCGCGTAGCGGGAGGGGCGGTGCAGGCGACCCTGAGCCCCGGTACACTGCTGGGGACGGGCAGCGCCGGTGGCGCGACCGATGCGGGGGAGGGGTGTCCGGTGAGCTCGGGAGAGGCTGCACGCTGGTCCCCCGCACGGCGAAGCGTCGCTGCGTGGGTTATGTACGACCTCGCGAACACGACCTTCGCGCTTGGCGTGGGGAGCCGCTACTTCGGACCGTGGCTCATCGAGGAGCAGGGGGGAGCGGACTGGCAGCTCAGCGCCGCCATCGTCGCGGCGATGCTCGCGGTGATCGTGCTCGGCCCGTGGATCGGTGCGGCGAGCGATCGCCGCGGGCGGCGTGTGCCGTACCTCGTCGGCGCGACGCTCGTGTGCGTCGCCTCTACGGCCCTGCTCGCCACGTGGGGCGTCGTCCCCTCGCTCGTCTTCTACGTGGTCGGCATGATCGGCTTCCACACGGGCGCGGTGGTCTACGATGCCCTGCTCCCGGATGTGAGCACGCCTGAGTCGATCGGCCGCATCTCGGGCCTCGGCGTCGCGGTCGGCTATGCGGGATCGGCGCTTGCGATCGGACTCGGCATGTACCTGCTCCCCCGGGAGGGCTATGCCGCCGTGTTCCAAGCGCTCGCGGTGGCTTTCCTGCTCTTCGCCCTGCCCGCGTTCGTGTGGATCCAGGAGCGTCCGCGCACCGGGCGCACCGAACGCGTGCCCGGCTTGCTTCATGCCCCAAGTGCGATGATCCGCGCTTGGCGAAGCGCCTCTCGCCATCCCGGGGTGGTGCGCTTCCTCGTCGGGCGCTTCTTGTACACCGATGCGATCAACACAATGTTCCTCTTCAACGCGGTGTTCGCGAAGCTGGAGCTTGGTTTCACCGATGCTCAGACGGACCGGATCGCCTTGCTCGGCATTCTCTCGGCGTGTCTCGGCGCCCTGTCGGCGGGGAGGGCGGTTGACGCCGTGGGACCCAAGCGCGTGCTCAACGCGGCACTGTACCTGCAGCTGGCCGGCCTCGCCTCGGCCATCGCCGCGTCGCTCACCGGCGTGAGCGCCATCGGGTGGCTCGTCGCTGTCTTCGGAGGG
>Ga0207950_100492_pt1 | contig 13316 bp, 15 predicted proteins | sample Subbio11_8B_AprC_FD_184814 | JGI IMG/M metagenome (GOLD analysis project Ga0207950, IMG submission 184814) | Serpentinite rock and fluid subsurface biosphere microbial communities from McLaughlin Reserve, California, USA - CR11_8B_AprC (SPAdes) | ecosystem: Environmental > Terrestrial > Deep... | reverse complement strand
CGCGGCCACGAAAGTCGGGCACCAGCACCTCGATCTGGGTCTGCGGCGACAGGGCGCGCGTGTGCTCGATGCAGGCCACGAAATGGGCCGCGCCGCCGTCGCGCAAGTCGTCGCGATCGACGCTGGTAATGACCACGTATTTGAGCCCGAGCGCGGCGATGGTGCGCGCCAGCTTAAGGGGTTCTTCGGCGTCGAGCGGGTCTGGGCGCCCGTGACCGACGTCGCAAAAGGGGCAGCGCCGGGTGCACTTGTCGCCCATGATCATGAAGGTGGCGGTGCCTTTGCCGAAGCACTCGCCGATGTTCGGGCACGAGGCCTCTTCGCACACCGTGACCAGTTTTTGGCTGCGCAGCACGCCTTTGATCTCATGAAAGCGGCTGCCCGGCGCGGCCGCCTTGACGCGGATCCAGTCCGGCTTTTTGAGCGCTTCGGCGGGCACGATCTTGATCGGGATGCGCGCCGTTTTGGCGGCGTTTTTTTGCTTGGCGCTGGGGTCGTAGGGGGACTGTATGGGCGCGCTGGTTTCGAGGTCGGCGCGAGGTGAGGGCGTGGCAGCGGTCATGAGGGCGTGGGTGCGATTAGGGCGGTAGGGAGATGTAGACGATCGGGTGTGGTTTGCCTCAATGCCCCAGCAAATCCGACAGGTGGCGCAGCAGCAGCGGCTCCACCTCGGACACTGCAACCGGCACGCCGATGGACTGCAAATCCACCGTTTGCAGCCCGGCGTAGCCACAGGGGTTGATGCGGGCAAAGGGCTCTAGGTCCATGGCCACATTCAGCGCCAACCCGTGATAACTGCAGTGGCGATGCACCTTGATGCCCAGCGCGGCGATTTTGCCCAAGCCGGCAAACGGGTCGGCGCCGGGGCGCGGCCCGGTGAGGGCGGCGTGGTCAAAGGGGTCGGCCAGCCGCACGTAGATGCCGGGCGAGCCGGCGATGCGGTGCCCGGTGACGCCCAACTGCGCCAGCGTGCGCAGCAGCGCTTCTTCGAGCCTATAGACATAGGTCTTGACGTACAGACCGGCGCGGCGCAGATCGAGCAGCGGGTAAGCTACCAGTTGGCCCGGTCCGTGGTAGGTGACTTGGCCGCCGCGGTCGGTTTGCAGCACCGCAATGCTGCCCGGTTGCAGCACATGCGCCGCCTTGCCCGCCACGCCTTGGGTGTAGGTGGGCGGGTGCTGGCAGAACCAGATTTCGTCGGGGCTCTCAGAGCCGCGCTGCTGGGTGTAAGCGCGCATGGCTTCCAGCGTGGGCGCATAGTCCACTGGGCCTAGGTTGCGCAAGATCAAATCGGCCATCAGAGCACGACTTTAACGAGGGGGTGCGAACTCAAGGCGCGGTACAGGTCATCGAGCTGCGCGCGGCTGTGCACGTGCACAGTCAGGGTCAGGCCGAGGTATTTTCCGGCCTTGCTCGGGCGCTGTTCAACGGTGAGCGGGTCAAAATCGGGGTCGAAGCGGCGCGCGATGGCGAGCATCTCCTCGACCAAGCTGGAGGTCTGTAAGCCCATGACTTTGATAGGGAAATGACACGGGTAGGTGATCAGCGAGTCTGAGGCAGGTGGAGCAGACATGCGGTTATTATCGCGATATCGGGGTTGGTGAGGCCCATAGGCGCGTGACTAAAGCATGACGTTTGGATGAAAAGAGGGCAAAAGATTTGTTGCCTGCGGGTTTCTACGTATAATGCGCGAGTTTTGTCGCTGCGGCATCGGGCTGAACGCGGTGCCGATGGGCACCCAGGCAGTCTAGGTTCAGCTTAGCGGCGCGTAATCGATCTGTAATCCGAGGGGGTGACAATGCTCCGTGGTACGCAAGCGGGCGCCGAGCAGCGTGGCAACCCGAACGGTTTGCAGGCCGATGAAGCGCCAGACGATGAGGGTTTCACGCCCCTGACGGCCGAGCAGGCCAACGAGTGGCGGGCGCAGCAACCGCAGACTTCGGTCTGGGGTGTGGTGCGCTGGCAACTGGTGTTGCTGTTGCTGGCAACCTCGCTGTCGGTGCCGTTCGCCCTCGTGTGGGGTGCGCCGGCAGTGGTGGCCTCGGTGTTTTACGGTGGCCTGTGTGTGCTCTTGCCCACGGCGCTGATGGCCTATGGCCTGACCGGCAGCCGCTGGGCGCGCAAGCGCGCAGCCCAAGTGCAGGGCTCTCAGGGCTCTGCGGCGGGCGTGTTGGCGGGGGTGTTTTTTTGGGAGGGGGTCAAGATCGTGCTGGCCGTTGCCATGTTGGCACTGGCGCCGCGTCTGATCCCCGATTTGAGCTGGCTCGGCCTGTTGCTGGGCTTGGTGATGGTTTTGAAGGCGTATGGCGTGGCGTTCTGGCTGAAAAAACGCCAAGCCAGCTGACGCTGTTGTGTAGATCTTTTTGACGGACCGATTCAAACATGGCTACTGAGATCGCGGGACCGACGCCAGGCGAGTACATTCGCCACCACCTCGGCCACCTGACCAACGACAAGCAGACCACGCTGGTCGATTTTTCGATCGTCAACATCGATTTGGTCGGCGTCAGCATTCTGCTGGGCGCGCTGGTGTGTTATGTGTTGTGGCGCGTCGGCAAGCACGCCACGTCTGGCGTGCCGGGGCGCTTTCAGGCCTTCTTTGAGTTGCTGGTCGAAATGGTGGACAACCAGGCCAAGGCCGTGATCCACAACCCGCAAAGCCGCAAAGTCATCGCCCCCATGGCGCTGGTGGTGTTTTGCTGGGTGTTCATGATGAACTTCATGGACCTGATCCCGGTCGATCTGTTCCCCTTCATCTGGGACTACGGCGTGCCGTTCGTGCACGACCACACCGACCAAGGCTTGCACGCCGTCTTTGGCATGCCCGACTACTTCAGCGTCGTGGCCACGGCCGATCTGTCCACCACGCTCGGCATTGCCAGCGCCGTGCTGCTGATGTGCATCTACTACAACATCAAAATCAAAGGCCTGGGCGGCTGGGCGCATGAACTGGTGTCGGCCCCCTTTGGCACCAGCAAAAACCCGGTCTGGGCGGTGCTGCTGGCGTTGGTCAACTTCCCGATGCAGATCATCGAATACATCGCCAAAACGGTTTCGCATGGCATGCGGTTGTTTGGCAACATGTTCGCCGGCGAACTGGTGTTCATGCTGATTGCGCTGCTCGGTGGCTACGCCGCCTTTACACTCGGCGGCGGCATGCTGTTCGTCGGGCACCTGATCGCCGGCACAATGTGGGCCATCTTCCACATCTTGGTCATCACCTTGCAGGCGTTCATCTTCATGACTCTGGCCCTGATCTATCTGGGACAGGCGCATGATGCGCACTGAGTTCGCGCAGAAACCTTCTCGCGGCGCTGTGTTTTTCTCTCTCCTCGTTTAACTTCAACCTTCCTCTCAATTCAAAGGAATCAACATGGAAATCACTCTGGGTCTCGTCGCGCTGGCTTGCGGCATCATCGTCGGTCTGGGCGCCATCGGTGCTTCGATCGGTATCGCTCTGATGGGTGGCAAGTTCCTCGAGGCATCCGCTCGTCAGCCTGAACTGATGAACGAGCTGCAAACCAAGATGTTCGTGTTGGCCGGTCTGATCGATGCCGCGTTCCTGATCGGTGTGGCGATCGCCCTGTTGTTTGCATTCGCCAACCCCTTCGTGGTCTGAAGAATCGGGTTGTCTGGAAGGTTGCCTCAGGCCCCTTGGGGGCTTGAGGATGACAACTGAACCGCAGATGCGTATCAACACTCTTCATAACAGAAAGGCGTTGCGATGAATATCAATGCAACCCTGTTTGCACAAGCGATCGTTTTTGCGATCCTGGTGTGGTTCACGATGAAGTTCGTGTGGCCGCCGTTGGCCAAGGTGCTCGATGAGCGCGCGCTCAAGATCGCCGACGGGCTCGCCGCTGCCGAAAAAGCCAAAGTAGAACTGACGCTGGCCAACAAGCGCGTCGAAGAAGAGCTGAGCAAATCGCGCAACGAGTCGGCCTCGCGGCTGGCCGATGCCGAGCGCCGGGCGCAGCAGATCATCGAAGAGGCCAAGCAGCGCGCCACCGAAGAATCGGCCAAAATCCGCGCCGCCGCCGAGGCCGAAGCCGAGCAGCAGGTTTACAAAGCGCGCGAGCAGCTGCGTGAGCAGGTGGGTTTGCTGGCCGTGCAGGGGGCAGAGCAGATTCTGCGCCGCGAAGTCAACGCCGGTGTGCACGCCGATCTGTTGGCGCGCCTCAAAGCCGAGCTTTGATCCTCACACCGAGCACATCATGGCCGAACTCGCAACCATCGCCCGCCCCTACGCCGAGGCGTTGTTCAAATCCGCAAGCAACCAAGCCCAAGCCGCCGCCGATTGGCTCGACGAGCTCGCGCTGGTGGCGGCCCACCCGCAACTGCTGCTTTGGGCGGCCAACCCCAAGGTGTCGGCGCAGCAGGTTTATGAGCTCATCACCGGCTTGCTCAGGCAGCCGCTGCCCGAGCTGGGTTGCAACTTCCTGCGCACCGTGATCGACAACGGCCGCCTGAATGCCCTGCCCGAGATGGCGCGCCAGCTGCACGTGTTGATCAACGAGCAAAGCGGTAGCGCCGATGCCTTGGTGTGCAGCGCCTACCCGATCGACGAGGCGGCGCTGCGCGAGCTGGCGCAGGTGCTGGAGCGGCACTTCAAGCGTCCGCTCAAGCTGCAAGTCGAGGTGCAACCCGAGCTCATCGGCGGCGTGCGGGTGCTGGTCGGTGACGAAGTGCTCGACCTCTCCGTCAAGGCCCGTCTGGATCAAATGAAGGTGGCGCTGACGGCTTGACAAAGCCGGTTCGAGCGTCGAAGTACAGCGTCACAACATACGAAGGAAGGAAAGAGTCATGCAACTCAATCCCGCAGAGATTTCAGAACTGATCAAGTCGCGCATCGAAGGCCTATCGGTCAGCGCCAGTGTGCGCAACCAAGGCACGGTGGTGTCGGTGACCGACGGCATCTGCCGCATCCACGGTCTGTCAGACGTGATGCAGGGCGAAATGCTCGAGTTTCCCGTCAACGCCGAAGGGCAGCCCACCTATGGGCTGGCGCTCAACCTCGAGCGCGACTCGGTTGGCTCCGTGATTCTGGGCGCCTACGAGCACATCAGCGAAGGCGACACGGTCATGTGCACCGGCCGCATTCTGGAAGTGCCGGTGGGCCCCGAGCTGATCGGCCGCGTGGTCAACACGCTCGGTGCACCGATCGACGGCAAGGGCCCGATCAACGCCAAGATGACCGACGTGATCGAAAAGGTGGCGCCCGGTGTGATCGCGCGCAAATCGGTCGATCAGCCGGTGCAGACCGGCCTGAAGTCGATCGACTCGATGGTGCCGGTGGGCCGTGGCCAGCGCGAGCTGATCATCGGCGACCGCCAGACCGGCAAGACGGCGGTGGCGATCGACGCCATCATCAACCAAAAAGGTCAGAACATGACCTGCGTCTATGTGGCCATCGGGCAGAAGGCCTCGTCGATCAAAAACGTGGTGCGCGCGCTCGAGCAAGCCGGCGCCATGCAGTACACGATCGTGGTCGCGGCCTCGGCTTCCGATTCGGCCGCGATGCAGTACCTGGCTCCTTATTCGGGCTGCACCATGGGCGAGTACTTCCGCGACCGTGGCCAAGACGCCCTGATCGTCTATGACGACCTGTCCAAGCAAGCCGTGGCCTATCGCCAAGTCTCGCTGCTGCTGCGCCGCCCACCGGGCCGCGAAGCCTACCCCGGCGACGTGTTCTACCTGCACAGCCGCCTGCTCGAGCGCGCCGCGCGCGTCAACGCCGACTACGTGGAAGCCTTCACCAAGGGCGAAGTCAAGGGCAAGACCGGTTCGCTCACAGCGCTGCCGATCATCGAAACCCAAGCCGGCGACGTCTCGGCCTTCGTGCCCACCAACGTGATCTCGATCACCGACGGCCAGATCTTCCTCGAGACCAGCCTGTTCAACGCCGGCATCCGGCCGGCGATCAACGCCGGTATCTCGGTCTCGCGTGTGGGGGGTGCAGCGCAGACCAAGCTCATCAAGGGCCTGTCGGGCGGTATCCGCACCGACTTGGCGCAGTACCGCGAACTCGCCGCCTTTGCGCAGTTTGCCAGCGATCTGGATGAAGCCACGCGCAAGCAGCTCGACCGCGGTGCCCGTGTGACCGAACTGCTCAAGCAAAAGCAGTACAGCCCGCAGTCCATCGCTTTGATGGCGGCCACGCTGTTTGCCGTCAACAAGGGCTTTGTCGATAGCGTGGAAGTGAAAAAGGTGCTGTCGTTTGAGGCCGGCCTGCACGGCTACCTCAAAGACAAGCACGCCACCTTGCTGACCACGCTCGAAAACGAGCGCGCCATGAGCAAAGAGTCCGAGGCCGAGCTGAGCCAAGCGATTGGCGCGTTCAAACAGTCTGGCACCTACTGAGGCGCTGCAGCGCGACCCGATAAGGAGCATCAATGGCAGCCGGCAAGGAAATACGCACCAAGATCAAATCGGTGGAAAACACCAAGAAGATCACCAAAGCCATGGAAATGGTGGCCGCATCCAAAATGCGCAAGGCGCAAGAGCGCATGCGCATGGCCCGGCCCTACAGCGAAAAGGTGCGCCAGATCGCAGCCAACCTCGGGCGCGCCAACCCCGAGTACCAGCACCCCTTCATGCTGCACAATGAGCAGGCCAAGGTCTGTGGCCTGATCGTCATCAGCACCGACAAAGGGTTGTGCGGCGGCCTCAACACCAACGTGCTGCGTCTGGCCACGCAACAGTTGCGCGAGGCGCAAGGGCGTGGGCACAGCACCCACGCGGTGGCCATCGGCAACAAGGGGCTGGGTTTCTTGAACCGCATCGGCGCCAAAGTGGTGTCGCACACCACCGGCTTGGGCGACACGCCGCACCTCGAAAAGCTGATCGGCCCGGTCAAGGTGCTGCTCGACGCCTATGCCGAGGGCCAGTTGGCCTCGGTGCATGTGTGCTACACGCGCTTCATCAACACCATGCGCCAAGAAGCGGTGGTGCAGCAGCTGCTCCCGTTGAGCGCCGAATCGCTCGACAGCGGTGAGGCCGGGCACGACTGGGACTACCTCTACGAGCCCGACCCCCAAACCGTGATCGACGAGTTGCTGGTGCGCTACATCGAGTCGCAGGTCTATCAGGCCGTGGCCGAGAACATGGCTTCGGAGCAGTCGGCGCGCATGGTGGCCATGAAGGCCGCGACCGACAACGCCGGCAGCGTGATCTCCGAACTCAAGCTGGTTTACAACAAAACGCGCCAAGCCGGCATCACCAAAGAGCTGTCGGAAATCGTGGCCGGTGCGGCAGCTGTTTGAGGCTGCCCTTCAAAGATTCAGAGCATTTAAAGGTATCCATCATGTCTCAAGCCTATGCAGAAGTGAACACCGCGGTACAGGGCAAGATCGTCCAGTGCATCGGCGCCGTGGTCGATGTGGAATTCCCGCGCAACCAGATGCCGCGCATTTACGACGCGCTCAAAATGGAAGGCTCCGCCCTCACGCTCGAGGTGCAGCAGCAACTCGGCGACGGCGTGGTGCGCACGATCGCGCTGGGCTCGTCCGACGGCCTGCGCCGCGGCATGCTGGTGAGCAACACCAAAGCCCCGATTACCGTGCCGGTGGGCAAGGCCACGCTGGGCCGCATCATGGACGTGCTGGGCGCGCCCATCGACGAGCGCGGCCCGGTGAGCCAAGAGCTCACCGCTTCCATCCACCGCAAGGCCCCGGCCTACGACGAGCTCTCGCCCTCGCAAGAGCTGCTCGAAACCGGCATCAAGGTGATCGACCTCGTGTGCCCCTTCGCCAAAGGCGGTAAAGTGGGTCTGTTCGGCGGCGCCGGTGTGGGCAAGACCGTAAACATGATGGAGCTCATCAACAACATCGCCAAAGCGCACAGCGGCCTGTCGGTGTTTGCCGGCGTGGGCGAGCGCACCCGCGAAGGCAACGACTTTTATCACGAGATGGCCGACTCCGGCGTGGTGAACCTCGAGAACCTGCCCGAATCCAAAGTGGCCATGGTCTATGGCCAGATGAACGAGCCCCCGGGCAACCGCCTGCGTGTGGCGCTCACCGGCCTGACCATCGCCGAATCGTTCCGCGACGAAGGCCGCGACGTGTTGTTCTTCGTCGATAACATCTACCGCTACACCCTGGCCGGCACCGAAGTTTCGGCGCTGCTGGGCCGTATGCCCTCGGCCGTGGGCTACCAGCCCACGCTGGCCGAAGAGATGGGCCGCTTGCAAGAGCGCATCACCTCGACCAAAGTTGGCTCCATCACCTCGATCCAAGCCGTCTATGTGCCGGCCGACGACTTGACCGACCCCTCGCCCGCCACCACCTTCGCCCACTTGGATTCGACCGTGGTGTTGTCGCGCGACATCGCTTCGCTGGGCATCTACCCCGCTGTGGACCCGCTCGATTCCACCAGCCGCCAGCTGGACCCGCTGGTTGTCGGTCAAGAGCACTACGAAACCGCCCGCGCCGTGCAGGGCACGCTGCAGCGCTACAAGGAACTGCGCGACATCATCGCCATTCTGGGCATGGACGAACTGGCCCCAGAAGACAAGCTGGCGGTGTCGCGGGCGCGCAAAATCCAGCGCTTCCTGTCGCAGCCCTTCCACGTGGCCGAGGTGTTTACCGGCTCGCCCGGCAAATACGTGCCGCTGTCCGAGACCATCCGCGGCTTCAAGATGATCACCAGCGGCGAGTGCGACCACTTGCCCGAGCAAGCGTTCTACATGGTCGGCACCATCGACGAAGCCTTCGAAAAAGCCAAGAAAATGGCCTGATGCGCAGCAGCTGACAGCGCCATGGCCAGAGCTTTAGACTAGGAACACAGATGAATACGATGCAAGTCGAGGTGGTGAGCGCCGAAGAGTCGATCTTTAGTGGCAAGGCCAAGTTCGTGGCCCTGCCCGGTGAAATGGGCGAGCTCGGCATTCTGCCGGGGCACACGCCCATGATCACGCGCATCAAGCCGGGCGCGGTGCGCATCGAAAAGGCCGATGGCGACGAGGAATTCGTGTTCGTTGCCGGCGGCATCCTCGAGGTGCAGCCGCGCATGGTCACGGTGCTGAGCGACACGGCGATCCGTGGCCACGACCTCGATGAGGCCAAGGCCAACGACGCCCGCAAGCAGGCCGAAGAAGCGCTGAAAAACGCCAAGAGCGACGTCGATCTGGCCAAAGCCACTTCCGAGCTCGCGGTGATGGCGGCGCAGATCGCCGCGTTGCGCAAGTACCGCCAGAAGCGCTAAACAGAAGTTCGACCAAGCGTCATCATCGCACAAGCTCCTTTGCGATTGTGTGCTCAGGCGTTCAGAGGCCACTAGGCAATTGACCGTTAGGGCGGGCTTGAGCGATTTCCTCCTGGCCTCTCAGGCAGGGTGGCGCTGATGGGCTCCGATTGGCGCTACACCGCACCACTCTGGCTCCCCGGTGGGGACACACAAACGATAATCAGCGCTCTGTGGGGCCGGCACTTGGCCCGCTCCTGTGTGTTGTGGCGGCGCGAGCGCTGGGCCACCCCCGATGCCGATTTCATCGACGCCGATTGGCTGGGCGGCGCGCCTAGCGCCAGCGTTGGGCCGACTTTTGCTGGTGGCCAGACCACTCTGGTGCTGTTTCACGGCCTCGAGGGCAGTTCCAGCAGCCACTATGCCCAAACCTTTGCCCTCGAGGCGCAGCAGCGCCACTGGGGTTTCGTGCTGCCGCACTTTCGCGGCTGCTCTGGCCCGATCAACCTCGCCTCACGCGCTTACCACAGCGGCGACTACGAAGAAATCGGCTGGATGCTGCAGCGCGTGCGCGCTCAAGTGGGGCCTGCTTGCACACTGTACGCGGTTGGCGTATCGCTCGGTGGCAACGCGTTGTTGCGCTGGGTGCAGGAGGCGGGCAGCACGGCTTGCCGCACCGTGAGCGCGGTGGCCGCCATATCGGCCCCGCTTGACTTGCGCGCCGCTGGCGACGCGATCGACAGCGGCCGCAACCGCTGGCTGTATGCGCAGCTGTTTTTGCGCACCATGAAGCACAAGGCGCGCAGCAAGGCGCAGCAGTTTCCGGGATTGTTCGACTTGCCGCGCGCCCTGGCCGCACAGACGCTGCGCGAGTTTGACGACGCCTTTACCGCGCCGCTGCACGGGTTTGCCGGGGTCGAGGACTACTGGCGGCGCGCTTCAGCCAAGCCGAAGCTGGCGGCCATTGAACTGCCGGCGCTGATACTCAACGCCCGCAACGACCCGCTGGTGCCGGCATCGTGCCTGCCCCAACCGGATGAAGCGGGAGCCGCCGTCACCTTGTGGCAACCCGGTACCGGAGGGCACGTGGGGTTCCCGGGACTGATCAGTTGGCGCTCTGGTCGGCCCGAATTGCAGTTGCAGGGTCTGCCGCAGGCGGTCTGCAACTGGTTGATGGTGCAAGGAGCATAGAAACACAGAGCTGGCGTCAGTAGGCTTTTATTCCCGCTTACTCCCATTTACAGCCTCGGCCGCGTGCAGCGCGCAGCCAAGTAGCAGGCTTATTGCTGAGGTGCCGGCGTAGCGGCCGCGTCCGGAGCCACCGGTTCGGGGAAGTTGCCGCCGCCAGCATTGGCCAAATAGACCACGGCGCGCTTGATCTCGAAGTCGCTAAAGGCGCCGCCCCCTTGGGCACCCATGGCGCCCTTGCCTTGCAGGGTGGAGGTGATCAGGCGCTCGAGGCCGGCGCCGATGCGCGGAGCCCAGGCAGCCGCGTCGCCAAACTTGGGCGCACCGACCACGCCGGCGGCGTGGCAAGCCATGCAAGCCGCCTGATACACCTGCTGACCCGTGCGCAGTTCGCGGGTGGCCTCGCGCAGAGCCACCGTGCCGACGCGCTGGAGGCGCTCAGCGGCAGCCAACTCCTGTGCCGCCAGATCGGGCGCCGGGGCAAAGGGCTTTTGCAGCACCCAAGTGACCAGCACAATACTCAAGACGACTGGGGCCAAGACACCCAAAAGCAGAATCCAGCGTTTGAGATTGAAGCCTGAAGGGGTCTGTGCGGAGGGGGGTTTTGCGTCACTCATGGGAGCCTTTGCAAGCATATACAAATCGGAAGCGGTGCCAAATTACCAGCACGAACTTTTGTTCCTTGCTGATTATATCGGCCTCGCAGCGCCAAGGCTGGATGCCTGAAGAAGGCGCAGGGCCATGGGCCGGCGCCGGCGGCGCTATGATGCGCAAGCCACACAGCCCCCGGAGCCCAGACATGCCATTGGTCGTATTCAATCAAAAAGGCGGGGTGGGCAAGTCCACCATCGCCTGCAACCTGGCCGCCATCAGCGCGGCGCAGGGTCGCCGCACATTGCTGATCGATCTCGATGTGCAGGGCAATTCCAGCCGCTACCTGCTCGGTGCCGCTGGTGTCGAGAGCGGCGCCCAGAGCGGCACTGGCACGGTCGGCGTAGCGGGTTTTTTCGCGCAGACGCTCAGCTACACCTTCAACCCGCTGCCGCCTTCGCACTTCGTGCAGCGCAGCCCATTCGAGGGGCTGGATGTGCTCGCCGCCAGCCCAGCGCTGGACGAGTTGCAAGTCAAGCTGGAGGCGCGCCACAAGATCTACAAGCTGCGCGAGGCGCTGGCGCAGTTGGGCGGCGAGTATGAGCAGATTTATCTCGACACCCCGCCGGCGCTCAACTTTTACACCCGGTCCGCGCTCATGGGAGCCAGCGGCTGCCTGATCCCTTTCGATTGCGACGACTTCTCGCGCCAAGCGCTCTACACGCTGCTCGCCAACGTGCAAGAAATCCGCGCCGACCACAACCCCGGTTTGCAGGTCAAGGGCATCGTGGTCAATCAGTTCCAGCCGCGCGCCCGGCTGCCGCAGCAGCTGGTGCAGGAGCTGATCGACGAGGGCCTGCCGGTGCTGCAGCCCTACTTGCAGGCCTCGGTCAAGGTGCGGGAGTCGCACCAGTTGGCGCGGCCCCTGATCCACCTCGAACCCAAACATCCGCTCACCTTGGCCTTGCTGGCCTTGCATCAGCGGCTGCTCTGATACGCTGCGTTTGCGCTGCGATTTTGTACGCTCACTGGGTGGGGTACGCACACTGGCCACACGGACTCTCGAGCGCGTTGCGCCACCTTTGCCGTCACGGCAAGCTCTTGTTTTCCCTGTACCATGTTCTCATTTGGCGGATGAAACCGCCGGCGGGCGCTTGCTAACATGCGCCCCTTTGGTTTTAGGTACTTGTAAATGCTGCTGCACATCGTTTTTTTCGTCGCCGGTCTGGTGGCGCTGGTCGCGGGGGCCAGTTCGCTGGTGCGCGGGGCCTCCAAGTTGGCGCTGTCGGTGGGCATTTCGCCGCTGGTGGTGGGCTTAACCATCGTCGCTTTTGGCACCAGCGCACCCGAGATGGCGGTCACCGTGGGGGCGGTGCTCGAGGGGCAAAACGACATTGCCGTGGGCAACGTGATCGGCAGCAACATTTTTAACGTGCTCTTCATCCTTGGGATCAGTGCGCTGATCGTGCCGCTGGTGGTCAACAGCCAGCTCATCCGCCAAGAGGTGCCGATCATGATCGGCGCTTCGCTGTTGGTGCTGGCCTTGGGGCTGGATGGCGCGATCAGTTGGCTCGAAGGCGGCTTGTTGTTTGGCCTGCTGCTGGGTTACACCGCGTTTCTGGTGATCCAGTCGCGCCGCGCCACCAAAGCCGAGTCGGCCGAGTTCGACGCCGAGTTGCAACCCGCTGCGGCCAGCGACTGGGATGGCAAGCTGCCGGTGCAGATCGTGTTGATCGTCATCGGCTTGGTGCTGCTGGTGCTGGGCTCGGGCTGGCTGGTCGATTCGTCGATCGCCTTTGCGCGCGCCTTGGGCGTCAGCGAATTGATCATCGGCCTGACCATCGTCGCCGCCGGCACCTCGATGCCGGAAGTGGCGACCTCGATCACCGCCGCCATCAAGGGCGAGCGCGACATCGCGGTCGGCAACGTGGTCGGCAGCAACACCTTCAACCTGCTGGGCGTGATCGGGCTGGGGGGCATGGTGTCGTTTGGCTCGGCTGGGCTGATTTTTTCCGAAGCCGTGCTGGCCTTCGACATCTGGGTCATGCTGGCGGTGGCGCTGGCTTGCCTGCCGGTGTTCATCTCGGGGCGCGAAATCGCGCGCTGGGAGGGCGCGGTGTTTGTGGGCTACTACGTGGCCTACGTGGCGTACTTGATTTTGGCGGCGCAGCAGCACGCCGCGCTGGAGGGCTTTAGCATGGTGATGATGGGCTTTGTGGTGCCGCTGACTATCGTCACGCTGGTGGTGGTGTTGCTGCGGCACAAAGCGCCGGCCAAGGCGGACTGAGAGACTGGGAGGCAATCGCTCATGCCCGCCTTGACGCTCCTAAACACCGCCTGCGGCGTTGCAAATGCGC
>Ga0207950_100489_pt1 | contig 13354 bp, 11 predicted proteins | sample Subbio11_8B_AprC_FD_184814 | JGI IMG/M metagenome (GOLD analysis project Ga0207950, IMG submission 184814) | Serpentinite rock and fluid subsurface biosphere microbial communities from McLaughlin Reserve, California, USA - CR11_8B_AprC (SPAdes) | ecosystem: Environmental > Terrestrial > Deep... | reverse complement strand
CGCGGCGGAAGCCACAGCCGGCGGCCGCAGCGCATCGAGATCCGCCCGCGCCACGGCCACCCGCCCCGTCACGCCGAAGGGCGTGTCCGGCGTCAGCGTCAGCGCGCCCTCGGCCGCCAGCACGGGCGAGGCGATGGCAAAGGACGCCACCGCGATGCCGCGCCCCGGCTCGCCCTCCATCGTCACGCGCGCGCTCAGGCTCGCCTCCCGCAAGGCGGGCAGGCCGGGCAGCAGCGGCGCCAGCGCCGCCGGATCCGGCAGCGCCGCGTCGATCCGCATCTCGGTGCCGATCCCGCCCTCGAAATCGATGCGGTTGCGCCCGGCGGTCAGCGTGCCGCGCGCGCGCGGCTCGGTCTGCGATGCCTCGCCCTCCAACGCCAGCGCCACGCCACGCAGCGCCAGGCTGCCCTCGAAGGCGAGCGGCCCGGCGGCGCCGAGGCCGCTCACGCGCATCCGCTCCACCGCCACGACGCCGAAGCGCGGGTCGGGCAGCACCAGGCGGCTGTCCGTCAGCACGACCTCGCCGATCGCCACGCGCCGGCCCGCGCGGGGCGCCTGGGGCGCGGGCGCGGCGGACCCCGGCGCGGCATCCGTCGCGGCTGGCCGCAGCACCCAGTTCGGCACGCCCTGCGCGGTGCGTTCGAGCAGGATGTCCGCGCCCTCGATCACGATGCGGCGGAAGGCGACCTCCCCGCGCAGCAGGGGCAGCAGCGCAAGGCTCGCCTCCAGGCGGCGGATGCGCGCCATCTCGGGCTGCGAGCCGCCCGGCAGGTTGGCGAGCGTCGCGCCATCCACCGCGAGGCGCGGCGTCAGCCCCGGGCTCAGCGAGACGCCGCCGAGGCTCGCCGCGCGCCCCGTCGCCTGCTCGATCGCACCGAGCAGCCGCGGCGTCAGCGCGCCCGCACCCAGCGCGAGCGTCAGCCCGACCAGGGCGATGACGGCCAGCCCCAGCACGCCGCCAAGGCCCCACAGGCCCCATTTCGCGGCGCGCGGCATCGCCATCCTCAGCGCACCCGCCGGCAGGGCGGCGTGCGGGGGCGGTCGAAGCCGAGGAAGGCGAAGGTCTCCTTCATGTGCGCCGGCAGGGGGGCGGCGAGTTCCAGCACGCCGCCCTCGGGGTGCGGCAGGCGCAGCGCGCGCGCATGCAGGTGCAGCGTGCGGTCGCCGAAGCCTTCGGGGTGCGCGGCGGCACCGCCGTATTTCCCGTCGCCCAGGATCGGGCAGGTCAGCGCCGAGGCGCAGTGGACGCGCAGCTGGTGCGTGCGTCCGGTGAGCGGCGTGAGTTCCAGCAATGCCGCGCGCTTCTGCGCGGAATCGAGCGTGCGGTAGAGCGTGACGGCGCGCGCCGCGTCCCGCGAATCCGACGGCACGACGCGCTCGCCATGCCCGCCGGCGTGCTTCGCGAGCGCCATGGCGATGCGCCCCTCGAGCGGATGCGGGCGGCCGACCACGATGGCCCAGTAGGTCTTCTCCGCGTCGCGCCCGCGGAAGGCGGCGGCGAGGCGCGCGGCCGCGGCCGGGGTCCGCGCGAGCAGCAGCACCCCCGTCGTGTCGCGATCGAGACGATGCACCAGGCGCGGCCGGTCCTCGGACCCGAAGCGCAGCGCGTCCAGCATCCCGTCGAGATGCTTCGCGATGCCCGGCCCGCCCTGCACCGGCATCCCCTGCGGCTTGTCGAGCGCGATGACGGATTCGTCGCGATAGAGCACCAGCCGCTCGAGCGCCGCCGCCTCGCGCGCATCCACGGGCTTCGGCGCGGCCTTGGGCGCGGGCGCGGCGGGCATGGGGGGGACGCGCACTTCCTGGCCGGCGAGCAGGCGCGTGTTCGCCTCGGCCCGCTTGCCGTCCACGCGGACCTGCCCGGTTCGCAGCATCTTCTGCAGCGCCCCCTGGGTCAGCATCGGGTAGTGACGGTGGAACCAGCGGTCGAGCCGGGTTTCGCCGTCCTGGGGGCGGACGGTGCGGGTGATGACAGGCATGGGTCCATCCTACCGCGCCCGGGCGGGGCCGCGCCATGCACCGCGCCCGTTGCGCGACGCCCCGCTTGTCGCGTAATGGGCGCCGATACCTGGGAGGTCGCACAAATGTCGCTCGTCAGCCGCCGCATCCTGTTCGCCGGTTCCGCCGGCCTTCTCGCCGCCCCGGCCGTGGCGCAGCGCGCAGTGGACTTCTCCGGCCGCACCATCGAATGGGTCATCCCCTTCTCCGAGGGCGGCGGCAGCGACGTCTGGGCCCGCTTCATGGCGCCCTTCCTCGCGCGGAACCTGCCCGGGCGGCCGAACGTGATCATCCGCAACGCGCCGGGCGGCGGCTCGATCACCGGCACCAACGAATTCTACCAGCGCGCGCGGCCCGACGGCTCGACCTTCATCGGCACCTCGGGCTCGACGCAGATCCCCTTCCTGCTGGGCGACCGGCGCGTGCGCTACGACTTCGCGAACATGCCGCCGGTGCTCGTTTCGCCGACCGGCGGCGTGGTCTACATCCCCGCGCGCTTCAACGTCGCGAATGCGGGCCAGCTGGTCAGGGTGCGGGAGCAGGAGCTCGTCTATGCCAGCCAGGGCGCGACCTCGCTCGACCTGGTGCCGATGCTCGCCTTCAACCTGCTCGGCCTGCGGGTCCGCCACGTCTTCGGCATGCGCGGCCGCGGCGAGGGGCGCCTCGCGCTCGAGCGCGGCGAGGCGACGATCGACTACCAGACCTCCTCGGCCTTCCTCGCGCAGGTGCGGCCGATGATCCAGGCGGGCACCGTGGTGCCGCTGTTCTCCTGGGGCGTGCTGGACACGCAGGGCAACGTCGTGCGCGACCCGACCTTCCCCGACCTGCCGCATTTCGTCGAAGCCTACGAGATGATGCACGGCCGCCGGCCCTCGGGCGTCGAATACGACGCCTATTTCGCCTTCTTCACCGCGGGCTTCGCGGCGCAGAAGCCGGCCATGCTGCCGCCGCGCACGCCGCCCGAGATCGTCGCCGCCTACCGCCGCGCCTTCGAGCAGGCGGTCGCCGACCCCGACCTGCAGGCGCGCAAGGGCGAGGTGCTCGGCGACTACCGGCAGGCCGTGGGCGACGACGTCCAGCGCCTGTATGAGCTTGCCACCACCATCACGCCGGAAGCGCGCGAATGGGCGCGCAATTTCCTCGCCACCAACCACAACGTGCGCTTCTGAAATCGGCCGATCGCGCCGATCGCGGAGGGGAAACAGCAATGTCCAAGGTCTCGAGGCGCGCCCTGCTGGGCGCCGCCGCGCTCGGCGCCGCCGCCGCACCGGCATGGGCGCAGGCCCCGGCGAACTTCGCCGGCCGCACCATCGAGTTCATCATCCCCTTCGCCGAGGCCGGCGGCAGCGATGTCTGGGCGCGTTTCCTCTCGCCTTTCCTCGCGCGGCACCTGCCCGGGCAGCCCACCGTGATCGTCCGCAACGTGCCGGGCGGCGGCTCGATCACGGGCGCGAACGACTTCGCCCAGCGCGGGCGCCCGGACGGCTCGGCGATCTTCGGCCCCTCGGCCTCGACGCACCTGCCCTTCCTGCTGGGCGACCGGCGCGTGCGCTACGACTACGCGAGGTGGACGCCGCTGATCGTCTCGCCCACGGGGGGCGTGCTCTATGTGTCCTCGCGCACCGGCATCAGCCGCACCGACCAGATCGCCGAACTCCGCGGCCGGGAACTGGTCTTCCCCAGCCAGGGCGCGACGGGCCTCGACATCGTGGCGATCCTCGCGCTGCACCTGCTCGGGCTGAATGCGCGCTTCGTGTTCGGCATGCGCGGGCGCGGCGATGCGCGGCTCGCGGTCGAGCGCGGCGACGCCAATGCCGACCACCAGACCACCCCGGCGTGGAACACGCAGGTGGTGCCGATGGTGCGCGCCGGGGCCGCCGTGCCGCTGTTCTCCTATGGCGTGCCGGACGCCCAGGGCAACATCCAGCGCGACCCCTCCTTCCCCGAGATCCCGACCTTCGAGGAAGCCTACCACTCGATGCACGGCCGCGCGCCGGAGGGGCTGCCCTACGCCGCCTACCGCGCCTGTTCGGTCGCCGCCTTCGCGGGGCAGAAGCCCGCGGTCATCCCCTCCGAGACGCCGGGCCCGATCATCGCCGCCTTCCGCCGCGCCTTCGAGGACGTGGTGAAGGATCCCGAGCTGATCGCCCGCCGCGGCGACATCCTCGGCGACTACACGCAGGCGGTCGGCGCGGATGCGGACGCGCTCTACCGTACCGCGACCACCATCTCGCCGGATGCGCGGGAGTGGGTGCGGAACTTCCTCACGCAGCACCACAACGTCCGCTTCTGAATTCGCGCTCGACGCGCCGGGGATAGGGTCTCGCTGCCATGATGGACGTCATCCTCGGCGCGCTGCTGGAGCTGCTGACCCCCGAACGCATGATGTTCATGATGCTCGGCGTCTCGGTCGGGCTCGTGATCGGCGTGCTGCCGGGCCTGGGCGGCATCGCCGGGCTGTCGCTGCTGCTGCCCTTCATCTACGGCATGGACCCGACATCGGCCCTCGCCATGCTGATCGGGCTGATAGCCGTCATCCCGACATCGGATACCTTTTCCTCGATCCTGATGGGGATACCGGGCTCCTCCGCCTCGCAGGCGACGGTGCTCGACGGCTTCCCGATGGCGCGGCAGGGGCAGGGCGCGCGGGCGCTTTCGGCAGCCTTCTTCTCCTCGATGATCGGCGGGCTGGTCGGCGCGCTGCTGCTGACCGGCGCGGTGCTCGCCGCGCGGCCCATCATCCTGATGTTCGGCTCGGCCGAACTGTTCATGCTGACGCTGTTCGGGCTTTCGACGGTCGCGGCGCTGTCCGGCGGCAACATGGCGAAGGGCGTCGCCTCGGCCTGCCTCGGCCTCGCCTTCGGCATGATCGGCGCCGCCCCCGCGACCGGCGAGTACCGGATGGATTTCGGCACGCTGTATCTCAGCGACGGACTTCCGCTGGTCATCGTGGGCCTGGGCATCTTCGCCCTGCCGGAACTGTTCAACCTGCTGCGCGGCGGCGGCGCCATCGCCGAACGCAACTCGATGGGCACGGGCTGGATCCAGGGCGTCAGGGACGTGCTGAAGAACCCCTGGCTCGTGATCCGCTGCTCCGGGATCGGCGCGCTGATCGGCGCCATTCCGGGCATCGGCGGCTCGGTGGTGGACTGGATCGCCTACAGCCACGCCATGCAGACGACGAAGGACACCTCAAAGTTCGGCAAGGGCGAGATCCGCGGCGTGATCGCGCCGGAATCCGCCAACAACGCGACCCAGGGCGGCGCGCTGCTGCCCACGCTGCTGTTCGGCATCCCGGGCTCGGGCTCGATGGCGATCTTCCTCGCCGGGATGATCCTGATAGGGCTGCAGCCGGGCCCGGCGATGGCCGACCGGAACCTCGACGTCACCTACACCATCATCTGGTCGCTCGCGATCGCGAACTTCGCCGGCACGCTGCTGTGCATCGTGCTCGCGCCCGGCATCGCGCGGCTGACGACGATCCGCTACGCGCTCATCGCGCCCTTCATGATCATGGTCATCTCCTTCGCCGCCTTCCAGGCGACGCGCAGCGCCTATGACCTGATCGCGCTGTTCGCGGTGGGCATCCTCGGGGTGTTCCTGCGCCGCTTCGGCTGGTCGCGCCCGGCCTTCCTGATCGGCTTCGTGCTCGCGCTGGGGGCCGAGCGCTACCTCTACCAGGCGGTGCAGTTCTCGGGCTGGAGCTTCCCGACCAGGCCCATCGCGCTGGTGATCCTGGCGCTGACCCTGCTCTCGCTCTGGGCGGGCCTGCGGCGGAGCAAGGGCGGCGGGGTGAACACGGAAGGCTCGACCGAGGGCTCGCGCAGCGTCTCGATGGTGCCGCAGATCCTGTTCTCGGCCGCGCTGCTCGCGATCTTCGCCTTCGTGCTCTACGAGGGCATGCGGCAATCCTACCTCGCCGCGCTGATGCCGATCGTCGTCGCCGCGGTCGGCGGCCTGTCGGTGCTTGTCGTGCTGCTCTTTCAGGCGCGCGGCGCGACGGCCGCGGGCACGACCAACTTCGACCAGGAAGCGCAGGCCACCGATTCCGGACCCTGGCCCTTCGTGGGCTGGGCGCTGGGCTTCCTCGGCCTGACGCTGCTGGTCGGCTTCTTCGCCGCGCTCGCGACCTTCTTCGTCGCCTTCCTGCGTGTCGTGGCGCGCTGCGGCTGGGTCCAGACGCTGCTGCTGACCGGCGCGGCCTGCGGCTTCATCCTGATCCTCGCCTCCTCGCTCAACCTCCTCTTCCCTGGCGGCCTGCTGCAGGAGCACATGGACCTGCCCTGGCCGCTGCGCTGAAAGCCCGCCCGAATGACCCAGACCGCCATCGCCTGCACGCTGATGCGCGGCGGCACCAGCCGCGGCCCCTATTTCCTGGCCTCCGACCTGCCCGAAAGCCGCGAGGGCATCGCGAAGGTGCTGCTCGCCGCCATGGGCAGCCCCGACGCGCGCCAGATCGACGGCCTCGGCGGCGCCACCACGCTGACCAGCAAAGTGTGCATCGTCTCCCCCGCCGGTTCAGGCGAGAAGCAGCAGGTGGACTACCTCTTCGCGCAGGTCTCGGTGGACAAGGCCTTCGTGGATTTCGGCCCGACCTGCGGCAACATGCTCGCCGGCATCGGGCCCTTCGCGATCGAGAAGGGCCTGGTGCCCGCGCAGCAGGGCGAGACCTCCGTGCTGATCCGCGCCGTCAACACCGGCGCGCTGATCGAGGCGGTGGTGCAGACCCCGGGCGGGCGCGTGACGTATGAGGGCGAGACGGCGATCGCCGGCGTGCCCGGCACCGCCGCGCCCATCGTGCTGAACTTCGCCGACGCCGTGGGCGGCGCGACCGGCAGACTGATGCCGACCGGCAGCGCCACCGACCTGATCGAGGGCGTGCAGGTCACCTGCCTCGATGTCTGCATGCCGGTGGTGATCGCGCGCGCGGCCGATCTCGGCAAGACCGCGCGCGAGAGCGCGAAGGAACTCGACGCCGACCGCGACTTCATGGCGCGCATCGAGCGCATCCGCCGCGCCGCCTCGCTCGCCATGGGCATGGGCGATGCGGAAGGCCGCGTCATCCCGAAATTCGCCATGGTGGCCGAGCCCGCCGGCGGGGCGGGCATCGCCGCGCGCTACTTCACCCCGCTCGCCTGCCACGAGGCGATGGCGGTGACGGGCGGCATCTGTATCGCCACCGCCGCCATGCTGCCCGGCACGGTCGCCGACGGCCTCGCGCGCGTCGGGCCGAACGAGCGCGAGACCGTCGTCCTCGAACACCCGACCGGACAGATGGAAGCGGTGATCAGCACGAAGCGCAGCGGCAACGGCGGCGTCGAGGTGCTCGGCGGCGGCACGCTGCGCACCGCGCGCAAGCTCATGTCCGGCGAGGTCTTCATCCCCGCCCGCGTCTGGCCCGGCCGCTGAACCCGCCGACCCTCTACATCGACGGCGACGCCTGCCCGGTGCGCGAGGAATGCTACCGCGTCGCCGCGCGCCTCGGCCTCGCGGTCGTTGTCGTCGGCAACGGCTCACGCGGCGTGCGCCCGCCGCCGCTGCCCAAGGCGCGCATCGTCGTGGTCGGGGAGGGCGCCGATGCGGCGGATGACTGGATCGTGGAAGCCATAGCGCCAGGCGATGTCTGCGTCACGTCCGACATTCCGCTCGCCGCGCGCTGCCTCGCGAAAGCAGCGAAGGCACTGGCGCCGAACGGGCGCATCTGGGACAGCGACAACATCGGCGGCGCGCTCGCGGGCCGCGAGATCGGCCGCAGCCTGCGCGAAGCGGGCATCGCGACCGGCGGCCCGCCGCCGCTCGACCGCGCGGCGCGCTCGCGATTCCTCCAGGCACTCGACACCCTGGCGCAGGCGTCGTTGCACGGCGCGTAGAAGCCCGCCCGCGCGCCGCGTCAGCGCCGGAACGGCCAGAACGCCGCCATGAAGGTCGTGAACCCGCCGAGCAGGCCGGTGATGAGCAGCAACGGCGCCTGCCCCTCCAGCTCCGCCGCGGCCAGCAACAGCGACGACACTGTGAAACCGTTCATGAGTTCCCATCCGGCTTCGCCGCTGAGAATTGCCTGCCCGCAACGGCTTCGCTAACTTCCCGCGCAGCACGGAACCGGAGGCGCCTTCGATGAACGTCGCGGGATACAGCAAGAGCTTCTCGATGGATCAGGGCAAGATCCTCGGCAACGATCAGATTTTCCATGCGCTGTTCAACGCGCCGCTGACCGACGCCAAGCGCCAGGGCATATGCTGCGGCCTGTCGATCGTCTGGGTCGCGCGCCGCATGATGTTCCACGACGAGAACGCCGAGGCGCGCTGCACCGGCCTCGTGAGTTTCGGCGGCTTCCGCTTCGGCGGACGGACGCAGGACATCATGATGGCGGCCCCCGATGCGGGAACCACCACGGCTGATCTTTACCAGAGCTGGTTCGGCCCGGCGCTCGAGCCCTACGCCCTGCGCATCATCGCGGGATCGGTGAAGAGCAACCCGCGGCCGATCAACATCAGCACCCTGGTCGCTTCCGCGACGCCGGCCGGGGCCTACTGCCTGTACAATATCGGGCTCGAGACCTCGACCGGCCCCGCGGCGCACATGGTGGCGAGCTACGCGTCGCGCGGCACGCTGGGCATGAACCGCCATTTCTACTTCTTCGACCCGAACATGGGCGAATACCGCATCGGCACGAGCGACGCCGGCGACTTCCTCGGCAAGGTGGCGCTGGCCTACGACAGCGCCTTCGTCAAGATCACGGGCTTCGACGTGTTCGAGGTCAAGCGCGGCTGATCACTCCCCGCGGCGCCTGCGCCGCGACGGCTCCCACCGCGCCATCCGCTCCGCGACCGCGCCCTCCGCGCCGCGCGGTCGGTCGGACGGCAGAAGAACCGCCGGCGCATCTTCCCGGAGATGCGGTCCTGCCCCGAGATGCCTTCCTCGGCGTCGTGGTCGTATTCGTAGCCCGCACCGTAGCCGATCTCCTGCATCCGCTTCGTCGGCGCGTTCAGGATGTGCCTGGGCGACATCGGAGACCCCGTCTCCTTCGCCGCGCGCATCGCCGCGCCGAAGGCCGCACAGACCGCATTCGACTTCGGCGCGGTGGCCAGATGCACGGCAGGCTGCGCCAGCGCCAATTCGCCCTCCGGCGAGCCGAGCCGCTCGAAAGCCTCCCACGCAGCGATCGCGAGCGGCAGCGCGCGCGGGCCAGCCTGCCGAAGCAGCGACGCCTGCTTCACGACAGGCAATTCGTGTGCCCGCCCTGATCTGCTCCCGGTTTCCCTGGACACCCGTTTGTCCGGGGAGAGACCGGAGCGATGATGTCCAGCATGAAGCGGATCGAAGGTCCTTCGGCCGTTGATGCGCCTGCGGCGGCGTGGGCGGGCGCAGCCCGTCCGCGCTATCCACAACCGCCCGCGCCGGCCATGGTGCCCGCGACCGGGACGCCCACCGCCGCACTGCCGAAAGTCGGCCCCCTGGCCCCTGGCCAGCGCTGGAGCGTCGCGCGCAAGCGGGAGGTCGTCCTGCGCCTGCTGCGCGGCGAGAGCGTGGAGTTCCTCTCCCGCGAACCCGGCCTGCCGACCTTCAAGCCCGGGCAATGGCGCCAGAAGGCCGAGGCCGGCCTCGACGGCGCGCTCAAGGGTTCGGGGCACTGCCCCGGACCGAGGCGCAGGCCGCCAGCGCCGAACTCGCCGCCGCCATGCAGCGCATCGGCGAGCTCAGCATGGAGAACGAGCTGCTCCGGGCGAAGATCGAGCGCCCCGGCCCTTTGGCCCGGCGGAGGTCGCGCTGATGGCCAGGGCGACCTCCGCCGTCAGCGGCCGAGCCGCAGACCAATGGCGTCATCGAGAGGTTCTTCCGCACGCTGAAGGAGCAGGCCATCCACGGCCGCGTCTTCCAGACCATCGACGAGGTCCGCGACGCCGTCCGCGACTTCGCCGCCCTCTATAATGCCCAATGACTGATCGAGAAGAACGGCTGCCTCAGCCCGCTCGACGCTCGCGCCGCTCGCCTCGACACGACCTTCAGGCGCGCCGCCTGGTGAAACCGAGTGTCCAGGACACCGGGTGCGGCACATCCTTCTGGCGCACGCGATGCGCCGCGCAGGCAGGCTGCGATCAGGCGCGAGAGACGCAGAAGCAGCCAAAAAATCACTGGCAGGCCGCGGCCGGGAGTGGCATTCAGAGCGGCCGGCGCCGACCGTGAGGCCATCGTGATTCGTGTCGCCGAAAATTCCCGCGGTTGCGTGTCCCGGGCCAGTTCGCGGTCGGCGGCGCCCTGCCCCGGCTTCGCCGCGCCGGCCGGTTCGGCCCGGCGCGCTGACCGGCGCTTCACCAGGAGACGACGAAGACCATGCCCATCCGGTCCATCACGCTGAACAGCATCACGCCGCAGCCCTTGGACATCCCGGGCGGGCAGGCGACCGTGAGCTATACGGTGCAGGGCACGTCCTCGGGGACGATCCAGATCGTCGCGACACCGGCTGGTGGCGGCACGCCGGTGGTGGTCGGCTCTCTCAGCTACTCGTTCTCCCCGCCGCCGAGCAGTTTCACTTTCTCGAACGTGGTGATTCCCCTCGACACCTCGGCTCTCGACCCGAATCTCGACTATAATTTCGTCGCGCGGGATCCGGCCGCCGGGGTGACGAGCATCAACACCATCGGCCCGGTGGATGTGATCTGCTTCGCCGCGGGCACGATGATCGCGACGGCGCGCGGCGAAGTGCCGGTCGAGGCGCTGCGCGTGGGCGACCTGGTGGTGGCGCGGCAGGGCGGGGCGGCGCTGCAGCCGGTGGTGTGGCTTGGGCACAGCCGCGTGGACATCTCCGGCCATCCGCGGGCCGAGCGCGTGGCGCCCGTCCGCATCCGCGCTGGCGCGCTGGCCGAGGGCGTGCCGGCGCGCGACCTGCGCGTCTCCCCGGGCCATGGCATCCTGCTCGACGGCCATCTGGTGCCGGCAGGGCTGCTGGTGAACGGCAGCAGCATCGTGCAGGAAATGTGGTGCCCGGAAGTGACCTACTGGCACGTCGAACTGCCCGCGCACGGGCTGCTCGTGTCTGAGGGCGCCCTGACCGAATCCTACCTGGACAACGACAACCGCCACCATTTCGACAACCACGCCGTCACGGCGATGGTGAAGGATTTCGGCACGCCGCGGGGCGACGCGCCGGCCGGCCGTGGCTGCATGCCCGTGCTGCGGGAGGGTGCCGCGCTCGAGCGCATCCGCGCCCGCCTCGGCGCGCGCGCGGCGGCGACGGAGGCCGGGGGGCCGGCGCTGCGCATCGCCTGATGCGCGGGCGGCCGAAGGTTCGCCCTTCGGCCGCGCTGAGGGCGCCCGCCCGAACGGGCGTCCCGTCAAACAAGGCGGGGTTTTCAGCCGCGCGGCATCTCGCGTTCCGCCAGCCGCGCGAACAGCGACGCGCCGAGCGGGATGAGGTCGTCGTTGAAGTCGTAGCGCGGGTTGTGCAGCGAGACGGAATGCCGCCCGCCGTCGCCCTGGCCGATGCCGATGAAGCATCCCGGGCGTGCCAGCAGCATGTAGGAGAAATCCTCCGCCCCCATGCGCGGCACCGGCTTGCGGTGCACCTTCGTCTCCCCCAGCACATCGACGGCGGCGAGCGCGGCGCGCTCGCTCTGCTCGGCGTGGTTCACGGTGGGCGGGTAGCCGCGCTGGAACGACAGTTCGGCCTTGGCGCCATGCGCCTCGGCCGTGGCGCGCACGATCTCGCCGAGGCGATGCTCGACCATGTCCTGCACTTCGGGGCGGAAGGTGCGGACGGTGCCGCGCAGCTCCGCGGTCTCGGGGATGACGTTGGAGGCCTCGCCGGCGTGGAACTGGCAGATGCTGACCACGGCGGTGTCGATCGGGTCCATGGACCGCGCGACGATGGACTGCGCGGCGACGACGATATGCGCGCCGACCAGGACCGGGTCCACGCATTGCTGCGGGCGGGAAGCGTGGCCGCCCTTGCCGTGCACGGTGATGGTGATGCGGTCGGCGGCGGCGAGCGCGGGGCCGGCGAAGATGCGCGCCTCGCCCAGCGGCAGTTCGGGCGAGTTGTGCATGCCGTACACCGCGTCGCAGGGGAAGCGGTCGAACACGCCTTCCTCGACCATCACGCGGCCGCCGCCGCCGCCTTCCTCGGCGGGCTGGAAGATGAAGTTCACCGTGCCGTCGAAGTTGCGCGTCTCCGCCAGGTAGCGCGCGGCGCCGAGCAGCATGGCGGTGTGGCCGTCATGCCCGCAGGCGTGCATCTTGCCCGGCGTGGTGGAGCGGTGCGGCAGGTCCGAGGTCTCGGTCATCGGCAGGCAGTCCATGTCGGCGCGGAAGCCGATGGAGCGGCCGGAACTGCCGTTGCGCAGCACGCCCACGAGGCCCGTGCCGGCGATGCCGCGATGCACCTCGATGCCCCAGGATTCGAGCATCCTCGCCACCATGTCGGAGGTGCGGTGCTCCTCGAAGCCGAGCTCGGGATGGGCGTGGATGTCGCGGCGGGTGGCGACGAGTTCGCCGTGGAATTCGGAAATGCGGTTGAGAGCGGGCAAGGCGTGGTTCCCTCGGGCGGATGCGTGCGGCGCGAACCCTGTCGCCGCGTGCGGCATGGGTCCATGGGCGCAGGATGGATGCGGATTATGGCGTGATCGGGGTCACACGCCGGATACCGCGGCCTCCACCGCGGCACCGAAGCGCTCGACGATCATGGCGATCTCGCGCGCGGTGCAGACATAGGGGGGCGCGAGGATGACGTGGTCGCCATGCATGCCGTCGATCGTGCCGCCCATCGGGTAGCAGGCGAGGCCGCGCGCGAAGGCTTCCTTCTTCACCCGCTCATTCACCGCGAGCGCGGGGTCGAAGGTGGCCTTGCCGGCGCGGTCCTTCACCAGCTCGACCGCCCAGAACAGGCCGCGGCCGCGGATGTCGCCGACATGGGCGTGGTTGCCCAGGCGCCCGACCAGCCCCTGTTCGAGCAGTGCGCCCATGGCGGTCACGTTGTCCAGAAGGTTCTCGTCGCGGATCACCTCCTGCACGGCCAGCGCCGCGGCGCAGGCGACGGGATGAGCCTGGTAGGTGTGGCCGTGCTTGAAGGTGCCGGAGCCCTTCGCCAGCGCCTCGACCACGCGGCCATGGACCAGGATGCCGCCGATCGGCTGGTAGCCGCCGCCGAGACCCTTGGCGATGACCTGGATGTCCGGGCTGATGCCCTCCTGCTCCCACGCATGCAGCGTGCCGGAGCGGCCCATGCCGGACATCACCTCGTCCAGGATGAGCAGCGCGCCGTGGCGCTCGCACACCGCCTTCATGGCGGGGAAGTAGCCGGGCAGCGCGGTGACGCAGCCGAGCGTGGCGCCGACGATGGTCTCGGCGCAGAAGGCGATGA
>Ga0207950_100487_pt1 | contig 13416 bp, 12 predicted proteins | sample Subbio11_8B_AprC_FD_184814 | JGI IMG/M metagenome (GOLD analysis project Ga0207950, IMG submission 184814) | Serpentinite rock and fluid subsurface biosphere microbial communities from McLaughlin Reserve, California, USA - CR11_8B_AprC (SPAdes) | ecosystem: Environmental > Terrestrial > Deep... | reverse complement strand
GCGGCGGGGTGGGCGAGCGGCAACCAGACATGCAGCGGGAACAGCCCGGCCTTCGACCCCGCGCCGGCGAGCACGAGCGCGAGCACGGCCGCGGCGCGCCAGCCCTCCGGCGGCGCCTCGCGCAACGCGGCGAAGGCGACATCCCCCGCCCCGCCGGCCGAGAGGCCGATCGCCAGGATCAGCGACAGCCCGCCGAAACCCGCGAAGCCGAGGTAGACGCGCGCCGCGCGGCGGTTCTCCGCCGCCGCCGTGTCATGCGCGACCAGCGCCCAGGAGGCGAGCGACATCGCCTCGAAGCCGAGCAGCAGCGTGAAGCCGTCCGCCGCGAGGATCGTCAGCAGCATGCCCGCGAGGAAGATCGGCCAGGGCAGCAGCAGCCGGGCCGGGACCGGACCGCGCACGCCGCCCAGCGCGAACAGCGAGGCGCAGCCCGCCACGATGCCGAGCGGCAGCAGGAACCACGCCGCCAGCGGGTCGAGCGCGAGGCGCAGCGGCCCCCAGGGCGGCCCGAAAGGCAGCGCGATTGCCGCGGCGCCGCCGAGCAGGCCGGCGAGCCCGCCTGCCACGACCAGCGCGCCCACCGCCACGCAGGCGCCATGCACGGCCTTCGCCCCTGCCGCGCTCCGCGCAAGCGGCAGAGCGGCGACGCCGAGCGCCAGCAGCGCGCCCACCAGCAGGGCGAGGACGGTCAGCACGGACGGCGCCTGCACCGGGTCACGCGGGCAGGATAGGCCCCCACCACGCCGATGGGCCAGCCCCGGGCGGCGATTTGCATCGGCCCGCCGCCGGGTCTAGGACGTGACGATCCCGGCCCGCAGCCGGGCGATCATGGGGGGCAAGGGGCCATGCGCCGCCAGCGGGAGAGGGCCTCGCTCGGCCCGGTCACCGGGTAGATGCGCGCCCTGCTGGGCCTGACCCGCGGCGTGGATGCGCTGAGCACCGCCTTCGGCAAGGCCGCCGAATGGTGCGTCCTCGCCGCCTGCGCGATCAGCGCGGGCAATGCGGCCATGCGCTACGGCTTCTCGCTTTCCTCCAATGCCTGGCTCGAGGTGCAGTGGTATCTCTTCGCCGGCATCGTGATGCTCGGCGCGGCGCACACGCTGCGGCGGAACGGGCATGTGCGGGTGGACCTCGTCTATGGCATGGCCTCGGCGCGCACCCGGCTCTGGATCGACGTCTTCGGCATCGTGTTCTTCCTGCTGCCGGGGATGGTGCTGCTCGCCTGGATGACCTGGCCCTTCTTCCTCGATTCGTGGATGCGGCAGGAAGTCTCGCCCAATGCCGGGGGGCTGATCCGCTGGCCGGTGAAGCTGCTGCTGCCGCTCGGCTTCGCGCTGGTGGTGCTGCAGGGCCTCGCCGAGCTGGTGAAGCGCATCGCCGCGCTGGGCGGCATCGAGGACGACGCGGCGCGCGTCGCAACCTACAGGAAGCCGGAGCAGTGAGAGGCACGCCCGCCCCCTGAACGGCATGGCAGGGCATCGAAGCCCGTGCGTGCGACTGGCGCGCGGGCCGCCGCCTTTCCCCTGTCAAATGCGCCTCCGGCCGATTAGGACCATCGCCGCATGTGGGATCGTGTTCTCGGGCATCTCGCTGCCCGGCGAGGTTGGCGGCTGTGGGTCACGGCGGCGGGGCTGGGGGCGCTTGCCGCCCTGGCCTTGCCGCCGGTCCATGCGGTGCCGGTGTTGCTGCTTGCGGTGCCGGGCCTGCTGGCGATGGTGGGTGCCGCGGCGAACTGGAAGCGCGCCTTCTGGATCGGCTTCGCCTGGGGCTGGGGGCATTTCGCGGCGGGGCTGTACTGGATCACCCATGCCATCCTGACCGAGGTCGATCGGTTCTGGTGGCTCGTGCCCATCGCGGTGCCGGCGCTGGCGCTGCCGCTCGCGGTCTTCGTCGCGGGGCCGGCGGCCATGGCGTGGAGGGCGCGGGCGGGCTGGCCGCGGGTGCTGGTCTTCTCCGGCGCCTGGGTGGGGTTCGAACTGCTGCGCGGCGTGGTGTTCACGGGTTTCCCGTGGAACCTGATGGGCACGGTCTGGGCCTTCGACGCGCTGCCGCTGCAGGCGGCGGCCTGGATCGGGGTGCACGGGCTGTCGCTGGTCACGGTGCTGGTCGCGGCGGCCCCGATGCTGGGCCGGCGGGCGATGCTGGGCGGCGCGGCCGCGCTGGCCGGATTCGCCGCCTTCGGCGCGGCGCGGCTGTGGCCGGCCGAGCCGCCGCCGCAGCCGGTGGGGCTGCTGATCGTGCAGGGCAACATCGCGCAGGAACTGAAATGGCGGGAGGAACAGCGCGCCGCGATCCTGTACCGCTACATCGAGGGCACGCGGGAGGTCGCGCTCGCCGCGCTGCGCGACCTGCCCGAGGGGCACCGGCTGGTGGTGATCTGGCCGGAGACGGCGGTGCCCTTCCTGCTCGCCGACGACCCGGCCGTCCGCAGCCTGGTCGCGGGGGCGCTGCCGCAGGGGGCGATGCTGCTCTCGGGGACGGTGCGGGCGGAGTTCGGGCCTGATGGCCGGGCGCGGCGCGTGTTCAACAGCCTGGTCGCGATCGATCCGGCCGGAGAGGTCCGCGGCGTGGCGGACAAGATCCGTCTTGTTCCGTTCGGGGAATACATGCCGTTCTCGGGTATCCTGCCGATCCGGCTGGTGCAGGGTGGGATGGACTTTACTCCCGGCACCGTATTGCAACCTGTGCGTGCAGATACCTTGCCTCCCTTCGGCGCTTTGATTTGCTACGAAGTCATATTTCCCGCCCGGGTTGTGTCGTCTGATCGCCCGTCCTGGTTGGTCAATGTGACGAACGATGCCTGGTTCGGCATCTCGGCAGGGCCGTGGCAGCACCTTGCGGCTGCCCGGCTGCGGGCGGTCGAGGAAGGACTGCCGCTGGCGCGGGCGGCGCAGACCGGGGTCTCGGCGGTGTTCGATGCCCGCGGGCGGCTTGTCTCGCGCACCGGCCTTGGCGAGGCGGCTGTGCTGATGGCGCCGCTGCCCGCGCCGCGCGAGGCGCCGCCCTTTGCGCGCCTTGGCCTCTGGATCCCGGTCATGCTGTGCGCTGTGATATTCGCTCTTGGGTGGTGGCGCGGACGCCGATAAACTCGCGGAATGATCGGAAACGAAGCTCACGGCGTTTTGTTTTTGTCTCAAATGTTGAGAATATGAAAAAGAGTTGACGATTGATGAAGAAGGGCCTATTCCTTCGACACGAGCCGGGGCAAGTTGTGCAGTCAGGGTGCGTCCGGAGGTAGAGATGGCTGGCGAAGCTGCGGAGGGCTGGATGCCGAACGACGATGGAATGGGGCGGGCGGAACGCGAGCATCGCGCGAGCCCGATCGACGTCCATGTCGGATCGCGTGTGCGGCTGCGCCGCACGCTCCTCGGCATGAGCCAGGAGAAGCTGGGCGAGGCGCTCGGCCTCACCTTCCAGCAGATCCAGAAGTATGAACGCGGCGTGAACCGCATCGGCGCGAGCCGCCTCTTCGATCTCGCGCGCGTGCTCGACGTGCCGATCGGCTTCTTCTTCGACGACATGTCGGCCGAGCTCGGCGGCAATGCCGCCACGCGCTCCCGCGCCGCCGCCTTCGGCTTCGCCGAGGGGCAGGCCGGCTTCGAGGACGACACGCTGCATAGGCGCGAGACGCTCGAACTCGTGCGCGCCTATTACCGGATCACCGACCCTTCGATCCGCAAGCGCGTGTTCGACCTGATCAAGACGCTCTCGCCCGCCGAGTAATCCCCGCGGGCGGATTCTCCGACCGCCGTCACCCATTTTTCCGCCCCTCAGACGCCGGGCGCGAACCTTCGCTTCGATCGGGTGCGCGCCACCCGGCGCGGCGGTGTTGCGCGCGAGCCGCGCGCCGCCTCAGCGCAGCAGCGCCTCCACCATGGCGCGGTCCGGCGTCGCGCCGTCGCGCGCGCGCAGCGCGCCGGCGGCCGAGGCGAAGCGCATCGCATCCTCGATCTCCATCGCCTCGGCCATCGCCAGCGCATAGGCGCCGTGGAACACATCCCCCGCGCCGGTGGTGTTGGTCGCCTCCACCGGGAAGGCCGGGGTGCGGCGCGGCTTCTCCATGCCGGGGATGAGCCACAGCACGCCCTTCTCGCCCTGCGTCACCGCCGCCACCTTCACCGGGCCGGAACCGATGGCGCGCCGCAGCCCCTCCTCCGGCGAGCAGCCCGGGGCGTAGTTCGCGAGGCCGGGCACCGAGAACACCGCATGGTCCACCCGCGGCACCAGATCCACCAGGATGCGCGTCTCGCTGCGCTCGCCGTCCAGCACCACCGGCACGCCCGCCGCGCGCGCCGCAGCGGCGGCGGCGGCGACACCCTCCGGCCAGCGCGGGTCGCAGCACAGGGCGCCGGCACCGCGGATGCGCTCGAGCGGCAGCCAAGCCGGATCCGTGCCCAGCCCCGAGCCCCGGAAGGAGATGATGGTCCGCTCGCCCCTCGGATCCACCAGCACCGCGCCGACCGGCGTCCGCCCGCCCGGGATGCGGCGAAGGCCGGAGACGTCCACGCCCTCGGCATCCAGCGCCTCGGCGAGCGGCGCGCCGTTGAGGTCGTCGCCCACGCGCCCCCAGAAGGCCGCCCGGCCACCCAGCCGGACCACCGCGATCGCCGCATTGGCGGCCATGCCGCCGGCGCCGATGCTGTAGCCGCGCGCCGGGATCTTCGCCGGCGGCTGGGGTATGTCCTCGACACGGAAGGTATGGTCCGCGACCACATTGCCCAGGCAGATGACGAGAGGACGAACCGACATGATGCGCCCCAGGCTCCCACGGCCGGGCGCCGGTTGCAAAATCCCGCCGGAGATCGCCGCGCGCATCCTGCTGCTTCGCGACGATGCCATCGTGCTCGACAAGCCGGCCGGGCTTGCCGCGCATCGCGGCCCGCGCGGCGGCGCCTCGCTCGAGGATTGGCTCGAGCCGCTGCGGATGGGCAAGCGCCACCTGCCGCAGCCGGCGCATCGCCTCGACGCCGACACCGCGGGCTGCCTGGTGCTCGGGCGCACCAAACCCGCGCTCGCCGCGCTCGGGGCGGTCTTCGCGCGCGGCGCGGCGGAGAAGACCTATTGGGCGGTGGTCCGCGGCGGGCCGCCCGAGGCGGACGGCACCATCGCCCTGCCCCTGCGAAAGGTGAGCAGCGCGGCGCGCGGCTGGCGGATGCAGGTGCACCCGGACGGGCAGGCGGCGCTCACGCGCTGGTCGGTGCGCGGCCGCGGCGAGGGCCTCGCCTGGCTGGAACTGCGGCCGGAAACGGGGCGCACCCACCAGCTGCGCGTCCATTGCGCCGCGATGGGCTGGCCGATCCTGGGCGACCCGGTCTATGGCGGCGGCGCGGCGACGGGGCTGCACCTGCTGGCACGCGCGATCGCGCTGCCGCTCGACCCGCCCCTCGCCGCCACCGCGCCGGTCCCGGCGCATATGCGCGCGGCGCTGGCGGGCTGCGGATGGGGGGGCGCCTGACGCCGGGCGCGCGGCCGCCCTCCCGCATCAATCCCTCTCGGCGGCCGGCGGCGCCGTCGCCGGATGGTGGTCGTCCTTGCGGCTGATGACCAGTTTCTGGTGCGGGTACGGGATCTCGATGCCGAGTTCGTCGAAACGCTTCTTGATGCGGCGGTTCATCTCGCGCGACACGACCCAACGGCCGGTCGGCTCGGTCTTGATGCGCATGCGGATGACCACGCCGGAATCGGCCAGCCGCTCGACGCCGAGGATGTCGAGGTCGTCGCGGATCACCGCGCGCCACCTCGCCTCGTCGCGCATCTCGGCGGCCACCGCCTTCAGCACCTCGGCGACGCGGTCGGTGTCCTCGCCGTAGGCCACGCTCACGTCGAGCACGGCGAAGGCGAAGTCGCGCGTCATGTTGGTCACCGTGGTCACGGCGCTGAAGGGGACGAGGTGCAGGCTGCCGTCCTGCGCGCGCAGCTTGATCGAGCGGATCGAGAGCTGCTCCACCACGCCCGACAGCCCGCCCACCTGCACCACGTCGCCCACCGCGATGGCGTCCTCGAACAGCAGGAAGACGCCGGTGATGACGTCGCGCACCAGCGTCTGGGAACCGAAGCCGATGGCGATGCCGACGACGCCGGCGCCGGCGATCAGCGGCGCGACGTTCACGCCGATCTCGGTGAGGACGATGAAGGCGACGGTGATGACGATGGTGACCATCAGCGCCGTGCGCAGCATGGGCAGCAGGGTTCGGACGCGCGCGCTGCGCGCCGCCTTGGCGTCGCGCGAGAGCTGCTGGAGATGGCGCTGGATCGCGGCGTTGGCCGCCTCCCACGCCGCCATCGCGACCAGCAGCGTCAGGCCGATGGAGACGAGCGAGCCGACCAGCCGGCTGCCGAGCTTGCCCTGGCCGAACCAGGCGAAGGCTTCGAGGCCCAGCGTCTCGAGCAGGAGCAGCAGCGTGACCGCGCCGATCAGCACCGAGAGCGTCCCCTTGAGCATCGGCAGGTAGCGGTTCGCCCGCTCCTCCAGGCCCGGATGCCGGTGCGCGAGGTCGGGCATGATGCGGAAGGCGCGCGCGAGCGCCCGGCGCATCGCCAAATCCGCCAGCCGCCCCGCGAGCAGGATCAGCAGCGTGGCGAGCGATAGGCGGATCAGCCGCCAGAACCCGCCATCCACCTCCAGCGCCCAGACGCCCCAGGCGGCGATCAGCCAGGCGATGGCGATGATGTGCCAGAGATCCGCCGCGCGGTCGCGCACCGTCCGCATGAGGCGCCGCGCCCCGTCGGGCTGGTGCCCCTCCCCGACCGGCGGGGCGCGCAGCGCGGCCGAGACATGCGTCCGGTTCTGCAGGATGACGACGACGAGGAACAGCGTCACCAGCAGCAGCGACACCCGCAGGATCGAATCGTAGGCGCTCCAGGGCAGGCCGAACTGCAGCCCGGCCTCGGCCGTGGCGTAGGCGAAGACCAGCACGACCGTGATGCGGCGCAGCCAGACGGTGATGTAGGCCGCCGTCTCGTCGGCCACCGGCAGCAGCCGCAGCAGCGGCGAGGCGGGCGAGAGCAGCATGCGCGAGGCGACCATCACCGCGCGCGAGGCCATGTAGGCGTTGTTGACCGTCAGCAGCACGACCTCGGTCGTCGGCAACGGCCGCACCGCGCCGATCAGCCCGTAGGAGACGACGGCGAAGGCGGCGATCGGCATCAGGTCGAGGCCGAGGCGCGCGACGACCAGCGGCACGCGGCGCAGCCGGGAGAAGGCCTCGCCTTCCTCGGGCGCGCGCGCATCGAGTGCATCGCGCGTGCGCGCCAGAGCCCGCGCCGCCGCCCATTCCGCGAGCAGGCCGAGGCCGAGCACGAGCACCAGCTTCCACGCCGCGTCCATCACCCGGTGCTGGGTCACCGGGTCGCGCGCCAGCGAGGACATCCAGCGCATCACCGAGGGCAGGTCGGCGATGGTCTGCGCGGCGGTCACGAGCTGCTCCGACAGCCCCGACAGCCGCTGCGAGGCGCCCTGGAGAAGCTGCGCGCCAAGCGTGTTCGGCGCGAGGATCTCAGGCGTCGCCGGCTGGGCGGGCTGCGCCGGCTGGGCGGGCTGCGCCACCGCCGCGGCCTGGCCATTCGCCGCCGCGGCCGGCGCGCCCGTCGCGGCCTCGGCGATCGCCGGCGCGCCATCCCCGGCGGCGGCCAGGCCCCGCAGGGTGCGGATCAGCTCCGCCCGGCTGGCATCGTCCTGCAACAGCCGCAGCAGGCGCTCGGCCTCTCCCGGGGGCAGGGCCGCGGCGGCGCCGGGCTCTGCCGGCCGGGCGGGCGCGGCCGGCGTCGGCGAAGGCGCCGTCTGCGCCGCCGGCCAGGTCAGCGGCAGCAGCACGAGGCCGCACAGAAGCATGAACAGTAGCCGTCGGGAGCGGATCATGCCGGCAGGGACGCCATCAGGCCGTGCCGGGTCAAGTCGTCACGGGCGGTTGCCCCCACCGCCGACGCGGTTCAGCATCGCGGCGCGACATGATCTCCTCTCCCTCCGTCTGGACCGTGATGCTGGCCCTGCTCGGCGTGCATCTCGCGGGCATGGGCGTGTTCCTCGCCGTGCCGGTGCTCGCCCCGGCGATCGCCGCCGAGGCCGGCATCCCGGCCGCGATGGCCGGGGTGCATACGGCGCTGGTCTATGGCGGGGCGCTGGTCTCGGGGCCGCTCGCGGGGGCCTTCATCCGCCGGCTCGGGGCGATGCGGGTGCTGCAGCTGGGCCTCGCCCTGTGCGGGGTCGCGCTGGCGCTGTCGGTGGTGGCGCATCCGCTCGCGCTGGCGGTCTCGGCGCTGGCCTGCGGCCTCGGCCACGGGCCGGTGACGCCGGCGGGCAGCCATCTGCTCGCGCAGCGGACCCCGGCGAACCGGCGCTCGCTGATCTTCAGCCTGAAGCAGTGCGGCGTGCCGGCGGGCGCGATGCTGATCGCGGCAGTGACGCCGCTGATCGCCCAGGCCCATGGCTGGCGGTCGGGAATCCTGGCGGTCGCGGCCTTCCTGCTGGTCTCGGCGGCGGCGTTGCAGCCGTTGCGCGGCGCCCTCGACGCCGACCGTGACCGCTCGGCGAGCCTTGCCAACCTGCGCTCGGTCTGGGCCTCGGCGCTCGGCAGCCTCGCGATCCTGCGGCATCTGCCGGTGCTGCGGCGCCTTACGGTGATGTCGGCGCTGTATGGCATTTCGCAGTTCTGCTTCTCCGCCTTCTTCGTGGTCTTCCAGGTCGAGGCACTCGGCGTGTCGTTGACCGAGGCCGGGTTCCGGCTCGCGCTCGCGCAGGGGGCCGGGGTGGTCGGACGGGTGGTCTGGGGGATGGTGGCGGACCGGGTGGGCGCGGCGCCGGTGCTGACCGGGCTCGGCATCGCGGCGGCGGCCTCGGGCAGCGCGCTGCTGTTCGCCGGGCCGGGCTGGCCGGGCTTCCTGCTGACCCTGGCGGGGATGGGCATGGGGGCGACGGCGATCGGCTGGAACGGGGTGTTCCTGGCCGAGACCGCGCGGCTCGCGCCCGCCGGCCAGGTCGGTGCGACCACCGCGGCGACGGGCTTCGTCTTCGGCGCCTGCATGATGGTGGGCCCGCCGCTGTTCTCGGTGATGGTGCAGGCCACGGGCGGCTACGGGCTGGGTTTCGCCTTCTGCGTCGCCACGGCGCTGCTGGGCGCATTGCTGGCGCGCGGGCCGAGGGGAGTTGCAAAGCCGTGATTTCGGTCTAGGTGCCTGTCATGACAACGGCTCTGACGGCCCTGGTGGCCATCGCGATGGTCGCGACCCTCGGCGTGGTGATCGCCGGCGTTCTCGGCATGTCGGGCGGGGAGGGCGGCTCGCGCCGCTCCAATATTCTGATGCGCTGGCGCATCGGTCTGCAATTCACCGCGATCGCGCTGGCCGCCCTGCTGACGCTGCTGCTGGGGAAATGACGGACGGGCGCGCTTGCCGCGCCCGGACCGCCCCCGTATTTTCCGCCCCGCGCGCGGCCCCCCGCCGCGTGACCAGTCGAGAAGGCACACGGTCGCGCCATGAAGGTTCTTGTCCCCGTCAAGCGAGTGGTGGACTACAACGTGAAGGTCCGCGTGAAGGCGGATGGCACAGGCGTCGAGACGGCGAACGTCAAGATGTCCATGAACCCCTTCGACGAAATCGCGGTCGAGGAAGCCGTGCGCCTCAAGGAGAAGGGCGTCGCGAGCGAGATCGTCGCGATCTCCGCCGGCCCCTCGGCCGCGCAGGAGCAGATCCGCACCGCGCTCGCCATGGGGGCAGACCGCGGCATCCTGGTCGAGCATGACGGCGTGCTGGAACCGCTTGCGGTGGCCAAGATCCTGAAGGCGGTCGTGGACAAGGAAGGCCCGGCGCTGGTCATCCTTGGCAAGCAGGCGATCGACGACGACATGAACGCGACCGGCCAGATGCTGGCCGCGCTGCTCGGCTGGGGCCAGGGTACCTTCGCGTCCAAGGTCGAGAAGGACGGCGAGACGCTCAAGGTCACGCGCGAGGTCGATGGCGGGCTCGAGACGGTGGCGCTGAAGCTGCCGGCCATCGTCACCGCCGACCTGCGGCTGAACGAGCCGCGCTACGCCTCGCTGCCCAACATCATGAAGGCGCGCAAGAAGCCGATCGAGACGGTGAAGCCGGCCGATCTCGGCGTCGATGTCGCGCCGCGGCTGACCGTGCTGAAGGTCGAGGAGCCGCCCAGGCGCCAGGCCGGCCGCAAGGTGGCCTCGGTCGAGGAACTGGTGGCGGTGCTCCGCAACGAAGCGAAGGTGATCTGACCATGGCTGTTCTCGTTCTGGCCGATCACAAGGACGGCGCGGTCTCGCAACCCACGCGCAGCGCGGTCGCGGCGGCGAAGATGCTGGGCGATGTGCATGTGCTGGTCGCCGGCGAGGGGGCCGCCGCGGGTGCCGCGGCGGCGGCGAGGCTGCCCGGCGTGGCCAAGGTGCTGACCGCCGAGGGCGGCCCGCTGCTCGCCGAGCCGCTGGCCGCGCTGCTGGTGGCGATGGCGCCGGGCTATTCGCACCTGCTGGCTCCGGCCTCGGCCGCGGGCAAGAACGTGATGCCGCGCGTCGCAGCACTCCTTGACGTGCAGGTGATCTCCGACATCGCCGGGGTGGTCGATGCCGACACCTTCGTCCGTCCCATCTACGCGGGCAATGCGCTGGCCACGGTGAAGTCGGCCGATGCGAAGAAGGTCGTCACGGTGCGCGCCGCCTCCTTCGACCCGGTCGCCGCCGAGGGCGGTTCCGCGCCGGTCGAGGCCGCGCCCGCCGCCGCCGATCCCGGCCTGTCCAGCTTCCTCGGCGCCGAGATCGTGAAGTCCGAGCGCCCGGAACTGACCGCCGCGCGCATCGTCATCTCCGGCGGCCGCGCCATGGCGAGTGCCGAGAACTTCGCCATCATCGAGAGGGTGGCAGACAGGCTCGGTGCCGCCGTCGGCGCTTCCCGCGCCGCGGTCGACGCGGGCTATGCGCCCAACGACATGCAGGTCGGCCAGACCGGCAAGATCGTTGCACCCGAGCTCTACATCGCCGTCGGCATCTCGGGCGCCATCCAGCACCTGGCTGGCATGAAGGACAGCAAGGTGATCGTCGCCATCAACAAGGACGAGGAGGCGCCTATCTTCCAGGTCGCCGACTACGGCCTGGTGGCGGATCTGTTCAAGGCCGTCCCGGAGCTGGAAGCCGAGCTTTCCAAGTGACGTGACGCTGCGCCCGCACCCTCGTTTGCGGAAGAACAAAGAAGGTTGGGGGCCACGGGGGGAAGTTCTCTTCCCCCCGTTTCTCTTTTTCCCAACGCGCTCAGGAGGTCGAGATGGCTGAAATCACGAAACTCGGTGTCATCGGTGCCGGCCTCATGGGCAACGGCATCGCGCATGTCGCGGCGCTGGCGGGCCTGCCCGTCGTGCTGATGGACGTGCAGCAGGCCGCGCTCGACAAGGCGCTCGTCACCCTGTCGGGCAACATGGACCGCCAGGTGAAGAAGGCGCTCATCACGGCCGAGGACAAGGCCGCCGCGCTGGCCCGGATCACGACGACCACGGCGAACGACGCCTTCGCCGACTGCGACATCGTCATCGAGGCCGCGACCGAGAACGAGGACATCAAGAAGAAGATCTACGCCGCCCTGCTGCCGAAACTGCGCGCGGATGCGATCCTGGCGTCCAACACCTCCTCCATCCCCATCACGCGGCTGGCGGCGGCGACGGACCGCCCGGCCCGCTTCATCGGCATGCACTTCTTCAACCCTGTGCCGATGATGAAGCTGGTCGAGATCATCCGTGGCCTCGCGACCGACGACGCGACCAACGCGGCGGTCGAGGCGCTGACGCGCAGGCTCGGCAAGACGCCGGTCGCCGCCGGGGACTGGCCGGGCTTCGTGGTCAACCGCATCCTGTGCCCCATGATCAACGAGGCGATCCAGGCGCTGATGGAAGGCGTGGGCGACGTGCGGGCGATCGACGAGGGGCTGAAGCTCGGTGCCAACCATCCGATGGGACCGCTGGAACTGGCGGATTTCGTCGGCCTCGACACGCTGTTGAGCGTGATGCAGGTGCTGCACGAAGGGCTCGGCGATCCGAAGTATCGGCCCTCCCCGCTGCTCGCGAAGTATGTCGAGGCAGGGTGGTTGGGGCGGAAATCGGGCAGGGGGTTCTACGACTACTCGACCAGCCCGCCGACGCCGACGCGCTGACGCAGAGAAGGGGGCGCCGCCCCCTTCGGCCCCCGCCAAAGAGAGAGATGGCCCGGCAAATTCGGACAGCCCGGTGAGTGGATTTCCTGCCTATCTGGGCCTGCCCCGCCTCAACCTTTGATTGGCTGAAGGGCCAGGAGGTGACGATGGTGGAGGGCGTGAAACGGCGTCGGAGTTTTCCCGACGGGTTCAAATGGTAGGCGATTGCCGCGATGCGTGGCGGTCGTCCGGCCTCGCAGGTGGCGACCGAACTGGGTCTGCCGGATCGTCTGGTCTGCTCCTGGCTGCGTTGGGCTGGGGCATTCGACGCTCGAGACCGCGCTCACCTACTACAAGGCGTGGGCGCCGAAGGCCGCGGCGGCGCGGTTCGGGAGACTGATCAGCGCGGAGCGTCGCCAGACCCGTCTCATCGCGGAGGCGGCGTTCGGCGGCTCGCCCCGCCGCGCGGGCGTCCCTTCCCGATGACCGGCCGCGGGAACCGCGGATGACGCCCCCCCGTCTGCTGTCCCTGCACCGCGAGGACTGGCCTGCCGCCGATCGTATCGCCTGGGACGCGGCGCTCGCGCCGGTCGACAGCCTGTTCGACGATCAGGGCGGTGCAGCGGAGCGGTTTTCCGTCGCCGCCATGCGGAAGTTCGCGGACGCCTACGCGCAGTGGCTGTCCTTTCTCGACCGCACAGGCGACCTCGATCCCCATCAGGCGCCGTCGCTCAAGCTCGGCGTGAAGGGCATCTTCGACGCCCAGACCCTCATCGACATCGCCAAGAACACGCGGCGCGGGGAGGAGGCGCGCGTCCGGTTGGGACGGAGCTTCGGGCGGCCGGCCTATGGGTATCGCATGATCCGCCGTCTTCGCCCCGACGGCGAGCCGGATCGCGGCCTGCGCGAGCCCGACCCGGCCACCGCGCCCGTCGTCCGGCGGATCTTCGAGGCGTATTGCGCCGGCCACAGCCCGCGTGCGATCGCCCGGCAGCTGAACGCGGAAGGCATTCCAGGCCCTGACGGCATCCCCTGGAACGACGCGACAATCCGCGGCCGGCCGAAGCGCGGCGACGGCATCCTGCGGAACCCGATCTACGTCGGCCGGCTCGTCTGGGGACGCCACAAGAAGCTCCGCGAGCCGGTCGTTGGCCGCAAGGTGCTGCGCATGGCGGACCCTATACGAAGGTGCGGTATCGCGGGCTGTTCAAGAACGAGCAGCACCTGTCCACCCAGTTTGCCCTGGTGGATTTGTACCTGGCGCGGCGCCTGATTGCCCCCGCCGGTTGAGCACCGGGG
>Ga0207950_100484_pt1 | contig 13439 bp, 12 predicted proteins | sample Subbio11_8B_AprC_FD_184814 | JGI IMG/M metagenome (GOLD analysis project Ga0207950, IMG submission 184814) | Serpentinite rock and fluid subsurface biosphere microbial communities from McLaughlin Reserve, California, USA - CR11_8B_AprC (SPAdes) | ecosystem: Environmental > Terrestrial > Deep... | reverse complement strand
CCGCCCAGCTCGCCGCCGAATTCGGCCTCAAGCCCGAGGAATACGACCGCGCGCTGGCCATCCTCGGCCGCACCCCCTCGCTGACCGAGCTCGGCATCTTCTCGGTGATGTGGTCGGAACACTGCTCCTACAAATCCTCCCGCGTCTGGCTGAAGGAACTGCCCACCAAGGCGCCGTGGGTCATCCAGGGCCCCGGCGAGAATGCCGGCGTCATCGCCATCGGCGATGGCCTGGCCGCCGTCTTCAAGATGGAATCCCACAACCACCCGTCCTGGATCGAGCCCTACAACGGTGCCGCCACCGGCGTGGGCGGCATCCTGCGCGATGTCTTCACCATGGGCGCGCGGCCCATCGCCAACCTCAACGCCCTTCGCTTCGGCGCCCCCGACGCGCCACGCATGAAGCGGATCATCGACGGCGTGGTGCGGGGGATCGGCGGCTACGGCAACTGCGTGGGCGTGCCCACCGTGGGCGGGGAGGTCAACTTCCACCCCGCCTACAACGGCAATCCGCTGGTCAACGCCATGACGGTCGGCATCGCGCGGGCCGACCGCATCTTCACCGCCAAGGCGACCGGCGCCGGCAACCCCGTGGTCTATGTGGGTTCCAAGACCGGCCGCGACGGCATCCATGGCGCGACGATGTCCTCGGCGGAATTCAGCGCCGACAGCGAGGAGAAGCGCCCCACCGTCCAGATCGGCGACCCGTTTGCGGAGAAACTGCTCATCGAGGCCTGCATGGAGCTGATGGCCACCGACGCCATTGTCGCCATCCAGGACATGGGTGCCGCCGGCCTGACCAGTTCGGGCGTCGAGATGGCCGGCAAGGGCGGCATGGGCGTGGAGCTGGTGCTGGACAACGTCCCCCAGCGCGAGGAGGGCATGACCGCCTACGAGATGATGCTCTCCGAGAGCCAGGAGCGCATGCTCATGGTCCTCAAGCCCGGAAGGGAAGCGCAGGCGGAAGCCATCTTCCGCAAATGGGAACTGGACTTCGCGGTGATCGGCCACCTCACCGACACGGGGCGCATCGTCATCCGCCACAAGGGCGCGATCGAGGCCGACATCCCCCTCGCCCCCCTGGAATCCGAAGCCCCCCTCTACCGCCGCCCCACCGAGGAAACCCCGAAGCAGCCCGTCCTCGACCCCGCCACGGTCGCGAACCCCACCACCATCGAGGACGCCCTGCTCCGCCTCGTCGCCTGCCTCGACCTCTGCTCCCGCCGCTGGATCTGGGACCAGTACGACGCCCTGGTGAACGGCCAGACGGTCAAGCGCCCCGGCGCCGCGGACGCCGCCATCGTGCGCATCGAGGAAAGCGTGGAGCAGGGTGGGGCCCGCGCGCTCGCCATGACCACCGACTGCACGCCGCGCTACGTGGTCGCGGACCCCGAGGAAGGCGGCAGGCAGGCCGTCGCCGAGGCTTGGCGCAACCTCACCGCCACCGGCGCGCTGCCCTTGGCCATCACCGACAACATGAACTTCGGCAACCCCGAGAAGCCGCGCATCATGGGGCAGTTCGCCGGCGCGGTGCGCGGCATGGCCGCCGCCTGCGTCGCGCTCGACTTCCCGGTGATCAGCGGCAACGTCTCCCTCTACAACGAGACCGAGGGCCGCCCGATCCTGCCCACCCCGGCGATCGGCGGCGTCGGCGTGCTGGACGATGCGCGCCAGGCGGTGGGTCTGGCCCTGCCCGCGGATGTGGACCTTGTCCTGGTCGGCGCCACGGCGGGCCATCTCGGCCAGTCGCTCTGGCTGCGCGAGATCGCCGGCCGCGAGGACGGCGCCCCGCCGCCGGTGGACCTTGTCGCCGAGCGCCGCAACGGCGACTTCGTCCGCGCCCGGATCCTCGACGGTGCGGTGCTCGCCTGCCACGACTGCGCCGATGGCGGCCTGCTGGTGACCATCGCCGAGATGGCGATGCAGACCGGCACCGGCGCCACCCTCGCCCCCGCCCCCGCCGGGGTGCCCGAGCACGCCTTCTGGTTCGGCGAGGACCAGGCCCGCTACGTGGTGGCGGTGCGGGACGCGGGGGCCTTCCTCGCGGCGGCCCACGCGGCCGGCGTGCCGGCCACGCGCCTCGGCCGTTCGGGCGGCGGGGACTTGGTTCTCCCGGCAGGGCGTTCCATATCGGTGGCTGCGCTGCAGGCGGCCCACGAATCGACCCTGCCCGCGCTGATGGAAGGGAGGAGCGCCTGATGGCGATGCAACCGGCGGAGATCGAGGCGCTGATCAAGGCGGCGCTCCCCGATGCCGAGGTGACCATCGAGGATCTCGCCGGCGACGGCGACCACTATGCCGCCAAGGTGGTTTCGGAATCCTTCCGCGGCCTCTCCCGCGTCAAGCAGCACCAGATCGTCTACGCCGCGCTGCAGGGCCGCATGGGCGGCGTCCTGCACGCCCTCGCCCTGCAGACCTCCGCCCCGGAACAGGACACCGCGCGATGAGCAACCCGACCTTCGACCGCATCCAGGCCGACATCACCGAGAACCCCGTGGTGCTCTTCATGAAGGGCACGCCGGTCTTCCCGCAGTGCGGGTTCTCGGCCCGCGTCGTGCAGATCCTCAGCCACCTCGGCGTGCCCTTCAAGGGCGTGAACGTGCTCGAGGACATGGAGATCCGCGAGGGCATCAAGGCCTTCACCAACTGGCCGACCATCCCTCAGCTCTACGTGAAGGGCGAGTTCGTCGGCGGCTGCGACATCGTGATCGAGATGTTCCAGTCCGGCGAACTGACCGCGCTGCTGAACGAGAAGGGCATCGCCAACAAGGCGGAGGCCTGACCCCCCCCCGGCGCCCGCGGCCCCCCCGCCTCGGCGGCCTGCGAGGCGCGTGGGGCCGCTCGCCCGCGCATGGGCGAGTTCCTCCTCCGCAGGCGCATGTCCTGCACCCGCACCATGATCCGGTTGTCCGCCGGGATGTCGCTATGGATCGGTGCATCGGGTTCCTCCGGCCTGCAAGGCAGGTTGCGGCGCGCCGTCTCGCTCTGCCCCTGGGGCCGATCACTTCGCAGGCGCCCCGGCGCCGGGGGGGGGAGGCGCCATGCGGTCAGGCGGCGCCGTCCTCGCCCGTCGCGGCCGCCCCCTCGCGCACCAGCCGCAGGATGTCCGCGCCATAGCGTTCCACCCGTGAACGGCCCATGCCCGGCACTTCGAGCAGCGCATCGGTGGTGAGCGGCCGGCGCGCGGCGATGCCCGCGAGCGTACGGTCATCCGCCACCACATAGGCCGGCACGCCCTGGCCCTGCGCGATGGCCCGGCGCCAGACGCGCAGCGCCTCGAACAGCGGGTCCTCCGACCCGGTCTGGGGCGCGGCGCCCGCGGCCACGGCGCGGCGCGCGGCGGGCTGCATCGTCTCCTCGCGCAGCATCACCGCGGCTTCGCCGCGCAGGACGGGCCGCGCGGCCTCGGTGACGACCAGCTCGCCGTGGTTCTCCACCGCGACATCGAGCGTGCCGCGCGCGACCAGCTGTCGCGCCACGCCGCGCCAGGCGCCCTCGCTCAGCTCCTTGCCCACGCCGAAGGTGGGCAGCCGGTCATGGGCGAACTGCGCGACCTTGTCGGTCAGGCGGCCGCGCAGCACGTCCACCACATGGCCGACGCCGAAGCGCTGGCCGGTGCGCAGCACGGCCGAGAGCATCTTCTGCGCCGCCACGGTGCCGTCGAACAGGCGCGGCGGGCTGCGGCACACGTCGCAGGCGCCGCACTCGGCCTTGTCGGGTTCCTCGCCGAAGCAGCGCAGCAGCAGCGTTCGGCGGCAGGTCGCCGCCTCGGCCAGCGCGATCATGGCGTCGAGGCGCGATCGCTCGACGCGCTTCTGCTCCTCGCTCGCCGGGCTCTCGGCGATGCGGTGGCGCGCGATCGCCATGTCGCCGGCGCCGAACAGCAGCAGCGCGCGCGCGGGCAGCCCGTCGCGCCCCGCGCGGCCGATCTCCTGGTACCAGCTCTCCGGGCTGCGCGGCAGGTCGAGGTGCGCGACCCAGCGCACGTCCGGCCGGTCGATGCCCATGCCGAAGGCAATGGTCGCGGCCATGATGACGTCGTCGCCGCGCGCGAAGCGGCGATGCGCGTCGCGCTTGGCCGAGGCATCCATCCCGGCGTGGAAGGCGAGCGCGTCGTGGCCGTCGGCGCGCAGCCATTCGGCGGTGCCCTCGGCCTTCGCACGGCTGCCGCAATAGACGATGCCGCAGCCCCCCGTCGCGCGGATCAGGGCGCGCAGCTGGGCCCGCTCGCTCTCGCGCGGGGCGGCTTCGATGACGATGTTGGGCCGGTCGAAGGAGGCGCGGAACACCGGCGCATCGGCGAGGCCGAGCTGGTGGCGGATATCCTCGACGGTGCGCGGGTCGGCGGTGGCGGTCAGCGCGAGGCGCGGCACGCCGGGGAAGCGCTCGCCGAGCACGCCGAGGCCGCGGTATTCCGGCCGGAAGTGATGGCCCCACTGGCTGACGCAATGCGCCTCGTCCACCGCGAACAGCGCGATGGGCAACTCATCCAGCCGCTGGAGCATGCCGTCGAAGGTCAGTCGCTCCGGCGAGACGTAGAGCAGCTTGAGCCGCCCGCCATGCAGGTCGCGCAGCGCGGCGCGCGCCTCCTCGGGCGGCAGGTCGGAATGCAGCGCGGCGGCGGCGACACCCTGCTGGCGCAGCGCGGCGACCTGGTCCTCCATCAGCGCGATCAGCGGCGAGACCACGACACCGAGACCGGGCCGGCACAGCGCCGGCACCTGGAAACACAGGCTCTTGCCGCCCCCGGTGGGCATGAGCACGAGGCCGGAGCCGCCGTCGGTGGCGTGACGGACGATCTCCTCCTGCCGCCCGCGGAAGGCCTGGTGGCCGAAGACGCGGCGGAGGACCTCGCTCGGGTCCTCCAGGGCGCGCATCACCCGCCGATGCGGATCTCGACCCGCCGGCTCTCGGTCGCCATCGCCTCGAAGGGCACGGGGCCGCGCGGGACGATCCGCACGCGCTCGCGCGCCACGCCGTTCTCGATCAGCATGTCCGCGACGTGCTGGGCGCGCGCCTCGGAGAGCGCGCGGTTGTAGGCCGCGCCGCCGGCGGGGCCGGCGAAGCCGAGCACGGTGATCGGGGCGGTCGAGCCGCGCGCGGCCACGGCCGCGCGGCGGACCACCTCGGAGGCCTCGCCCTCAAGGCTCGCGCTGTCGGCGGTGAAGAAGACGGCGATCGCGGGCGGCGCGGAAGCCGGCGCGGCGCAGGCAGTCACCAGCAGGGCCGGGGCGGTGGCGAGGAGATGACGGCGGTGCATGGGAACGACTCCGGTTGATCGCTGCACGCCTTGGTCGCGCGCCGGATGGCCGGCCGTCAACCTCCACGCCGGTTCAACGCGAACAGGCCGCGCCGCCGAGCACGCAGAACTTCGCGCAATGCGGGTGGTTCAGCGCGACCGGCCGGATGGAATCAGCGAGCGTCGGGCCGAGTTCGAACTGCGGGTCGTAGGGCAGCAGGGTGCAGGCCACCACCGCCGGGCGCTCGGCGCCGCGCCGCTTCACCACCATCCGCGCCGAGGCGCACATCAGGCTGTCGGGGGATCTTCGCAGGATTCCCCAGCACGCCTCGGTGATCTCGGGCACGTCCACCGCGGCGTCCATCTCGGGGAAGAGCATCAGCGCGACGGGGTCGTCCGCATCCACCGCGATGCCGTGCGCGGCGAACAGCGCGGCGTAGCCCGCGCGCATCGCCGCCTCGTCGCCCGCGCCGAAGCCTGCGCGCCCGGCCACATGGATGCGGAAGCCGTGGCGGGCGAGCCAGTCGAGGCCCTCCATGGTCTTCGCGAAGGCCCCGGGGCCGCGTTCGAGGTCGTGCAGGGCGGCCTCGTGGTGGTCGAGCGAGACACGGATGGTGAGCCGTCCGCCGCAACCCTCGCGCAGCGCCAGCAGCGCCTCGGCATGGTTCATCATCGGCTTCATCGCGTTGGTCAGCACCAGCGCCGAGAGGCCGCGCGAGAGCACGTCGCGCAGCATCGCGACCAGGTCGCGGTTGAGGAAGGGCTCCCCGCCGGTGAAGCCGACCTCGGCGAGCGGCGCGGCGATCGCCGCGGCCTCGTCGAGGAAGGCCGCGACCTCGGCGGCCGAGAGATAGGCCAGCGCATCGTTGGTCGGGCTGCTCTCGATGTAGCAGTTGCGGCAGGTGATGTTGCACAGCGTGCCGGTGTTCACCCACAGCGTATGCAGGCCCGCGAGGGCGACCACCGCCCGCTGCTCGCCCTTCGCGGTGAGCGCGGGGTCGCGGAACTTGGCGGGGTCGAGCGCGGCCGGCCGCGCCAGGACGGACGCGGTCATGCCGGCGCCTGCGTGGACCTTGATTCAGCGCAAGGAACCGCAACGTGGCACGGCGTACGGGGAGGCCGCCCGGCCAGGCCGGACGGCGTCCCGCCGGGCCGTGTCTTGATCAGGAGGGATATCGTCATGATGCCTCGTATTCCGGTGCCGCGCGGAGAGCCTTCGTCGGAACCGTTCGGAACGTTACAGCGGGAAATCAACAGGGTCTTCGACCACATGTTCGGTGGCCTCTCGGCGCCCGCAAGTGGCTTCGCGCCCTCGGTGGAGATGAAGGCGACCGAGGAAGGCGTGATGGTGACGGCGGAACTGCCGGGCATCGAGGAGAAGGATGTCGAGATCGCGCTCGAGGGCGACGTGCTGACCATATCGGGCGAGAAGAAGCAGGAGAGGAGCGAGGAGAAGGGCGGCTTCCACCTCTCCGAGCGTTCCTATGGCAGTTTCCGGCGCAGCATCCGCCTGCCCTGGCCGGCCAGCCCTGCCGACGCCAGGGCGGCCTTCGACAAGGGCGTGCTGACCATCGCGCTGAAGCGGCCGCCCGAGGCGGCGCCGAGGGTGAACCGCATCCCGATCGGCGGGGCGCCGCCGAGGGGCTGAGTGCCGGCTGAGAGGCCCCGCTCCCACATCCGGCCACCCACGACGGCATGGCGAACGGGTGGCCGGGTCCGGGGGGTGCGGGCCGGTACCGGGCTTCGGACTGCGCCTCAAGGGCGCATTCTCGGGCGGTCGCTGGGCCGCGTCGGCCGGAGGCCCGGCTTCGTGCCGGCGCATCCGCTCAGCCGGTGGCCGCGATCGCCCTGCCGCCGATCAGCCGCAGGATGCGCGTCGGCCGCTCGATGCCGAGCAGGCGATGCAGGATCAGGATGACCGTGCGGCCCTGAGTCGCCTCGTCGAGGGTTTCGAGGAAAGCGCGCTCGGTGTCGGCGTCGAGGCCGGCGGCGGGTTCGTCGAGAATCAGCACCGGCGCCGGCGAGAGCAGCGTGCGCGCGAGCGCCAGCCGCCGCGCCTGCCCGCCGGAGAAGCGCGCCCCGGCCTCCCCGCAGGCGGTCTCGAGTCCATCCGGCAGGGCGCGCACCAGTTCGCCGATGCGCGCGCGGTCGAGCGCGCGCCACAGATCCGCATCCGGCGCCTCCGGCGCGGCGAGGCGAAGATTGGCGGCGATGGTGTCGTCGAACAGGCGCGCATCCTGGGTCAGCCAGGCGATGCGCCGGCGCAGTTCCGCCGCGGGCAACCGCGCCACATCGACCCCGCCGAGCGTGATCGTGCCGCCCTGGGGGGCGGCGAATTTCAGCAGCAGCGCCGCGAGCGTGGACTTGCCCGCGCCCGACGGGCCGAGCAACACGACCCGCGCGCCGGCAGGCACGTCGAGGTCGAGCCCGTCGAACACCGGCGGGCGGTCCGGCGCCCAGGCGAAGGTGACGCCGGACAGCCGCAGCGCGTGGCCGGCGGGCGGCGCGGCGGGGGCGGTGGGCTCGGGCACCGGCGCGGGCGTGTCGGCTGCCTCGAAAAGGCGGCGCGCACCGGCCGCGGCGGCGGCGAGCGCCGCCCCGGCGCGCGGCATCAGCCCCAGCGATTCGGCCGCGGCGACGGCGAGGAACACCGCCAGCAGCGCAGTGGCGAGGGCGTGCTCGGCGGATGCCAGCGCCCAGGCCAGCGCGCCGAGCAGCGCGGCCTGCGTCAGCAGCGAGCCCATCGCACCGCCCCAGGCGCCGCGCCGCGCCAGGCGCTGCTGCGCGGCGGCCAGAGCCGCGCCCTCGGCGGCGACGCGGGCGGCCGCGCGCGCCTCGGCATTGGCGGCGAGCGTATCCTCGATCCCGCTGAGGGGTTCGACCACCGCGCTTCGCAGCGCGCCCTGGGCGCGGGCGACGCCCTCCCCCGCGCGCGCCGCGGCGGGGGCGAGAAGGATCGGCAGGGCGAGCGCGAGCGCGAGCGGCAGCGCGAGGATCGCCGCGAGGACCGGATCGGCCGCGCCGACCAGCAGCGCCATGGCGAGCACCACGGCAAGCGCGGCGGCGCCGGGGACGATGACGCGCAGGTAGAGCCCGTCCAGCGCCTCGACATCGGCGACCAGCCGCCCGAGCAGGTCGCCGGCGCGGCGCAGGCCGAGGCCGCTGGGCAGGCGCTCGGCGAGGCGGCCGAAGAACCACACGCGCATCCCCGCGAGCGCGCGGAACGTCGCCTCGTGCGTGACCAGACGTTCGATGTAGCGGGCGAGCGGGCGGAACAGCATGACCGGGCGCAGCCACAACAGCGCAGCGAGGCCGATCCCCGCCAGCAGCGCGGCATCCGCATGCCCGGCCGCGACCGCGCCGGCGATGACGCGCGCGGCCAGCACCAGCAGCGCGAGGCCCGCCAGCGCCGAGAGCACCGCGGCCAGCACGCCCGCGGCGAGCCAGCCGGCATGGCCGCGCCACAGGCCGAGGACGCGGAGCACGTCCCTGCCCATCAGTCCCCCGCCATGCGCGAGGATCCCGCGCGCCCGCCCGCGAGTTCGAGCACCCGCCCATGACCCGAGCGCGCGGCACGCGAATGGGAGGCGAGGATCGTGGTGCGCCCGACGCAGAGCCGGCGCAGCGCGTCGAGCACCGCCGCCTCGGTGCCGGGATCGAGATGCGCGGTCGGCTCATCCAGCAGCACGAGCGGGCTGTCGCGCAGGAAGGCGCGCGCCACCGCGACGCGCTGCGCCTGGCCGCCGGACAGGCCGTAGCCGCCCTCGCCCACCGGCGTGTCGAGGCCCTGGGGCAGGAGGGCGGCGAATTCGCTCACCTGCGCGGCGCGGGCGGCGGCCTCGATGGCGGCGGCGCCGGCATCGGGGCGGGCGAGGCGGATGTTGTCGCGGAGCGTGCCGGGGAAGATGTGCGCGCGCTGGCTGACATAGGAGGAAAGGCGCCGCAGTTCCGAAGGGCGCAGCCGCGTGATGTCGTGGCCGTTGATCGCGACGCGCCCCGAATCGGGCCGGCGGAAGCCCATCAGGATGCGCAGAACGCTGGTCTTGCCCGCACCCGAGGCGCCGGTCAGCACCAGCGTCTCGCCCGGCAGGACGCGGAAGGAGACCCCGCCGAGCGCGGGCGGGCGCGAGGGGTCGTAGGACAGCGTCACGTCCTGGAAGGTCACGGTGACCTTGGGCGGCACTTCCTCGAGCAGAAGGCCGGTCTCGTCGGGCGCGTCCAGCAGCGGAGCGAGGTCGGCGGCGGCGCCGCGCGCGGCCATCGCCTCGTGGTAGGCGCCGGCGAAGGCGCGCAGCGGCGCGAAGAACACCGGCACCAGCAGCAGCACGAACAGCGCCGCGACCGGCGCCGGATGCACGCCCTGCACCAGGGCGCCGTGCCGGTAGGCCAGCGAGGCGATCGCGACGGCGATGATGAATTCCATCGCGCCGGCCGAGAGGAAGGCGATGCGCAGCACGCGCATGGTCCGCGCGCGCAGCTCCCCGGCCGCGGCGCCGAGCCGCGTCGCCTCGGCCTGCTGCTGATTGAACAGCACCAGCACCGGCAGGCCGCGCATGCGGTCGAGGAAGCGGCCCGACAGGCGTTGCAGCGCCTCGAACTGCCGCCGGCTGGCCTGCGCGGCGCCGATGCCGCTCAGCGCCTGGACGACCGGCACCGCAAGCCCGGCGGCGAGCAGGATCATCCCGCTCGGCCCGTCGGCGAGCGCGGCCGCGCCGGCGACCAGCAGCGGCGCGAGGATGGCAAGCATCGCCGCCGGCCGCCAGCGGGCGAAATAGCCTTCGAGCGCCTCGATTCGCTCGACGACGAGGGTGCTTTTTTCGCCCACGGCGCGCTGGTCGGCCGGGCCGGCGGCGAGCAGCCGGGCGAAGGCGGCCGCACGCAGCCGCGCCTTGGCGTGCTCGGCGGCGGCGATCTGCGCGCGTTCCTGCGCCACGCCGAGCGCGGCCATCAGCAGCGCGAGCGAGGCCGCGCCGGCGAGATCGGGCCAGCCGGCATCGCCGCGGCCGAGCAATGCCGCGAGCAGCCGCGCAAGCAGCCAAGCCTGCGCGATGCCGCAGGCGGCGATGCCGATCCCGATCAGGACGGGAGGGATGAGGCGGGCGCGCTCGCGCCGCGCCTCCCGCTTGAGGAGAGCCGCGGCGGCGGCATCCGCGCCCGGCGCGGGGGAGACCATGCGCGGACCATAGCGGAGATCGCGCGGGGCTGGAATCGCCCCCGGCGCGCCTTGCGCGACGGACGAAGCGGCCCCATCACGAAAGAGCGGGATAGAAGGCTGCAGATGCTGCCCGGCCCCGGCCTGCGCGCCGTGCCCGTGGCTCGCCGTTTCGCCACCGCGGGCGGCGCGCCGAGCCTGCCTCCCGCAACCATGCCCGGAGAATGACATGCTGCGTCGCGCCCTTCTCGCCCTGCCGCTGATCGCCGCCGCCTGCGCGACGGAACCGGGCCCCGGCACGCCGCGCACCGTCGGGCAGGTGGATCTCGCGCGCTATGCCGGGGTCTGGTTCGAGGCGGCGCGATTCCCGACCTCCTTCCAGGACAGCGCGCGCATCCTCTGCGAGGCGGTGAGCGCGACCTACACGCTGCGCCCCGATGGCCGGATGGATGTGGTCAACCGCTGCAGCAACGCGCTCGATGGCGGGGCGGAGCGGGTGGCGCGCGGCGTCGCGCGCAGCGCCTCGGCGGGCAACGACCGGCTGCGCGTGTCGTTCTTCTGGCCCTTCTTCGGGGATTACTGGGTGATCGGCCTCGATGCCGACTACCGCTGGGCGGTGGTCGGCACGCCGGGGCGGGACTTCCTGTGGATCCTCTCGCGCGATGCGCGGATGGCCGAGGCGGACTACGCCGCCGCGCTGGCCATCGCGCGGCGCGAAGGCTTCGACACCACCCGGCTGCGCCGCACGGCGCAGCCGGGCGCGTGAGCGGGACGACGCGCCCTAGCGCGCGCCGCGGGGGGTGAGCACCAGCTCGAAGGCGCCGGCCGTGTCGCCCAGCGTGCCCGCGCGCAGGAACAGCCGCCCCTTCTGCTGCCCATCCACCTCGATTCGCGAGGCCAGCCCGCCCCCGCCATCGTCGTCGTCGGCGATGGAGCGGCCCGATTCGTCGAGCAGTTCGAGGACGGTGTCCGTCCCGGCACTCAGGTTGCGCGTCAGCGCGACGAAGTCGCCGGGGGGCAGGGCGAACCACGCCGACTGGCCCCGGCGCAGGCGAATCGACAGCACGGCCCCCGCTTCCAGCGGGGCGGCGGCGGCGGCCTCGCGCAGGGAGGTGGCGAAGGCCGGCGCCTCCCGCGCATCGGCCTCGACCACCAGTTCGAACTCCCCGGCGCTGCCCGCCAGGCCGCGCGCGCGGACGAACAGCGGGCGGCGCTCGGTGGCCGGGACTTCGAGACGGGACGCGAGGCCGCCGCCGCCGTCGTCATCCTCGGCGATCTCGGTGCCCTCGCGGTCGTGCAGCGACAGCAGCGTGTCGGTGCCGCGCCGCAGGTTGCGCGTGAGCACGGCGATGTCGCCCTCCGGCAGGAGGAAGAACGCCGACTGGTCGCGTCGCAGGCGGAGCGCGACCGGCTCGCCGATGGCGAGCGGCGGCCGGCCCGCCGCCTCGCGGATCGAGCGCGCGAAGACGGGCGCCGCCGGCGCGGTATCGGCCTCGACGAACAGTTCGAAACTGCCGCCGCCGCTGCCGAGCAAGCCGGCGCGGACATAGAGCGGCCGGCGCTGCGAGCCCGGGACATCGAGTCGCGAGGCGTAGCGCTCCTCGCCGCCGTCGTCATCCTCGGCGATCTCGCGCCCATTGGCATCCAGCAGCGCGAGCACGGTGTCGGTGCCGCGCCCGAGGCGGCGCGTCGCGACGACGAGATCGCGGCCGTCGTCGGGCAGGCGGAAATACGCCTCCTGCCGCCCGCGCAGGGTGATGGCGACCGACTGGCCGATGCCGACCGCCGGGCGTGTCGCGGCCTCGGTCAGGGTGCGCGGCGGGTCGGCGGGATCGCGCGGCGGGGCCCGTTCCAGCGCGAGTTCGAAGGAGCCGGAGGTCTGCTCGAACAGCCCGACGCGCAGGAAGAGCGGGCCGCGCTGGTCGGCGCCGATCTCGATTCGCGAGGCGAGGTTCTCGTCGCCGCCGTCGTCGTCCTCGTCGATCACCCTGCCCTGCGCGTCGAGCAGGGCCATGACCGTGTCGGTGTCGCGGGCCAGGGCGCGGGTCTGCGCGACGAGGTCGCCCTGGCCCTCCGGCAGGCGGAAATAGGCGGACTCGCCGCGACCGAGCGTGATCCTCACCGACTCGCCGGGCGTCAGCGCCGGGCGCTGCTCGGCCTCCGTCTGATCGAGGGCGAAGGGTTGCTGGGCATGGGCCGCGAAGGGCGCGACGGGCAGCGCGAGAGCGAGGAGGAGCGCGAGGCGACGCGCGTGCCGCAGGGCGGTGCAGGGAGGCATGGCGGTCGTTCTCCTCGCGGGCGGAAAGGGCTAGACGGCATGGGGCGGGCGGTCAACGCCCCGGGGAGCGTCCTGCGCTTCAGACGCCCGCGATGCGGCGGATGCGCCCGCGGGGCGGGCCGCCGGCGGTGCTCATCCTCGGGCGCGGGCGGATCGTCCTCGCCGGGGCGCTGATCCGCGGCGAGGCCTCGGAGGAGGCCGCGGCGCATGTCGCCACGACCCTCGCGGCGGTCAGCCCGCGCCCCAGCCGATGAAGGGGCCGTTGCGCCAGCCGGGCTTGCCGTAGCGCAAGGGCGCGCCAGCGGGCGTCGCGACGCGGCCGCCGGCGGCTTCGAGCACCGCATGGCCGGCGGCGGTGTCCCATTCCATCGTCGGACCGAAGCGCGGATAGACATCGGCCTCGCCCTGCGCGAGCAGGCAGAATTTCAGCGACGAGCCGACCGAACGCAGCCCCGCCACGGCGAGGCCGCCGAGGAAGGCATCCGTCCCGGCGTCGCGGTGCGAGCGGCTGGCGACGGCGACGAGGCCCTCCGCGGGCGGCGTGCGCGCGGCGATCGCGCAGCGCGCGGGCGGCGCGGCGGTGGCACGCCACGCCCCCTGCCCCACCGCGCCGGCCCACAGGCGGCCCAGCGCGGGGGCGCAGACCACGCCCGCGACCGGGGCGCCGTCCTCCAGCAGCGCGATGTTCACCGTGAACTCGCCGTTGCGCGAGACGAATTCCCGCGTGCCGTCGAGCGGATCGACCAGGATGAACCGGCCAAGGCCCGCGGG
>Ga0207950_100483_pt1 | contig 13466 bp, 10 predicted proteins | sample Subbio11_8B_AprC_FD_184814 | JGI IMG/M metagenome (GOLD analysis project Ga0207950, IMG submission 184814) | Serpentinite rock and fluid subsurface biosphere microbial communities from McLaughlin Reserve, California, USA - CR11_8B_AprC (SPAdes) | ecosystem: Environmental > Terrestrial > Deep... | reverse complement strand
GCACCGTGGGCTGGCCCTGGTGGTGCTGGGCGCGGTGGAAGGCGGCATAGACCTTGGAGGCGTCGTGGCCGCCACGGCGCAGCGCCGCCACATCGGCGTCGCTCATCTTGGCCACCAGCTCGAGCGTGCGGGGGTCGCGGCCAAAGAAGTTTTTGCGCACAAAGGCCCCGTCGTTGGCCTTGAAGGCCTGGTAGTCGCCATCGAGCGTGTCCATCATGATCTTGCGCAGCGCGCCGTCTTTGTCGCGTGCCAGCAGCTCGTCCCACTGGCGGCCCCAGAGCAGCTTGATCACGTTCCAGCCCGAGCCACGAAACTCGCCTTCCAGCTCCTGGACGATCTTGCCGTTGCCACGCACCGGACCGTCGAGGCGCTGCAGGTTGCAGTTGATGACAAAGATCAGGTTGTCCAGCCCCTCGCGCGCCGCCAGCCCGATCGCGCCCAGGCTCTCGGGCTCGTCCATCTCACCGTCGCCGCAAAAGGCCCAGACCTTGCGCTGCGAGGTGTCGGCAATGCCGCGCGCGTGCAGGTACTTGAGAAAGCGCGCCTGGTAGATCGCCATCAAGGGCCCCAGGCCCATGCTCACGGTCGGAAACTGCCAGAAGCCGGGCATGAGCTTGGGGTGCGGGTAGCTCGACAGGCCCTTGCCATCGACCTCTTGGCGGAAGTTGAGCAGTTGCTGCTCGCTGATGCGCCCTTCCATGAAGGCGCGCGCGTAGATGCCGGGCGCGCTGTGGCCCTGCATGTAGAGCAGGTCGCCGCCGTGGCTGCCGCCGGAGTCGGTGTCGTCGGCGTGCCAGAAGTGGTTGAAGCCCGCCGCCAGCATGTGCGCCATCGACTGGAAGGAGCTGATGTGGCCGCCCAGGTCGCCGCCGTCGGCCGGGTCGAGCCGGTTCGCTTTCACCACCATCGCCATCGCGTTCCAGCGCATGTAGGCGCGCAGCCGCCCCTCCAGCGCCAGCTTGCCGGGGCTGGACGCTTCTTCGCCCGGTTCGATCGTGTTGACGTAGCCGGTGGTGGCCGAAAACGGCAGATCCACGCTGTGCTCGCGCGCCTCTTCGAGCAACTGTTCGAGCAGGTAATGCGCGCGTTCGGGGCCTTCGCGCTCGATCACCGCCACCAGGGCGTCGAGCCATTCGCGGGTTTCCTGGGCGTCGAGGTCGGGCGCGCTGAGCACGCTTTGGGGGATTGGGGAATCGGGCATGGGCAGTCTCCTGGTTGTAGGGGGCGGCGGTGCGCTCCAAGCCTTGGCAGCACCATCATGTTTATGGTGACACTTTAACCACCACGGTTGAAGTGTGGCACAGTTTTTTATATTTTTCAAGATGCAGATTATCTTTTTGTATTATGAAATATAGACTGGCTACCGGCTCTAAACACAGCGGGTTTTCCCATAGACTTGCAGGCCATGTCTAAATTTCGCTCGTTTTTCTCCCCGCGCTCCGATTGGCGCTGGCCCGTGCGGCGCTGGCGGCGCTGGTGGCAGGGCTTGAGCCCGGCGCAGCAAGACCGGATGGTGAGCATCGTGCCCCTGATCTCGGTGCTGCTGTTTTTGGCCGCCATCGCGTCGGCCTTCACCTACTTTACGCAACTAGAGGCGCAGCACGAGCAGCAAGAGGTGACGCGCGATGTCGAGTACGCGCAGCAGCGCTTGCGGCTGCGTTTGCTCGAACCCCACGAGCCCTTGCAGCGCATCGCGTCTGCCATCGTCAACGAGCAGCTCGACCCCTTGCTGTTCAGAGCCGAGGCCGAGCTGCTGGCCGGTCGTTTTCCCGAGCTGCTGGCGCTAAGCTGGCTCGACGAGCAAGACCGGGTGGTCGCCACCCATGCGGCCGCGCAGGCACCCGCGCACCTCAACCGCAGCACCGGGCAGCCGGTACTGGATGAGGAAACCGGGGGCGCGCTGGGTGTGGCGCGTGCCATCATGCAACCGCATTTCAGCCGCCCATTGGACGGCCTTGGGCCCGATGCGCGCTTGCTGTTGCTGCTGCCCCTGACGCAACACGGCCGCTACCAAGGCACCTTGCTGGTTGAGTACTCGCTCGAGTTGCTGCTGCGGCTGGGCGTTCCGGGCGATGTGCGCACCCGCTATGCTGTGGAGCTGGTCGATATGAGCGGCAACGTGGTGGCCGGCAGCGTGCACCAGTTTGAACCCGACGGTCTCGCATTGCTGCCTTGGACCGGGCAGCCGCGCAGCCACCAAATGGCGGTTGCGCCGGTGGGCCCGCACCTGCAACTGCGTGCCACCGGCTACCGCATCAGCCGCGATGCCGCCGGCGAGGGTTTTTTTTGGGTGGTGGGCTCGCTCAGCCTGCTCACCATCTGGATGCTGCTGACCAACCTGCGCCACACCCGGCGCCGGCTGCAAGCGCAGCGCGCCTTGCAGACCGAAACACTGTTTCGGCGCGCCATGGAAAACTCCATGCTCACCGGCATGCGTGCGCTCGACCTCAATGGCCGCATCACCTACGTGAACCCGGCTTTTTGCTCCATGACCGGCTGGAGCGAGTCCGATCTGGTGGACGCGCAGGCACCCTTCCCCTACTGGCCCGCAGCCGATGTGGACAAGCTGCACGCCCGGCTCGAGGACGAGCTCAGCGGCCGCACCAATGCCGGAGGTTTCGAGATGCCGGTGCAGCGCAAGAACGGCAGCACTTTTTATGCCCGCATGTACGTCTCGCCGCTGATCGACTCGCAAGGCCAGCAGACCGGCTGGATGACCTCGATGACCGACATCAGCGAGCCCAAGCGCGTGCGCGAAGAGCTTGGCGCCTCTTACCGGCGCTTCACCACCGTGCTCGATACCCTGGACCAGGCGGTGTCGGTAGCGCCCTTGAACAGCACCGAATTGCTGTTTGCCAACCGCATGTACCAGACCTGGTTTGGCTCCACCGCCGATGGGCATCGGCAGTTGATCCAGTTGAGCCAGCGCAGCCACAACGCCGCCACCCGCTCCGATGGCGAAGACCAGCAGTCTGACGGCTTGGCAGGCTTGCCTACCGACACCTTGTTTGAGGCCACCGCCGACCACGCCGAGCTGTTCCTGGAAACCCTCAACAAGTGGCTGGAGGTGCGCACGCGCTACCTGACCTGGGTCGATGGCCGGCTGGTGCAGATGGTGATTGCCTCCGACATCACGGCGCGCCGGCGCGCCGAGCAGCAAGCCGCCTTGCAGCAAGAGCGTGCCGAGGCCGCCAGCCGCCTCATCACCATGGGTGAGATGGCCTCGAGCGTGGCGCACGAGCTCAACCAGCCCCTGACCGCCATCAGCAACTACAGCAGCGGCATGATTGCGCGCCTGCAGCAGCAGCAGATCAGCGAGGCCGAGTTGCTCGAGGTGCTGAAAAAAACCGCCAAACAGGCGCAGCGCGCTGGCCAGATCATCCAGCGCATCCGCGCCTTCGTCAAACGCAGCGAACCCACCCCCACCCCATCGGATGCGGCGCAGATGGTGGCCAATGCCGTGGAGCTGGCCGAAATCGATTTGCGGCGCCACCTGGTGCGGCTCAACACCTACGTGGCCGCGCGCTTGCCGCAACTGCTGGTGGACCCGATTTTGATCGAGCAGGTGCTCATCAACCTGCTTAAAAACGCGGGCGAAGCCATCGTGCAGGCGCAGCGCCCGGTCGGGCAGCGCCAAGTGGAGCTGTGCGTGACGCCGCGCCACATTGAGGGGCTGCCGGTGATCGAATTCAGTGTGCGAGACAACGGCCGCGGCATCCCGCCCGAGCAGCTCGAGCGCATCTACGAAGCCTTCTACAGCACCAAGGCCGAGGGCATGGGGATAGGGCTCAAGCTGTGCCGCTCGATCGTCGAATCGCACCACGGCCGGCTGCAAGCGCGCAACCTCTACAATGGGCAGGAAATCACGGGTTGCGAGTTCAGCTTCTGGATCCCTACGCTGGCTGCGCTCAACCCCTGATGCCCCCAGGCTGCAGCCCCTCGCAGGGCCAGCCCCCCAGAGTGAGAGAAGGCGACAAATGAGTGTGATGGCAAAGCGCGGTTTGGTTTATGTGGTCGATGACGACGAAGCGGTGCGCGACTCGCTGCAGTGGCTGCTCGAAGGCAAAGACTACCGGGTGCGCTGTTATGAATCGGCCGAAGCCTTTTTGAGCCGCTACGACCCGCGCGAAGTGGCCTGCCTGTTGGCCGACATCCGCATGGGCGGCATGACCGGCATGGAGCTGCAAGACCGGCTGCTGGAGCGCCACTCTCCACTGCCGATCGTTTTCATCACCGGCCACGGCGATGTGCCCATGGCGGTGCAGACGATGAAAAAAGGCGCGCTCGATTTCATCCAAAAACCCTTCAATGAGCCCCAGCTCATGGCCTTGGTCGATCGCATGCTGGAAGCGGCGCGTAGCGCCTTTGCCGATCACCAGCAAGCCGCCAGCCGCGAGGCCCTGATGGCCCGCCTGACCGGGCGCGAATCGCAGGTGCTCGAACGCATCGTGGCCGGCCGGCTCAACAAGCAGATCGCCGACGATTTGAATATCAGCATCAAAACGGTGGAGGCGCACCGTGCCAACATCATGGAAAAGCTCGGCACCAACACGGTCGCCGATTTGCTCAAAATCGCCTTGGGCCCGAGCGCCAAAACCTGATTCACAACCTCCCCCCGTTTTTTGCCATGACTGCTCAACTGATCGACGGCGTGGCGCTGTCGCGCCAACTGCGCACCGAACTCACCCAGCGCGCCCACAACCTCACAGCCCAAGGCCAGCAGCCCGGCTTGGCGGTGCTGCTGGTGGGCGACGACCCGGCCAGCCAGGTTTATGTGCGCAACAAGGTCAAGGCCTGTGCCGAGGTCGGCATCCACTCGCTGCTGGAACGCCACCCGGCCAGCCTGAACGAGGCCGAGTTGCTGGCGCGCATCGCCGCCCTCAATGCCGACCCGCGCATCCACGGCATACTGGTGCAGCTGCCGCTGCCGCCGCAGATCGAGGCGCAGCGCGTGATCGAGGCCATCAGCCCGGCCAAAGACGTGGACGGCTTTCACATCGCCAGCGCCGGCGCGCTGCTGGTGGGCCAGCCCGGTTTCTGGCCCTGCACCCCCTACGGCTGCCTGAAAATGCTGGAGCACATCGGCTTTAATTTGCGCGGCAAGCACGCGGTGGTGATCGGGCGCAGCAACATCGTCGGCAAACCCATGGCGCTGCTGCTGCTGCAACGCGACGCCACCGTGACTCTGTGCCACTCGCGCACCCCCGACCTCAAAAGCCACACCCGCCAAGCCGACGTGATCGTGGCCGCGGTGGGCAAGGCCGGGCTGCTCACGGCCGACATGGTCAAACCCGGCGCCGTGGTGCTCGACGTGGGCATGAACCGCGACGCCGCCGGCAAACTGTGTGGTGACGTCGATTTTGCCGGCGTCAAAGAGGTCGCCGGCTACCTCACGCCAGTGCCCGGCGGCGTCGGGCCCATGACCATCACCATGCTGCTGAGCAACACCGTGCAGGCGGCCGAACGCGCCGCGGCCGCTTAGCCTCTGGGTGGGCTGCTTACTGGTAGCGCACCGCCATGATTTCGTAGCGCTTGACGCCGCCCGGGGCCTGCACCTCGGCCACGTCGCCTTCCACCTTGCCGATCAGGGCGCGCGCGATCGGGCTCGAGATGTTGATCAGGCCCTGCTTGAGGTCGGCCTCGTCTTCGCCCACGATCTGGTACGTAACCGCCGCGCCACTGAGTTCGTCTTCGAGCTCGACGATGGCCCCAAACACCACCCGGCCGCCGGCGTCGAGCGTGGCCGGGTCGATGACCTGAGCCTGCGCCAGCTTGCTCTCGATTTCGGCGATTCGGCCTTCGATGAAGCCCTGGCGCTCTTTGGCGGCGTCGTAGTCGGCGTTTTCACTCAGGTCGCCTTGCGCGCGCGCCTCGGCGATGGCGTTGATGATGGCCGGGCGGTCTTTGGTTTTTAGGCGCTGCAGCTCGGCCTTGAGCAGATCGGCGCCGCGCTGGGTCACGGGAAAGGTGGGCATTGTTGCGTCTCCAAATGCGAACCGCCGAGCCAGACAGACTCGGCGGTAAATCGATGCAATATTATGCCCGAACGCACCGGCGTTGCTCTTAGCTGGCTTGCTGTGTATCGATCTGCGCCAAGGGCCAGCGCGGCCGCACCGCAAAGCTGTAACCCTCGCCGCTGGCGCCGCTGGGCAGCAAGCCCGCCTGCCAGCGCATGGCGGCGGCCAAGGCGATCATGGCGCCGTTGTCGGTGCACAGGTGCAGCTCGGGGTAATGCACGCGCAGCCCCAGGCGCTCGGCTGCGGCATCGAGCTGCTGGCGCAGGCGCCGGTTGGCCCCCACCCCGCCGGCCACCACCAGCCGCCGCAACCCGGTTTGCTCAAGGGCGGCGAGCGACTTTTTCACCAGCACCTCGACGATGGCGGCCTCGGTGGCGGCGGCCAGATCGGCGCGGCGCAACTCGAGCGCGGGGCCGAGCTTGCGTGTCTGCGTGAGCACGGCGGTTTTCAGGCCGGCGAAAGAAAAATCGAGGTCGCCGCTGTGCAGCAGCGGGCGCGGCAACTGGAAGGCCTTGGCATCACCCTGCTCGGCCAGCCGCGCCAGCGCCGGGCCGCCGGGGTAGCCCAACCCGAGCAGCTTGGCCGATTTGTCGAAGGCCTCGCCGGCGGCGTCGTCGATGGTCTCGCCCAGAAGGTGGTAGCGCCCCACCCCCTCGACCCGCATGAGTTGCGTGTGGCCACCCGAAACCAACAGCGCCACGAATGGAAACTCGGGCGCATCGGCGCTCAAAAAGGGCGAGAGCAAATGGCCCTCGAGGTGGTGCACGCCCAGCGTGGGCTTGCCCAGCGCCGCCGCCATGCCGCACGCCACCCCGGCCCCGACCAGCAAGGCCCCGGCCAAACCAGGCCCGCGCGTAAAAGCCAGGCAGTCGATCTGCTCCAGCGTGCAGCCGGCTTGCTGCAGCACCTGCTGCATGAGCGGCAGCACGCGCCGGATGTGGTCGCGGCTGGCCAGTTCGGGCACCACGCCACCGTAGGCCTCGTGCATCTGCACCTGGCTGTGCAAGGCCTGCGCCAGCAGCCGAGGCGGGGCCGCACCCGCATCGGCCTGTACCAAGGCGACCCCGGTTTCGTCACAAGAGCTTTCAATTCCCAGCATCAGCATGGGATGAGTGTAAGGGCGCTGCGCCCAAGCCGCGCAATCGGGCTGCGCAGGCACGGGTGGAGCATAAAGGCATGAAAATTGCTTTATTTAATTCTCATGCCCCTTGCGCCCTCTGGCTACGCCCCTTCTATGAAATCCAGTCTTTGCTTCCTGCTGGCCGCCAAGCACGCCGAGCTGAGCGAATTGCAACGGCTGTCGCAAAGCATTGCGCTGGCGCGCAGCACCGCCGCGCTGGTGCACGAGCTGCAACGCGAACGCGGGCTCTCCAACCTCTGGGTGGGGCAGGCTCGCATGGTGCATGCGGCCCCTGCATCGGAGCTGCACCAGCAAACCCAGCACACCGACCACTGGGTGGCGCAGTGGCTGCACGCGTCCGAAGCCCTGATCACCGCCCCGTCGGCGCACGCTGCGCGGCTCCTTAGCCGGGTGGCCTACGCGCTGCAAGGGCTCGATGCGCTCGCGCTGCTGCGCGCGCGCGTGGCCGCCAAAGCGCTCGACACCCGGGGCTTGTCGGCCGATTACGCGCGCTTGATCGCCAGCTTGCTGGCGGTCGTGTTCGAGGCCGCCGACAGCGCCAGCGCCCCCGAGCTGCTGCGCCCGCTGGTGGCGTTGTTCCACCTCATGCAAGGCAAGGAGTGGGCCGGCCAGGAGCGGGCCGCGGGTGCCGCCCTGTTCGCCAGCGCGCAGGTGCAGGCGCAGGCACAACTGCACCTGCGCGAGCTGATCGAGGTGCAGCAGCGTTGCCTGGAGGTGTTCGAGTCCTTTGCCAGCGCGGCGCTGCTGCCCCTTTGGCAAGAGCGTCAGCGGCTGCAGCCTTTGAGCGAACGCAGCCGCTTGCGCCGTTTGCTGTTGCAAACACCGGCTGGTGGGGCGCTGGAGCCGCAACTGAGCGGGGTCTGGTTTGCCTGTTGCAGCCAGTGCATGGACCAAATGCGCCCGGTCGAAGACCAGTTGACGCAAACCCTGGTCGATCAAGCCAGCGCCTGCATGGTGCTGGTGCAAGCCGAGATCGAGCAACTCGAACAGCGCCAGCGCCAGAACCCCCACGCCCGCAGCGAAGGGCTGCGCGGCAGCACGTTTTTTGAGACCAGCCCCCCTGCTCTCCAGCCCGCACCCCAGGGCTTGGCGTTTGGCCTGGAAAGGTCCGTGCTCGACCTAGTGCAAGAGCAGGGCCTGAGGCTGCAAGCCGCCGCCACCGAGCTCGAGACGCTGCGCGCCAGCCTGAACGAGCGCAAACTGATCGAGCGCGCCAAGGGCCTGCTCATGGCACACCAGCAACTCGATGAGCCAGCCGCACACAAGGCCCTGCGCGATCTGGCGATGAGCCAAAACAAACGCATGGTGGATGTGGCCGAGGCGGTGCTCGCGATGAGCCACCTGCTTGCACCAAGAAGGTGAGCGCATGGGCTCGATTCTGGTGCGCCCGAGGTGGCAAATGGGCGCCGATGCAGCGTCCACTCCCTACAAGCCCCATAAAAACAGCCCTGGCACGAAAACTGCTTAAGTGATTGCATGGGTTCGCGCCAATGGCGGCACGAACCCGGCTCGCAGCGCATATTCAAGGAGTTGTCATGCCCAAACCGGACCCCAGCACATCCAGCCCCGCAGCCACTGGCTGCCCCACTCCTACTGCGGCCGACGCTGCAGACTAACCCGGGAGCCTCGTGATGAACCAGCACCTCGACCCTTATGACGCCGACCGTCCGTTGCGCTTGACCTGCTCTTGCGGCCAGCATGCCAGTGCAGCCGAGCACGATGCGGTAGCCGCTGGAACCGACGCGGTGAGCACGCTGCGTGCGCGCAGCGAGGAAAGCGACTTCGAGGAGCGCAGCCGCAGCTTCATCGAGGCCACACTGGTCAAGGCCCTGTTCCCGCAGGATGCCGTGCGACGCAGCTTCCTTAAGGCTGTCGGCCGCCGCACTGCACAGGCGGCGATCGCTAGCGCGCTGCCGGTCGGCGCACTAGCCAGCCTGCAGGCCATGGCGCAGGAGCGTGCGCCGCTGGAAAAGCGTGATCTGAAGATCGGGTTCATCCCCATCACCTGCGCCACGCCACTGATCGTGGCCCACCCGTTAGGCTTTTATCAGCGCGAGGGCCTAAACGTGGAGGTGGTGCGAACGGCGGGCTGGGCGCTGATTCGCGACAAGATGCTCAACCGGGAGTACGACGCCACGCACTTTCTGAGTCCAATGCCACTGGCCATCAGCCTCGGCCTAGGCAGCACCGCAGTGCCTATGCGGGTGGCCACGATCCAAAATACCAATGGCCAAGCCATCACGCTGGCGATGCGCCACAGGGACAGGCGCGACCCGCGGCAGTGGAAGGGCTTTCGCTTTGCCGTTCCCTTCGTGTTCAGTATTCACAACTTCCTGCTGCGCTACTACGTGGCGGAAGCCGGCCTAGACCCCGACACCGACATCCAGATCCGCGTCGTGCCACCGCCGGAGATGGTGGCCAACCTGCGCGCCGGCAACCTCGACGGCTTCCTCGGCCCCGACCCATTCAACCAGCGCGCCGTCTTCGAAGAGGTAGGCTTCCTCCATCTCCTAACCAAGGATCTGTGGGACGGACACCCCTGCTGCGCCTTCGGCACCAGTGCCGAGTTCATCCAGCAGAACCCGAACACCTTCGCTGCACTATTTCGTGCCGTGCTTACCGGTGCGGCGATGGCGCGCGAGGCGCGCAACCGCGAACTGATCGCCAGAGTGATTAGCCCGCAGGCCTACCTGAACCAGCCCGAGGTCGTCGTCTCGCAGGTGCTTACCGGCCGCTTCGCCGACGGCCTCGGGCGCGTGCACAACGTGCCAGACCGCATCGACTTCAACCCCATACCTTGGCACAGCATGGCCATATGGATGCTCACGCAGATGAGGCGCTGGGGCTACATCCGTGGTGACGTGAACTACCGGCAGATCGCCGAGCGGGTCTTCCTGCTCACGGATGCGAGGCGGCACATGGCGGCTCTGGGCCAGAGACCACCGGAGCGCGACCCGAGCTTCACACTCATGGGTCGGCCCTTCAACCCCGACCGGGCCGAGGCCTATCTCAACAGCTTTGCGATCCGTCGCCGCTGAAGCAACGCAGCCGCACCATGGACTCCAACACCTCAACCCGTTCCCAAGCCATCACGCGCAGCGAGGGCTTGCGCGCGGCCCTGCTGTCGCTGCTGCTGCTCGCGCTGTTGATAGGCCTATGGCAATTGGCCACCACCGGCGGCGAGCGACCTGCGATGACCGCCGCAACCGCTCTCACCGCAGAGGAAATCGAGTACGCCAAGTTGATGGGCCGTGACCCCACCGCCGGCACCGAGACGCCGCGCTCAGGCTTTCCAACGCCGCTCCAGATGGCCGAGGTGATAGGTACGCACCTGGCGGATCCGTTCTACGTCCATGGCCCCAATGACATGGGTATCGGCGTGCAGTTGGCGCATTCAATAGTCCGCGTCGGCATCGGCTTCCTGCTAGCGGCGCTGGTGGCGGTGCCGCTAGGCTTTGTGATCGGCATGAGCCCGCTGGCCTACCGCGCGCTCGACCCGTACATCCAGGTGCTCAAACCCATCTCGCCGCTGGCCTGGATGCCGCTGGCGCTCTACACCATCAAAGACAGCAGCCTCAGCGGAATCTTCGTCATTTTCATCTGCAGTGTCTGGCCGATGCTGATCAACACCGCCTTCGGCGTGGCCAGCGTGCGGCGCGACTGGCTGCAAGTGGCGCGCACGCTGGAGGTCAAGCCGCTGCGCAAGGCGTTCTTGGTCATCCTGCCAGCAGCCGCACCGACCATCCTGACGGGAATGCGCATCAGCATGGGCATAGCATGGCTGGTGATCGTGGCCGCAGAGATGCTGGTCGGCGGCACAGGCATCGGCTCCTTCGTCTGGAACGAGTGGAACAACCTCAGCTTGCCCAACGTGATCTTCGCCATCCTGACCATCGGCGTGGTCGGCATGCTGCTCGATCGCCTGTTTGCGCTCGCGCAGCGCGCCGTGACCTACGTGGAGTGACACGATGAGCGGAAATTTTCTGAAGGTCGAGCAGCTTGCCAAGACCTATCCCAGTGCGACCGATCCGGTGTTTGACCATGTCAATTTCAGTGTCGCGAAGGGAGAGTTCGTCTGCATCATCGGCCACAGCGGCTGCGGCAAGACCACTATCCTCAACGTGCTGGCCGGGCTCGAGAGCGCCAGCAGCGGCCACGTGTTCATGGACAACCGCGAGGTTGCTGGCCCCAGCCTTGAACGTGGAGTAGTGTTTCAAGGCCACGCACTGATGCCCTGGCTGACGGTGCATGCCAATATTGCGTTTGCGGTGCGCAGCAAGTGGCCACAATGGAGCCGCGCGCAGGTTGACGAGCATGTGCAGCAGTACGTGCAATTGGTCGGCCTGACGTCGGCCATCGACAAAAAGCCGAGCGCGCTGTCCGGCGGCATGAAACAACGGGTGGGCATAGCCCGGGCGTTTGCGATCCGGCCGCGCATGCTGCTTCTTGATGAGCCCTTCGGCGCGCTGGATGCGCTGACGCGCGGCACGATCCAGGACGAACTGCTGCGCATCTGCGCTGAGACGCACCAGACGGTGTTCATGATCACCCACGATGTGGATGAAGCCATCCTGCTGGCCGACCGCATCCTGCTGATGAGCAACGGCCCAAGGGCGCGCGTGGCCGAGGTCGTGAGGAACACCATGCCGCGGACCCGCCAGCGCGCCACGCTGCATCACGACCCGCAGTACTATCTCATCCGCAACCACCTGATGGACTTCCTGGTGGGGCGCAGCGCGGCGCTGAGCCACGGCCGCGCGCCACTGCAGCCGCCCGAAGTCAGCCCCGGCCTGACGATCGACACCGAAACCGAGCCAGCAGCCACCGGCGCTGGTGAAATCACCCTTACCCCTATCCGGAGAATAGCATGAGCCGCATCGAAGTAACCGAGAAGATCATCGCCACCAAGGTGGCCAAGGGCCTGAAATGGGCCGACGTAGCCGCCGAAGTGGGCCTGAGCAAGGAGTGGGTCACCGCTGGCTGCCTTGGCCAGATGACCTTCGATGATGCCCAGGCGGCCATCCTGGCCCGCATTTTCGATCTGACCGAGGCCGAGACGAAGTGGCTCAAGGTGGTTCCGTACAAGGGCAGCCTGCCGAGCACCGCCCCGACCGATCCATTGATCTACCGCTTCCACGAGCTAGTGCAGGTGTACGGCACCACGTTCAAGGCACTGATCCACGAAGAATTCGGCGACGGGATCATGAGCGCCATCGACTTTCGCATGGACCTGCAGCGCGAGCCGGACCCCAAGGGTGACCGGGTCTCGATCACCATGTCAGGCAAGTTCCTGCCCTACAAGAGTTACTAACGCCTCTAGGCGGGTGAATCGTTACACGCCGAGGCCCTTGTGGCCTCGAACACATTGGGCTTTGCTGAACTGACCAGGAGCGCGCCACTGGCGCAAACCCGTTTGCCCGCGCACGGGTGCACGCAGACGAACGGGCGCATCCAGACAAACTCATCGAGCGCACCCAAGGCCTGCTCATGGCGCACCAGCAGCTCGATGAGCCACCTGCTTGCACCAAGAAGGTGAGCGCATGGGCTCGATTCTGGTGCGCCGGGGCGGCAAATGGGCGCCGATGCAGCGTCCACTCCCTACAAGCCCCATAAAAACAGCCCTGGCACGAAAACTGCTTGAATGATTGCATGGGTTCGCACCAATGGCGGCACGAACCCGGCTCGCAGAGCAAGATGGACAACGGCGTCCCTCCCACCCGCTTTCATGGCGGACCCTGGAGGACGCCGTTTTTCGTTTGCTGCAACGCTTCGATTGTTTATTGTTCAAGGAGTTGTCATGCCCGCGTTCGATCCCAGCAAACCCAAATCCAGCACGGCCAGCACGGCCTGCGCACCAAGCCCGGCCAGCCACGGCCCTGCTGCCAGCCACGCACTGGCCCCAGACGCTGCCGCCCAAGCCGGGCGCCGCCGTGTGCTGCGCCAGGGCACGGCGCTCGCCGGCGCGGCCCTGCTGGCCCATGCCGGCACTGGCCTGGTTCCCGGCCTGCGCTCCGTCGTCCATGCCCAGGGCTCCGACCGGCCCGAGCTCGAGGAGGTGCGCATCGGCTTCATCCCGCTCACCGACAGCGCCTCGGTGATCATGGCCTCGGTGCTGGAGCTGGATCGCAAACACGGCGTGCGCATCGTCCTGTCCAAGGAAGCCAGCTGGGCCGGTCTGCGCGACAAGCTGCTCAATGGCGAACTGCACATGGCGCATTCGCTCTACGGCCTGATCTACGGGCTGCAACTGGGCCTGGGCGGGCCGCGCACCGACATGGCCGTGCTGATGACGCTCAACCGCAACGGCC
>Ga0207950_100481_pt1 | contig 13474 bp, 15 predicted proteins | sample Subbio11_8B_AprC_FD_184814 | JGI IMG/M metagenome (GOLD analysis project Ga0207950, IMG submission 184814) | Serpentinite rock and fluid subsurface biosphere microbial communities from McLaughlin Reserve, California, USA - CR11_8B_AprC (SPAdes) | ecosystem: Environmental > Terrestrial > Deep... | reverse complement strand
GCCCCCAACTAGCGCAACCGCGCGCCCCTGCGGAGCGTGAAGAAATCGCTTGATGGACGTGACGGTATCTCACGCCGGGCGGAATCGCTCGGCGAGCCGGAAAGCGCGACACGACGAGCGGCCCGAGCCGCTGGACCGCGACGATCGCGGCGAACCGGTCTGGCGGGCGCCCCCCCTGGTTTGAGGAGGCCGGCATTCTCCTCTAGAACCGGGCGCGCGCCATCGCGGCAGGCGGAGGCGCGGCACATCGCAACGCGCCACGGGCGCGGGATCGCAAAGGAAACGCCGGCATGAGCAAGATCACCCGCCAGGGGAGCAACCAGATCCTCTCGAACTCCGTCGAGTATCACAACTTCGTCTTCCTCGCGGGCATGACCGCCGACGACCTCTCGAAGGACGTGAAAGGCCAGACGGCCGAGGTGCTGGCGAAGATCGACGCGGCGCTCGAGGCGAACGGCACCGACAAGACGCGCATGCTCTCGGCGCAGATCTGGCTGAAGGACATCCGCGACCGCGCCGCGATGAACGAGCTGTGGACCGCCTGGTTGCCGGCCGGCGGCGCGCCGGCGCGCGCCTGCGTGCAGGCGAACATGGCCGACCCGCGCCACCTGGTGGAGATCATGGTCACCGCCTGCCGCTGACCGGCCGCCCCGGTTATCGCCAGGGAGGAATATAGTCAGCGATTCCTGACACGGTGCCCGGTCGGTTTCGGCCGGGCGTTGTTGCTTTCCGGCCATCACACTGTGCTTCCGCCCAATTCTCGCCCCAATATGAGGAACATTGTCCTGTTCCGCGACCCTGAAGCGCCGGGCCCCCGACGAATCACAGCGGATTTCGCCAGGTAACAGCGAGCCGGGTTGTCAGCCCCTGCACGGCTTCGTTACTCCGGTCGGGGAGAACGGGGCGTGAGCCTCGTCACAGGCTTCCAGGGGGGCTCGGGGGCACATGAAGGCATTCAGCGCGGCTATTGCGGCGGCGATGCTGGTCGGGGGGATCGGCTTCGCCGCACCGGATGCGCGGGCGCGCGAGCCGGGCGCGCGGGAGGCCAAGCCCGCGGCCCGCGCGGCCGCGCCCGCCGCGCGGCAGCCGGCCAATGCCACCGCCCGGGGCGCCGCCCAGCGCGGCCAGAACACCGCCCAGCGCGGCCAGAACGCCACCCAGCGCGGCCAGAACACCGCCCGGACGGCATCCATCCCGCGCCCGGCCGATGCGGCCGCGCGGCGCGGCGGCGGTCGCGTGGAGCAGTCCGGGCGCGGCAGCGGGATTTCCTGCGTGCCCTATGCGCGGCAGGCCACCGGCATGGCGATCAGCGGCAATGGCCGCGACTGGTGGCACAACGCCGCCGGCCTCTACGACCGCAGCAACCGGCCGGAGGTCGGCTCGGTGATGGCCTTCCCCGGTTCGGGGGGCATGCGGTCCGGACATGTCGCGGTGGTCGAGCGCCTGGTCAGCGACCGCGAGGTGCTGATCCATCACGCCAATTGGGGCGGGCCGGGCATCCGGCGCGGCAGCATCATGCGCGGCGTGTCGGTGATCGACGTCTCGCCGCGCAACGACTGGACCCAGGTGCGCGTGCAGGTCGGGCACAGCGCCGGGAATCACGGCCGCGTCTTTCCGGTCTACGGCTTCATCCACAACCGCCCCGATACGACCGGCGGCGCGATGTTCGCCCGCACCACGCCGCGCGGCGGCACGGCGCGGGCCGCCGCGCGCGGGATCGAGGAAGTGGCGCAGGCCCCGCGCGGGCGCTGAACCGCCGCACCGACGGCGACCGGAGGGCCGCCCCGCGCCCCGGGCGGCCCTTTCGCGTTCCGCGCCGGCGGCCGAATTCCCCGGCCGCCGTCATCCGCTTTTTTCGTCCCTCATGCGGGCGGCAGGGGTCTGCGACCCGTGCCCCGCCCGTTTCACGCCGCCGCCGCGGTCAGCACGATGCGCCCGACCACCTTGCCGTCCTTGAGGCGGTTCAGCGCGGCGTCGGCCTGGTTCAGCGGCATGTTCGTGATGGGAATGGCCGGCAGCTTGCCGGATTGCGCGATGGCGACGAGTTCGCGCAGTTCCTTCACGTTGCCCACATACGAACCCTGGATGGTCAGGGCGCGGATGGGCACCAGCGGCAGCGGGATGCTCATCTCCCCGCCGAACAGGCCGACCTGGATCAGCTTGCCGCCCTTCCGCAGCGCGTCGAAGCAGAAGCGCGCGGTGTCGGTGCCGTTCACCAGATCCACGATGGCGCCGACCTGACCGCCGGCGGCCGCGATGATCTTCCTCGCGGTGTCGGGCCCGTCGGCGAGCACGGTGTCGGTCGCGCCCTCCTTCCTCGCGGCGTCGAGCTTCGCCTGCGCGACATCCACTACCAGGATGCGCCGGTGCCCCTTGGCCTTGAGCACCGCGATGGCGTTGAGCCCGAGCCCGCCGGCGCCGACCAGAACGATCGGCTCGTCCGGCGCCATCGGCATGACCTTGTTGATGGCGCTGAACACGGTGATGCCCGAACACGCATAGGTCGCCGCGAGCGAGGGATCGAGGCCGCCGAGCGGGACCAGATGACGCGGTTCCGGGGCCAGCACATGCGTCGCATAGCCGCCGTTCTGGTAGACGCCGAGGCTGCGCGGCGTGAGGCACATGTTGTCCTCGTCGGCCAGGCACTTGTCGCACTTGCCGCAGCCCACCCAGGGGAAGACGATCATGGCATCGCCGACCTTCAGGCCGGCGGCGTTGGCCTCCGGCCCCCATTTCAGCACGCGGCCGACGATCTCGTGGCCCATGGCGAGCGGCAGGGTCACGCCGCGGTCGCTCAGGCGCATCTTGCCGCGCGAACCGAGGTCGTATTCGCCTTCCCATATGTGCAGGTCGGAATGGCAGACGCCGGCATGGGTGATCTCGAGCAGCACCTGCTTGCCGGTGGGCTCGGGCGTCGGCAGTTCGAGTTCCTGAAGCGGCTTTCCGGTTTCGACGACGGCCCAGGCGCGCATGGCGATTCCTCCGATGGGGTCTGTTGAGGGCATCGGACCGCGCCGGGGCGGGGTGGTCAAGCGGGGGAACGTCGCCCGCCCGCGCATCAGCCCGAAACCCTACCGCGGCACCCCGCGCAGGAACGCCACCGCCGCCCGCGCCCCCTCCCCGCCCGCATCGTTCAGCACCGCCGGATGCGCCCTGCCCGGCAGCAGCACCAACCGCCCCTCGCGCGCGCCCGCCGCCATCCGCCGCGCGTGGTCCGCCGGCGTGATGCGGTCCTGCTCGCTCGCCACCACCAGCACCGGGGCGCTCACGCCCGGCAGCCGCGCGAGGCTTTCGAAGGGGTGACGCAGCAGCGCCTCGGTGGGCAGCCACGGATGCAACATCCCGGCCGCCAGTTCGCGCACCGAGGTGAAGGGGCTTTCCAGCACGATGGCCGCGATGTCCTGCCGCCCCTCGGCGAGGCGCGTGACGACGCCCGAGCCCAGGCTCTCGCCCCACAGCGCGATGCGCGCGGCGGGAAAGCGCGCGCGCGTCCAGTCGAGATAGGCGCGCGCGTCGGCGGCGAGCGCTTCCTCCGACGGGCGGCCGGGGTTGCCGCCATAGCCGCGGTATTCGGCGAGCACGATGCCGAAGCCCGCGCGGTTGAGCAGCGCGCCGAGCCCGGTGCGGTCGGCCGCGTTGCCGCCATTGCCGTGGAAATGGAGGATGACCACGCCCTCGGGCCCCGGCGGCGGAGCAAGGAGGAAGGCGAGGTCGAGCCCGTCGGCGGTCTGCAGGCTCGGTCGCTCCCAGCCCGCCGGCGCGCTGAGCGGCCGGGGGTCGGGGAGGAAGATGAGCCTCTCCTGCCCGGCCCAGAGCGCGCCGCCGAGCAGGAAGGGAATGGCGATGATGATGGCCGTGGCGGTCAGCACGCGGCGCATGGGGATCTGGTGAGGGTCACCGCCCGGATGTGGCGAATCCGGCTCGCCGGCGCAATGCCCGGCGCCGCCCCGCCCGGCGTCTCACGGGCGGCCCCCGCGCATCAATCCTTCGGCAGGCCGCCCGGCGGCTGCGGCGGCGGCGCGCAGGGCCGGCTGCCGATCGCCGCGCCGGCCGCCGCGCCGAGGCCCGCCCCGATCAGCGCGCCCCGTCCCGCATCCGCGCTGGCCGAGCCCGCCAGCGCCCCGAGGCCCGCGCCGAGCGCCGCGCCCAGCAGCGCTCCGCCGGCCGCATCGTCGCAGACCGCGCCGGCCGGCACCGCGACGGGCACCGGCCGGACCACCACGCAGGCGGCGAGCGGCAGGCCCAGCAGCAGCGCAAGAAGGGGCTTCATCGCGCGACGATGGCCGCCCTTCGCGGCCTCGGTGTGGCGCCGCGCCTGGCGTGCCCTCATGCCGGCGCCCGAAGTGTCATACCAACGGACCGGTCGCCCGAGCGATCCGGGCGCCCGGACGGGCGCCGCGCCGGGTGGCCACGAAGCCAGGCGAAGCGGAGGTTCACGCCCGGCGCCTGAGGGTCGGGAAAAGCGGGTACCGAAGGAATCCGGGTTTGCCGCGCGCCGGGTTGGCGGGCGGCGGCGCGCCAGACGAGGCTGAAACCCGGATTCCGAAGGAAGACGGATTTATCAGGCGCCGCCCGGCCCCCGCACCGCACCGCGCAGGGCGGTGAGCGCGGGCATGATGTTGCGGTTGGGCGGCGGTGCGGCCAGGCGGTCGACCGTCTCGCGCGGCCCCAGCGGGAAGGTCGCGCGCGGCAGGGCGCGCGCCACGGCGGCGGTGTCCCCGGCCTCGATGGCGGCGGCCGCCGCGCTGAGCCCGTTGATGACCGCCTGGGACGAGGCGTTGCGCGGTATGCCGAGGCTGGCGCGCGCCTCGTTGCGCGCGAGGGTGAGCTGCGTCATCCCCGCGCCCGCCGTGATGCGCCAGCGCGGGGACATCGGCAGGGAGACCGCGAGCCATTCGATCTCGGCGATGGCGCGCGCCGCGGCCGCCGGCTGCCCCGCCTGCGGGCGGCGATAGAAGGCGGCGATATCCTGGCCGACCACGATGAACGGGTCGCGCGAGATGGTGGCGTCGGTCTGGCCGGGCAGGGTGACCGGAGCAGGGGCCTCGGCAGCACAGCCGGCCAGGACGACGAGGGCACTCAGGGCGATCAGCGGCCGCATGGATTTCCCCTCCGATCCAAGGTGCATAAAGATAGCACGCGGACCGCGCCGCGGTGGACGAAAGCGGCATCGGGAACCGCCGATGCGCGCGCCATGGCAGGGGCGGGCATTCGCGAACGGCCGCTCATGCCGGCGGAGCGGTTTTTGACCGGCCCGCCCGGACAGGCGCCGCGCCGGGTGGCGCGAAGCCAGGCGAATCAGAGATTCGCGCCCGGCGTCCAAGGATCGGGAAAAGCGGATGCCGAAGGCCGGGCCGTGGCGGCGGCGCGCCAAGCGAGGCCGAAGTCCGGCTTCCGAAGGAAGGCGGGTTGATCAGCCATAGCCCTCGCGGCGCAGGCGATCGCCGATCACCTTCACCTGCACGGCCAGCGCCATGCTCTCCTGTTCACGCAGGCGGGTGCGGAGGTCCGTCGCGGCGGCTTCGAGGTCGGCAAGCAGGGTGGGCAGCCCCTCGGGCGGCTCGGCCCCGGCGGCCAGGCGCGCGGTGATGCGCTCGAGCCCGTCGAGCTGCAGGTCGAGCAGGTCGCGCGCCTCGGCAACGCGCCCGGGGCGGCGCACGAGGTCGTCGAGCACGCCGTTCATGGCAAGGATCGGCGCCATCAGGCGCGGCATGCCGAGGCCCTGGGCGCGGTCCATCAGCAGCCGGACGCGCGCGCGGGCTTCGCGCAGCGCCTCGGGATCGGGCGGGGGCGGCGGGGCGATGGCGGGCGGCGGGGCTTCCGCGATGCCGGCATAGAGCAGCGTTGTGCCGCCCCAGGCGCCGATGGCGAGCACCAGGGAGGCGACCGGCCCGGCCTCGGCGCCGAGCAGCGCGACGATGGCCGCCGCACCGCCCATGGCCAGCGCGGCAAGGCGCGCATCCCCTGCCCTGCCCCGGCGCATCAGCCAGGTGGCCGCCAGGGGCAGCGCGATGCCGGCCAGGCAGCCGAACAGCGCCCATTCGCGCCCGGCGAACAGGTTGAACAGCGTCGCGGGCAGCAGCGGCAGCACGGTGAAGGGCAGCAGCCAGCGCCGCCAGAAGGCCGAGATCATGGCAGCACCGCCACGATGGCGCGCAATAGCGCGAACAGGCCCGCCACCCACATCGTCCCGGCGAGCAGGAAGAAGCCGATCATGCGCGTGCCGACGGGCGGCGGCGTGCTGGGCGGGGCGGTTGGTGCGTTGCGGATGGTGCTCACGCACCGTTAGATCGCCCGTGGCGGGGCGCCGATCAAGGCGCGCGCGGGAGGGATGTGCATGGAACGGGTCGCGGTGGTGGGCGCGGGGCTCATCGGGGGCGCCTGGGCGATCGTATTCGCGCGCGCGGGCCATCCCGTGCGGATCTGGGACCCGGTGGCGGGCGCGGCGGAACGCAGCATGGCGGTGGCGCGCGAGCGCCTCGCGGACCTCGCCGCCGCGGGGCTGATCGCCGAGGCTCCCGAGGCCGTCGCGGCGCGCATCACGATCGCCGCGACGCTCGATGAGTGCCTGGAAGGCGCGGCGCATGTCCAGGAGAACGGACCCGAGCGCGTCGAGGTGAAGCGCGAGGGTTTCGCGCGGCTCGATGCGCTGTGCGGGCCGGAGGTGGTGCTCGCCTCCTCGACCTCGGGCATCCCGGCCAGCGCCTTCACCGAGGGGCTGGCGGGGCGCGCGCGCTGCCTCGTCGCGCATCCGGTCAACCCGCCCTATCTCGTGCCGCTGGTCGAGCTGGTGGGCGCGCCCTGGACCGATGCGGCGGTGGTCGCGCGCACCCGCGCGCTGATGGAAGGCGCCGGCCAGGTGGCGGTGACGGCGCTGCGCGAGACGCGGGGCTTCGTGCTGAACCGGCTGCAGGCCGCGCTGGTGGCCGAAGCCTTCCGCCTGGTGCGCGACGGGGTGATGTCGGTCGAGGACGTGGACGCCTGCGTGAAGGACGGGCTCGGCCTGCGCTGGTCCTTCATGGGCCCCTTCGAGACGATCGACATGAACGCCCCCGGCGGCGTGGCGGATTACGCCGCGCGCTTCGGCGCGCTGATGGGCGGCATCACCGAGGAACAGACGCCGTTCCTCTATGATGCGGCGACGGTGGCGAAGGTGGATGCGGCGCGGCGCGCGGTGCTGGCGCGCGAGGCGATCGCGCAGCGCAGCGGCTGGCGGGACCGGCGGCTGATGGCGCTGATCGGGCACAGGCGGACCCAGCCGAGCTGAGTGACCGCCTGATGCCGGCGGTCGAACGATTCGACCGCCGGCATCCGCTTTTCCCGACCCTCAAGCGCCGGGCGCGAACCTCCGGTCCGCTCGGCTTCGCGCCGCCCGGCGGGGCGCCTCTTCGGGCGCCCGGACCGGTCAGGCGACCGGCGCGTTGGCATGAGAATGGCCGCACCGGGCCGCTCGCCCCACCCGGCCAGCCACGACAGCATGCCGAAGGGCTGGCCGGGTGGGGCGAGCGGCCCGGTGCCGGATCTCGGAATGCGCCCGAGGGCACACCCTCAAGCGGTCACTCAGGGCGCTTCCGTCGGGCGGGCGTGCCGTGGGATCGTCGGCCTCGGCGCCGCGCGGGCGCGGCCATGGATTGCCCGCCGGAGGAATGGCGATGGGCCTGACGGTCAACCGCATACCGATTGACGGAAGCGCGCCGGTGCCGCGCGGCCTGATGCGGACGGTCGGCTTCATCGCATTGCTGTTCGCCGCCGGCACGGCGGCGGCGGCCTGGCCCGCAATCGTCATGCTGGGCACGACGCGGCCCGCCGAAGGGCGGTTCGTCGCGGTCAAGCGCGCTGCGGCGCCGGGCGATCCGGTGGAAGGCGAACGGCGCGGCGATTCGGTGCTGGTCATCGCCTTCCGCACCGCGGACGGCCGCGAGTTCCGCATCACGGAGCAGCGGAGGCTGCTCCAGCCGCCGGAGTTCTGGCTCGGCCAGACGGTGCCGGTCCGCTACCGCCCCGAGGCGCCCGAGACAGCCTCCACCGACGCCGCCGACGGCCTGCTGGATGTCGCCCTCATCGTCGGCTTCTTCGCCGTCGTGTGGGGCGCCGTCTGGGCCGTGCTGCTGCGCGCCTCGGTGCTTCACCGCCGGCGGGGGAGGCGCCACGCGAAGGGCCGGCAGGGGCCGCGGGACAAGGATGCCCCGCGCCGCCCGCAGCGATCGGCCCGCCCGGCCGGGGCCGGCCATGAGGTAATGGCGCGGCTGGTCGGGCTGCGGCAGCTGGAGACGGCCGAGGGCACGCGCTGGATCGTGCAGGCACGGGCGACGGATCCGCGAAGCGGCGCGGAGCGGCTGATCGAGAGCGAGCCCCTGCCCTTCGACCCGGTGCCGCAGATGCGGCAGATGAATCGCGTGGCGATCGCCTTCGATCCCTCGCGGCCCGACGATGGGCCATACCGGATGGACCTGTCCTTCCTGCGCGATCCGGGGCCGGATGGGGGGGCACCGGGCGGTGGCGGGGCGCTCCGCCGGGGATGATGAACCCGTCTTCCTTCGGAATTCGGGTTTCAGTCTCGTCTGGCGCGCCGCCGCCCGCCAACCCGGCGCGCGGCAGACCCGGATTCCTTCGGCATCCGGGTCTGCCAGCGGACCGGCTCGACGATCGGCCCGCCGGCATGGCGCGGGAAGGCGCGCCGGGCGATCCCGCCGCGGCTGATCACGCCTGAAGAAAGCCGAGCGTCCCGCCCTCGAACACCCCGCAGGTGAGCGGCCCGCCCGACCACGCCGCGGTGTCGAGGCAGATGCGGTTGTCGCGCACCACCGGGTTGAAGCCCGCGGTGTGGCCATGCACCACCACCACGCCATGGTCGCGCCCGGAGCCGAGGAAGTCGTGGCGGATTCGCAGCAGGTCCTCGCGTGACTGCTCCCCGATCGGAATGCCGGGGCGGATGCCGGCATGGACGAAAAGGTAGCCGCCCTCCTGGTGGTGCAGGTGCAGCCGGCGCAGGAAGCGCATCTGCGCGGGCGAGAAATGCCGCGGCCATTCCTCGCGCGGGGCCTCGGGGTCCACGCCCCAGGATTCGAGCGTGGCGCGGCCGCCGCCCCAGAGCCAGTCGGCCGCCGCGGCACCATCACCCGACAGCGCGGCGAGCATCGTCTCCTCGTGGTTGCCGGACAGGTTCAGCACGGGCAGGCCGGGGACGGGATCCTGCTCGATCAGCTCGTCCATCACGGCGCGGCTGTCGGTGCCCTTGTCCACGTAGTCGCCGAGGTGGAGCAGCAACGCCGAGGCGACCGGCCGGCGCGAGAGGTCGCGGGCGATCAGCGCGTGCAGCGCACGCAGCTTGGCGGCCGCTCCGTGGATGTCGCCGATGGCGTAGATGCGGCGCCCGCGCGGCAGCATCGCAGGCGCGTCACGGAGTTCGATCATGTCGTCCCGGCGCGCGGGTCGAACACCCCCGCCGCCCATCAGGTTGAAGGCCAGCCCACGGGCGCGATGGTGGCACCGGCAAAGGACGAGAGCCAGGGGGGGGCGCCGAAGCCGGGGGGAAGCGCCAGCCGCGCCGCGGGCCAGAAGGCCAGGAAGCCGAACCGGCACGGCACGCCCTCCGCGTCGAGGGACCAGGCGCCAACAGGCCAGCCGGCAGGACGAGGACAGCCGATACAACCTCCGACGAAGCAGCGGCGAGCCTCCAGGGCAGCCGACGGCGGCGCATGCCCACCGTCATGCCGGCAGCGTCTTCTCCCCCTCGCCCAGCGCCTTCTGCATCTGCACCACATCCACCCAGCGGCCGAACTTCAGTCCCACCGCCTTGAGCACGCCCACCTGGCGGAAGCCGAGCGAGGCATGCAGGCCGATCGAGCCGGCGTTCTCGGCATCGCCGATCACCGCGAGCATCTGGCGGATGCCCTTCGCCTCGGCCCGCGCCAGCAATTCCGCCACCAGCGCCTTGCCCACCCCCTGGCCGCGGATGTCGTCGCGGACATAGACCGAGTTCTCGGCGGTGAAGCGATAGGCCGAGCGCGGCCGGAACGGCGCGAAATAGCCGTAGCCCAGCACGGCGCCGGTCGTATCCGTCGCCACCAGCCAGGCGCAGCCCGCCTGCTGCACCGCCGCCACGCGCCCGGCCATCTCGGCCTCGGTGGGCGGCACCTCCTCGAAGGTGCCGGCGCCGTACAGGACGTGGTGGCCATAGATCGCGACGATGGCCGGCAGGTCGGCCGCCGTTGCGTCGCGCACCGCCGCGCTCATGCCGGCAGCCCAGCCGCGGCGGCGACCTTCTCCGCCAGCGCGAGCAGCGCCCGGTCGCGCCCCGGCGCGGCCACCAGCGACAGCCCGACCGGCGCGCCATCCACCGTCCCGGCCGGGATCGTCACCTCCGGCAGCCCGGCGAGGCCGGCGATCGCGGTCACGCCCATCGTCCGCTCCCGCACCGCGTTCTGCTCGGCCTGGGTCGCGCTCAGCAGCGGCGCCGGCAGCGGGGAGGTCGGGTAGGCCAGCACCGCCCCGCCGCCCAGCAGCCGGTGCAGCCGCGCCTGGACCACGCGGCGGAAGGCCCGTCCGGCCGCCGCCTTGGCCGGATCCATCGCCTTGGCCGCGGCGAAGCGTTCAGCCACGCCGGGGCCGAAGGCCGGGCCGGTCGCCGCGATCCACGGCCCCAGGCTCGCCCAGGCTTCCGCCGCCTGGGCGCAGCGGAAGCGTTCGTAGAAGGTGTCGAGCCCCTCCGGCGCGGCATGCACCCACAGCGCGGGGCCGAGCGCCGCCTCCGCCGCCTCGAGCCCGACGGCGAGCGCCGCGGCGGTCGAGGGCTCGGCATTCACCCAGGCCTCCTGCACCTTGAGCAGCGGGCCGAGCGGCTCCTCCCCGCCCGGCGGCAGCAGCACTTCCCCCGCGCGGCGCAGCACCGCGGCGCGCGCGGCGAACCACCCGGCAGTGTCATAGGAGGGACCGAGCGGCATCGCGCCCACCAGGCTCACCGCCCCCCAGGAGGGCCGGATGCCGTAGATGCCGCAATAGGAAGCCGGGATCCGCACCGACCCGCCGGTGTCCGAGCCCATGGCGATGTCGCACAGCCCCGCCGCCACCGCCGCCGCCGACCCGCAGGAGGACCCGCCGGGAAAGCGGCCCGGCGCCGCCGGGTTGACCGGCGTGCCGTGCCAGACATTCTCCCCGGTCAGGCCATAGGCGAGTTCGACCGTCTTGGTCTTGCCGACCAGCCGCGCGCCGGCCTCGAGCAGCGCGGCCACCACCGCCGCATCGGCGGTCGCGGGCGGGTGCGTGCGCGCCCAGTCCGGGTTGCCATAGCCGGTGACATCGCCTGCGGTGTCGTAGAGATCCTTCACCGCGAAGCGCAGCCCCGCGAGCGGCCCTTCGCTCGCGCCCGCGCGCCCGGTGCGCGGTCCGGGCACGAAGGCGCCGACGCTGTCCTCGGCCATGCACACCATCCCTGTCGTCACGCGGGAAGGGTGGAGCAGGCTGCCGGCGCTGACAACCGCGGGCGCGGCGGCGCGAGGAGCGCGCGCCCCGCCGCGGGGGGACGCGGGCTTCAGCCTTCGCGCCGGGCACCGCCCATCCGCGCCGCCTCGCTTCGCGGCACGCGCCGCGGGTCAGGATGTCGCGGGCCCTGCGTCAGCCGGCGAAGGCCGAGAGGCTGCGCCTGGGCGCGCCACCCGCCCCCCAATTGGCATCGTCGAGCCACCCCGCGATCGCGTCCCGCCGCGCCGGCCATTCCTCACCCAGGATCGAGAACCACGCCGTGTCGCGCCGCCTGCCCTTGACCACCAGCACGTTGCGCAGCGTGCCCTCGTAGGCGAAGCCCAGCCGCGCCGCCGCCCGGCGGGAAGGCATGTTCAGCGCGTTGCATTTCCAGGTGAGCCGCCGGTAGCCGAGGTCGTCCATCGCGTGCCGCATCAGCAGGAACATCGCCTCGGTCGCCGCGCGCGTGCGCTGCATCCGCGGCGAGAACCAGATGTTGCCGATCTCGATATGCGCGTGGGCGGCGTGGATCTCCATCAGCGTCAGCCAGCCATCGGCGGTCCCGGTGGCATGCGGGCGCACCGCCCAGGCCATCGGGTCGTGGGTGGTGGCGAAGCCGCCGAGGAAGCGCGCGAGCGCCGCCTCCTCGGCGAAGGGCCCGTAGCCGAGATAGGCCCAGGAGGCGCCGCCGCGGTCGCTCTGCGCCGCGCGCCACAACTCCGCCGCATGGCGCATGTGCAGCGGTTCGAGGTCCACCGCCCGGCCGCGATGGGCCACGCGGGCGGGCAGCGGGCGCGGCGTCGCGTCCACCACGGGGCCAAGGGGCGGATCGGTGGCGGGGTCGCAGGGGACGCCCTCGGGCAGGTCGGTCATGGGCGCAGCAGAAACCGGGACTTGCGCCGGCGCAAGGACAGCCGCCTTATTGCTGTTGCACGCCATGCCGCAGCGCAGCACAAGACCCCCGCCATGAACGACGCCCCCGCCGCCGCCCCGGTCATCCCCGCCGCCTATTTCGGCGAGCGCGTGACCTGGGTCCATCACTGGACCGACCGGCTGTTCTCCTTCCGCTGCACGCGCGACCCCGCCTTCCGCTTCCGCGCCGGCGAATTCGCCATGATCGGGCTGCTGGTGGGCGGCAAGCCGCTGGTCCGGGCCTATTCCATGGCCAGCCCCACCTGGGAGGAGGAACTCGAATTCCTCTCCATCAAGGTGCAGGACGGGCCGCTGACCTCGCGCCTGCAGCATGTCGGGGTGGGCGACACGGTGCTGATCGGCCGCAAGCCGACCGGCACGCTGGTGACCGACAACCTGCTGCCCGGCCGCACGCTGTGGCTGTTCGCCACCGGCACCGGCCTCGCGCCCTTCCTCAGCCTCGCGCGCGAGCCCGGCGTCTATGAACGCTTCGCGACCGTCGTGGTCGCCCATACCGTGCGGCAGGTGGCCGAACTCGCCCATCGCGCGCTGTTCGAGCGCGACCTGCCGGCGCATGAATTCCTTGGCGAAATGGTCGCGGGGAAGCTGCGCTACTACCCCTCGGTCACCCGCGAGCCCTTCCCCACCCGGGGCCGCATCACCGACCTCGTGGAGTCGGGGCGGATCTTCGCCGATCTGGGCCTGCCGCCGCTCGACCCTGCGCATGACCGGGTGATGCTCTGCGGCTCCGAGGCGATGAACCGGGACTGCAAGGCACTGCTCGAAGCGCGCGGCTTCGAGGAAGGGGCCAACAGCGCGCCCGGAACTTATGTGCTCGAGAAGGCGTTCGTTACGAAGTAGTCTCGTTCCCGCACAGAGCACCGAAACGCGCAACGGCAGGACGAATGCCGCAATTGTTTCGTTGCACACGCCGCGTCGGTCGCATAAGGATTTTGTCGTTTCAACAAGCGCCGGATCGCCTCTGGCGGAGCGACCGGCCGTTGGGAGGACAATATGACCGACAACCAGGCACCGACCCCGGCGCGTCGTGGTTTCCTCAAGGCCGCCGCGGCGGGCGGCGTCGGAGCGGCCGTGCTCGCCG
>Ga0207950_100480_pt1 | contig 13480 bp, 13 predicted proteins | sample Subbio11_8B_AprC_FD_184814 | JGI IMG/M metagenome (GOLD analysis project Ga0207950, IMG submission 184814) | Serpentinite rock and fluid subsurface biosphere microbial communities from McLaughlin Reserve, California, USA - CR11_8B_AprC (SPAdes) | ecosystem: Environmental > Terrestrial > Deep... | reverse complement strand
TCAGCTACCGCTTCAACCACCGCTTCGACCTGCGGGGCATGGTCGACACGCTCCTGCGGCATGTCATGCTCACGAACAGGCTTCCCGAAGCCCTCCTGCGGACGGCTGAGCTTCATGCCTAATCAGGTTCCGCCATCGCCCTCGCACTGATGGCGCCGCTTGCCGTGATCGGCATGGCCACCATCTATCTTTACTGGGTCCATGTTGACCATCGACTGACCGAGATCACCCGTGATCGCGTCTACACCTCCGCTGCGATGCCTCCGGAGCAGATCGCGGCCCATGCCCTCCGACTGAAAGTGAAAGCCGTACTGGATTTCCGGCACGCCGAGGAAGGTGACATCGAAGCCGAACGAGCCGCGCTGGCCGCGATCGGTGTCCGGCATCTGCATCTGCCTTCGAACCAGAACCCGACCCAGGAACAGGTTCAGCAATTCATTGCGGCGCTGGGCAAGAGCCTGTCTGAAGACGGGGCCGTGCTGATGCACTGCCGTCACGGCGAGGGACGCGCAGTGTTTTTTGCCGGCGTCTATCGGGTGAGCTTCGAACATTGGACGGGCGAGCAGGCATTCCGGGCCAGCCAGCGCCTGCCCCGCGCCCTGTCGGGGCTGAAACAGCTCTTCCCTGCCTTGGGCCGCCTGTCGGAGCGCAATCCGAAGGCGAAAATGCTGCGCGAACTGGTGCCACCCAAGTTCGACAGTTAGCGCCGTAACTATTTGATTTGCTTGGGATGCACCAAGCGTAATTGCCACTACAGACGGGGGCGGGTTCAGGGCTTGCGCAGCTTCAGCGCGTCGAACAGTTCGAGCTGCTCCGCCGTGGCCTTGCTGATGCCGGTATAGGCATGGGCGCCGATGCTGGCGCGATGCTGTTGGATGCGCCGCAGCAGTTCCAGCGCGGTGCTCGGGCTGTGCCGGCTGCCGTGCGCCTTGAGGCGCATGCGCATCACGCGATGCAGCAGCAGCGCCAGGAAGCAGATCAGGCCGTGCGCGCGGATGCGTTCGGGCAGGCGGTGGTAGACCGGCGCGATCTCGATGTCGCTCTTGAGCACGCGAAACCCGCGCTCGATGTCGGCCAGGCTCTTGTAGCGCTCGACCACTTGCGCCGCGCTGAAGTCCTCGACATTGGTCAGCAGCACCAGCTTGCCGTCGAACTGCTCGGCGCGGGCGACCGCGGCTTCGTCGACGTCGTAGACGAAGCGCTCGGCCTGGTAGTCGGCGCGCACGAACCGCCCGAGTTCGGCCTCGGCCACGGCGCGGGCAAAGCGCGTGTAGGCGCCGCGATCGGTCGCGCGGCGACCACGCTCGGTTTGACCTTCGTCCTGGGCGTCGAGCTTGGCGACCAGCCGCGCGGCAAACGTTCCCAGCTCGGCGATCCGCGAGCGCCGCTTCTCCGACTGCCGCCGGGCGCGCTCGGGATCGTGCGCCACCACCAGCCGCTGCTCGGCGAAGCGGCCTTCCGCCAGCCCGTCGACCAAGCTCAGCGTCTCCAAGGTGCCGCCGAGCTCGACGTAGCGCCGCGCCGGAACCGCCAGAATGAAGTGCAGGGTGCGCTCGCTCGACGTGGCCAGCCGCTGCAGCTCGGCAACATTGTCGAGACTGAGCAGGCCGCGATCGGCGACCAGGATCACGCGCTCGACCGGGAAGCGCTCCAGCACCGTCTGCAACATGGATTGCAAGGTTCTGGTCTCGGCCACGTTGCCCGGATGCACGTGGTGCATCAGCGGCAGGCCGTCGGCCGATTGCACGACGCCGAGCACGAACTGCCGGGCAATGCCGCCGGTCTCCTTGTTCATGCCGTAGCGGCGAAGGTCGTCAGCCACCTCGGCCTCGCCATGGATGCGCACGGTGGTCAGATCGTAGAACACCACCGACAGCTGCTGGTCGAGCAGCGGCCGCAACTGCGCCGCGACCCGGGCCTCGACCGCATCGGCGCGATCCATCAGCGCATCCATGCAGCGCAGCAACTGCTGGTGCGTCGGCTTGGTCGGCAAGCCCGGCATCTGCACCGTGTCCAGCCAGTCCAGGCAGCCGAGCTTGGAGTCGGGCGCGCACAGGCGATTGAAGACCATCGTTCGCAGCAGCGCCTCGGCATCGAAGCCGCGCCGCGACGAGCGCAGCGCGCTGGCGATGGCGCGCCCGAGGCCGAGCACGTTCCAGAGCTGATGCAGGGCGTAGAGATCGCCGTAGGCCAAGGAACTGTCGTACTCGACCCGCTGCGCGCTCGACTCGGCGCGGCCGAGCGCGCGGTTGAGGCCGTTGATCAGCGGATCGAGATCGCTGTCGCGCAGCTGGTCCAGACGGCCGAGGTTGGCGACCACGCGCTGCCGTACCGTGTTGTCGGTGCGGTAGGACTCGACAATCTGCAGGTAGTGGCGACCGCCGGATCGCGTGATGCGCGTGTACATGTGCCTACTGTAGCAAGCACTTGAAGCTAGCTGCAAGGCGTTAATGCATGTCGCGTGACACTACACGGCATTCGCGTTAGCGGGTCGCAAGTGATTGATTCGTATCACGCTGGCCTGTGGAAAACCGCGAAAAACGGGGGCGAAGTGTCGAACTTGGGGTGCCAGTCCGATCTTCTGTCACGGTTTTGCAAGAGGCCTCGCTGTCAGACTGAAGTCAGCGCAGAGGAGCTGCATCGCCAGCCTTGGCTACTCCACCGTCACCGATTTGGCGAGGTTGCGCGGCTTGTCGACATCGGTGCCACGTACCAATGCGGTGTGGTAAGCCAGCATCTGCACCGGGATGGCGTGCACCACCGGCGAGAGCAGACCGACGTGGCGCGGCGTGCGGATCACGTGCACGCCGTCCTCCTCGCCGAACTGGCTGTCGGCGTCGGCAAACACGAACATCTCGCCGCCCCGGGCGCGCACCTCGTGGATGTTCGATTTCACCTTCTCCAGCAGCGCATCGTTCGGCGCGATCACGACCACCGGCATATCGGCATCGACCAGGGCCAGCGGGCCGTGCTTGAGCTCGCCGGCGGCGTAGGCCTCGGCATGGATGTAGCTGATCTCCTTGAGCTTCAAGGCACCTTCCAGCGCGATCGGGAAATGCAGTCCGCGACCCAGGAACAGCGCGTGCTCTTTCGGCGCGAACGTCTCCGACCAGGCGGCGACCTGCGGCTCCAGGTTGAGCGCGTGCTGCACGCTGCCGGGCAGATGCCGCAGCGACTCGATGTGCGCGGCTTCATCGGCGGGCGAGAGCCGGCCGCGGGCCTTGGCGAGCACCAGCGCCAGCGCGAACAGCGCCACCAGCTGGGTGGTGAAGGCTTTGGTCGAGGCCACGCCGATCTCCGCACCCGCGCGGGTGAGGAACTGCATCGCCGACATCCGCGGCAGCGCACTCTCGGCCACGTTGCAGATCGACAGCGTGCGGTGGTGGCCTTCGGCGATGGCGTACTTCAGGGCCTCGAAGGTGTCGAGCGTTTCGCCCGACTGCGAAATGGTGACGACGAGGTTCCCGGGGTTCGGCACGATCGGCCGGTAGCGGTACTCGCTGGCGATATCGACCGCGCAGGGCACACCGGCCAGCGCCTCGATCCAGTAGCGGGCGACGAGGCCGGCGTAGTGGCTGGTGCCGCAGGCGAGGATCTGCACGCCGGTGACGCCGGCCATCAGCTCGGGCCCGCGCGGCCCGAACAGCGCCGGTTCGAATCCGGTCTCGAGGATGGGCTCAAGGGTGTCGGCGATGGCACGGGGCTGCTCGTGGATCTCCTTCTGCATGAAGTGGCGGTAGGGCCCGAGCTCCAGCGAGGCCAAAGAGACGCCGGAGAGCTGCTCGTCGCGCTGCACCGCCTGGCCGAGCGCATCGAACACGCGCAGGCCATCGCGCTTCACTTCCGCCACATCGCCTTCTTCGAGGTAGACCACGCGGCGCGTGTGGGCGACGACGGCGGAGACATCGGAGGCGACGAAGGCCTCGCCCTCGCCGATGCCGATGAGCAGCGGGCAGCCCATGCGGGCGGCGATCAGACGATCCGGTTCCGAGCGGGCGATGATCGCGAGCGCGTAGGCACCTTTCAGCTCACGCACGGCGCGCTGGGTGGCGACCAGCAGGTCGCCGCTCGCGCGCAGGTGGTGGCGGATCAGGTGCGCCACCACCTCGGTGTCGGTCTGTGAGGTGAACAGGTAGCCCAGGGCCTTGAGCCGCTCGCGCTGCGCCTCGTGGTTCTCGATGATGCCGTTGTGGACGAGAGCGAGTTCGCCGTCGCTGATGTGCGGGTGCGCATTGGCCTCGGTCACGCCGCCGTGCGTGGCCCAGCGCGTGTGGCCGATGCCGATGCCGGCACGCAGGCCTTCAGCGTGGGCGGCGGCCTCCATTTCGGCCACCCGGCCGGTGCGGCGCACGCGCTTCAACGCGCCGTCCAGCACGGCGATACCGGCCGAGTCGTAGCCGCGGTACTCCAGCCGCTTCAGTCCATCGACCAGCACCGGCACCACGTCACGGCCGGCGATGGCCCCCACGATTCCGCACATTGAACGCCGCTCCTCGGCATGAACAGGATGCGCAGTGTAACGCCACCCTCACGGCTTGCTGTGGCCGGGCCCTTTCTTTTGCGGCCGCTGCCAGTCCGGTAGGCTCAGCTGCCGGCCACGCGCCACGGTGAGCTGACCCTCGGGTGCGTCCTTGGTGATGACCGAACCGGCACCGATGGTCGCCATCGCGCCGATCGTGACCGGCGCCACCAGCGCGCTGTTGCTGCCGATGAAGGCGCCGTCGCCGATGGTGGTGACCCATTTGTTCACACCGTCGTAGTTGCAGGTGATGGTGCCGGCACCAACGTTGACCTTCGCCCCGATCACCGCATCGCCGAGGTAACTCAGATGGTTGGCCTTGCTGCCCTTGCCCAGCGTGGTCTTCTTGGTCTCGACGAAGTTGCCGATGTGCACGCCCTCGGCGAGCTGCGTGCCGGGGCGCAGCCGTGCGAACGGCCCGATCGTGCAGGCCGCTCGGGTCACGACGCCTTCGAGGTCGCTGTGCGCGGCCACCACGGTGCCGGCCCCGAGCACCACATCCTTCAATCGGCAGAACGGGCCGATGCGCACACCGTCGCCCAGCTCCACATGGCCCTCGAGGATCACATCGACATCGATGCGCACGCCCTGCCCGACCGCCACCCTGCCGCGCTGGTCGAAGCGCGCCGGGTCGGCGAATTGCACACCGGCCTCGGCCAAGGCCCTGGCGCAGCGGCGCTGGTAGGCGCGCTCGAGCTGGGCGAGCTGCCACGGATCGTTGGCGCCCTCCACTTCAGCAGGATCGGCCACCTGCACCGCCACCGCGGCCCGGCCCTCGGCGGCGGCCATGGCGAAGATGTCGGTCAGGTAGTACTCGCCTTGCGCATTCTGGTTGCGGAGCCGGGCCAGCCAGTTTTTCAGGGCGCGTCCCTCGGCGGCGATCAGGCCGGTGTTGACGGTGCGCAGCGCGCGCTGCTCGGGCGAGGTGTCTTTCTGTTCGACGATGGCCTGCACACGGCCCTGCGCATCGAGCAGCACACGGCCGTAGCCGGTCGGGTCGGCGAGTTCCGCCACCAGCACCGCCAGCGCAGCGTCCGCGGCAACCAGCGGACGCAGCGACTCGGCGCGCACCAGCGGCACATCGCCGTAGAGCACCAGCACGCGCGCATCGTCGGGCAGTCCGGGCACGGCCTGCTGGACGGCGTGCCCGGTGCCGAGACGCTCGGCCTGCTCGACCCAGACCAGGTCGGCATCGTCCTTGAACGCTTCGCGCACCGCCTCACCGCCGTGGCCGTACACCACGTGGATGCGCGCCGCACCCAGGGCCCGCGCGGTGTCGATGACATGACCCAGCATCGGCTTGTCCGCCACCGGCTGCAGCACCTTGGGCAGCGGCGAGCGCATACGCTTGCCTTCGCCGGCGGCGAGGACGACCGCATGGAGTCCAGTGCAGTGGATGTCGACAGCGTGCTGCGTGGTGCTCATGCGGGGTGTCCGTTCGAACCGGGATCCATTCTAGGCGGGCGCGAGCGGTGCGGCATCGTCGCAGACCGCAGACGACAACGCCGGCACGGGGCCGGCGTTGCTTCAGATCGGCGATGTCGCAGGTTTCAGTGCTTGAGGTTCTTGCGCAGCCGTTCGAGGGCCTGCAACTGCGCCATGGCCTCGGCCAGCTTGGCCTGCGCCTCGGCGATATCCATGGCCTGGCCGCGATTGGCGATGACGCGCTCGGCCTCTTCCTTGGCCTTGACCGCGGCGGCCTCGTCGAGATCGTCGGCGCGCAGCACGGTATCGGCCAGCACAGTGACGACCTGCGGCTGCACTTCCAGCATGCCGCCGGAAACGTAGAAGTCGAGCTTCTCGCCGTCCGGACGGGTGACAATGACCTTGCCCGGCTTGAGCCGCGTGATCAGGGGCGCGTGCCGGGGCGCGATTCCGACCTCGCCCAGCTCGGCGCTGGCGACCACGAAGATCGCATCGCCGTGGAAGATCTCCTTCTCGGCACTGACGATGTCGCAGCGGATGGTGGTGGTGGTCGGGATCGTGCTCATGCCACTCAGCCCGCCAACAGCTTCTTGGCTTTCTCGAAGGCCTCGTCGATGCCGCCGACCATGTAGAAGGCCTGCTCCGGCAGCTCGTCGCACTGGCCTTCGACGATCATCCGGAAACCACGGATGGTTTCCTTGAGCGTGACGTACTTGCCCGGCGAGCCGGTGAACACTTCGGCCACATGGAAGGGCTGCGAGAAGAAGCGCTCGGCCTTGCGGGCGCGGGCGACGACCAGCTTGTCGTCCTCGGAGAGTTCATCCATGCCGAGGATGGCGATGATGTCCTTCAGCTCCTTGTACTTCTGCAGGGTGGCCTGCACCTTGCGCGCGGTGTCGTAGTGCTCGTGACCGATCACGTTCGGGTCGAGCTGGCGCGAGGTCGAGTCGAGCGGATCGACCGCCGGGTAGATGCCCAGCGAGGCGATCTGGCGCGACAGCACCACGGTGGCATCGAGGTGGGCGAAGGTGGTCGCAGGCGACGGATCGGTGAGGTCGTCGGCCGGCACGTAGACGGCCTGGATCGAGGTGATCGAGCCGGTGCGCGTCGAGGTGATGCGCTCCTGCAGCACGCCCATTTCCTCGGCCAGCGTCGGCTGGTAGCCCACCGCGGAGGGCATGCGGCCGAGCAGGGCCGAGACTTCGGTGCCGGCCAGGGTGTAGCGGTAGATGTTGTCGACGAAGAACAGGATGTCGCGGCCCTTGCCGGTGACCGGGTCCTTGTCGTCACGGAAGTACTCGGCCATGGTCAGGCCGGTGAGCGCGACGCGCAGGCGATTGCCCGGTGGCTCGTTCATCTGGCCGTAGACCATCGCCACTTTGTCGAGGACGTTGGAGTCCTTCATCTCGTGGTAGAAGTCGTTGCCCTCGCGGGTGCGCTCACCGACGCCAGCGAACACCGAGAGGCCCTCGTGGGCCTTGGCGATGTTGTTGATCAGCTCCATCATGTTGACGGTTTTGCCGACGCCGGCACCGCCGAACAGACCGACCTTGCCACCCTTGGCGAAGGGGCACATCAGGTCGATGACCTTGATGCCGGTTTCGAGCAGCTCGTTGCCGCCGGCCTGATCGGCGTAGGCCGGGGCCGGACGGTGGATCTCCCAGCTCGCCTCGGCTTCGACCGGGCCGGCCTCGTCGATCGGGTTGCCCAGCACGTCCATGATGCGGCCCAGCGTGGCCTTGCCGACCGGCACGCTGATCGCCTTGCCGGTGTTGACGGCGACGAGGCCGCGCTTCAGGCCGTCGGTGGAGCCGAGCGCGATGGTGCGGACGATGCCGTCACCGAGCTGCTGCTGCACTTCCAGCGTGATCGCAGTACCGGTGACCTTCAGCGCGTCGTACACCTTCGGCACGCTTTCGCGCGGGAACTCGACGTCGACGACGGCGCCGATGATCTGGACAAGCTTGCCTTGGCTCATGGTGGGTTCCTCGGGAATAGGGATTCGATGGAGGCGCGCCGCGCGTCAGACCGCTGCGGCACCGCCGACGATTTCGGAGATTTCCTGGGTGATCGCCGCCTGCCGGGCCTTGTTGTAGACCAGGTTCAGGCTGCCGATCAGCTTGGTGGCGTTGTCGGAGGCCGCCTTCATCGCGACCATGCGCGCGGCGTGCTCCGAGGCCAGGTTCTCGAGCACGGCCTGGTAGACCAGCGACTCGACGTAACGGGTGAGCACGAAGTCGAGCACGGTCTGCGGGTCGGGCTCGTAGAGGTAGTCCCAGTCGTGCTTGGCTTCGAAGGACGCATCGGCCTGCAGCGGCAGCAGCGGCAGCAGGGTCGGCCGCTGCGACATCGTGTTGACGAAGTCGTTGTAGCAGAGCAGCACGCGGTCGAGACGGCCTTCGGTGTAGCCATCGAACATGGTCTTGGTGACGCCGATCAGCTTCGCCACCTCCGGCTTCTCACCCAGATGGGTGACCGAGGCCAGCATGTCGACTTTCAGGCGGCGGAAGAAGGTGACCGCCTTCTGGCCGATGCAGACCACATCGATCTCGACGCCCTTGCTCTGCCACTCGCGCATGTCGGCAAGGATGCGGCGGAACATCTGCGAATTGAGGCCGCCGCAGAGGCCACGATCGGTCGAGATGATGATGTAACCCACCCGCTTGACCTCCTCGCGTGCCGCCATGAACGGATGCACGTGGTCGGTGTTGGCGTGGGCGATGTGGCCGACGACCTGCTTCATCAGACGCGCGTAGGGGCGCGAGGCCTTCATCTTCTCCTGCGCCTTGCGGATCTTGGATGCCGAGACCATCTCGAGCGCGCGGGTCACCTTGCGGGTGTTCTGCACGCTCTTGATCTTGGTTTTGATTTCGCGGCCGCCTGCCATGTCGAAGTACTCTCGCTTACCAGCCGCCCGTGGCCTTGAACTCGGCGATCAGGGCCTTGAACTCGGCCTCGATCTCCTTGTCCCAGGCGCCGGTGGCGACGATTTTGGCGGCCAGCTCGCTGCGGGTGTTGGCCAGGTGGGTGTGCAGGCCGGATTCGAAAGCACCGATCCTGGCGAGCGGCACATCGTCCATGTGGCCTTCGTTGACGGCGTAGATCGACAGCGCCATCTGCGCGGTCGACATCGGGGCGTACTGCTTCTGCTTCATCAGTTCGGTGACCCGCTGGCCGCGCTCGAGCTGCTTGCGGGTGGCTTCGTCGAGGTCGGAGGCGAACTGCGCGAAGGCCGCCAGCTCGCGGTATTGCGCGAGCGCGATGCGGATGCCGCCCGAGAGCTTTTTCATGATCGTGGTCTGCGCAGCACCACCCACACGCGAGACCGAAACGCCGGCGTTCACGGCCGGGCGGATGCCGGCGTTAAACAGGTCGGTCTCGAGGAAGATCTGGCCGTCGGTGATCGAGATCACGTTGGTCGGCACGAAGGCCGAGACGTCACCGGCCTGGGTCTCGATGATCGGCAGCGCGGTCAGCGAGCCGGTCTTGCCCTTGACCGCGCCATTCGTGAACTTCTCGACGTAGTCGGCCGAAACACGGGCGGCGCGCTCGAGCAGGCGCGAGTGCAGGTAGAACACGTCGCCCGGGTAGGCTTCGCGGCCCGGCGGGCGGCGCAGCAGCAGCGAAATCTGGCGGTAGGCGACGGCCTGCTTGGAGAGGTCGTCGTAGACGATCAGGGCGTCTTCGCCGCGGTCCATGAAGTACTCGCCCATGGCGCAGCCGGCGTAGGGCGCGATGTACTGCATCGCCGCCGATTCCGAGGCCGAGGCTGCGACCACCGTGGTGTAGGCCATCGCGCCGTTCTCTTCGAGCTTGCGGACGATGGCGGCGATGGTCGAGTTCTTCTGGCCGATGGCGACGTAGACGCACTTCACCCCCGAGGCCTTCTGGTTGATGATCGCGTCGATCGCCATCGCGGTCTTGCCGGTCTGGCGGTCACCGATGATCAGCTCGCGCTGGCCGCGGCCGATCGGGATCATCGCGTCGACCGACTTGTAGCCGGTCTGCACCGGCTGGGCGACCGACTGGCGCCAGATCACGCCCGGCGCCACGCGCTCGACCGGCGAGCTCAGGGCGGCATTGATCGGGCCCTTGGCGTCGATCGGCTGGCCGAGCGCATCGACGACGCGGCCCAGCAGCTCGGGGCCGACCGGCACTTCGAGGATGCGACCGGTGGTCTTGGCGACCATGCCCTCGCAGAGGTGCTCGTAGTCGCCGAGCACCACGGCACCGACCGAATCGCGCTCGAGGTTGAGGGCGAGCGCGAAGGTGTTGCCCGGCAGTTCGACCATCTCGCCCTGCATCGCGTCGGCCAGGCCGTGGATGCGGACGATGCCGTCCGACACCGAAGTGACGGTTCCTTCGTTGCGGGCTTCGGCCGAGAGCTTGAGCTTCTCGACACGCTGCTTGATCAGTTCGCTGATTTCGGACGGGTTGAGCGTCTGCATGGTCGTTCCTGGGCCGGCGCGAGGCCGACGTTCAATGGGGAATCAAGTCGTCAGGGCAGTGTCGAGGCGCGCCAGACGGCCGCGAACCGAACCGTCGATCACCGTATCGCCGGTGTCGATCACGGCGCCGCCGATCAGCGCGGGATCAACCGCGGCCTCGATCTCGACGTCGCGGCCGAAACGGGCACGCAGCGATTCACGGAGTTTGGCGAGTGCGGCCTCGTCCAACGGCAACGCCGAAGTGACGCGGACACGGACGATGTTCTGGGCTTCGGCGCGCAGGGTTTCGTAGAGCGCGCTGATTTCCGGCAGCAAGGTGATACGGCGGTTCTCCGCCAGCACGGCGAGGAATTGCAGGAAACCGGCATCGTGGTCACCGGGCGGTGCCACCAGACCGGCCACCTCAGCCGCCGCCAGCGAAGGATGGTCCAGCAACACCGCGACCCGCGGATCGACAGCGATCTGGGCGGCCGCCGAAAGGGCCTTCGACCAGCCGGCGAAATCGGCACGGTCTCGGGCCAGCGCGAAAGCAGCGCGGGCGTAGGGGCGGGCGAGGGTGAAGGCCTGGCTCATCGCGATGCGGTCTCAGATCTGCTCGGCGAGTTCGTCGAGCAGGGCGGCATGGGCCTTGGCGTCGATTTCGCGGCCGATGACGCGGCTGGCTCCGGTGACGGCAAGACGACCGACCTGACGGCGCAGGTCCTCGCGGGCACGGTACAAGGTGGCCTCGATCTCGGCCTGCGCGAGGGCCGCCTGGCGTGCGCCTTCGGCCTGGGCATCGAGCCGGGCCTGTTCGACCAACTGGGCGGCACGGGCTTCGGCCTTGGCGATGATGTCGTTGGCCCGGACCCGAGCCTCACGCAACACCTCGTCGACCTTCTGCTGGGCCTGGGCGAGGTCCTTCTGGCTGCGTTCGGCAGCGGCGAGGCCCTCGGCAATCTTCTGCTGACGGGCTTCGATCGCCGACAACAGCGGCGGCCAGATTTTGGTCGCGATGATCCAGACGAACGCCGCGAACGCGAGGGCTTGGGCGAAAAGGGTAAACGTGAGGCTCATGGGATGCGCTCGGTGGTTCCGGGGACCGGGGCGCGAGCCCCGGCCATCGACGAAAACGGGGCACGACCTGCGCCGTGCCCGGAAGCCGGGCCGATCAGGCGCCCAGCAGCTGCGAGAGCTTGACGCCGAGGTCGCCGATCAGCGGGTTGGCGAAGGCGAACATCAGGGCCACGGCGACGGTGATGATGAAGGCTGCGTCGATCAGGCCGGCGGTGATGAACATGCGGACCTGCAGCACCGGGATCAGCTCCGGCTGGCGGGCGGCCGACTCCAGGAACTTGCTCGCCATGTTCGCCATACCAATCGAGGCGGCGAGCGCGGCCAGGCCGACCATGAAGCCGATGGCGAGAATGGTGAACGACTGGATGGTGGCGAAAGCGGTCAGGATGTTGGCGGTGTCCATGGGGGTCTCCGGGTGTCGCAAGGGTTGAAGGAAAAGTGGATCGAAGGTGGAACCGGTGCTCGACGCCGCGGCCCTCGGCGTTGAAACGATTGACGGCCGGCGTCAGTGGTGCTCTTCCATCAGGCTGAGGTAGACAATGGAAAGCATCATGAAGATGAAGGCCTGCAGCGGCACCACCAGCAGGTGGAACAGCATCCAGCCGAGGCCGAAGGTGCCGCCGGCGATCATGCCGGCCACACCCGCACTGCCCAGCACCCAGATCAGCAGGAAGACCAGCTCCCCGCCGTACATGTTGCCGAACAGACGCATCGCCAGCGACACCGGCTTGCTCAGCAACTCGACGAAGTTGAGCAGCAGATTGGCCGGGAACATCCACTTGCCAAAGGGCGCAGTGAACAGCTCGTGGATGAAGCCGCCAAAGCCCTTGGCGCGCAGGGCGAAGAAGATCATCAGGAAGAACACCGAGAACGACATGCCGAGCGTGGCGCTCATGTCGGTGGTCGGCACCGGCTTCCAGTAGTTGAATTTGGACGGGTCGGCCGCGCCGAAGACCTCGGCCAGCGCGACCGCCGCCATGCCCATCGGGATGGCGAGAAAATCGGCAGGAATGAACTTGAAAGCGTTGAGCAGCAGGATCCAGCAGAACAGGGTGATCGCGATCGGCGTGACCAGCCGGCTGGTGCCTTGGTAGCTGTCCTTGCACTGCTGGTCGACGAACTCGAGAACGATCTCGACGAAGGCCTGCCAACGCCCCGGAACACCCGCGGTGGCTTTGCGAGTGGCCAGCCAGAAGAAGAAGCACATGGCCAAGCCGACCAGCACCGAAGTGGCGATCGTGTCGATGTGCAGAACCCAGAAGCCACCCTCGCCGACCTGGATCTTCAGGTTGGTCAGGTGATGCTGGATGTAACCGGTCGGGGTCAGTTCGCTGCTTGCCATGGTCCGATTCAAGCTCGTTTGAATGTCACTGCCGCGCCGATGTAAGCCAATTGCCCGAGCACCGCGCCTCCCGCCACCGCCCACACCTCGGCACCGTCACGCGCCGCAAGCAGGATCAAACCCACACCCGCCATCAACCAGCGACCCAATGTCGCCGCGAGGCTGCGGAATGCTGCGCCACCTCCAGCCTGGACACCACCGAGCGCGTAGGCCCCCGAGAGCAGGATCGCCGCCATCATGACCAGAGCCCCGCCGATCCCGTCGAGCAAGGCCACCGGCCACACGAAGGTCAACAACACGGCCCAGAGCGCAACCACCACGGTCATGACCAAAGCCATGTGACGAAGGAGGCGCCGGGATTCCACGGAGGACGAGAACACGGAAGGAGTGCGCCAAGTCGCCGCCTGCGAAGACGCGGGAGTCTAGCATGCGCTGCAGGCTGTTCTCAAGGTCAAATCGGCCGCCCCAAGCCTCACCCCAAGCTCATCGCAGCCGCCTTGCTCACCGCTGCGTTCTTTCGTGACCATCTGATTTTTTGGATCAGCAAGAAAAACCCCGCCTTGTTGGGGCGGGGTTTTGGGTGTAAGGCCCTGGCGATGACCTACTCTCGCATGCGGATGCACACTACCATCGGCGCGTGCGCGTTTCACTTCCGAGTTCGGGATGGGATCGGGTGGTTCCACGCAGCTA
>Ga0207950_100472_pt1 | contig 13613 bp, 13 predicted proteins | sample Subbio11_8B_AprC_FD_184814 | JGI IMG/M metagenome (GOLD analysis project Ga0207950, IMG submission 184814) | Serpentinite rock and fluid subsurface biosphere microbial communities from McLaughlin Reserve, California, USA - CR11_8B_AprC (SPAdes) | ecosystem: Environmental > Terrestrial > Deep... | reverse complement strand
CCCGCGCCAGCGCGTCGATGTCCACTGCCTACAACCCCTCTCCATAGCCGAAGCGCTTGATCTGGGAGGCGTCGCGCCGCCAGTCCTTCTTGACCTTCACGCGCAGGTCGAGGTGAACGCCGGTGCCCATCAGACGCTCCATGTCGGCGCGCGCCCGCGTCCCGACCGTGCGGATCATCTCCCCGCCCCTGCCGATGATGATGCCCTTCTGCGACTCGCGCTCCACGTAGATGGTCGCGTAGATGGTGTGGAAGTCGCGTCGTGCGTCGTACTCGATGTCGTCGAGCTGCACGCCCACGGCATGGGGGACCTCGTCGCGCGTTGCACGCAAGACCTTCTCCCGGACGAGCTCGGCAAGCATGACCTCCACGGGCTGGTCGGTCTTCATGTCGCGCGGGAAGAAGCGCGGACCCTTCGGCAGCAGTGGAATGACCGCCTCCAGCAGCGCTTCGAGGTTGAACCCGGTCCTGGCCGACAGGACGACCTCGGCCACCGGCGTCACGAGCTCCCGGGCCCGCGCAAGCTGGCTCTCGACGCGAGACGGGTCGGCGGCATCGGCCTTCGTGAGCACAAGCACCACCGGGCGCCCGCCCCGGGCGACGCGCTCGGCCACCCACCGGTCGCCCGACCCCACCGGTGCGGTCGCATCGATGCACAGTGCCACGACGTCGACATCCACGAGCGCCAGCAGACTCGACCGGTTGACCTGTTCGCCGAGCGCGTCAACGGGCTTGTGAAGGCCGGGGGTGTCCACGAGCACGACCTGCGCGTCTTCGCGGTCGATCACCGCCCGCAGGCGGTGGCGGGTGGTCTGCGGCGTGTCCGATGTGATGGCGACCTTTGCGCCGACGAGCGCGTTGACGAGCGTGCTCTTGCCGGCGTTCGGACGCCCGACCACCGCCACGAACCCGCTTGTGACCTCCTCGTACGCGGAGGTGCTCACCTACTCGTCCTCGTCGTCGTCCTGGTCGAGGTACCCGCGCACGAACGCGTCCGGGAGCAGCTCGTCAAGGCGTCGCACGTCGATCTCGTCGGTTCGCCCGCTCATGATCACGCGCATCGCCGGATTGAACTCCGCGAGGAACTGCCGGCAAGCCCCGCAGGGCACGCACGGCGCCTCGGAGTCTCCGATGACCGCCACGGCATCGAAGTCCCGTTGGCCGGCCGTGATGGCCGCGAGCGCCGCCGCACGCTCTGCGCACACCGTGGAGCCGTACGCCGCGTTCTCGGCATTCACTCCTTGGAAGATCTCGCCGCCCGCGAAGACCGCGGCGCCCACGCGAAAGCCGGAGTACGGCGCGTAGGCCCTCGGCTGTACCTCGCGAGCGAACGCGAGCAGTGCAAGATCAGCCTCCGTGATGTGCTTCGGCATCAGGGCCCTCCCTGTCGGCTTCGGCGCTCGGCCTCACGTGGATCGTCCGTATACGGGTCCCCTCGACGTCGCGCGCGGTCAACCGCACGCCCTCCACGTCGATCTCCTCGCCCGGGTACGGGATGTGCCCCGCAAGCTCGACGAACAACCCGCCGATGGAGTCGGCCTCTATGTCGATGGCGGTGCCGAGCAAGTCGTTGAAGTCATCGATGGGGAGCCTGGCGTCGAGCAACAGCCCGCCGTCCTCGAGCTCAGTGACCATGGGGACCGCACGGTCGTACTCGTCGAATATCTCCCCCACGATCTCCTCGAGCAGGTCCTCGATGGTCACAAGGCCTGCCGTTCCGCCGTACTCGTCTGCCACAAGCGCCATGTGCGTCTTTCGCTCGCGCATCTCCAAGAGAAGCTCGTCCACCGATTTCGTCTCGGGAACGAAGTATGCCTCGCGGATCATCGGCTCCACGGACGGCGGGCAGTCGGCGGCGCTAACGCACGCGAGCAGATCCTTGGCGAACAGCACGCCTTTGATGTCGTCGAGCGTATCGTGGAAGACGGGGAGTCGCGAGAAGCCCGACTCGGCGATCACGGCCACCGCCTGCGGCACCGTTGCGATGTCCTCCAGGCACACCATGTCGGTGCGAGGCACCATCACCTCGCGCACGATCGTGTTCGCGAAATCAACGACAGCGTCGAAGAATCTCTCCTCGGCCTCATTGCGCCCGGCGTCCTCCTCGTCGCCCGCCTCACCGCCGTACTCGTCGCCAGTGAACCACGCATCCGTCACGGGGTCACGCGCCACCAGCGAGGCGAGACCGACCCAGCCGGCCGTGAGGAACCGCGCAACCGGGGACAGCAGCACTACGGCCCGCGAGGCGAGCGGGGCCGAGGCCAGACCCACCCGCTCGGGGTTCTGGACGGCGAGGGTCCGCGGCAGCGCCTCGCCGACCGCGAAGAGCAGCAGTGCGCCGAGACCGGCTCCCGCGAGGGCGACGCCGAGGCGCAGATCCGACTCCAGAACAACGACTGCCGTCCACGCCAAGGTCGCTGCGGTGGCGGAGTACGCGACGGCGCGCCACAGCGCCAGCGCGGCGGCCACGCGGCTCGGACGCTCCACCAGCCGGGCGAGCGCGCTTGCCCCCGTCACGTCCGCGTCGACCAATCGGCGCGTGCGGGGACGCGAAAGCAGCCTGATCGACGCATCGGCCGCGGTGATCAACGCCAGTATGGCGCCCAGAGCCACCAATGTTGCAAGAGACACGATGAACGCGATGCCTGTCATCCCCCGAAGACCCCTCCCTGGAACGTCAGAAGAAGCTTAGCTGAAAGACCAGCGTGGTGATGAGCACCCCAAGCACTCCGCCGGCCACCACCTGCGGTACCGTGTGGATCCTGCCCTCGACCCTGCTTTGCGCAACGAGCAGCGCGATTGTGCCGGCCAGCACCGCGGCGCCTGTGCTGTCCGTGATGAAGGCGATCGCGGTGGCGAACGAGGCGGCCACCGCGGTGTGGCCCGAGGGCCACCCGCCCTTCATATACGTGCCCTTCCTGGTGATCGCCTTCCCGATAAGCACCATCAGACCTGTGAGCAGCAGCGCGATGATGGTGATGTGCGCCGGTGTCTGCCGAACGCGTGTGAGCAGAACGTCGGTGGCGTCGCCGATGCGGGCGAAGAACACGATGTAGCCGACGATCACCGCGTTGAGTGCCGCCACGAACACCGCGCCGGCCGCGACGTCCTTGGCGATCTTCGCAAGCGGGTCGAAGCTTTGCGTGGCCACGTCCACGGCCGCCTCGAGGGCGGTATTGGCCAGTTCTGACGCGAAGACGAAGGCGATCGCGAAGATGATCGCGATGAACTCGAAGCGCCCGATCCGGAAGAACAGCGACGCGGAGAGCACGACGATGGCAGCACCGGCGTGCAGCCGCATGTTCCGCTGCGTACGCAACGCGTAGACCATGCCCTCGATCGCGTCGTTGAAGCTGGAGATGAGCGAACGGTTCGGCATCGGGCGCCTACCGGACCTCGTACGCGTCGAGCAGGGCAGACTCGCGCTCGGCCATGGCGCCGGCGTCGTCTTCGGCCTCGTGGTCGTAGCCGAGCAGGTGCAGCACGCCGTGAATGAGCAGGATGTCGAGCTCGCGCTCGATCGTATGGCCCAGCTCCGCGGCCTGACGCTCGGCCACCGTCGGCGCGATGACCACGTCGCCCAGCGTGATCGGCTCATCCCCCGGCGCAGGGCACGGGTCGTCGCACCCGAAAGACAGCACGTCGGTGGCTCCCGGCACGCCCCGGTACCGCTCGTTGAGTCGTGCCATCTCGTCCTCTTCCACGAGCGCGACCGAGAGTTCGGTCATCCCGGGAACGTCCTCCATCTCGAGCACGAACAGCGCCAGCCGCTCGAACGCCTCCAGGTTGAGCGGCTCAGGCTCCCTGTGGCTGACGATGCTGACTTGCATGCGGCTCCTTCTCTTCGCTCGGTTCAGGATACTCGACCCGCGGGTGGTACACGCTCGCAAGCATCCTCGTGTAGACGCCGACGACGGTCTCGATATCGGCCAACGTGAGCGATGTGTCGTCGAGCTGATGGTCGTCGATCTTGCCGCGCACCATCGTCCGGATCATCGCCTCGATCTTGGGCGGCGTCGCTTTCGGCAGCGAACGCACTCCCGCCTCGGCCATGTCGGCGATCATCACGAGTGCCGCCTCCCGCGAGGCGGGCTTGCGTCCGTCGTAGCGGAAATCCGCCTCCAGAAGCGGAGCGCCCTTCTTGCTCGCCTTGTCGTAGAAGTATCCCACCACCGACGTGCCGTGATGCTGGCGAACGATGTCCACGACCTCCTGTGGCAGGCCATGCTCCTCGGCGAGTTCGACGCCCTCGCGCACGTGGGCGGTGATGATGCGCGCAGACAGGGACGGAGAGGTCGTGTCATGCGGGTTCTGCCCGTCGGCCTGGTTCTCTACGAAAAACGCCGGCCGCACCACCTTGCCGACATCGTGGAAGTACGCACCGACACGCGCGAGCAGCGGGTTCGCTCCGATGGCCTCTGCGGCGGTCTCGGCGAGGTTAGCGGCCATCACCGAGTGCGAGTACGTGCCCGGCGCCTCGGTCATCAGGCGCTTCAGTAACGGGTGGCTCGGGTTGCCGAGCTCGAGAAGCGTGACGTCGGTGGTGACGCCGAAGACGAACTCGAAGAACGGCAGCAGCCCCAGCATCAGGATCGCGGTCACGAGCCCCCCCGCGACGCCCTGGAGTCCGGCCATGAGCGCTTCGCCGGGCGCGTTTCCTGAGGCGAGCGAGGTGCCAAGCGATACGAACCCCAGCAGGCCGACCATGAACCCGCCCGCATAGAACAGGTGCGAGCGCTGGCTGAGACCGGAGAGCGCCGCTATGGCGGCGAGGCTCGCGAGCAGGCTCGCCACGACCTGGACGCCGCCGGAGAAGCCAAGCAGAAGACCGGCCACCGTGGTGAGCACCGTGAGCACGACGGCGGGGGCGGATCCCACGAGCAGCGTGGCGAAGATCGCCGCGAGTGGAACAGGCATGACGTAGGGCGAGACTTCGGGGAACAGCAGCGACATCGCGCGAGTGATGTACATCATCCCGAGCAGCAGCGTCGTAAGAAGCATCAGGTCGCGCATCCTGCCCCAGACCCGCTCGTCGTACGCTGCCCAGTATGCGCCCGCGGCGAGGATCAGCAGCGACATCAAGACGATACCCGCGCCCACCGACAGAATGTCCCTGCCCTGCTCAAGCCCGCCCAGCGAGCTCACCAGCTCGATATCGCGAGCGGTGACGATGTCACCCTTCTCGACGATGTTCTCGCCTTCCTGCACGGCCACCACCACCGGAGAGACCCGGTCGCTCGCCTCTGTGCGCGCGCGGGCGGTCGCCGCCTCGTCGAGCGTGACCGTGGGCTCGAGGAATGCGGTGCCGACGCTGATCACGACGAAGCGCTCGGCAAGCGCGAGGGGGATGAGCTCGGCGCTACGCGCCAGCTGGTCGCGCGCGGCGCCTAGGTCGCCCTCCAGGATGCGCGCTGACAAGATGCTGCCCACAAGCCCTTCCACAGAACGGGCGACGCTGTCGACGGATTCGGGCGGCAGCGAAACCACTGCCGCGATGGTGGCGGTGTGCACGCGGGACTCGTAGCGCTCCTCCAGGAAGGCCACCTGCGCGGTGGCGTCCTCACTGTGCGACGCCCGCGCCGAGGACACCGACGCGAAGAACCCGACGATGTCCTGACGTGCCTGCGTCTGAGCTGCCTGATCGAATTCGTAAACCGGCGCCACAGCGTCGGCCGCGATCTGCCTGAGCGCGTCGGTGGCCGTCTGATCCACGTACTGGATCGACCGGGGGGCGCGGAACGTGCGAGGCGCGGGTTCGCCGAGCTCTAGGCCGAGAGGGACGATGCGCACCGCAAGCGGGACCGCGGCGAGGCCGATCACCAACGCGCCAAGAACGATGCGCTTGCCGAGCGTGGTCGAAAGCGGCCCCGTGCCCGGCCACAAGGATCCCGCTCGGTTGATGAGGCGACGTCTACGCATCGGGGGGTGCCGGCGAGCGCTGCGCCTCTTCGTACTCGTGATAGGCGGTGACGATGCGCTGGACGAGGCGATGACGCACGACATCCCTGGCCTGCAGCTCGATGAAGGCAACGTCCTTCACGTCCGTGAGGATCTCCCGCACCTGACGCAGGCCGGACAGTCCTCCGATGAGGTCGATCTGCGTGATGTCGCCGGTGACCACCACCCTCGAGCCGAAACCAAGCCTGGTGAGGAACATCTTCATCTGCTCAGGCGTGGTGTTCTGCGCCTCGTCGAGGATCACGAAGCTGTCGTTGAGCGTGCGGCCGCGCATGAACGCGAGCGGTGCGACCTCGATAACGCCGCGCTCGGTGAGCGAGGTGGACTTCTCGATGTCCATCATGTCGAAAAGCGCGTCATAGAGCGGGCGCAGGTACGGGTCCACCTTCTCGTACAGGTTCCCAGGAAGGAAACCGAGCTTTTCGCCGGCCTCGACGGCCGGGCGGGTTAGAATGATCCTCCCCACTTCTTTCTTGCGCAGCGAGTCGACGGCCATCGCCATCGCGAGGTAGGTCTTGCCAGTGCCCGCGGGACCGATGCCGAAGGTCACGGTGTTCTGCCGGATGGCATCCACGTAACGCTTCTGGCCAGCGGTCTTCGGCCGGATGGCTTTTCCGCGGTGCGAAAGGATCACGTCGGCGAACACGCTCGACGGGCTGCAGTCGTCGCGCTTGAGCATGTCGATGGCGCGCTCGATAGCCTCGGGGGTGAGAGATTCGTCCCCCTTGAGGATCGCGAACAGCTCGGCGAACAGCGCCGCGACCGCCTGTGCCTCGGCCAGCTCGCCCGAAATCGTGATCTCGTCGCCGCGGACACCGACCCGAGCCTCGAACTGGTCCTCTATGAGCCTCAGAAAATGGTCCCCCTCACCGAGGAGTTCGACCATGTTCACGTGCTGAGGGGCTACCAGGTGCACCTGGGTGGAGTTCGTCACGTTGGCGGTACCTTCTCCTGTCTCCGGACGGGCCCCGCTTCCCGCAGGTCGGCCGACTCTTGGATTCTACCACGCGAAGGGTGCGCTCCCTCGCGCAGCGGGCTCGGCTCCGCCACCACCCCCAGGACCGACCCATCCTCGTCGTGGCCGATGACGCGGACGTACACACGCATGCCGGGACGCACGGCCTCGATGCCTGACTCCATGGGAACCGCCATGTGAAGGTACTCCCGCGTGGTTCCTTCGGCCACGAGCCCCTCGGCGCGTCCCACGACGCGCTCCACGAGCAGTTCAACCACGCTGCCGCTCAGGCCTTGGGAGAACGCGGCAGCCAGGCGGCTGCTGAGACGCCGCAGCCGCGCCGCGCGTTCGGCCCGCACCTCCGGCCGGACCTGTCCGGGCATGGTCGCCGCGGCCGTGCCGGGTCTGGCCGAGTAGCGGAAGACGTGCAGCCGTGAGAACGCCTGCGCCTCCACGAACGCCGACGTCTGCTCGGCATCCTCGGCCGTCTCACCCGGGAACCCCGCGATGACATCGGTGGTCACCGCCGCTCCGGGCAGCGCCGAGCGAACGCGCGCGAGGACCTCGGCAAAGTCGCTGGTAGTATAGGGTCTTCCCATCCGCCGCAACACGCTGTCCGACCCCGACTGCAGCGGCACGTGCAGGTGCGCGCAAAAGGCCGGTGTGGCACAGACCACATCTAGCAGCCGGTCCGTGACATCGCCGGGCTCGATGCTCGACAGCCTGATCCTCGGCACACCCGAGGCCGCGACAGCCTCGATCACTTCCGGCAGGCGCGCACCCGCGTCGTCATACCGGCCGATGTTGATGCCGGTGAGGACCACCTCGCCGACTCCCGCAGCGACGAGCTCGCGGGCCTCGGCCGCGATGGCCGCAAGCGGCACGGCGCGCGGCAGTCCCCGGGCGTAGGGGACGACGCAGTACGTGCAGAAGCAGTCGCAGCCGTCCTCGACTTTGAGCTGCCCTCGCGCACGGGAGTGCCCTGCCGACCGGGCGGGCCCGGGTGCGCTCACGCCGGCCCCGCTTCCGCTAAGCGCCTCACGCACGCGCCGCGGAACCCGCGCTTTGTCAGCCTCCACCACGACCCGTTCGCCGAGAGCCTGCAGCGCGACGGCATCCAAAGAGGCGAGACATCCGGTCACGACGACGATGGGAGAGCCGGGCAGACCGAGTGCGTGCCGCACCGCCTTGCGCGCCTTACGGTCGGACTCACCCGTCACCGTGCACGTGTTGATCACCACGACGTCGGCTTCACGGGACCCGGCTGCTTCGGCGCTGAGGCCCAGCGAGCGCGCGATCGCCTCGGACTCCGTCTGGTTGACCTTGCAGCCGAGAGTGACGAACGCGACGCGTGGCGAAACCGGGGGACTCTCAGGCATTCCTCGCACCGAGGCCGCCCCGCTCGTAAATGGCCAATGCGGTCGCCACCACCCCGGCAGTCTCGGTCCGGAGCACCGTGGCGCCGAGCGAGACCGTGCGCCCTCCGGCCGCCTCGAGAAGCGCGACCTCCCGGGCGCTGAGCCCGCCTTCGGGACCCACCACCACGGCAAGCTCGGCCTCCGGCCCCGGACTCTCGATCCGAAGCGCCTCCCCGATCCCGGGAGCGGCGGCTGAGTCCTCCCAGCACACGAGGAGCGTGGCGCCGTGAAGGAGCCGCGGGAGATCCTCGGTGCGCACCAAGGGCGTCACTCGCGGGACATCGACGCGTTGGGATTGCTTCGCGGCCTCCGCGGCGATCCGTCGCCATCGCTCCACGCGCGACTCGGCCTTGGTACCGGCAAGCTTCACCACGCTCCGCTCGGCAAAAAACGGCACGACTCTAGAGACGCCGACCTCGGTGGCCTGCCGCACGATCCCGTCCATCTTCTCGCCCTTGGCAAGCCCTTGGACGAGCGTCAATCGCGGCAGCGGCGACCGCACGATCTCACCGATCACCCTCCCCACGGCGCGCTCCTCAACAGTGAGCAGGCGGACTCGCACGGCTCGGCCTCCACCCGCCACGATGATCTCGTCGCCCGCGTCCAGGCGGAGCACGTCTCGCAGATGGTGCATGTCAGCCGCGCCGAGCGGCACCACGAACTCCCCCTCGACGGAGGCGGGTAGCGGGCCTTCGGCGAAGAACTGGTGAAGCGCCATCAGCCGCCCAGCCAGTCCTTCAGTTTGGACAGCGGCGTGCGCTCGTTACCGGTGTGGCCGGTGCCGAAGGATTCGCCGAGCTCGGCGAGCAGCTCCTTCTGGCGCTTGGTGAGCCTCTTGGGCACGACCACGTCAAGGTGCACGATGAAGTCACCGGCGCCGCCGTCCATCCGCGGCATGCCCCTGCCCCGTATGCGAACGGTGTCCCCCGCGTGCACGCCGCCGCGGAACGGGACGCTCACATCCTCCCCCAGTCCGGGCACCACGATCTCCCCGCCCAAGGCGGCCTGAGCTATGTTGATCACCGCCATGGCGTGCAGGTCGTTCCCTTCTCGGTGCAGGAACTCGTGCGGCAGGACCCGCACCGTCACGAGCAGGTCGCCCGGACGGGCGCGCCGCACACCGGCCTCACCCTTCCCGGGCACCCTGAGCGTGTAGCCGTCCAGTGCGCCCGCCGGCACGGTCACCCGAATGGTCTCGGTCCCGTTCACGCGGCCCTGGCCAGCGCATGCGGGGCATGGCCGATCGATCACGACGCCGGTCGTGCCGCAGCGGTCGCACGGGGTCTGCGTCTCCATGACTCCCAGAATCGTCCTGCGCTGGGTCCGCTTCTGGCCGGTCCCTCCGCATGCCGGGCACGCCTGCGCAGTGCCTCCTTCGGCAGCGCCGCCGCCGTCGCAGGTCCCACACGTCATCGGGTGAGAGATCGTCACGTCGCGCTGACCGCCGGCGGCGGCGGCCTCGAGGGTGATCGCCACCTGCGCGCGCACGTCACGACCTTCAAGATTGACACGACCCGCCGCCCTGCCGCCCGCGCCGCCGAAAAACACGCTGAACAGGTCGTTCATGTCGATGAAGTCGCCGCCGAAATCCGGGCCGTAGCCCGCGCCGGCCCTCGGGTCGGCTGTGCCGAACCGATCGTAACGTTCGCGCTTCTCCGGGTCCGACAGCACCTCGTAGGCCTCGTTGATCCTCTTGAACGTCTCCTCGGTGCCGTGGCCGTCGTTCACGTCCGGATGCGTCTCTCGCGCCTTGCGGCGGAACGCCTTCTTGATCTCCTCGGCGCTCGCCTCACGAGGAACGCCCAGGAGTTCGTAGTAGTCCACAGGGGTCACACGCGAACCTTTCTCTTGTCTTTGGGCCGAGCGTCTATGAGCCGAGCACACCTGTGAGCGACTCTGAGATGGTGCGGACCGCCGACATCGCGCGGCGATAGTCCATGCGGGTCGGGCCGATCACACCGATGATGCCGCCCGAGTCGCCCTCGCCGTAGCGGGCCGCCACGAAACTCGCGTGTTCGAGCGCGCTCGACGGGTTCTCGCGGCCGATGCGCACCTCGACATCGGGGGTGCGCATCACCTCGGAGAGCACGGTGAGCATCGCCATCCCGTCCTCGAGCAGGCCGACAAGCGGCCTGACGGCGGCGGGGTCGCTGAACTCCGGGTTGGCCAGCAGGGCGGAAACTCCTCCGGTGAGGACGCGGCCCTCGTCGGCCTCGGCGAGACAATCGAGCGCAGCGTCGAGAACCCGCACCGCGATCGCCGTCTCCACACCCGGGATCTCATCCGCCTCACCACGCGTTCGCTCGGCCGCTTCGCTGACCGCACCTTCCAGCGCACTCGAAAGGTGGCGCTCAGCGTTGGCGAGTGCCTGAGGCGACACGTCCTCTGCGAACTCGACAGCGCGGTTGGCCACTTGGCCCGAGTCGGTGACCACCACCACCAGCGCGCGCCGTGGGCCGATGGGGACGACGGTCACTCTGCGTATGCGTGCCCGCCGCAAAGTGGGCGCGGCCACCACGGCAACGCACGACGTCAGACGCGAGAGCAACGCCGACGTCTCACGCATCAGGTCGGCGAGCTCGTGCTCCATCCGCGCGAAGCAGCGCCTCACGTTCTCCGCCTCGGAGACGCTGAGCCCCAGATCACCGTCGGCGACCACATCGTCCACGTACGCCCGGTAGCCGCTGTCCGTGGGAATGCGTCCTGCCGACGTGTGGGGCTGGAAGACGAAGCCGGTCTCCTCCAGTGCCGCCAACTCCGAACGCACGGTCGCGGGGCTGCAGCCGAGATGGTACCGCTCGACGAGGACCTTCGAGCCAACCGGCTGCACCCGCGCTACGTATTCGTTGACCAGTGCGGACAACACCATCCGCCGTCTGTCGTTCAGCATGCGTCCCTCCTGGCACTCGGGCCTGCTGAGTGCCAGACGATGATAGGCCGCGTGCCTGCTGGGGGTCAAATGCTTCTGGGCCAGACGCGTCGCAGCCGTTTCGGGATCGAGCCCAGCTGCCGGACGCCGGACTTCAACCGACACTCAAGCAGCTGAGCGGAACCACGGCTAGGATACTCCCGCGTGACTGTGGCATACTGCGCTGCGAGGAACGGACATGTCCAGCGGTACCCGCCGTACGAACTGCGAGGAGACCCGATGCTACCGAGGCAACTGCACGTGCCCCTCCTTGTCGTGGTCATCGCGATACTGATCGGCGTCATAGCTATGCTGGTGAACGACCCCGACGCCCCCGAGACTGTCGAGGTGCCGGGCGCGATCATCACGAGGGTCATCAGTACGGCCGAGACCGACTCCTCAGCGGACTTTCCGGTCCGCCTGATCGAAGGCAGCGACGTCCAGCACGAGTCCGTGCACATGTTCGAAGCGGTGAGCATCAACGGGGTCGGCACGGCCACGCTTGATGCAGAGGGTCTTGTGCTCAATGTCACTTATGATTCGAACCTGGTGTCCGAGGAGGCCATTCGTGGCGCGTTGATCGAATCGCTATACCTTGCGGTCAAGTCCTCTGAAGCCACGCCGATGAGCCTCGCCGCAGATGGTACCGTCCAGCGCATCGATATCGTCGACAATCAAGGTTTCGAGCCTGCGTACATCCTCGCTAAGGCTGGTGTACCTCTGGAACTGGTGTTCGGCCCGGCCACAGAGTGTCGGACCAACATACAGTTTCCTCAGATCGGTGTTGCCGAGGACATCTCTTCAGGTGCGACCGTGAGCCTGCCGGCGTTGCAGCCGGGCACGTACGACATCGTGTGCGCTGGCGGTGGCAACAAGGGCGCGATCATCGTCGAGTGACAGCACAGGTGGAAGGCAAGCTTGCATCCGCGGTCTGTGAGGCTCGCGGGCTGCGGACACCATCGCGACCTTCTTGCCCCGAGGCCCGACCTCGCGGAGTTGGATCGAAGAGGATCACACCCAAGGTTCCGCTTGCTCGCATGGCACAGAAGGTGACGAAGGCTTGCTCGGTCAGTCAAACCCGGTCTCGGAGCCATATCCGCCCGAACACCTCGTTGCCGAGCAGCCACCTCGACGGGTTCATCCTCCACCTGCCTTCTATGTGCATGACGAGCCCGTCGTCCTCGAGCTCGGAGAGGGCACCGGTCGCGCCTGCCATGGCGGCGAGCTCATCCGTGATGCCGGCCGCCATCCGCATCCCGAGCATGGCGTCCTCCCGTAACACCTCGTCTGCGCTCAGGTGTTCGAGTTCCAGAGGCGGATCGCTCTCCAACCCCTCGCACACGTCCGCCGGAACGGAGTACCGCACGCGTGCCGTCCGGTTCGTGGCCTTGGCCACTCCAAGCGCCTCGGCCGTCCGGACCGAAAGCATGCCGTGGGCCGACGGCCCCACGCCGAGGTACTCAGCGCCCGTCCAGTACGCGGTGTTGTGCCGCGATTCGCACCCGCTGCGCGCGAAGCTCGCGACCTCGTAGCGCGCAAGGCCCGCCGACGCCAACGCTACAGCCGCGTGCTCGAGCATCGTCGCCACCTCATCATCGGTGGGGAGCACCACGTGCCCCGCTTCGACCTGATCGGCCAGCGGGGTCCCCTCTTCAAGCGAGAGCGGGTACACCGACAAGTGCCCACACCCTAGCTCGATGGCACAGCCAAGCGACCGCTCCCAGCTCTCCAGCGTCTGTCCGGGGATCCCGCACATGAGATCGACCGAGATCTCAAGGCCTGCCGAGAGCACCTCATCAGCGCAGCGCTTGGCCTGCCCCGTGTCGTGCGGCCTCTTCAGCGCTCGCAGCTCCTCCTCCTCGAAGCTCTGAACGCCCAGGCTGACCCTCGTCACTCCCGCGGACGGCAGCATGCGCACAAGCCGGGCATCCAAGGAGTCGGGGTTAGCCTCCACGGTGACCTCAGCGCCCTCGGTCAGGCCGAAGGAGCGGGCGATGGATGCCACCAGCAGCGGCAGTCCTCCGCCGAGCACGGTCGGCGTGCCGCCGCCGATGTACAGTGTGTCCAGCGCGGCGGCAGGCAGATCGCGTCGCAACCATCCCTCGGCCTGCCGGATGAGCCCAAGGGTAACGCCGTGTTCTGGGATCGACGATGAGCACGTCGCGCCGGAGTAGAAGCCACAGTAGGCGCACTTGCTCCTGCACAGCGGCACGTGGACGTAGAGGTGCCGTGGAAGCGTCAGATTCTCACTCATCGACCTTGAGGATCGCCATGAAGGCCTCCTGCGGGATCTCCACGGATCCCACGGACTTCATGCGCTTCTTCCCTTCCTTCTGCTTCTCCAGCAGCTTGCGTTTGCGCGTGATGTCACCGCC
>Ga0207950_100466_pt1 | contig 13677 bp, 8 predicted proteins | sample Subbio11_8B_AprC_FD_184814 | JGI IMG/M metagenome (GOLD analysis project Ga0207950, IMG submission 184814) | Serpentinite rock and fluid subsurface biosphere microbial communities from McLaughlin Reserve, California, USA - CR11_8B_AprC (SPAdes) | ecosystem: Environmental > Terrestrial > Deep... | reverse complement strand
GCCGACAGCCCGGGTCCGGAAAGCGCTCAACTGCTGCTCAAAGCGCTCGGCCACTGGGACCCGCAGACCCGGCGCATCGCCGCCCGCGAGATCGGACGCACCGGCAACGAGGAGCTTGTGCCGGCGCTGCTGAAGATCGTGAGCGAAGTGAGCCTGTTCGAGAGGAACTACGAGCTCAAGAAAGAAGTACTGAAGAGCCTCGAGGCGCTACACTCGCCACGAGCGGTCCCTGTGCTCAGGAGGCTCGCCCACAGAAGCGCGGTCATCGGCAAGAAGAACCGCGAGCTGCGTTACCTCGCTCGACGTGTACTCGAGTCGCTGGAGTGAGTCTCCGCGGCTGACGGAAGGGGAACCTCGTGTCCGATTTGGCCGATAACGAGCAGAGACTGGAGACCGCCGAAGAGATGGCGGCCGAAGCCACTTCCGCAGCGCGAGCGCCGTTCAACACCGCGAAGCGGTTGGAGAAGGCGCGAACGGTGGCTCGAACGTTGGCCGTTGCGCAGAACAACGCGGCGCTGTACCCGTCAAGCCATCCGCTCGTGGTGCAGTCGATGCAGGAGTTCGCCGACGCCGTGTCCGCAATCATGGAGATCGGCTTCGAGGAAGTCACGATCAACGTCTACAAGTCCACCCTGTTCATCGAGAACCAAGTGCTTCCGGAAGAGAGCGTCACCTACCGCAAGCTGATCGGCGACCTGCTGGCTCGCGGCATCTCGGCGCTGACGCTCTCGTTCGGTTTCGCGGCTGCTGATGCCGCGGCCGTGGCCGGGATGCTCAACGAGCCGGACATCGCAACGATCGACCAGGCGCGCGCCTACCTCGACGGACACGGCGCGGCGAGCGTGGAACTCGCCGAGACGACGGACCTCGACGACGCGGTGCGCGAAGCCGAGGAGCGGGAGAACAAGGCGCGCGGCCGTGAGGCGTACGATACGGGCGTATCGCTGATGCGAGACGTGGAGACGCAGGCCAAACTCGGCAAGGTCTTTGAGGTGCAGCCGCTCCAGCAGATGGTGAGCGCGCTGCTCGACACGCTGTTCAAGGACCCGGCGGCCATTCTCGGTCTGACCGCGATCAAGAGCCACGACGACTACACGCTCAACCATTCGCTCAACGTGTGCATCCTGTCGATCTCGCTGGGCGCGTCACTCGGGCTTGACGCCGAGACGCTCAGATCGCTCGGTCTCTCGGCGCTGCTCTACGACCTCGGCAAGGTGCGGATCCCGGAGGACATCCTGAACAAGGAGGGCCCGCTCACCGCAGACGAGTGGGCGATCGTCAAGAGCCACACCACCGAGGGTGCCGATCTGCTCAAGCGCATCCAGTTGGTCGATCAGATGCCGATGGTGGTGGCCTACGAGCACCACCAGCGGCACGACCTGCAGGGCTACCCGGCGCCGGCCGAGCCGCAGGAGCAACACCTCTTCTCGAAGATAGTCGCGCTGTGCGACGCGTACGACGCGATGACCACGCGCCGCCCGTTCCGGCGTGAGATCCGTCCGGACAAGGCGCTTGCGGTCCTCATGCAGGGCCGCAACAAGGCATACGACCCGAGCGTGACGAAGGCGCTGGTGGCGATGCTCGGCATCTATCCGATGGGGGCGGTGGTCACCCTCGACGACGACAGCACAGCGATCGTGTTTCGCGTGAATCGCGACGACCTCCTGCGTCCGCGTGTGAAACGCGTGATCGGTCCGGCGGGGCGGTGGCTGCAGCAACCGGAGACGGTGGACCTGCGGCTGATCGACCCGGAGACCGGCACGTACGACCGAGCGATCCTGGAGTGCATCCCCGCTGCGGACGCTGGTATCGACGACGTCTGGCAGTACCTGTAGGGACAGCCTTCGCGCCTCACCCAGCGACCACTTTGAGGGACAGGATAGCGAGGTCGTCGCTCAAGGTGCCGTCCGAGAAGCGCATCAGGTCGTTGAAGACCGCCTCGACGGCCACCTCCGGATCGCACTCGGCAAGGCTCCGCAGCGCCGCCAGCAGGCGCTGCTCGCCATACAGCTCGCCTCCGGCACGCGCCTCGATGACGCCGTCGGTGTACAGGAAAAGCGTGTGGCCCAGCTCGAGTCGCACTTGGCTGTCGGCGAACGGGAGGTCCGGGAACGCGCCCAGCAGCGGCGAGTTCGGGCCGAGCAAGGAGAGCGCGCCACCGCACCGCAGGGCGACCGCCGGCGGGTGGCCGGCATTGCAGTAGGTGAGTATGCCGGACCCACGATCGATGAGCCCGAAGAACACCGTCACGAAGGTCTCCGGTCCCGAGTAGTGCTCCACGAGCGTGTTGGTCATGCCGAGCACCGTCGCGGGCGTCCCGCCCTCGTGCGCGTGCGCCCGAATCGTGTCTTTCACAAGCGAGGTCAGGACAGCGGCCTCCACCCCCTTACCAGAGACATCGCCGATCACGACGCCGACCCGCGCGGCGTCGACCGGGAACAGGTCGAAAAAGTCCCCGCCCACAACCGCCTCTTCGGTGGCCGAGCGGTACGTCCGCGCGTACCGGACGCCCTCGATGTGCTCGGGCAGCGACAGCAACGACTCCTGGAATATCTGCGCGATGCGCCGCTTTCCCTCGTAAAGCTGGGCGTTGCGCACCGCGAGCGCCACCCGGTCGGCAACTATCTCGAGCAGTTGCACATCGCGCTCGTCGTACGGGTGGTAGGAACGCCAGTCGACGTGCAAAACGCCGATCAGCTTGTCGCCGACCTCCATCGGCACGCCGAGCACCGAGCGAATCCCCTGTTCTCGCAGCGGCACGCTCAGTATGGATTCATCGGTCTGAATGTCAGCCACGTACCGCCGGCGTCGGGTCTCGGCGATCGTGCCGGCGAGGCCACGTCCCACCGGGACCCCGATCGAGTCGTCGTCGAAGCCAAGGGTGGCAGCCACACGCACGAAGCCGTCTTGGACAAGCAGCAGCGCGGCCGCGTCCGCCCCCATAACCGCGCAGAGGCGACGCAGGAGCGCGGGAGCCAGCTCTTTCAGATCGAGTGTGCTGATTGCGGTGCCGCTTATGTCCGCAAGCGCGTTCAGGCTCTCGTTGGCGGCAGTCAGCGACTGCTCCCGGGCGCTGAGCTCCCTGAACAGCAAGCTGAAGGGGTTCACGAGTGCCGTGACCAGAACCGCTCGATACACGAAGAAGAAGGCCGAGACCTGGAAGAGGTGGCCCGCCAGATTGGAGTAGCCGAACGGCGAAGCGTACAGCATGAAAGATATCTCCGAGCCGATGAAGCACGCGATCGAAGCGACGATCTGCCGCAAGACCACCGGGTCGAAGAACCGGCGATTGACGACCAGGCCGATGCCGCCGAGCACGAACATCGCGGAGATCACGACCTCGAGAGTGCGCTTCAGCGGCGTAAGTCCCGTGCCTTCGGCGAACATCACGGGGAGATTACGCCACACGAACAGCGATAAGAACGCCAGACCGACGAGGGCCCCGAACGCGACGAACGTGCTGCGCACCCACAACCTTCGCGTCAGGAACAGCGGTGCGAGCAGGAAGGTCGCCGCGAGCAACAGGCGCTGGATCACGAACGCCTGCGTGGGCAGGTCGTCACCGAAGCCTCCGAACAGGTTCAGTCCACGGAACCCCAGAGCATGCGGTACATCGAGGAAGGTGAAGAAGAGCAGGCTGATCCCCACGAACAGGAGGTAATCGTTCTCGTGCAGACGTCGGGTGTGGAACAGCACGAGGAACAAAGATGCCGCGATCACGATGGAGATGCCCTCAACGACCGTGTGGAACAGCGGGTAGCTGTACAGGCTGAGCGCGGAGAGGCCGACGAGCAGCGCGACGAGGAAGACGACGGCCCACCTCGGCGGACCGGCCACCTGCTCATCGCGGACCGCCCGTGTGGGCGCGGCACCTGTGTCCATACTCCGGCTCATCCCATCCCGGACGTTTTCCGCCGCGCCTCACGGGCACCGCGGCTCCAGCGCGCCGCATAGCGCCCGATACGTACCCCCATCCGGTACGCCACAGCCTGCGAGAGCGAATCCTCGCGATGAATGGGCAGCGTCGCGTCGTACGCGCGGCGTCGACCGGAATCCGAGAGCACCTCGTACGCGCGGTTCAACAGCAGGGCATGCTCGGCATCGCCGCCCGCATCGGGGTGCGCGTCTCGCATCAGGCGGCGGTAGGCGGCCGCGATCACGTCGAGCGAGGCGTCACGCCGAACCTGGAGGAGTCGGTAGTAATCCGTGGCAGGTCCTTCCAGCGCAAGGCAGTGAACCGAGCGTACCACGGCGCGCCAGCGCACGGCACTCGCTTCCATGCGCTCGCGTCACGCCCTATACCTCGAGTTTCGCCTGCCTGGGCCGAGGCACCCCCTCATCGGTGCGCTTCACTGCGAGGATCGCGAGATCGTCACGCAGCCTGCCCTGGCTGTAGGCCATCATGTCGGCCACGACCCGGTGCATGACCTTGCGCGGCCGGAGGTCCGAAACCTCGCTCAGCGCGGCGAACAGCCGTCCCTCGCCGTAAAGGTCGCCGCCACGGCGAGCCTCGGTGAGGCCGTCGGTGTACAGGAACAGGCAGTCATCGTGATCGAGCCGGGTCTCGAGGTTCTCGGGCTCTATATCCGGGATGGCCCCCAGAAGCGGCCCGGTCACCGGGAGCCGTGCCACGACTCCCCCGGGGCGCGCGATGGCTGCGGTGGTGTGACCGCCGTTGGCGTAGACGAGCCGCCCGTCGCGCGTGTCGAGCATGCCGAAGAACACCGTCACGAAAGACTCGACCGGTGTGGTCTTGTAGAGCACCTCGTTCGTGAGGCGAAGGATCCGGGCCGGCGTCTTACCTCGCTCGGCTGCATGCGCGCGGATCGTGTTCTTCACGAGCGACGTGAGCGCGGCGGCGTCCACGCCCTTGCCGGCCACATCGCCGATGGTCAGGCCCACATGACCATAGCTCAGCTCGAAGATGTCGTAGAAATCGCCCCCGACCTTTGCGGCATCGGTGGCGGGGTAGTAGGCGTGCGCGAACTCCACCGCAGGCACCGTGTCCGGCAGTGCGAGCAGCGCCTCTTGCAGCCGGTTGGCGATGGTACGCTCGGTCTCGTACAGCCGCGCGTTCTCCATCGCAAGCGATAGCGACAGCGACAGCCGCAACGCGAAACGGACCGCACCCGTCGAGAAACGCGTGGGCCTGGCGAAGTTGTAGTAGGCGCAGCCGAACGCCTTGCCGCCCACCATCAGCGGGATGACCATGACAGCCCTGATGCCGTAGGCAAGCAGGTGTTCCCGGTTCACGCGGTCGTCGGTTTCGACGTCCTCCACCAGCACCGGCCCGCGCGAACGGATCGCGAGGGCGCTGTGCTGCTCGAAGCGCTCGGACACCAGAAGACCGGGTACGTCCTGCGAGAACCCGATCGCGTGCGTCACGCGAAAGTTGGGCGGCTCGTACAGGGAGAGCGCCGCGGTGTCGGCGCGGAGAGCCTCGCGGCCCGTGCGCAGCGCCTCCTCGGCGATGGTCTCGAAGTCCAGGCTTGCGTGGATGATCGACTCGATGTGGTTGAGCTCGTCGGCGAACCGGGCGTTCTCGGCGAGCGAGCGCTCGGCCCGAAAACGCTCGATCGCTTCTACGATGGCTGGTGCAAGGGATTCCACCGCGACCCGCTCTGCGTCGGCATACCCGCCCGGACGATTCGCGAGCCCGACGATTCCCATGACCGCGCCGTCCTGACCCACGAGCGGTGTTCCCAGGAAACACCGAAGTGGCGGGTGCCCCTCAGGTAACCCAGCGCGCGCTGGGTGGTTCGCCACTTCGTTCGCGATCAGGGTCTCGCCCGACGTGACGACCGCCCCATACAGACCCTCGACCGGCCAGTGCGACGCATCGTCTTCCCCGGCCGGACGATCGATCTCACAGGCATCGACGCCTGCGTCGCTGATGGCGATGCCCTCGAGCAGCCCGGTGGGACCGAGCGTCGCCACGAACCCGTACCTGCTGTCGGTGATGGCTTCGAGGACGCTAAGGCACTCCCGCCCCAACGCCTCCTCGTCCCCCGCGCGCAGCGCCGCCTTCAGAATCCGCCCGACGCCCTCGGCAATCCTCGCATTGCGAACCTCGGTGGCGTAGGAACGGGCGTTGTCGATGGCATTGCCTAGGAGTGCCGCGATGCCCTGGTAAAGACGCACCTCGCCCGGCTCGAACGAGCCGCCTCCCCGGAAGCCCAGCTCGAGGACTCCGAGCTGCTCACCGCGCCGCTCTATCGCCACGCTCACCCAACGGGTGCCCTCGAGGCACGAGAGGCCTTCGGCCATCTGGCCCGGCCCCTTGGGCACGCCGTTCTCCGGGGTCACGAGCTGCTGGCCCTGGACGAGCAGCGTGGCGACATGGGCACCACCAGATACCGGGACGACCTCCTCCGGCCATGCGAGCTGGGGTCCGCGGCGGAACAGAGCGAGCGCCCGGAGGACGGCCTTATCGCCCTCGAGGATGTAGATGCCGCCGGATACCAGGTCCCGCATCCGGTCGCGCATGCCCGATAGTGTCCGCTCGCAAATCTTCTCGAGCGAAAGCGAGCTGGACGCGAACGAGGCGATGTTCGCAAGCAGCGACGTGCTCGACAGCTCATCCTCGACGCGCGCCAGCAGGTCTTCGCGCTCGCCGGCCATGCGCGCATCCGCCGTCACCTCACACGACGGCTCTTCAGTATGAAAGATGAGGTCGAGGACGATTCGCTCGCCGTGCCACGTAACACAGGTGAGCATGCGCGCGAACGGGAGCCATGCGCCGAGACCTTCCAGGTCCTCATCCGACTGGTAACGCTGCCACCACAACTCGTTGGTGTCGAACACGTGCCTGAGATCTCGTTCTCCCGGGATCCCCGACCGGCCCTCGTCGAACAGCCCGCCCATCTCGGACGAGCTCGGCGCGGTCCGCGCGTACGGTTCGTTGGAGCACACGTAACGGAATCGACCTGACTCGTCGGGCATGAGAGCTGCCGCCCCGAAAGGGAGCCCGCGGAGCAGCGTGGCAAGCAGTCCTGCCCCTGAGGTCTGTGACGCTGTGCCCACGTGCTCCCCCGATCGCGGCGCCGGCTCGCCGACATCACCTTCACATCGACGTTCCTCTCGCTCCCGCCTCCCGATGCGCCTGGTTGGTCTCGTACGCACTGAAAGAGGCGAGTGCAAGAACGATGGCGCCGGTGACGATGCTGTTCGTCTGGGCCGCATCCACGTGCGCGTACGCCAGCACGAACGGCGCAACGATCATCCACAGACCGAGGATGACGTTCACCCAGCTGATCCCTTCCCGTTCGTTGGGGTCGAAAGCCCGGATCGCCGCGAGGATAAGCACCGCCGCCCCCACGATGACATGGTTCCCCCACGCCACATCGCTTCCCCGAAAGTCGAGGGCTAACGGGGAGGCCATCAGCCATATCCCAGCAAGCGCATCGCCGGCACTGGCGTATCGTGCGCGCAGGAGCTTGCCGTGGTCGGCGTGCGCCTCGTAGATCAACCCGGCCACCCCCTCAGCTCACGCCGGCCAGCATCGATTCGAGTGCGCGCGAACACGCCTGCTCGCATCGTCGACACATCTCCGCGCACAGCTGACAGTGCTCCATGTCCTGGTGACGGTCGCACTCCCGGGCGCACGCTCCGCAGGCTTCCCGGCACGCCTCAACCTGCAAGCGCGTCACGGACGGCTCGGCGAACCCAAACCGGCTCAGGGTACGAGCGGTGGCGGCGCACGTGTCCGCACACTCGAGATTGAGTGCGATGCACTTCGCGAGCATCTGCACATGTGGTTCGCTCAGGCACGCATCGGCGCAGAGCGTGCACGTGACCTCGCAGTCGGCGAGCTCCAGGACGAAGGCCGGCAGCCTGCCGGTGTCGACCCTCGATCTTCTCGGGTGCGCCTCGAACATGCTTGAGATCCTGTCCATGGGGATCCTCCCTCCGTGCGGGCGTTCAACCCCTATTCCCGCGCGAACGCGCGAGGTCACACGCGACCGGCTACACGTCGAGCCGCTCCTGCAGAGGACCGGCTACCTCGTGCTCCACGAGCTTGACCACGAGCATCGCGAGGTCGTCGTTGAGCAGGCCCCCGGTGAAGGCCGTCACCTCGCCGATCACCTCGACGAGAAGCGCGTCGCTACTGCCGGCTTCGGCGGTCGTCAGTACCTGCCGCAGTCGCGTTTCGCCGAACATCTCCCTGCCGCGCCGCGCTTCGGTCAGACCGTCGGTGTACAGGAAGAGGGAGTCGCCAAAGCCGAGACGCACCCCCTCCTGCCCGTACCGGGCGGTCGCGAAGGCGCCCAGAAGCGGCCCCGTCACCCGGAGCTCGCCGACGGGTTCGCCGCTCCTGACGACCGCTCCCACCGTATGCCCCGCGTTCGCGTAGACGAACGACCCGTCGAGCGTGTCCAGCACGCCGAAGAACACGGTCACGAACACCTCCACCGGAGTGGACCGGTGGACGATATCGTTGGCGAGCTCCATGATCTGCGCCGGAGTCCTTCCGGGCTGCGAGGCATGCGCACGGATCGTGTTCTTCACAAGTGACGTGAGCACGGCGGCGTCTATCCCCTTGCCGGCCACATCGCCGATGCCCACCCCGACCCTCTCGCCGTCGAGCTCGAAGAGGTCGTAGAAGTCGCCCCCCACTCGCGCAGCCTCGGTTGCGGAACGATACGCATGCGAGAACTCGATGCCTCGCACCGACTCGGGCATCAGCAGCAAGGCGGCCTGCAGCCGGTCTGCGATGGTGCGCTCAGCGTCATAGAGCCTAGCGTTCTCGATCGCGAGTGCGGCGGTTGATGCCACCTTCTTCATGAAGTCCACCTGACGGTCGTCGATGACCGCCGTCTCACCGGCCATGCACGCGAACAGCAGGCCTGCACCTTCGCCGCGAACCATCAGCGGGAGGCCGAGCAGTACCGTGATGTCCAAGCGCTCCACGAGTCCGCGGTCCACGCGTTCGTCTGCTTTCGTGTTGTGGATCAGAAGCACCTGTCGACTATCGAGCACCGAGGCGGCAAAGCGCGCTTCACCCTCGGACAGGCGCGTCGAAGCGAGGCCCGCAGGCAGCCCGTGGGTGTAGGCGAAGCGCCACACACCGTTCTCGCGCAGACACACCCCCGAGCCGTCGAAGTTGGCGGCCTCGGCCGAGTCCACGACCACGCGCCGCATGATCTCCTCGAAGTCCAGCGTGGAGTGGACAGCTTCATTGATGCCGTTGAGCGCCTCGGCATACGCCGCCTGCTGTGTCCGTTCGTTCAACAGCTCCGCATTCTCGAGCACCACACCGAGCTCTCCCCCCACGGACTCGTAGAAGGCCACATCTGCCGCGGTCACCGGGCGGTGACGATGCCAGCCGAGCCTGAAGACGCCCACCGTCCGGCCACGGGAGCGCAGCGGCACGATCGCATACGCGCCGAACCGGGCGTCGCCGTCTTTCGTCGTGTCAGAAGCGACGACCGGCCGCCCCCACTTGAACGCCCTTGTGAGTTCGCAGGGAACCTTGAGCGAGATCGGCGAGAACGGGTTCGGGTCCGGGTGATCGATGCAGGCGAGCAGCGCCAGCGAATCGCCGCGGGCGATCCATACGTCCGCGAGGTCGAACGTGTGGTGGTCCCGCAGGTAGCCCAGGATGCGCTGCGCGGCGTCAGCCGCGTCCAATGAGGCCACTGCGACCTCCATCACGCCATGCAGCGCCTGGATCCTCTTGCGGCGTGCCCGCTCGGCCTCGTAGAGCAGCGCGTGCTGCATGCCCACCGCGATCTCGGCCGCGACCGATTCAAGGAACGAGGTCTCCTCGGGATCGAAGACGTGCTGCGCCTTCCATGCGAACGTCACTGCGCCGATAGCCTTGTCCTCGATGCGCAGCGGGATGCTCGCGAGCGAGGCGATGCCCAGGGTGCGTACCCCTGCTGCGCTCAAGCCGGAGGGGTCCTCCATCGGCGCGTCCTCTAGGTAGACCGGCCGGCCTCTCCTGTAGGCCGTCGCTGTCACACTGTCGGCCGACAGCGGGGACGTGGCGCCCGCGAATCCAGCCGGATACCCGCGAGAACCGCACGCAACGAGCAGGTCGATCTCGTTCGGGATGACCACCATGACGCGATCGGCCCCCGACGCCTCCCAGCTGGCTTCAGCCAGGCGCTGCCCCAGCTTCGGGACCTCAAGCACTGAGGCGGCGACCTCGCCCACGCTCTTAAGCGATGCGAGCCGCGCCGCCTGCCTCGCGGCACGCTCCTCGGCCTGCGTGCGCGCGGTCACATCCAGCACCAGCGAAAGGATCGAGCTGAGTCGCCCGCGGTCGTCGTGTATCGCCGAGCTGTACCACTCGCACCAGATGACGGTCCCGTCCTTGCGATAGTTGCGGCTCATGTTCTTGCTGCGCGTGACCATACCGCTGTACAGACGCCCGGACTCGAGGTTCACGGCGGGGATGTCGTCCTCATGCACCCAGTTGAGCTCGGCGATCCTGCGGTCTAGCACCTCCTCAGCGGCGTAGCCGAAGATGCGCTCCGCCTCGTGTGACCACCGGGTCACCCGGAACTCGATGTCGAACTCGACCACGCCGAGCGGCGAGTTGCTCATGTGCGCGTTGAGCAGCGTCGTTGACTCCTGCAGGCGGCGCACGGCGTGGAGGCTCAACAGTGCCGACGAGATCGCGGGCTCCAAAGATTCGAGCTGGCTGATGTCCTCCCTGCGGTAGCCGCCCTTGCGATTGCCCACTGCGACGATGCCCATCACTCTCTTGCCATGTCGCAGGGGCACGCCGAGAAAGCTCCGGAGCGTAGGGTGGCCCGGCGGAGTGCCGATGCTGTGATCATGCTCCGCCGGACGGTTCGTCCACACCGTTTCACCCGATGAGAGCACGGCGCCGTACAGGCCGGTGAGCGGAGGGCCGCCCGGGAGCCTCCGGTGTCCCGACCCACCCTCGACGGCACACGCCTGCTGAGCTGCGCCGTTGATCGCGATGTTCCGCAACGTACCGTGTTCGGAGAGCAGGCTTACGAACCCCAGCGAGCTCTCGGTGACTTCCGTCGCCGCCTGCAGACAGATGGTGCCGAGCTCCCGCTCGTCTTCCGCCTCTAGCGAAGCTTTGAGGACGCGGTTCGCCGCCTGCAGCAACCGGGACTCATGCTCCCGCGCCCTGATCAGGCCGACGCTTCTCCGCAAGTCGCGCTGCGCGGTTTCGGCCGCCTGGCGGGCTTCGACCCGTGGCGTCACGTCCCAGGCGGTCGTAGCTATAAAGGCACCCCCATCGGCCAACGCCCTCCAAGCATGAAAGCTATAGAACCGGGTGGAGGCCGAGCCATCCTCGTCGCGCAGCGACACCGGCTTCTCATGGTTGAACCACGGATCGCCGGTCTCAAGCACTCCATCATATGCGGCGATCAGCTCGGCCGCGTTGCGAGCCGACCACACCTCGGTGAGCGTCCGCCCATCGACGTCCATCCCCTGGAACAGCTCGCGACTGCCCTGATTGGCGTAGATGTGGCGGTAATCCCTCGCCTCGGGGCGCAGGAAGACCACCGCGAAGTCCTCAAGGTCAAGCAGCGAGTCCAGCAGCTGCGAGACGATGGGCGTAGCGGCGATGCGAGACACGCCAGCCGCGAGACCGGTCTTCACGCTCTCCCCCCGAAACGGCCGTCAAGTGCCAGTATTCCCCATCGCAAGAACAACTGTTGCGCCGCGATCCGCTACCCGCTCGGAGGTGTCTCAACCAGCGGGAACTCGAGCACCAGCGTGGTCAGCCCCTCCTCCGTGGCGAGCAGGATCCGCTCGGCGGCATCGAACATGATCGTGAACCCGATGCCCAGCGAGGTCTTGGTGGAGTACCCCGCGATGAGCGTGGCGCGCGGCAGGGTGTGGAAGTCGATGCCCGGCCCGCGGTCCGTGAGCACGATCTGGAGCGCCGAGGACGTACGGCGCACCCCGTACTCCCCGCCTCCCGCGTGCTTGAGGGCATTCGTGATGCCCTCGTTCGCCGCCAGCAGCGCGGCGTCCGCATTCCCCGGCAGCACCTCCAGCACGGGAGCCAGCCGGGCGAGCGCATCGGTCAGCTCGTCCGGACGCGTGATCGCCTGGTCGGGGAGCACGACCTCCCCAAGATGGTGGTCCACCTCGTCCGGCCACATCAAGATGAGCTTGCCGCCGGTCACCGCAGCCAGGACTTCGATGTACGCCTGACGGATCGACCGGTCGCGCGTGTGGAGCTCCTCCTGGACGCGCCGATAGCGCTCGTGAGTGAGATTCGCGATCGACAGGAACCGGCGTGCGAACAGGTAGAGAAAGGTGGCGGTCACCGCGACGAACAGGATTCCTTTGCCGGTGTTCACGGCCCGAGAAAGGGTGAGCGGCAGGTCCAGCGCCGCCTCGACTGCGTCCGAGGCCACGATCCACGTCATCGCCGCGGTCGCATACGTGAGCGAGATGCGTATCGCCATCGGCCGCGGCCTGATTCGCGGAAGCAGTCCCCTTGTCACGCCAGCGCCACCTCCAGCTGCTGCCGGATCGGGCTCTCCGCTTCCTCGGCACAACGCTGAAGCACGAGCACAGCGAGATCGTCGTTGAGCGAACCCGCGGAGAAATCTCGGACGTCGCTCACGATTTCACGCACGAGTTCGGCGGGGGTAGCGCGGGACGCTCCCGCGACCCGCCTCAGCAGGCGCTCCTCTCCGTAAAGACGCCCGGCCGAACGTGCCTCCGTGATTCCGTCCGTGTACAGGACCAGCAGGTCGAGGCGATCGAGCCACACCTCGGACTGCACGAACTCGCGGTCGGCGAAGGCTCCGACCAAAGGCGAGTCGGCGGGGAGCTCGAGCGGGCGCCTACCCCCGCGCAGAACAAGCGCGGTGGTATGTCCCGCGTTGGTGTAGACGAGCCGGCCGGTCAAGCGGTCGAGCACGCCAAAGAACACGGTGACGAACATGTCCGGGCTCGTCACCTGATAGAAGATGTTGTTGGTGAGTTGCAGGATCCTCGCTGGTGATCCGCCCTTTTCGGCGGCATGCGCGCGGACCGTGTTCTTCACGAGTTGCGTGAGCAGCGCGGCGTCCAACCCCTTGCCCGCGATGTCGCCGATCAGCACACCCACGAGATCTCCTTCTATCTCGAAGAGATCGTAGAAGTCGCCGCCGACGAATGCGGCCTCAGAGGCCGACCGGTAAGCGTGCGCAAACGCGAGATCCCGCAGGCTCTCGGGCAACGCGATCAGGGCCTGCTGCAGCGTGAAGGCGATCATGTGCTCGGCCTCGTAAAGGCGCGCGTTCTCGATCGCAAGCGCTGCCGAGGACGCGAGCCCCTCGACGAGCGTCACCTCGCGCTCAGTGAACCCCCCGCCGCGGCGTATCTCATCGACGGTCACCACGCCGAGAAGGCGGTCGCCGCGCACAAGCGGGACGATGAGCGAGGATTCGGGAGGCTCGGCCAGAACGCGGGTCTTCCGGTGCACCGCCTCCCGCATGCTCCGCGAGACCTTCGAGATCGGGACCCGGGCGCCCACACGCGCGCCCGGCTCGCCTTCAACGGCGGCCAGCTCGAGGGCCTCGTCGTCCTCGCGGGAGAGCGGGCAAATGGCGACGGGTGTGCTGCCGATCCATCGGACGCGTCGCTCCTCCGCGCCGCAACTGCAGGTGGCGCAGGGATCCCATGTGTCGAGCACCCGTGGATGCAGCACCACGCCGAGCGCCAGCAGCTGCTGGAAGGCGCTGGCAG
>Ga0207950_100461_pt1 | contig 13753 bp, 10 predicted proteins | sample Subbio11_8B_AprC_FD_184814 | JGI IMG/M metagenome (GOLD analysis project Ga0207950, IMG submission 184814) | Serpentinite rock and fluid subsurface biosphere microbial communities from McLaughlin Reserve, California, USA - CR11_8B_AprC (SPAdes) | ecosystem: Environmental > Terrestrial > Deep... | reverse complement strand
GCGGCGGCGCGCGCGACCGGCGCGGCATCGGCCGCGCGCGCATCCGCCGGGGCGGGCGTTGCGGCGGTGGGGGGCGTTGCGGCCGGCGTCGCGTCGGCCACGGCGACCGGCTGCGCCGCGGCCGCGGGCGCCGTTGCCGGGCCTTCGGCGAGCGCCGCGGGCGGCGCACCGCTGCGGCGCGGCGCGGCCTCGGCCAGGGCAACCGCGATCGCGCGGCCATCGCCGGGCTCCTCGGTGGGCGCGAAGAGGGAGGGCGCGCCCGCGAACTGCCGCGGCGCCGGCAACCGGCCGCCGACCTCGCTGAGGCGGACGAACTGCGTGGGAGCCATCGGCTCGAGCGAGAGATGCCGCTGCGCGACCTGGCGCAGGCGGTCGGGCTCGTTCAGCAGCGCCCATTCGGCGCGCAACACCTGGGTGCGTTCGCGCGCCTGCTCCGTCTGGCGGTTGACCTCGCGCAATTGGCGGTCGAGCTGCGCGACCGAGTGCTTCACCTGATAGAGCCAGATGCCGGCGCCGGCCGCGGCGCAGAGCGTGAGCAGCGTCATGGGGCGGATCATGCAGCGTCCTCCAGGCGTTCGACGGCACGCAGCCGGGCCGATCGCGCGCGCGGGTTGGTGCGGGTTTCCGCCTCGCCCGGCCGCAGCGCGCGCGGGGTGAGCAGGCGGAAGCGGGGCGCGGCGCGGGGCGCGAGCGCGCCGGGATCGTGGCGCGAGGCGCCGCCCGCGCGCCCGGCCGCATCGGCCATGAAGCGCTTGGCGATGCGGTCCTCGAGCGAATGGAAGGCGACGACGACGAGCCGCCCGCCGGGCGCGAGCAGCCGCGCCGCGGAGGCGAGGCCGCGTTCGACCTCGCCGAGCTCGTCGTTCACCGCGAGGCGCAGCGCCTGGAAGGCGCGGGTGGCGCCGTCGATGCCGGACGGGTCGCGCGGCACCTTGGAGCGCACCAGGGCGGCGAGGTCGCCGGTGGTGGCGAAGGGCTGCTCCTTCCGCCGCGCCACGATGGCGCGCGCGATGCGGCGCGCGTAGCGTTCCTCGCCGAGGCGGAACAGGATGTCGGCGAGCTCGTCCTCGGGCAGGGTGTTCACGAGATCGGCGGCGGAGGGACCGTCCTTCTCCATCCGCATGTCGAGCGGGCCGTCGGCGCGGAAGGAGAAGCCGCGATGCGCCTCGTCGATCTGGAAGGAGGAGACGCCGAGATCCATCACCACGCCGTCGAGCGCGGTGACGCCGCGCGCGGCGAGGTGCTCGAGCATGTCGCCGAAGCGGCCCTCGATGAGGTGCAGCCGGGGGGCGTGGCGCGCGACGAGGCCGGCGCCGCGGGCGATCGCGTCGGGGTCGCGGTCCATGGCGAACAGCGTGCAGCGCGGGGCGGCGTCGAGGATGGCCTGCGCGTAGCCGCCGCCGCCGAAGGTGCAGTCGAGATAGGTCGCGTCGCCGCGCGGCGCGAGCGTCGCGACGACTTCGTGCAGCATGACGGGGAGGTGGCCACTCACGACCGGGGCTCCGTGCGCGCCGCGGGCGGGAGGGTGAGGCGGAAGTCGCGGGCGCGGATGCGGGCGTCGCGGAGATAGGCTGCGCCGCGCTCGGCGTCCCATATCTGGAAGCGGCGGCGCGCGCCGATGAAAAGCAGCGCCTCGGTCAGCCCGGCGGCCTCGACATGCTGCTCGTCGAGGGTGACGCGCCCCTCGGCGTCGGGGCGCAGCTGCGCGGCCTGGCCGAAAAGCGCGGCGGCGAGGTCGTCCGCGGCTTCGGAGAACAGGTCGAGCGTGTCGTGGCCGGCGGTCTGCTCGTCGAAGACGCGGGCGGGCCAGCACTCGATGCAGGGTTGGCGGAAGGAGGGGACGAGCACCAGATCCTGCTCGCCGATCTCGGCGAGCACGCCACGGAAGCCGGCGGGCACGGAGATGCGCCCCTTCTTGTCCAGCTTCCCCTTGTGCGTGCCCAGGAACCGGGTCATCGCCCCCCGCAAGCGGCCCGCGCTGCCGCTCAAAAAAGCCTGTCATCCGTTCCGGATCAGCGGCCGGCGGGGCCCCCCGACCCCGCCGGCTCGCCCGACCATCCCGATCGAGATCCCGCTCGCCCCCCCGAGCGCACTGGGATCCTTGCGGGATATGATGGGATAACATGGGAAAATATGGGACAGCAAGGGAGAAAGAAAATCGCCCCCAGGCGCTGTTGCACGAAAAACACTTGTATTACCGGAGGTTGAAGCCGGATCCTGAATCAGACGATGAAGAAAAGCGAGCGTTTTCCTGGGAGAGCGGCGCCAGACGGCCTGTAAGCCGGGTTCTGTCGTGCCCTCGCGGACACGGACGGCCATTCCTCTGGAGCCCGCATCGCTGCGGGCTTCGCGCGGCCAACCCGGGCGGAAGGGCGGGACCGCCCCTGCGTCAGCGCGTCGCCGCGCCTCGCCGTCCGCCCCTATTCGGCCTTGCTCCCGGTGGGGTTTGCCGTGCCGCCGCCGTTGCCGGAAGCGCGGTGGGCTCTTACCCCACCGTTTCACCCTTGCCCGCGGGTGTCGCCACGCGCGGGCGGTCTGTTCTCTGTGGCACTTTCCCTGGGGTCGCCCCCGCCGGCCGTTGACCGGCACCGTAGTCCCGTGGAGCCCGGACTTTCCTCCAGCCCGCGATCGCTCGCGGACCAGCGGCCGTCCGGCCGTCTGACGCCGCGGGCGGTGTGCGCCCGCGCGGCGCGCCGCGTCAAGCGCCGCTGATCGCCGCCACCGCGGCGATGCGCGCGCGCGTCGGCGCATCGGCGATGCCGTCCGCGCGCCCGGGCAGCCAATGGCGCTGGAACGCCGCCACCAGCACGGGAAGCGGCAGGTCCGTGCGGTAGCCGATGGCGCCGAGCAGCGGCAGCGTCTCGCTGTCGGGCCGCGCCGGCAGGTCGCCACGCGGCCACAGCCCCACCCCGTTGCGCGCGAGCCCCTCCCAGTCGAACAACTCGCCGGGATCCTGCTTGCGGTCCGGCGCCACGTCGCTGTGCGCGACGACGTTGCGCGGCGGGATGGGATGGCGGCCGAGGATCCCGAGGCAGAGGTCGCACACCGCGGCCATCTGCAGCGCGGGGAAGTCCCGGTAGCCCCATTCATGGCCTGGGTTGACGATCTCGATGCCGATCGAGCGCGCGTTCAGCCCCGAATGGCCGCGCCAGTGCGAGATGCCGGCATGGGCCGCGCGCCGGTGCTCGGGCACCAGGCGGAAGATGCGGCCGTCCTCCTCGACCAGATAGTGCGACGACACCTTGGCCGCCGGGTCGCGCAGGCGATCGAGCGCCTCCCGTCCCGTCCGCATGCCGGTGTAGTGCAGGATGAGCATGTCCACCGGCACCCCGTCCGGGCGGTCGTCCTGGTTGGGGCTGGGCGTCTCGGTCACCGCGGGCGTCAGAGGCCGCGCTCCCGCTTGATCCGGTCCCAGGCGGCGTTGATTTCGGCGACCTTCGTCGTGGCGCGCTTGACGAATTCCTCCGGCACCCCGCGCGAGGCCAGGCCGTCGGGGTGGTTCTCGCGCATCAGTTGCTTCCAGGCGGCGCGCACCTGCTCGTCGGAGGCTTCCCGCGTCAGGCCCAGCACCGGGTAGGGGTCCTCCATCTGCTGGGCGCTCATCCCGCGTGGCGCGCCGGCCTTCGCACGCTGCCAGGCGGCGGCATCGAGGCCGAAGCGCGCATGGATGCCGCGCAGCATGTCGCCCTCGGATTTCGTGACCGGCCCGTCCGCGCGGGCGATGCGTACCAGCGCGGCCAGCACGTCCTCGAGCACCGCCCTGTTGTCCGCGAAGGCCTCGCCCAGCTTCTCCGCGAAGGGTTCCCAGCCCTCGGCGGTCTCGCGCGCCTGGTCGAACAGGCGGCCGACGTCGCGCAGACCTTCCTCCGGCACGCGGAACATCTGGCGGAAGGCGTCGATCTCGGCCCGCTTCACCGGCCCGTCCACCTTGGCGACCTTGGCCGCGAGCACCACCACGGCGAAGGAGAACAGGTTCTCCTTCCCGCCCAGCATGTGGACCATGTCCGCGGCATTGGGCGGGATGCGGTTCGCGCCCGGCAACGCGCCCCGGTCGGCGGCATGGCCGAGGGCCGCGCCGACCATCGCGCCGAAGGGGCCACCCATGGCGAACCCCGCCATGCCGCCCAGGATCTTGCCCCAGAAGCTCATCTCGGCCCTGGTGCTAGAGCAATATCCGATCGGGTGGAATCACCTGCTCGGATTTCCTGCCCTGGGAAGCATCGTTTTCGGGGCAGCCGATGGCCGCGTCGGGCGCGCCTTGCCCGGCGGGCGGGCGGGACTTATTGCGGGCCTTGGCCGGGGCGCGGCGGTGCGCGCCGGATGGGACGGGGGCTTCATGGCCGGCTGGCAGTTCTGGATCGATCGCGGCGGCACCTTCACCGACATCGTCGCGCGTGATCCTGCGGGGCGGCTGTCCACCCGCAAGCTGCTGTCGGAGAACCCGGAACGCTACCGCGACGCCGCGGTGGCCGGGATCCGGGAGGTGCTGGGCCTGCCCCCCGGCGCCCCGATCCCGCCCGGCACCATCCAGGCGGTGAAGATGGGCACCACCGTCGCCACCAATGCGCTGCTCGAGCGCAAGGGCGAGCGCGTGCTGCTGATCGTCAACCGCGGCTTCGCCGACATGCTGCGGATCGGCAACCAGGCGCGGCCGCGGCTGTTCGACCTCGATGTGCGGCTGCCGGAACTGCTGCACGAGCGCGTCGCCGAGATCGGCGGGCGCGTCGCGGTGGACGGGGCGGAGGTCGAGCCGCTCGACGAGGATGCGGCGCGGGCCGCGCTGAAGGCGGCCTTCGCCGACGGCATCCGCGCGGTGGCCATTGTGCTGATGCATGCCTGGGCGCATCCGCAGCACGAGCAGCGCATCGGCGCCATCGCGCGCGAGGAGGGCTTCACGCAGGTCTCGCTGAGCCACCAGGCGAGCCCGCTGCCGCGCATCGTGCCGCGCGGGGACACCACGGTGGTGGACGCGTATCTCTCGCCCGTGCTGCGCCGCTACGTGGACCAGGTGGCGTCGGAGCTGCGGGCCGTCCGCTCGCCGGGCGCCGCGGGCGGGAGCCCGGGCAAGGACGTGCGGCTGTACTTCATGCAGTCGAACGGAGGGCTGACCGAGGCCGGGCGCTTCCAGGGCAAGGATGCGATCCTGTCGGGCCCCGCCGGCGGCATCGTGGGTGCCGCGCGCACCGCGGGCATGGGCGGGTTCGAACGCATCATCGGCTTCGACATGGGCGGCACCAGCACCGATGTCGCGCTCTATGCCGGCGAGTTCGAGCGCGCCTTCGAGACGGAAGTGGCCGGCGTGCGGATGCGCGCGCCGATGATGGCGATCAACACGGTCGCGGCCGGCGGCGGGTCCATCCTGCATTTCGACGGGGCGCGCATGCGCGTGGGGCCGGATTCCGCCGGCGCGGTGCCGGGGCCGGCCTGCTACCGGCGCGGCGGGCCGCTCGCCGTGACGGATGCCAATGTCATGGTCGGCAAGATCCAGCCGAGGCACTTCCCGGCGATCTTCGGCCCGCAGGGCGACCAGCCGCTCGATGCCGGCATCGTGCGCGAGAAGTTCACGGCCCTGGCGCAGGAGATCGCGGCCGCCACCGGCACGCGACAGGATCCGCGCGGCGTGGCCGAGGGCTTCCTGCGCATCGCGGTCGCCAACATGGCGAATGCCATCAAGCAGGTGAGCATCCAGAAGGGCCACGACGCGACGCGCTTCGCGCTGCAATGCTTCGGCGGCGCCGGCGGGCAGCATGCCTGCCTGGTGGCCGACGCGCTGGGGATGGAGACCGTGTTCATCCATCCCTTCGCCGGCGTGCTCTCGGCCTATGGCATGGGCCTCGCCGACCAGGCCGCGATCCGCGAGGGCGCGGTGGAGGCGCCGCTGAGCGAGGCGGCGATGGCGGACCTCGCCGCGCGGCTCGACGCCCTGGCCGAGCAAGGCCGCGCGGAACTCGTCCGCCAGGGGGCCGATCCGGCGCGGCTGCGGGCCGCGCGGCGCCTGCATCTGCGCTACGCCGGCACGGATGCCTTCCTGCCGGCGGCCTTCGGCGACCACGCCACGGTGCTCGCCGCCTTCACCGAGGCGCATCGCCGCCGCTTCGGCTTCGCCACGCCCGAGCGCGAGGTGGTGGTCGAGGCCTGCATCGCGGAAGTGACGATGCCCGGCGAGCAGGTGACCGAGGCCGCGCTGCCCGCCCGCGCGGCGGGCGAGGCGCCCGACCCGATCGACACCGTCGCGCTGTTCACCGAAGGCGCCGAAAACGCCGCGCCGGTCTTCGAGCGTGAATCGCTGCACGCCGGCGACCGGCTCACGGGCCCCGCGCTGATCCGCGAGGCCAATGCGACGACCGTGGTGGAACCCGGCTGGACCGCCGAGGTGACAGAGCGCAATCACCTCGTCCTGCGCCGCACCGGCAGGCGCGCCGCCGCGCGGCTGGCCGATGCCTCCCGCCCCGACCCGGTGATGCTGGAACTGTTCAACAACCTGTTCATGAACGTCGCGGAGCAGGCGGGCGCGGTGCTGCAGAACACCTCGCTGAGCGTGAACATCAAGGAACGGCTCGACTTCTCCTGCGCCATCTTCGACGCGGCCGGGGCGCTGGTGGCGAATGCGCCGCATGTGCCGGTGCATCTCGGCGCGATGGGCGAGAGCGTGCGGACCGTCATCCGATCCCGCGGCGCGACGCTGAAGCCGGGCGACGTGGTGGCGCTGAACAACCCGTCGAACGGCGGCACGCACCTGCCCGACATCACCGTCATCACCCCGGTCTTCGACGCGGCGGGACGCGAGATCCTGTTCTTCGTCGGCTCGCGCGGCCATCATGCCGACGTGGGCGGGCTGACGCCGGGCTCGACGCCGCCGGGCTCGCGCACGCTGGAGGAGGAAGGCGTCGTCATCGACGACTTCCTGCTGGTGGACGGCGGCACCATCCGCGAGGCCGAGTTCCGCGCCATCCTCGCCGGCGCGAAGTATCCCGCGCGCAGCCCGGAGGTGAACGTCGCCGACATCAAGGCGCAGGTCGCCTCCAACGAGAAGGCGGTCCAGGAGCTGCGGCGCGCGGTCGCCGAATTCGGCCTGCCGACCGTGCGCGCCTATATGACGCATGTGATGGACAACGCCGAGGAGAGCGTCCGCCGCGTGCTGGAGCGCCTGCCCGACGGCGCATTCGCCACGGCCATCGACGACGGCACGCCGCTGAAGGTCTCGGTGCGCGTGGACCGTGCGAACCGCCGCGCGGTGATCGACTTCACCGGCACCGGGGCGCAGCGGCCCGACAATTTCAACGCGCCCTCGGCCGTATGCCGCGCCGTGGTGCTGTACTGCTTCCGATGCCTGGTGGGCGAGGACATCCCGCTCAACGACGGCTGCCTCAAGCCGCTCGAGATCGTGATACCGCAGGGCACCTTCCTCAGCCCGCGCCCCGGCGCGGCGGTGGTGGCGGGCAATACCGAGGTCAGCCAGATGGCCTGCAACGCGCTGCTTGCCGCGCTCGGCGCCTGCGCCTCGGCCCAGGCGACGATGAACAACGTGCTGTTCGGCGACGCGACCTACCAGTACTACGAGACGGTGTGCGGCGGCGTCGGCGCGGGGCCCGGCTTCCACGGCGCCGGCCCGGTGCAGACGCACATGACCAACACGCGCATGACCGACCCCGAGATCCTGGAACTGCGCTATCCCGTGCGGCTCGAGGAATTTTCCATCCGCCGCGGCTCGGGCGGTGCCGGCCGCTGGCGCGGCGGGGACGGCTCGCGCCGGCGCATCCGCTTCCTGCGGCCGATGGAGGCGGTGATCGTCGCCTCCCGCCGCAGCGTCGCACCCCATGGCTTGCAGGGCGGCGCGGACGGCGCGCCCGGACGGCAATGGGTGGAGCGCGCGGATGGCTCGGTGCTGGCCATGGCGGGCAGCGACCGCGCGAGCCTCTCGCCCGGCGACATCCTCGGCCTCGAGACCCCCGGCGGCGGCGGATGGGGGGCGCTGCCCGGGTGAGGGCGCGGTTCTTCCTGCTGCTCGGCCTGCCGGCAGCGCTGCTGCTTGCCGCGTGGCTCGGGCCGCCGCTGTGGAACTGGGAGGGGGAGCGCGACCGCGTCGCGGCCATCGCCGCCCAGCGCCTGGGCAGGCCGGTGCAGCTCGAGGGCCCGTTGCGGGTGACGCTGCTGCCGCGGCCCATGGTCGAGGCCGCTGCGGTGCGCGTCGGGGCGGCCGGCCAGGGGGAGGTGGGCGTCTCCGCCCGCGCGCTGCGCCTGCGCCTGAGGTTCCTCCCGCTGCTGCGCGGCCGCTTCGAGCCGCACGACCTGGTGCTGGTCGGCGCCGACATCCGCATGCCCTGGCCGCCGCCGAACATCGGCGCGCTGCGCCCGCCGCCCTGGCTGACCGACTTCGACGCCCGCATCGAGGAGAGCCGCGTCGCCGTCGGGGATGCCGTGCTCGAAGGCGTGGCGGCGCGGCTCGATGCGCCGGGCCCGTTCGATGCGGTGCGCGTCGAGGGCAGTTTCAGCTGGCGCGGCGCGCCGGTGCGCTTCGAGGCGGTGCTCGGCCGCCCCGGCTTCGACGGCGCGGCGACGCTCGACATCGCCCTCGGCCTCGCGCGCGGGACTGCCACCGCGCGCGGCATCCTTGTCGCCGAAGGGGGGTTCGAGGGGCGGATCGAGGCCGGCGGCGCGGACCTCTCCAGCCTGATCGCGGCGCCGCCCGGCCCGTTCCGCGCCAGCGGGCGCGTGACCATCACCGGCGAGCTCGCGGCGGCCGACGACCTGGCCCTCGACCTCGGCGGCGTGACCGGGCGCGGCGCGGCGACCTTCCGCTTCGCGCCCGAGCCGCGGCTCGACATCGCGCTCGCGCTCGCGCGGCTCGACCTCGATGCCTGGATCGCCGCGGTGCGCGGTGCCGCGGTGCCGGCGCTGCCGATCGGACTCGACCTCTCGGCCGAGGCCGCGACCTTCCGCGGGCTGACCATCCGGCGGCTGCGCGGCGGCATCCTCCGCGACCGCGAGCGCATCGCCCTGACCGATGTTTCCGCGCTGCTGCCTGGCGAGGCCGAGCTGGAACTGTCCGGCGCGAGCGCGGGGCCGCGGCTCGAACTGGCGCTGCGCGTCGCGGGGCCGAGCCTGCGGGCGACGCTCGCGCCCCTGGGGGTTGCGCTCGAGGGCGTGGATCCGGCGCGGCTGCGCGGCTTCGATGGCCGCGCCCGCCTGGTGCTCGAGCCCACCCAGGCCAGCGTGACGGAATTCACCGCGACGGTGGATGGCGCACGGGTCGGCGGGGCCGGCGTGCTGCGCTACGGGGGCCGCCCGGCGCTTGGCCTGGGGCTGACCTTCGACCGGCTCGACCTCGACGGATTGATGCCGGCCGCCGATGCCTGGGTCGCGTGGCTGCGCGCCGGGCCCGGGCTGGATGCCAATCTCCGCCTGGCGGCGGACACCGTTCATTGGGCCGGGCTCACGGCGAACCGCGCGGCGCTCGACGCGGTCGCCGAGGCCGGGCGCATCGGGCTGCGCCGGCTTTCGGCGCAGGTCGAAGGGGCCGACCTGGTGCTCGCCGGCAGCGTGACGACCGGCGCGACGCCGCGATTCGCCGATGTGGTGCTGGAGGTCGCCGCCACCTCGGCGGCCGACATCGCGCGGCTGCTGGAACCCATGGCGGCCATCCCGCAGGGCCTCGCGGCGCAGGCCCTGCGGCTGCGGATCGGCGGCGGCGGGCCTGCCGACGCGCTGGCCTTCTCGGCGGAAGGCGAACTCGGCGAATTGCGGATCGAGGTGCAGGCGAGCGCGGATGCCGTGCAGGAACGCCTGGGCGGGACGCTGGCGCTGCGCCATCCGGGCGCGCCGCGCCTCGCCATGCTGCTCGGCGCGCGCGAGGCGCCGGCCTGGCTCGGAGAAGGCTCCTTCTCGCTGATCGCGGGGCTGGCGGGCACGCGCGCCGGATGGACGGCGGAGACGCTCGACTTCGTCGCGGCCGGCATGCGCGCCCGCGGCCAACTGGCCCTCGCCATCGATGGCGCGCGGCCGCGCCTGACCGGGCGCCTCGCGGCCGAGCGGCTGCCGCTGCCCGGCCTCGCGCTGCGCGATTCCGACCCGCTCGGCTTCGGGGTGCTCGGTGCGCTGGATGCCGAACTCGCGCTCGAGGCGGCCGAACTCATCCTGCCCGGACTGGCGCCGCTGGCGGAGGTCGCGGCGACGGCGCGGCTGGAGGGCGGGCGGCTCGCGCTCGACGGACTGCGCGCACGGCTGGGCGGCGGCACGATCGAGGGGACGCTGACGCTCGATGTCGCCTCGGTGCCGCCCGTGCTCGCGGGGACGATCGGGGTCGCCGGCGCGACGCTGACGGGGCCGTTGTTCGGCACGCCCTTCGACCTCGCCTCCGGGCGGGTCGAGGCGCAGGGCCGCTTCACCGCGAGCGGCTACGCGCCCGCCGCGCTGCTGGCGACGCTGACCGGCGAGGGACGGGTGGCGATGCTCGACGGCGTGGTGGCGGGCGCTGCGTTCGGGGCGGCCGTCGCGGCCTCGATGCTCGAGGATCCGGCGCTGGCCGAGGCTGGCGTGCGCGCGGCCTTCGACGGCGGCGCGACGGCGGTGGAACGTCTCGAAGGCGGCTGGCGCGCGGTGGATGGCGTGCTGACGCTCGACGGGGTGCACCTGGTGGGCGAGGGGGGGCTCGCGGCTGGCGTCGAGGGGCGCATCGATCTCCCGCGCGGGAGCCTCGACCTGCGCTTCTCCGTGCAGGTGCCACCCGCCGCGGCGCCGCCCGTCGCGTTGCGCGTGACCGGTCCGGCGGAGACGCCGCGCCGGCAACCCGAACTGGCCGACTGGGCCCGCTGGCGCGCCGAGCAGTAGCCGCGGCGGCGCTTCCGGCCAGGCGGGACGCGCCCTATCCGGCGACGCTGCACAGCGCGAAGACGCGCAGCGTGCTCGCGAGCGGCGCGCCCGTCTCGGCGCGCGCGGCGTCGAGTTCGCCGAGCAGTGCGGCGAGGCTGATGCCGCGCGCCGCCGCCGCCGTCTCGATCACCGCCCAGAATTCCGGCTCGAGCGCAACCGAGGTGCGGTGGCCTGCCAGGGTGAAGGAACGCTTCGTCAGATGCGATCTCACCCGCCGCCCTCCCGCACGCCGCCGGGGCGCAGCATGTCGGCCGGATTCACCCAGCGGTCGAAATCCTCCGGCGCCACATGGCCGAGGCGCGCCGCGGCGTCGCGCAGCGTGAGGTCCTCGGCCAGCGCGAGCTTCGCGATCGCGACCGCCTTGTCGTATCCGATATGCGGGTTGAGCGCGGTGGCGAGCATCAGCGACTTCGCCACCTGCTCGGCGATGCGCGCGCGGTTGGGTTCGAGCCGCGCGACCATGTGCGCGGCGAAGGAGACGGCGGCATCGCCCAGCAGATGCGCGCTTTCGAGCACCGACTGGATGATCACCGGCTTGAACACGTTGAGCTCCAGATGGCCCTGGGCGCCGGCGATGGTGACGGTCGTCTGGTTGCCCATGACCCGGGCGCACACCATGGTCAGCGCCTCGGCCTGGGTCGGGTTGGTCTTGCCGGGCATGATGCTGCTGGACAGCCCGTCGGCCGGCACGATCAGTTCCCCGATCCCGCCGCGCGGGCCGGAGCCGAGCAGGCGGATGTCGTTGGCGATCTTGGTGAGCGACACCGCGACGGTGTTCAGCGCGCCGTGCAATTCGACGAAGGCGTCGTGCGCGGCCATGCCCTCGGATTTGTCGGGATTGGGCGCGAAGGCCTCGCCGGCGCGTTCGGCGAGGATGGCGCAGAACACCGCATCGAAGTCGGGATGGCGGTTCAGCCCCGTGCCGGCCGCCGTGCCGCCCTGGGGCAGCAGCAGCAGGCGCGGCAGCGTGTCGGTGACGCGCGCGACGCCGTTCTGCACCTGCCGCGCCCAGGTGGCGAATGCGCCGCCCAGCGTGACGGGCACGGCATCCATCATGTGCGTGCGGCCCAGCTTCACGATGCCGGCGAAGGCCTCGGCCTTCCGCGTCAATGCGGCGTGCAGCGCGGCGAGGCCGGGCAGCAGCCGCCCGCGCAGCGCCTGAACGGCGGCGAGGTGCATCACCGTCGGGAAGGAATCGTTGGAGGACTGGCCGCGGTTGACGTGGTCGTTCGGATGCACCGGCGCCCGCGCGCCGAGCGGCTGGCCGAGCATCTCGTTGGCGCGGTTCGCGATGACCTCGTTCGCGTTCATGTTCGTCTGCGTGCCGGAGCCGGTCTGCCAGACCGGCAGCGGGAAGTCAGCATCGCGCAGGCCGGCGATGATCTCCTCGGCGGCCGCTTCGATCGGCCCGGCGATCGTCTCCGGCAGTTCGCCGAGGCGGCGATTGGCCGCGGCCGCCGCCCATTTCTGCAGGCCGGTGGCGCGGATCACGCCGGGGTCGAGGCGCGCGTCGCCGATGCGGAACAGGGCGCGCGCGCGCTCGGTCTGCGGGCCCCAGTAGCGGTCGGCGGGGATCGCGATGGTGCCGAGGCTGTCGGTTTCGGTGCGGGTTGCGGGCATGCCGGTCCTTCCCGGTCGGATTTCGGTGACGATCGCCTCCGCCACAAGGCTATCCTGGCGGCGCCGAATCGAAATCGGGGGAACGATGACCTACATGATCGAGAGGATCGAGGGTGTCGGGAAGGTCTATGGCGGGCGGCTGCGCGCCGCCGGGGTCAAGGACACCGAGGCGCTGCTGGCGCAATGCGGCACGCCGAAGGACCGCGCGGCGCTGGCGGCCGCGACCGGGATCTCGGCGGCGCGGTTGCTGAAATTCGCCAACCGCGCCGACCTCATGAGGGTGAAGGGGGTGGGCGAGGAGTATGCCGACCTGCTCGAGGCGGCGGGCGTGGACACCGTGCCGGAACTCGCCCAGCGAAAGGCGGGCAACCTGCACGCCGCGCTCGATGCGGTGAATGCGAAGAAGAAGCTCGTGCGCCAGGCGCCGTCGGCCAAGGCGGTCGGGGAATGGATCGCGGCGGCGAAGGCGATGCCGCGGCGCCTCCACTACTGACCGCGATCAGCCCGCGCTGCCGTAGGTTGAGATCTCGATCAGGTTGCCGTCCGGATCGCGGCAATAGACCGAGGTGATGGGCCCCAGCGCGCCGTCCTGCGCCACCGGACCCTGCTCCACCCTCACGCCGCAGCGCTGGAGATGCGCGAGCACCTGCTCGGCGTCCACGGTGACGATGAAGCAGAGATCCGCCGTGCCGGGCGCGCCGCCTTCCGCCCCGGTCCACCATTCCTGCTGCGTCGCCTCGACCGGGCGGAGGTTGATCTTCTGCCCGCCGAATTTGAGCGCGGTGCGGCGGTGCGGGCCGAATTCCTCGGCCTCCATGCCGAGCACGCGCTGGTACCAGGAGGCCGAGATGGTCACGTCGCGGCAGGTCAGGACGAGGTGATCCAGGCGATCGACGGCAAAGCGCATGAGGTTTCAGGCCTTCCTGCTGCGGCGGGCGGTGACCTCGATCTCGATGCGCATGGCATCGGTCTGCAGCCCGGCGTGGATGAGGGTCGAGGCGGGCTTCGCCCGGCCGAGATATGTCTTCACGACCGGCCAGCAGGGTTCCCAGTCCTCCCGGCGCGGCACGATGAACAGCACGCGGACCGCGTCGTCGAGCGTGGCATCCGCCTGCGCGAGTGCCGCGGCCACGTTGCGGAAGGCCTGGTCGCATTGCGCGACCACGTCCGGGGCGATGGTCATGGCCGCGTAGTCGTAGCCGGTGGTGCCGGAGACCCAGATATCGTCACCGATCACGACGGCGCGGGAATAGCCGATCCGTTC
>Ga0207950_100459_pt1 | contig 13809 bp, 10 predicted proteins | sample Subbio11_8B_AprC_FD_184814 | JGI IMG/M metagenome (GOLD analysis project Ga0207950, IMG submission 184814) | Serpentinite rock and fluid subsurface biosphere microbial communities from McLaughlin Reserve, California, USA - CR11_8B_AprC (SPAdes) | ecosystem: Environmental > Terrestrial > Deep... | reverse complement strand
GCCTTTCCTCAGCATGGCGGACTTCCCCACCTGGGCGACCGAGGCGCCGCCGGCGGGCGTGGTGTACAACTACCCGGTCAGGCCGCACCACAACGCGACGACCTCGATCGCCTTCGCCCCGGCGCCTCCCGAGATCGCCATGCAGGCCTACACGCAGGGCCTCAACACCGGGCTGATCGCGCGCATCGCCCAGGGCGGCATGACCGTCGACGCGGCGCTCGGCTGGGCGGAGCGCGAATTGCGCAACTTCGCCCGCGGCTGAGCGGCGCAGCCCCGCCCGGCGCGGCCTCCGGATGAGCGGAGGCCGCCCGGGCTCCAGTCCGCGCGCATCGTCCCGCACGCGGCCCTTCGCGGCCCCGTGCCGCCTTTTCCAGCGCACGAGGTCCCAGTATGGCTTCCGACGAATCTGCCAGGGCGCTCCCGATGGCGACCCCGCCGCGCGTCGCCGGGCGCTCGCCCGGCGTGTCGTCGCTGCAGCGGATGGCGCGCCGGCGCTCCACCATCGCCTTCGTCATGACGCTGCCGCTGATCATGGTGATCGCCGGGCTCGTCGCCTACCCGACCGCCTGGGCGATCTACCTGTCGACGCTCAACCGTCGGATGACGGCCAATGTCGGGCTCGACAACTACCTGTTCCTGCTGGAATCCGACACCTTCCGGATGGTCATCTGGCAGTCGTGCTTCTTCGCCATCACGGCGGTGCTGCTGAAGGCGCTGATCGGCTTCTGGCTGGCGCACATGCTGCACCACCTGCCGGTCAAGGGGCAGCGCAAATGGCGCGGGATGCTGCTGGTGCCGTGGGTGATCCCGCCGGCGCTCTCGACGCTCGGCTGGTGGTGGATGTTCGACCCGTCCTTCTCCTCGGTGAACTGGGTCGTCAACGCCTTCGGCTTCCCCTCGGTCCCGTGGCTCGGCACGCCGTGGTGGGCGCGCATCTCGGTGATCACGGTCAATGTCTGGTACGGCGCGCCGTTCTTCATGATCATGTACCTCGCGGCGCTGAAATCGGTGCCCGAGCAGCTCTACGAGGCGGCGGCGATCGACGGCGCCTCGTCGTGGCAGCGGCTGCGCTACATCACCCTGCCGATGATGGCGAACATCATCGCCATCACCGTGCTGTTCAGCCTGATCGTCACCTTCGCGAACTACGACATCGTCCGCGTGCTGACCAATGGCGGCCCGCGCGACACGACGCACCTGTTCGCCACCTATGCCTTCCAGGTCGGCATCCTGGCCGCCCACCTGCCGCGCGGCGCCGCGGTGTCGCTGTTCATGCTGCCGATCCTGGCCGTTGCCGCCTTCTTCATCCTCCGCGGCGTGACCCGCCGGACCAAGGAGATCTCCTGACATGTCCACGGCCGCCGCCAACCGCGACTTCCCGCGCGCCTACGGCAAGGTGGGAAGCCTGCACCGCGAGCGCCGGTGGGCGCTGTGGACCTCCTACGGGTCGCTGATCGTCGCCTCGATCATATTCCTCGCGCCGCCCTTCTACATGCTCATCACGAGCATCAAGACCAACACCGAGATGGCCGACCAGACGCTGAACCCCTGGATCGTGCGCGACCCGACGCTCGAGCACTACATCGCCATCCTCGGCAACCCGATCTTCCTGACCTTCTTCAGGAACAGCGTCATCGTCACGCTTCTGGTGGTGGCGATCACGATGGTGATCTCGGTGCTCGCCGCCTTCGCGCTGTCGCGAATGCGCTTCTGGGGCAGCCAGGTGCTGGCGACCGGCGTGTTCCTCACCTACCTGGTGCCCGACACGCTGCTGTTCATCCCGCTGTACCAGATCGTCGGCGGGCTTGGCCTGATGAACAGCTTCTGGTCCCTGGTGCTGGTCTATCCGACGCTGACGGTGCCCTTCTGCACCTGGATCATGATCGGGTATTTCGCCTCCATCCCGAAGGAACTGGACGAGGCGGCGCTGATCGACGGGGCCACCTGGCCGCAGATGCTGTTCAAGATATTCATCCCGGTGGCGCTGCCCGGGATCATCGCGGCGATGATCTTCGCCTTCACCGTGTCCTGGGCCGCCTTCGTCTATCCGACCGCCTTCATCACCAGGCCGGACGAGATGCCGCTCACCATCGGCGTCGTGAGCCAGCTGGTGCGCGGGGACACCTTCGCCTGGGGGCAGATCATGGCCGGCGCGCTGCTCGCCGCGCTGCCGCCGGTGATCGTCTACGTCTTTCTCATGGACTACTACATCGCCGGGCTGACCGCCGGCGCGACAAAGGGGTAGCCGTCCGATCGCCGAAGCGCCGAAGGGCGCCGAGGTGTGAATCGGCCGGCCAATGCATGAGGACTGAAGATGGCTCAGGTTTCGCTTCGCAAGATCGTCAAGTCCTATGACGGCGGCGTCCAGGCGGTCAAAGGCATAGACCTCGAGATCGCCGACCACGAATTCGTGGTGCTGGTCGGCCCCTCGGGCTGCGGAAAGTCCACCACGCTGCGCATGATCGCGGGGCTGGAGGAGATCACCGCCGGCGAGATCGCCATCGGCGGCTCGGTGGTCAACGACATCCCGCCGCGCGACCGCGACATCGCCATGGTGTTCCAGAACTACGCGCTCTATCCGCACATGTCGGTCCACGACAACATGGCCTTCGGCCTGACGCTGCGGAAGTTTCCGAAGGCCGAGATCGACCGCCGCGTGAACGAGGCCGCGCGCATCCTCGACATCATGCCGCTGCTCGAACGCAAGCCCAGGGCGCTGTCGGGCGGGCAGCGGCAGCGCGTGGCGATGGGCCGCGCCATCGTGCGCGATCCCAAGGTGTTCCTGTTCGACGAACCGCTGTCCAACCTCGACGCCAAGCTGCGCGTGCAGATGCGCACCGAGATCAAGAAGGTCCACCAGACGGTCAGGACCACCACCGTCTACGTCACGCACGATCAGGTCGAGGCAATGACCCTGGCCGACCGCGTGGTGGTGATGAACCACGGCGTGATCGAGCAGGTCGGTGCGCCGCAGGAACTGTACCACACGCCTGCCACCCGCTTCGTCGCCGGCTTCATCGGCAGCCCGGCGATGAACTTCATCCCGGCACGGCTCGAGGAGACCTCGGGCGCGCTGCGCCTGCTCCTGCCCGGCGGCATGAGCGTCGACGTACCCGAGGCGCGAACCGCGCGCTATCGCGGCCATGCCGGCCGCGACGTGGTCTTCGGCATCCGCCCCGAACACCTCACCGACGACAAGCCGACCGACAAGACCAACCCCGCGCCGCTGATCCTCACGCCCGAGGTAATCGAGCCGATGGGCATGGAGACGCTGGCGCATTTCAGGCTGGACGGCACCGAGCTGACGGCACGGCTCGATCCCGCCACGCCGGCCGAGGTCGGGCAGCCATTGCGCCTGATCGCGCATATGGACCAGATGCACCTGCTCGATCCGACCACCGACAAGGTCATTTGAATGCGGCGCCTGGAAGGGAAGTCCGCCTGGATCACCGGGGCGGGCAGCGGCATCGGCCGAGCCATCGCCGTCGCCTTCGCGACCGAGGGAGCGAAGGTGGCGCTGACCGGCCGGCGCATCGCGCCGCTCGAGGAGACCGCAACGATGCTCGGCGGCAGCGCCGTCGTCGTCCCCGCCGACCTGACGAACGAGGCGCAGGTCGCGGCCGCTCTCGCCAAGGTGGAATCCACCATCGGCGGGCCCGACATCCTGGTGAACAACGCAGGCGTGAACCTGCCCAGGCGCTATCTCCATCAGCTCACGCCCGAGGCGATCCGCGCGCTCGTGGACGGCAACCTCACCGCGCCGTTCATGGCTTCGGTCGCCGTGCTGCCGGGCATGCGAAGGCGCGGCGGTGGGCACCTGGTGCAGATCGCCTCGATGGCGGGGAAGAACATCTCCTTCCTCTCGGGGCCGGGCTACACGGCCGCGAAGCACGGCTTCGTCGCGCTCTCGCAGTCCATCAACCAGGAGAACGGGATCCACAACATCCGCTCCTGCTGCATCTGCCCCGGTGAGGTCGCGACCGACATCCTCAGGAACCGCCCCGAACCCGTCCCGGCCGAGGACATCGAGCGGCTGCTGCAGCCCGAGGACATCGCCGCGATGGCGCTGTTCGCGGTGACGATGCCGCCGCGCGCCAACATCACCGAGATGCTGGTGACGCCGACCTACATGCGCCTGCTGGCGCCGCAGGCGAAGAAGATCGCCGCGATGTGAGGCAAGGCCGGGGGAGGGGAACCTCCCCCGGCCCCCCCTCCCTTCCTTGTCACCCGAATCCCAGAAAAGGTTGAGGGGGCGCAGGGGAGAAGTTCCCTTCTCCCCCGCTTCCTTCCCGCCAGGACGCTTCCATGGACATGCACCACATCCCCGCAGACGCGCTCACCACTCTCGTGCGCGGCATCTTCGTCGCCGCCGGCTGCGACGACGCGGAAGCCGGCCGCATCGCGACGCATCTTGTCGGCGCCAACCTCGCCGGCCATGACAGCCACGGCGTGGTGCGCGTGCCGCGCTACGTCGAATGGCTCGAGGCCGGGCACATCCTGAAGGGCCAGAATGCGGAGGTCGTGACCGACGGCGGCGCCTTCGCCGTGCTCGACGGCAAATGGGGCTTCGGCCAGACCGTGGCGCCGCAGGCGGTGGCGCTCGGCATCGCGCGCGCGCAGGCGAACGGCGTCTGCGTCATCGCGCTGCGCAATGCCGGACATATCGGCCGCGTCGGCGACTACGCCGAACAGGCGATCGCCGCGGGGCTGATCTCCATCCACTTCGTCAATGTCGCGGGCAGCACGCTCGTGGCGCCCTTCGGCGGCGTGGAGCGGCGCTTCGCCACCAACCCCGTCTCGATCGGCGTGCCCCTGCCCGGACGGCCGCTGGTGCTCGACTTCGCCACCTCGCTGGTGGCGGAAGGCAAGGTGCTGGTCGCCTCCTCCGGCGGCAAGAAGCTGCCCGAGGGCGCGCTGATCGAGCCCGACGGGCGGCTCTCGACCGACCCGCACACGCTCTATGGTCCCTATGACGCGATCGGTCCGCGCAACCCGGCGAACGGCAGCGGCGCGATCCGCGCCTTCGGCGAGCACAAGGGCTCGGGCCTCGCCTTCATGTGCGAGATGCTGGCCGGCTGCCTGACCGCGGGCGGCACCTCCGGCCCGGTCGGCGGACGCGGGCGCATCGCCAACGGGATGCTCTCCGTCTTCATCTCGCCGCGGCATTTCGGCACCCAGGCGGAGTTCGAGCGCATGGGCCTCGCCTATGCCGAATGGATCGCCGCCTGCCGCCCCGCCGATCCCGCGCAGCCGGTGCTGCTGCCCGGCGAGCCGGAGGACCAGCGCCGGGCCGACCGCGCGCGCGACGGCGTGCCGCTGCCGCAGGACGCCTGGTCGAGCATCCTCGCCACCGCGACACGGCTCGGGGTGAAAAGCCCGGTCTGATCAGTACTGCCGCCGCTGCTCGTAGCCGCGGCGCAGCCAGTCCACCAGCGGCAGCGGCCGCGGGCGCGGCTGGCGCGCCGCCTGGCGGCGGGCGTGGATCTCGCGCAGCATCACCTCGCCGTCCGGCAGCCGGCGCAGCGTCAGCCGCCGCGTGAAGCGATCTGGCGCGCCGGGGTGGTGGCCGAGCAGCAGCAGCCCGGATTCCGGCAGTTCGGCGGCGAGCAGCGCGATCATGCGGTCCGCCTCCTCCGGCTCAAGCGCCGAGCTGGTGTCCCCGAGCAGGATCCAGCGCGGCCGGTGCAGCAGCAGCCGCGCGAAGGCCAGGCGCTGCATCTCCAGGGTGCCGAGCACGTTCGACCAGTCCGCGCGCTCCTCCAGCCGCGCGATGAGGCCGCCGAGCCCGGTGACGAGCAACGCGCGCTCGATCGCCTCGCGCGGATGGGCGGTGGCCGGACGGGGGAAGGCGATCGCCTCCTGCAACGTGGCCTCGGGCAGGTAGGGCCGCTCACCGACGGCCGCGAGGGCGCCGTCCGGCGGCAGGCGGACGATGCCGCGCCCCCACGGCCAGATGCCGCCCAGCACGCGGAACAGCGCCTGCGCGGCATCCGCGTCGCCCTCCACCAGAACGCGCTCGCCGGGCCCGACCTCGACCGTGATGTCGGAAAGCAGCGCCGTGCCGTCCGGCGCGGCGACGCAGAGCGAGACCGCGCCGATGCCGACCCCCGGTGCGCGGTCGAGCACGATCGCGTCCGGCCCCTGGCGCGCCGCCTCGGCGGCGACGATGCGGATGCCGTCCTCGAGCGCCAGCACGCGCTCGACCGAGGCGCGCCATTCGGCGATGCGCTGGAGGTTGTCCACGGGCCACGACAGCGCCGCGGTGACCTGCTGGAAGGCCTGCGCCGTCTGCATCAGCACGCCAAGGGTGATGGTACCGGCGATGAAGCGCGGCGTCGCCACCAGGATCGGGAAGACCGGCGCGAGCGCGATGTAGCCCGCCGAGAAGCCGGTCAGCCGCGCCAGCCCTTGGGTCTGCGCCGCCCAGGCGGGACCGATCGCGTCGAACAGCCGGCCAAGCCGGCCGCGCTGCAGCGCCTCCCCGCGCGCCAGCGCGATGGCTTCAGCCGACTCGCGCGCACGCACCAGACCGAAGCGCAGGTCGGCTTCCCTGCTCTGGCGCAGGTCGGTCGCGCGCACCAGCGGCCGGCCGAGCAGGAAGGCGAGGGTCGAGCCCGCCGCGGCATAGGCGATCGAGAAGGCGACCATGTGGCCAGGCAGGGCGAATCCGAACACCTCGACCGTCCCCGAAAGATACCACAGCACGCCGACGAACGCGACCAGCAGCAGCGACGCGTAGAGCAGCGTGTGCGCGAGATCGACGGCGAACTCCGTGGCGATGCGCACATCCTCGGTGATGCGTCCGTCGGGGTTGTCGTGGTCGCCCGGGATCTGCCCGACCTGGTAGTGCCGGGCCTCCGTCATCCAGTCGGCGACGACGCGCGCGGTCAGCCATTCGCGCCAGGCGAAGTTGACCCGCCGCCGCGCCACCATGTGGAAAGCGTTGGAGAGCACCAGCCCCGCCACGATCGCGGCGAAGACGCCGATCTGCGTCAGGAAGCGGTCCATGGAGCGCCGCTCGAGCGCGTCGAACAGGTCGGCCGTCCAGGCATTCAGCCGGATCGCCAGCGCCACCTGCGCGATGCAGAGCAGCACCATCGCCGCCGTCCAGCCGCGCGCCGACCAGCGCTGCGGGCCGCACAGCCAGAAGCCGCCGCCGAGGCGGAGGAAGTCGCGGAAGAAGCGCGGATGGTCGCCGGCGGCGCTCACGGCCCTCGGGCGCACCCTTCCAGCGCGCCGCGCGGCAGGCCATGCGCGAAGGGGCGTGCGCCCATCGAGCCTCGCGATGGCATGGCCGCGGCCGGTCGCATTCCTGTCCCTCCGGCACATGGCGGCCGGATTCCCTGCGTCCGGCGGCGCCGCCGGACGAGTGTGCCGCATCGGCCCGTCGCTGGGAACAGCGGCGAACGCCGCGCCCATGCCCGCCGAACGCTCCGCCGCCGGCATGACGGGCTGGCAGGCCGGCATCGGGGCGCGCTATGACTGCGCCCGGACCACGCCAGGAGACGGACAGGATGAGCGAGACCGCCATCACCATGCAGCCCATGCGCTACCTGGACAAGGCCATGGGCGCGCTGCGCGACCTCGGCCTGCCGCTGCCCGAGGCCTCGGCGCAGGAAAGCCCGATCACCGGCCTGCTGACCAAGATCATGGCGGTGGACCAGGACCGCGTGACGCTGATCGCGCGCGTGCTGAACCAGGCGACCACCTTCAACGAGGTGGTGCGCGAGCAGATCAAGGCGATGGAGATCGGCGAGCGCTACCAGACCATCACCACCGCCTTCAACTCCATCCGCGACGACGCGCGCGGCATGGTCGCGCAGATGGAGGACGGCAAGATCTCCACCATGGAGCGGCTGTCGAACATCTGGCAGAAGGCCACGCGCGGCGACATCGCCGCGCGCTTCAACAAGATCCGCGACACCTACCTGGAAGTGTCGAAGGACACCAAGGAGAACATCGACCGCGAGCACGCCATCCTGGAAGCCTATCGCGACTTCCGCGGCGCGCTGAAGCAGGCCGAGGTGCTGGCGCTCGAGGTCCTCAAGACCGCCGAGGGCAGGCTGAACGCCGCCAAGGACGCGACGGACGCAGCGGTGAAGGCCGCCGAGGGCGCCGGGGGGCTCGAGCCGGCCCAGCGCGCGATGTTCGAACTCGCCCGCGACGAGGCGCTGCGCGCGCTCCAGCTCGAGGAAGGCAAGTATCAGATCGCCAAGGATCTCTCGGACAACCTGACCGTCTCCTACAACACCTCCGAGGTGATCATGGCGCGCCTCGTGCAGATCACCACGGCGAAGGAGCGCGTCTATCAGCAGTCCGTCTCCTTCTTCTCGACCAACGAGGCGGTGCTGACGGCGCTGACCGCCTCCTTCGCCGGCATGCACGGGCTGCACGAAAGCACCCGCACGCTGGAGAGCATGAAGGAGGGCGTGAACCAGTCGCTCGAAGTGCTCGCCGAGATCGGCGGCAAGGTGCAGGAGGCCGCGCTGCGCGCCGGCTACGGCCCGACCATCCGGGCGGATGCGGTCAAGAAGCTGATCGAAAGCGTGGTGTCCTATCAGGAGCATTCGCGCGAGATCATCGAGGAGATGCGCGACGCCGCGACGCGCAACAGCGACGAGATCCGCCGGTCGGTCGAGGAGGCGAAGCAGCGCATGGCGCGGCTGCAGCAGCGCGCCTCGGCGGTCGCCGCCGCGAATGCCTGAGGTCCGCGCGGGCGCGCCCGCGCTCGACGAGACGATGCTCGCGATGGACGTGGTGGACACCATCCGCCACGCCGATCGCATGGTCGAGCGCGAGCTCGCCGGCACCGACCGCCAGGCGCGGCTGCGCCAGCGCCTGCGCGAAATCTACGCCTCCCAGGGGATCGAGGTCGCCGACCATGTCCTCGATGCGGGCATCGCCGCGCTCGAGGAGAAGCGGTTCGCCTACACGCCGAAGGGCGAGGGCTGGCGGCGTAGCCTCGCCACCGCCTGGGCGACGCGCGGGCGCTGGGGGAAGTTCGCGCTGATCGGCCTGGGCGTTCTGCTGCTCGGCTGGGGCGTGCATTTCGTCACCGTGACCCTGCCGGCCGAGCGCGCGGCCGCCGCGGTCGCGCGCGAGCTGCAGCAGGATCTCCCGCGCGCGCTGCGCGCCGAGCACGACCGCGTGCTGGCCGGCACGCAGGAGGCCGGGCCGCGCGCCGAGGCCGCCCGCCTGCTGGCCGAGGGCGAGGCCGCCGCGCGCGCCGGCAACGCAACGGAGGCGCGCGTCCGCCGCGCCGCGCTCGCGGATCTCGCGACGCGCCTCGCGCAGGACTACACGGTTCGCATCGTCAACCGCCCCGGAGAGCCCTCGGCCGTCTGGCGCGTGCCCGCGGCCAATCCGCGCGCGCGCAACTATTACCTGATCGTCGAGGCGGTGGACCGCGCGGGCCGCCCGGTGGATGTTCAGATCACCAGCGAGGAGGACGGCCGCACCGCCCTCGTGAGCCGCTGGGCGCTGCGCGTGCCGGAAGCGCAGTTCGAGCGCGTGCGGCGCGACAGGCTCGACGACGGCATCATCGACCAACCCGAGATCGGCCGGAAACGCGCCGGAACGCTGGACACCGAATGGACCGTGGAGACCACCGGAAGGGCGATCCTGTCATGGTGAGCGGCAGCGCGATCCTGCAGGAGATGGACGCCCACCTGGCCGCGGCGCAGCGCGAGGCCTCCGCCGCGCAGACCGAGGCCGACCGCCTGGCGGCCGAGCGCGAGGGCCTGCGCGCCGAGGAAGCGGAGGCGCTGCGCGCGCTGGCGCGGCTGCGCCTGCGCGAGATGGCCGATGGCGGCACCGCGCTCGACGCGCTCGATGCCGCCGGCGCGCGCGTGCAGGAGAGCCTGCGCCGCCGCGCCGCCGAGCTCGAGCCCGCGCAGGCTGCCGTGCTCGCGGCGCGCGACGCGCTGGTCGCGGCCGAGGCCCGCCGCGACGCCGAGGCGGCGCGCCTGCGCGCCGCGCAGGAGGCCGAGGCCGCCGCGCTGCGCGGCGCCGAGGAAAAGGCCGCGCAGGATGCGGAATTCCGGCGCCTGTCCGCGGCCGCCGAGGCAGCCGAGCGCGTCGCCCAGCGCGCCGAGCAGAAGACCTCCTTCGCCGCGCGCGACTTCGAGGAGAAGGGCCGCCCCTACCGCGCCGATCCTCTCTTCGCCTATCTGTGGGACCGCGGCTACGGCACCGCGCGCTACCGCGCCTTCCCGCTGGCGCGCATGATCGACGGATGGGTGGCGCGGCTGATCGAGTTCGAGCCCGCACGCCGGTCCTACCAGCTGCTATCGGAACTGCCCGGCCACATGACGGCCCATGCCGCGCGGATGCGCGCCGACGCCGATGCCGCCATCCGCGCCATGGTGGAACGCCGGCGCGCCATCGCCGGCCTGCCGGCCGAGGAGGCGCGCCCCCCCGCCGCGGCGCTGGCCACCGCCGAGGACGCGGTGGAGAAGGCCCGCACCGCGCTTGGCGCGGCGGAGGCGGTCCGCAGCGCGCTCGCCAACGGCGACGATCCCGCCTCGCAGGAAGCGATCCGCGCGCTGGAGGCGGCGATCGGCGCGCGCCCCCTGCGCATGCTGCGCGAGGAGGCCTGTCGCACGCCGACCCGCGAGGACGACGCGATCGTGGCGCGGCTCGAGATCGCCGCGGCCGAGCGCGGCCGCATCGACCGCGCGCTCGCCGAGGCGCAGGCTTCGGCCGACGGCGCGCGGCAGCGGCTGGCCGACATGCAGTCCGTGCAGCGCGAGATGCGCGGACGCGGCGTCGAGCGCAGCGACTGGGGCTTCGCCTCGGGCGCGATCGTGGGCGCGCTGCTCGGCGAGTTGATGCGCGGCGCGCTGTCGCGCGAGGGCTTCTGGGACCGCCTGGAACGCCAGCGCATGCCGGGTCCGATGGGCGGATCGAGTCAGCCCGGCCCCTGGGGCAGGCCGCTGCCCGGCCCGTGGGAGCGGCCCGCGCCCCCCGGCCCGTGGTCCAAGGCACCGCCCGCTGGCGGTGGCTGGTGGGGCGATGACGACACCGCCTCCGCCTGGGGGCGCGGCGGCAAGCCGGCAGCCGGCGGCGGCGGCACGAAGGGCGGCTTCTCGGCGGGCGGCAAGTCCGACCAGGGCGGCGGATTCCGCACCGGCGGCTCGGTCTGACGGCCGGCCTGGCGGCGCCCGCGGATTTGTCTTCATAAAGGAATGATCCTAGGGTCCACCGGTCACGTCCAGACGCGAGGTCCCCCATGAGGTTCCGACGCAGCATCCTGGCCGCCGCCGTCGCGGCCCTCGCCCTTCCCGCCGCGGCTTCCGCGCAGGCGCCGTCCTTCTTCCGCATCGGCACCGGCAGCGCCGGCGGCACCTACTACCCGATCGGCGGCATCATCGCGAACGCGCTCTCCTGCCCGCCTGGCGCGCCCTGCAACACCGCCGGCGCGACCGACGGCATCCCCGGCATGGTCGCGGTCGCGCAGGCGACGCAGGGCAGCGTGCAGAACGTCGCCATGGTGCAGGGCGGCAACGCGGAGGCAGGCTTCGCGCAATCGGACGTGACGCACTGGGCCTTCACCGGCACCGGCCTGTTCCAGGGCCGCCCGCGCGCCGACCGGCTGCGCTTCGTCGCGCACCTGTTCCCCGAGCACATCCACGCCGCGGTGCGCCGCGACGGCCCCATCCAGTCCTTCAACGACCTGCGCGGCCGGCGCATCGCCATCGGCCTGCAGGCCTCGGGCGCGCGCATCGGCTCGGAGCTGATCCTCTCCGCCTATGGCCTCCAGGCCGGCCGCGACTTCACCGCCGAATACCTCAACCAGGCCCAGGGGACCGAGCGCATGCAGGACCGCGGCCTGGATGCGACGATCACCGTCGTCGGCTACCCGGCCGCCGCCTTCACCGAGTTCTGCGCGCGCACCGGTTGCCGCTTCCTGCCGATCCCGGAGGCCGAGGCCAACCGCGTGATCGAGCGCGCCCCCTTCTACGGCCGCGGCGTCATTCCCCGCACCGCCTATGAGGGCCTGACCGCGGATGTGCCGACGCTGACCGTCTCCGCCGTGCTGGTGGTGCGCGAAAGCCTGCCGGACGAGCTCGTCTACAACATCACCCGCGCGCTGTGGTCGCAGACCACCCGCGGCCTGCTCGACCGCGGCCACGCCAAGGGGCGCGAGATCGTGCGTGAGAACGCGTTGAACGGCCGCGGCGAGATCCCCTTCCACCCCGGCGCGGAGCGCTGGTACCGCGAGGCTGGCCTGCTGCGCTGATCGGAACGGGAATCGGCCGTGTCCGCCAGCGGTCCGCGCGGCACGGCCGCCCCCTCCGCCACCAGGCTCGACCTCGAAACCGCGGCCGAGATCGAGAAGAAGTACGACTCCGAGATCACCTTCCGCCAGCTCCGGGGCGTGACGGCGGCGTTCGCCTCGGCGCTGCTCGTCGCGCTCTCGGTGTTCCACTACTACACCGCGGGCTTCGGCATCCTCACCGAGCACTGGCACAAATCCATCCACCTCGCCGCCGTGCTCGGCCTCATCTTCATCATGTTCCCGACGCGGCTGGACTTCCTGCCCAGGGTCGGCGGCGTGCCGCTGCACGACTGGGCGCTCGCCCTGCTGATCGCGGCCGCGTGCTTCTACCTGCCGATGGTCTTCGACGAACTCACCTTCCGCATCGGCATGCCCAATGCGTGGGACATGATGATGGGCACGCTGATGATCGTGCTCGTGCTGGAGGCCACGCGCCGGGCCATGGGCTGGGTGCTGCCGGTCATCGTGATCGTCTTCATCCTCTACGGCCTGTTCGGCAACCACCTGTCCGGCGTGCTGGCGCACCCGGGATCGAGCTGGGAAGGCTTCCTCAGCCACGTCTACCTGACGCAGGAAGGCATCTTCGGCATCCCGGTGAAGGTGGTCGCGACCTTCGTCTTCCACTTCGTGCTGTTCGGCGTGCTCGCGACGCGCATGGGGCTCGGGCAGTTCTTCATCGACCTCGCCTCGATCCTCGCTGGGCGCTACGCGGGCGGGCCGGCGAAGGTGGCGGTGTTCTCCTCGGCCATGTTCGGCTCGATCTCGGGCTCCTCCATCGCCAATACCGTGACCACCGGCTCGCTCACCATCCCGGCGATGAAGCGCATCGGCTACAAGCCGCATTTCGCCGGCGCGGTCGAGGCCGCGGCCAGCGCCGGCGGGCAGATCACGCCGCCGATCATGGGGGCGGCCGCCTTCGTGATGATCGAGTTCCTCGAGATCTCGCTCACCACGCTGCTGCTCGCGGCCATCATCCCGGCGGCGATGCATTTCTGGGGCGTCTTCGTGCAGGTGCATTTCGAGGCCAAGCGCCTCGGCCTGCGCGGACTCGAGGAGCACGAGATCCCCCGACTGTGGCCGACCATCCGCGACGGCTGGCCTACCGTGGTGCCGCTGGTGCTGCTCGTGGCCGTGATCGTGCAGGGCTACACGCCCTATTACGCGGCGTTCACAGGCATCACCGCCTGCATCGTGGTGGGCTTCATCAACCCGCGAAACCGCCTGACGCTGAAGGATCTGTGGCACGCCTTCGACCTCGGCTCCCGCTACGCGCTGGCGGTCGGCGCGGCGGCGGCGGCGGTCGGCATCGTGGTCGGCGTCGTCACGCTGACCGGCGCGGGCTTCCGCATCGGCTTCATAGTGACCCAGGCGGCGGTGCAGGCCGCCGAGTTCTTCCGCCCCGTCGTCGAGCTGCTGCCGCCCGGCTTCGGCTCCATGGAGGGGCTGACGCTGTTCATGACGCTGATCTTCGTCGCGCTGGTCTGCGTCGCGATGGGCGCGGGCATCCCGACGACGGCGCTCTACATCGT
>Ga0207950_100458_pt1 | contig 13823 bp, 12 predicted proteins | sample Subbio11_8B_AprC_FD_184814 | JGI IMG/M metagenome (GOLD analysis project Ga0207950, IMG submission 184814) | Serpentinite rock and fluid subsurface biosphere microbial communities from McLaughlin Reserve, California, USA - CR11_8B_AprC (SPAdes) | ecosystem: Environmental > Terrestrial > Deep... | reverse complement strand
GGTGAATGCGGCGCTGGACCGCTTTGGCGTGCGCTTCGGGAATGAGGCGGGCGCCTATTCCAACCACAATCGCCACGTCTTCGATGCGCCGAACTTCGAGCTGCGCCAGGCCGGCAGCAACATCGCAATCCCCTTCCTGAACCAGACCTCGGGCTCCGCCATCATCGCGCGCAACATGCGCATGGAGGCCTGCTCGCCTCTGGCGGCGCGACACACCGCTGGGGCGCAGGATTGCGAGTACGACATCGCCTGGACCAACACCTACCTGGTCGGCATCGACTACACGGCGACGGCCAATCGCTGCGGCAATGCGGTGATCAACCGCCACCGGGCACCGGCGTCGCGCTTTCAGCGCTTTCTCGCCGGTGTGCCGAACACCCGGGCCGCGGCGTTCCGCCAGTCCGCCACCGAGGTGGGTGTGGAGGGGCTGATCACCATCGCCACCTCCACCACCACCGCGACCTTCATGGCGGATTTCTGCTTCAACGGGCTGACCGACCTGACGCCGACCGATCGGGCGGTGACGCTGGCGGCGAACCGTGGGCTGGGGTGGATGCTGGATACCTCCCAGGCCAAGGAGTTCGCGCTGGCGCATTGGCTGACGAGCGGCGCCTCGGGCGGGCGGTTGTTCGTGCGGGTGTTTGATGGCGCCGGGAATGTCCGCGAGGACATCGCGGGCGACGTGCTGGCCTCCATCACCACCATGCAGTGGAACGGGCCGGCGAAGGGGTGGAACGCCGGCGCGCCGATGGATGATGCGAACTTCAATCGCCGGCAGACCATCCGCGTGGGCGCGTCCGTGGCCTATGCGCAGGTGGGGGTGATCGGGTTTGACGGGCCGATCGACCTGCAATCGCTGCGGCTCTACGGGCTGCCGGAAGCGGCACCCGCGGTGCTGAACGGCACGCCGCTGCTGACGGGCGCGATGTTTGGCTCGGGGCGGCGGGAGTTCGCCGCGGAGGTGTCCTGGGATCTGCCGAGCCTGGCGCCGGGGGCGACGGTGCTGATCGACGTCGCAGTGAACGGGGCGCGGGCCGGCGACCTGGCGCAGGCGTCGCTGGTGTCGTCGACGCGGTTCATCGAGCTCGACGCGGCAGTGTGGTCGAACAACACGGTGCGCGTGATGGCGCGGAACATCTCCGCAGCGACGTTCGATCTGGCGGCGGCGACGCTGTCGGTGCAGGTGGGCAAGCGGCGGGTGCCGTGACCGCGGCCGTCAAGGAACCGCTCTACCGGGAGGGGGCGCGCCGCCCGACGCCACGCCCCCTCCGCCTCCACTCCCGGCATGCCGGGGCACGTAATGTGGCCGGCCCTATGACGGCCGGCCTGGTGGGCTCCAGACGGGTTCGCCGCCAATCCCCACCACCGCCCTCGATCTGCCCCTCGTGCAGCGTCTCCGGCGGTCCCCGCGCTTTCCGCTGATCGGCGTCGGCGCTGGCATGATGCTGCGCGCGCGCGCTGCGCGGCGGGCCTTCAACCTTGCGATGGCGCTGCTGCTTGTCGCCTCGCTTGTGCCGCTGCTGTTGGGGCAGTGAACAACCAGCAGATCATCGCGCCTGGCCTGGCGCGACTATGCGATGCGGCAGACCGTGCGGATGCTCGGGAAATCGGTGTCACGTCCCAACCTTGCTGCGAACGTCCCGACGGTCTCGAAGCCGAGGGCCTGTTTCTGGGCTGGGCCGGATGTCATCTGGTAGGGACAGGAACAGGCGCTCGGCCAAGCCAAATCTCAGCCAGGCTTGGGCGTCGGGCCGTGCCTCTGCCGTCTGCCAGGGCCCTTTGCGCGCTGCGAGGCCGCGCCGCGACCCGCGCCGTGCATTCCGTGATGCTTGCCCACGGCATTCATGACGAACGGCATGCCCGCCTCACCCACGGTGGATCATCGCCAGCGCGAACAATGCGGCGGCGAGGACGGAGGAAATCGTGCGCAGGTGGTTCCAGCGTGTCCAGGCCATCAGATAGTGCTGCCAGACCGCCTCGGCCTCGGGCGTATTCTCGCCCGCCCGTTCGATCTGGGTGTTCAGGGGCACGTTGAACGCCACGGTCACCCCCGTCATGCCCACGAGATGCACAGCCGCGCCAAGCACCGCCAGCCATGACCCCGCCCCCGATATCGCCATCACGCCGAGAAGCAGCGCGGTCGCGCTCGAGCCGAAGAACAGTGGCATGAAGGGAGAGCGCAGGATAACCTTGTTGACCGCGCGCATCGCGGCGATTCCGGCGGCGGCGGGAAGCGTGCGGAGCGCGGCCATCACGAAGGCCGAGAAGGCGAAGTAGACGCCGCCGATGACGCCGCAGCCAAGCGCCGTGACCCAGAGCAGCGCGGTCAGGAGCAACTCGCCCATCACCGCCCTTCCGGCGCAGTCTCGAACAGCGCCCGCTGGGCGGCGAAGGCGCGCTGGAAAGCCGGGCGTGCTTCGCCGCGCGCGACATAGTCGGCGACAATTGGTTGTTCAGCCAGAAGCGCCGGAGGTGCACGGCGCAACACCGCGACCATCATCAGATCGCCCGCCGTGAACTCGCCTTCCAGCCAGTCGTGGCCACCGAGCCAATCGCCAAGTTCAGCCAGCCGCGTACGCACGCGTTCCTCGAGCATCGGCAGGCGCAGGCCGTGCCACGGTTTATCGCGCTCGACGATTCCCGCGATAGAGAGATCGACGATCGGCGGCTCAACCGTGTCGATAGCGGCGAAGATCCAGGCCTTGGCACGCGCGCGGGCCGTCGGTTCTGCGGGCAGCAGTCCAGAGCGACTTTCCGCGACATGCAGCACGATGGCGCCGGATTCGAACAGCGCGAGGCCATCCTCTTCCCAGGTCGGGATCTGTCCGAAGGGGTTGAGCGCCCGATGCGCCGGTTCCTTCAAGTCGGCGAAGGATACGAGCCGCGTGTCGTAGGCCAGACCGACCTCCTCGCAGGCCCAGCGCACGCGCATGTCGCGCGCAAGGCCCCGGCCACGGTCTGGCGAGGCGGCAAAGGCGGTCAGCACGGGTGTCATCCGGTCCGGCCCTTCACCGCCTTGCCGTTGTCGAAGGTTACGGCCTTCTCCACGCTGCCGTCGCGGCCATAGCGGACCCATGGCCCGTGCTTGACCCCTTCGCGGAAGTGCCCGACCTGCCAGAGACCGCCCGTTTCGCGCCAGAAGCGCCATTCGCCCTGCATCACGTCATTGATTGAGGTGCCTTCGGCCTTCTTCAGCCCAGTCTTGAAGAAGTAGGTCAGTGTGTCGCCCTCCTGACGGGCAACGGGCTGGCCGTTGGCGTAGTGCGTCCTGCCCTGCATGGCATGTCTCCTTTCGCGCGTTGTTCAGATCGGTATCGGGGCATAGCAGAGCCGCACCACGTCCTCGCCGATCCGGTGCTGCGACAGCAGCCGGAGCGGCGGCCGGGGACCGGCGAAGTAGCGCCTCCCTTGGCCCAGCACGGCGGGGCGCAGGTAGATGCGGTATTCGTCGATCAGGCCCATCGCCCCCAGCGCGTGGGCAAGCGTCGGCCCGGCAACCTCGATCTCTCCCTCGCGTCCGGCCTTCACGGCGCGCACCGTGGGCTCCAGATCGCCGCCGATGAGCGTCGCATTGGGGCCGACGGCAGTAAGCGTTGACGAGACCACCCATTTCGGTTGCCTCCGCCAGGCCGCAGCAAAGGCGGCCTCATCCGGCCCCCAGCCGGGCTGATCTTCGTCCCAATAGCGCATCAGCTCATAGACCTTGCGCCCGTAGAGGCTTCCCGCCTGCGCCCCGGCCTCGGCGATGAAATGCCGGAACAGGACCGGATCGGGCAGCAGGTCGGGATGGTCGTGATCGACGAAGCCGTCGAGCGACTGGTTCATGCCGAAGACGAGCCGGGCCATCCGCTCAGCCTTCCCCTGCCTGCCGTGCCGCGTTGATGGCCGCCACGTCGATCTTCCGCATGGTCATCATGGCTGCGAAGGCGCGCCGGGCTTCATCGCCTCCTGCCGCCAGCGCCTCGGTCAGGGTGCGCGGGATGATCTGCCAGTTGACGCCCCAGCGATCCTTGCACCAGCCGCATTCGCTTTCCCGCCCGCCATTGCCGACGATGGCGTTCCAGTAGCGATCGGTTTCTTCCTGGGTGTCGGTGGCGATCTGGAAGGAGAACGCCTCGGAGTGCCGGAAGGCAGGGCCACCGTTCAGCCCGATGCACGGCATGCCGCAGACCGTGAACGCCACCACCAGCACGTCGCCAGCCTTGCCCGCGGGATAATCCGCCGGCGCGCGCGACACTGCGGTGACCGCGCTGTCGGGGAAGGTCGCGGCGTAGAAGCGGGCGGCCTCCTCGGCCTCGCCGTCGAACCAGAGGCAGATGGTGTTCTTGGGCGTCATGCCGGCGAACCGGTCTGAAGGATCGCCCATTTGATCCCGAACGGATCGGCCAGCAGGCCCCAGTCATCGCCCCAGAACTGCCGCTCGTAGGGGGCCAGCACGGTGCAGCCGGCCGCCACCGCACGGTCCCACCAGGCGCGGCCATCGGCGACGACCAGCTGCAGGTGACCGAAGCCGTAGGAGGGCGCGGCGCCGCCAGGGTCCATCATTCCATGGTCGGTCATCATCAGCGCCCCGCCGTTGATCGCGACCTGCGCGTGCATCAGGCCGGGTGCGCCGTCAGGCATCGGCATGCGGCCGATATCCGTGGCCGCGAAGGCACGGGCGTAGAAGTCGCAGGCTGCGGCCGCGCGTCCTGCCATGGCGAGATAGGGGATGACGCCGGCCATCAGGGCGGCATCGGGGATTGTGGGCGCGTCGGTCATGGTTTCCTCCAGCGTGTCGCGGTGCGCCGCGGAACTCCCTGGCGCAAACGATGAAACTTTGATATCAAAGCATCATGCGGCAGTCAAATGCGAATCTTCTCCCTGCTGCGACGGTCCACCACATCCGCGACACCTGCCTGTGCCTCGCGGCGCAGCGCGCAGCGCGGGCGCTGGCGCGGCGCTTCGACGCGGCACTGCGGCCCTTCGGCCTGACCAACGGCCAGTTCTCGCTGATGGTCGCGCTGAACCAGGCGGAGCCGCCGCAGATCGGGCGCCTCGCGCCGTTCCTGGCGATGGATGCCTCCACGCTGACCGCCGCGGTGAAGCCGCTGGTGCGCCGTGGCCTGGTGCGGATCATTCCCGATCCGGAGGACCGCCGTTCACGCCGCGTGCAGATCACGCCGGAGGGCGTGGCGCTGCTCCATCAGGCGATCCCGATCTGGCGCGCCACGCATGCCGCACTCGATGCGGCGCTCAGCGACGGCACGGCGGATGCGCTGCGGCAAGGCCTGGCGCAGGTGCGGTGAGGTTGCGGCGCCGCGGTTGCATCGCGGCAAAGCCGCGGGCAAGGATGGGGCGCATGGAGACCCACGACGCCTTCACGGTCATCCGCCGCCATCCGGCCGAACGCACCCGCCATCTGCTCTCCGCCATCACCGGCTACCGGGAGACGCGCTCGGCCCGCCATCAGCAGCGGGAGGCGGCGGGCCTCGTCGTGCCGCTCATCATCAGCCTCGGCACGCCGTTCCGCATCGCGCTCGGCCGCGAACCCGACGAAGCGGACCGCCTGGGGAGCTTCGCCGCCGGTCTGTATGCGGGCCCGGTGCATATCCACTCCGATGGCGGCGCTGAATGCGTGCAGCTCGATTTCACGCCGCTCGGCGCCTATCGCTGCCTGGGTGGCGCGGTCGTCCACCTATGTGAACGCATGGTCGATTTGGGGGATGTGTTCGGCGCGGCCGGGCTGCGGCTGGTGGAGCGAATCCGGGCGACGCCATCCTGGTGCGCCCGGTTCGACCTGGTGGAGGACTTCGTCGCAGAGCGCGACGCCTTTGCGCCCTCGCCCGGGGTCGCCTTTGCGTATCGTCGGCTGGCGGCGACGGACGGCACCCTGGGGATCGCCGCGCTGGCCCAGGACATCGGCTGGAGCCGCACGCACCTCGCCGAGCGGTTCCGTGCCGAGATCGGGCTCGGGCCGAAGCGGGTGGCGCGGATGCTCCGGTTCCAAAGGGCCTGCGGCCTGGCCCGGTCGGAGCGGCAGCGCGGCGCCTCAGGCAACTGGGCCGCGATCGCCGCCGCCTGCGGCTACGCCGACCAGGCGCATCTGATCCGCGAGTTCGTGGCCATGGCCGGCGAGCCGCCGGGCGCCTGGGCGCGCCGCGTCGAGCTGCGCGACCCGCGCCTGCTGCGCGATCCCCCCTTCGGCTGACAAATCTTCAAGCCTGCCCGTCCTTGCGTGCCGATAGTGGCGTGACACCGGTCTGAAGGGACACGCCCATGCCGCCTGAGACGATCCAAGCCCCCTGCATCTTCCCAACACTTCGCTGTCGCGACGCCGAGGCGCTCATCGCCTGGTTGCAGGACCACGTCGGCTTCACCGAGCACGCCGTCCACCGCGACAACGGTGTCATCGTGCATGCCGAACTTGCGCTGGGCTCATCGATCCTGATGCTGGGGCAGAGTCGCGATGATGCGTATGACAAGCTCGTCGGCGACTTGTCCGGCCGCCGCACCGACGCGCTGTATGTGGCGATCGCCGATCCGGACGCGCTGCATGCGAAGCTGACGGCAGCGGGTGCGACGATCGAGATGGAACTGCACGACACGAGCTACGGCAGCCGCGACTTCGCCTGCCGCGATCCGGAAGGCAATCTCTGGTCGTTCGGTACGTATTTCCCGAAGATCGGTGGGCAATCCGCCGCGTGACCGGCTGGCGCAGCGTTGAAGCCGTTGATCGTCCTGGACCAACGGCCGCTTGGCGCTTCGGCCAACCAGCAGGCGAGCCGTCACCACGCCCAACCCGCTCGGCGCTCCGCGTGGTGAATTTTCCAGGCTAGGCACTGCTCCCCCCTGTTCACGAGCCGCACCCCGAACGCGCGCTGGGGGTCCGCCAACCCCAGAGACCGCCTGTACCGAGTAGCACCCCATCCGCCAGTTCCAACGCGCGTCCCGCTCTCCGACAGTTCGACCGTCGCCCTCACTGGCAGGTTTCGTGGCGTTCTTCGCGCGGACCTGTTGACCGGCTCAAGCCGGTGAGGGCCAAGAACCGCTCTCCGGGCGCCAGTTCTCTCCGAACCTCCTGACCTGCCCGATCTAGTACGGCGAGAAAAATTCAAGAAATTCATAATCTTGCGGGCCGACCAACGGCGCGTGGTTCGAACTGATTGATCGAAGCAAGCGCGACATGGTCCGAAAAGCATCGCGAAGTCCATAGCCGACATTACCGCCTCAGACGACGGCATTCGTGACCTGCGCGCCTCGCCATCTGCCGTCGACTGTGGCACTGGCCAGCAGCACGCAGAACGGGCACGAATGGGGTCTCACCCCCGGAACACTGATGTTGGAACGCGCCGAAAATCAGCTTGGCAACGAATGGTTTACGGCGGAATCAGACGCCGGGGGAAGCAAGCAGCTCGGCTTCCGGTATGAGCCCGGCGGCGTCCATCTGTCCAAGACCATGATGCTCGACGAATTGTCGGCCGTCATGCAGGCATCCGAGCCCGGACAGAGTGGGGCCGTTGCGCGGTCGATTCTTGACGACAACATCCTAGGCAAACCGACCGGATCGGCGCGAAAGCTCGCGCTGTCGAGGCTCAACACCCTTTTCGGCGTCGTAGACCCGTTCCCGATCCAGTCGGTGATGGTGACGCTTTGGCGGCGGTCAGCGTCCGGGCACCCCTTGCTGGCATTGCTCTGCGCCCTGGCTCGCGAACCTCTCCTCCGCGATAGTGCGGTCGCGGTCTTGGCAGCACCGGAAGGAACGGCATTGCGTTGGCCCGACATGGCCGCCGCGCTCGCCGAGCGACACCCGGCTCGTTATTCTCCCAAGATGCTCAAGTCGCTGGCACAGAACTGCGCCTCGTCGTGGACGCAGTCTGGGCACCTTCGCGGCAAGGTCGCAAAGCGGCGCTCGCGGGCAGAGCCGTCCGCCGAGGCCGCAGCCTATGCCGCTCTTCTCGGCGCTCTCGCCGGCTTCGGGGGGCCCGCTCTGCTTGCCTCGCCCTGGATGCGGGTGCTCGACCGGCCGGAACAGGAGGTGATTGCACTTCTGCGACGGGCTGAGGCCCAAGGCCTCCTCCAGATTCGCGTGGGCGGAGGGGTCGTCCAAATCGATGTCATCCGCCCGATGGCCCAGCTCACTGGAGTGACGGCTCTTGCCAACGGTTGACGAACTTCTGGTCCATTTCCAACGCCAGGCTTCGCTTCCATGGGCGAAGGAGACGGCGCGCGATTACCGCGTGTGGATCCTGCACTATGAAAAATCATTGGAGCGTCGCGTGCAGGGGCGCCTCCATGAATTCGAAGCCGTCGTGCGCAAGTTTGGGCACGGATGGGAAAATCTCAATCTAGCATCGCTCATCCCTGGTTGGTTTGCGGCGCACGATCTATTCGAAGGTCTCGTAGAACAGCCTGATGAGCTGCCGGGCCTTCTGCCTGACTTCGAGGCACATGTTGTGAAAGTCGTTCAAGATCGGCTCAGGTCACTGAGTGATCGAGATATCCTGGCGATCACGGGTGCGGGATCTCTGTTCGGCTTGACGCGCGTGTCGACGATTGCAGAGAAAGTGGCCTCCGAGATCCCCGGCCGCCTGCTTCTGTTCTTCCCGGGGCGGCACGAGAGCGGAGTCTATCGGCTCCTCGATGCCCGCGATGGGTGGAGTTACCGCGCGACCCCTATTCCGGCATAATCAACCGGCAGTGACATGGCCGGGATTCGTCTGAATGCTGAATCGTGAGGTTTTTCAAACCGATCCGAGCTCATACCGCATTCCCAATGACGGCGTTGCGAAGATCATCTTCCCGCCGGGTGCCGGCAGCCCGACGCACACGCTGAAGGACGAACTCCGTACCTTCATCACCGATGGTGAGTTCGGCCGCGGTCTTCTGCGAATCCTGGAGTCGTTTCGGTCCGGCTTGGCGCAGGGCAGCCAGAAGGGTGTGTGGATCAGCGGCTTCTACGGATCCGGCAAGTCGCACTTGGCGAAGATGCTCTGTGCACTCTGGACGGACCAGCCTTTCGAGGATGGGTCGCGCCCGAGCACGCTGCTACCCGAACCCTCCGCCGAACTGCTGTCCGAGCTCCGCGCGCTTCGCACGGCGGGTGAGCGCGCCGGCGGGCTGCACGCGGCCGGCGGCACGCTCGGTGGTGGCTCAGACGATCCAAAGCTCGCCACGCTGGGCATCGTCTTGCAATCCGTGGGCCTCCCCCTGGACTTCCGAGCAGCGCGGGTCGCCTTTTGGCTGGCTGACGAGGGCATCCTCGATGCCGTGCGTGCGCGCCTGGGTGATACGTTCGAAAGCGCGATCCGCAACTTCGTGCTCTCTACGGCCTTTCGAGAGGCCGTTCTCGCGGAGAAGCCCTCGCTGGCGGCGAATGCGCGGGACCTTTCGGACCGTCTGAAGGCCGACTTCCCCCAGCCGCCCGAGATCACTGTCGCGGATCTGTCCTCCACCATTCGGCGCGCCCTGCTGCTAAACCGGAAGGAGCTGCCTCTCACCCTCGTGGTCCTGGACGAGGTGCAGCAATTCCTCAAGAACGACCCGAACCGAAGCCTCGATGTGCAGAACATTGCCGAGCGCTTCGCGGCCGACTTCGACGGGCGGCTTCTCCTGGTCTGCACCGGCCAGCAGGCGCTGAACGAGCTGCCCAACCTGCAGAAGCTGCTCGGCCGTTTCCAGATCCGCATCAGCCTCGGCGAAGCGGATATGGACTCCGTCATCCGTAAGACCGTGTTGCGCAAGACGGGACAGGGAGCGGACCAGGTCCGTGCCATACTGGACGACCGGGCCGGCGAGATTTCGCGGCACCTGCGCGGTACCCGGGTCGCTCACCGCGCCGAGGATGGTCCGGACGCCGTCCTGGACTGGCCGCTGCTACCGTCGCGTCGCCGCGTGTGGGAGCGCGTGCTGCGCGCGCTCGACAAGTCGGGCATGGCCGGCGCGCTGCGGACCCAGATGGCTGTCGCGCTGGAGTCGGCGCGCCTCGTGGCCGACAAGCCAGTCGGAAGCGCGGTGCCGACCGACTTTCTCTACACCCGCTTCGCCGACGAGGCCTTCGCGGCCGGCGAACTGCCCGAGGAGACGCGCACGCGGATCACCAAGCTCCGCGATGGGAATGCCGACGAACGCCTGCAGGCGCGTGTGCTGATGCTGGTTTACATGCTCGGCCTCATTCAAGGCGATGCCGACATTCACGGCATTCGCCCCACAACCGAGGTGCTGGCAGATCTGCTGGTAGAGGACCTCTCCGCCGGCGGCGATGTCCGGGGCGCGGTCCCCAAAGCCATCGCTGCCCTAGAAGAGGCGGGCGCCATCATGCCCCTCGACGGGATCTGGCGGTTGCAGACGAAGGAAGCCGCCGAGTGGGACGCGGCCTATCGCGCAGAACTGCGGAACCTCCAGTCCAACCCCTCTGAGCTCGCCTCACGCCGTCGCGGCGCTCTCGACGCCGCACTGTCCGAAGCCCTGAAGGGCCTTGCCAGCGTTGCGCAAGGCCGAAGCTCGGTCGCCCGCAAGCTGGTTCGTCTTCGCCCGAACGAGAAGGCGCCGAGCGATGGCTTGGCCGTTCGCATCTACAACGGCTGGGATGACACGCTGAAGCAGGTCACGACCGACATCAGCGCGCAGCCCGACACCGACGCGACCATCCACCTCCTCATCGAACGCAATGCTGCTGAGGCTGACCGCCTCGAGGAAGCGCTGCGCCAGCGCCTCGCCGCGCAGACCGTCATTGATCAGCGCGGCGCGCCTGGTACCGCGGAAGGCGAGCAGGCCCAGAAGGCGCTGGCGGCTCGCGTCTCCGCCGCGGATCGCACGGTGAAGGAGATCGCCGAAGGCGCGGTGCGCGAGGCGAAGGTCATCCTCGCCGGCGGCGCCGAGCAGTCCGGCACCTACCTGAAGGACCGCCTGAACGCCGCCGCTCAATCGGCGCTGATCCGCCTCTATCCCCGCTTCGACATCGGCGACGACCCCGGCTGGGAGCGCGTGGTGAAGGCCGCGCAGGGCGGCCAAGCCGATGCTCTCAAGCATGTAGGCCATAACGGCACGCCGGAGACCCATCCCGTCTGCCAGGCCGTCCTCTCCCGCCTTGGCGCCGGTCGGAAGGGCAAGGAACTTCGCGACGAGTTCGAAGGCTCACCCTATGGCTGGCCGCAGGACGCGGTGGACGGCGCGCTGCTCGTGCTCGACCACGCAGACCTGATCCGCACGCTCGGCGAAGACGGCAAGGAAGCGGCTCTCCGAAGCCTGCCGCGTCAGAAGATCAGCCTGTGCCGCTTCCTGCCCGAAGCGGACACGGTCACCATCGTCCATCGCCGAGCCGTCCGCGAACTCGGTCAGACGGTCGGCGTGCACGTGCCGCCGGACGAGGAGGGCGAGAAGCTCTCCGAGATCCTGCGCAAGCTCCGTGACACCGCGCAGGCTGCCGGCGGCGATGCGCCCGCGCCTTCTGCGCCGGCCACGCCCGACCTCGACGCGATCGAGGCGGAGCACGGCAACCGCCGCCTGATTGAAGCGGCCAGCCGCAAGCAGACGTTGATCGACAGCTACAAGGCGTGGGACGCCGCCCGCCAGACCATCGCCGCCCGGCTACCGGCCTGGCGCACCACGCTGCGCCTGGTCGACCTCGGCGCGCATGGCCAGCAGGCCGCGATGGACGACATCCGCGATCGGCGGCGCCTGCTGGAGGAACCGGATCCGATACCCCCGCTCCGCCAGGACGCCGCAGCCGAGCTGCGCCAGCGCCTCAACGCTGCGCTCGATGCCTACAAGGCCGCGATGGACAAAGCCGAGGAGGATCTCAAGGCAGATTCGAACTGGATGAACCCTAAACTGACGCCCGAGGACCGTCAGAAAATCCGCGATGATCACGGCCTGCGCCCGCTGGCTCGGCCATCGGTAGCGAGCGCGGAGGACATCGTCGCAGCGCTCACCGCGCGCAATCTGGAAGGATGGGCCGCGCTGACTCGCGGCATCCCGGCAGGCGTGCAGGCGGCGCTCGACGAGGCAGCCGAGATGCTGTTGCCGAAGGTGCAGCCCATCACCGTTCCGATCCCCGGCACGCTGTACGACGATGCTGCGCTCGACGCCTGGTTGGCCAAGGTGCGGGACGCGATCGCCGCTGCACTGCCCAACGGCCCCGTCCGCCCGCGCTTCTGAGGCCCCCATGACCGATCTCACTCGCGAGCAGCGCCGCGCCTTGGAAACCGCCATCAAGGCCGCGCGGCAGGAAGCCGAGGCCGCGGCCGCCGATGCGCTGCGCCGTCTGGGCGTGGCGGAGGCCGAGGCACCGGCCCATCTCGACGCCGAGAAGCGCAAGCAGCGCAACCGCCTGCGCGCCCACGCCCGCGCCCTGGGCGATGCCCGCGCGGCCAATGGTGCCCAGGCCATCACGCGCCTGACGGAGCAGGCGGCCTATGTGCAGTGGCACCGCCTGCTCTTCGCGCGCTTCCTGGTCGAGCGGAAGCTGCTGCGAGAGGAGACGGGTGCCACCGTCTCGCTGAACGACTGCCGCGAGATCGCCTTCGGTGAAGGTGCGGGCGCCGATGAATGGTCGGTCGCTGCAGGCTTCGCCGCTGCCATGCTGCCTGGCGTCTTCCCCGCGGATGACCCAGTAGAGAGCCTGGTGCTGGCGCCGGAGCACGCACGCACCCTGCGCCAGCGCTTGCTCGGCTTCGACGCGGCGATCTTCCAAGCCGATGACAGCCTCGGCTGGACCTATCAGTTTTGGCGCGCCGCCGAGAAGAAGGCGGTGAACGAGGCGCAGGTGAAGATCGGGGCGGCGAACTTGCCGGCGGTCACGCAGCTCTTCACCGAGCCCTACATGGTGCGCTTCCTGCTGCACAACACGCTCGGCGCCTGGTGGGCGGGAAAGCGTCTCGCCGCCGAGCCCGCGCTGGCGCGCGACGCTGCCGACGAGGCGGCGCTGCGTACGGTCTGCGGGCTGCCGGGCTATGCCTGGGAGTATCTGCGCTTCGTGCAGGAGGACGGCACCTGGCGGCCTGCTGCCGGCACTTTCCCCGGCTGGCCGGGGGAGGCGAAGGCACTGACCGTGCTCGACCCCTGCTGCGGCAGTGGCCACTTCCTGACCGAGGCGCTCGCCGCGCTGGCCGCCCTGCGACGCGCGGAGGAAAGGCTTTCACCGGCCGAGGCGGTCACGGCTGTGCTGCGCGACAACCTCGCCGGCCTGGAGATTGACGGGCGCTGCGTGCAGATCGCCGCCTTCAACTTAGCGCTGACCGGCTGGCGGATCGGGGGGGCAGGCGCGGCGCTGCCAACACCGAATGTCGCTTGGGTGGGGGCACCGCCACCGCTGCCCAAGACCGAGTTCGCGGCGCTGGCCAATGGCGATGCTGACCTCCGGCGCGGGCTTGAGGCGTTGCATGATCTCTTCCGTCAAGCTCCGTCGCTTGGGAGCCTGATCGAGCCGGTCGGTGGTGATCTTGCTGATCCGCGCCGTGTGGCCCGCATCGAGGACAGCATCGCGGCCGTAGTTGAGCGGCTACGTGAAGCGGAGCCGGAGCGAACTGAGGGAGTCATCGCAGCGCGCGGTATGGTGGATGCAGTTGCAATACTGAGCCGACGCCATCAATTAATCGCCACAAATCCGCCTTTCATCGGCATTGAAAAATTAAGCGCCGATCTGGCCGAGTTAATCTCGGAGCAGTATCCACTATCCAAACGAGATATGTCGACTGTCTTCCTGGAGCGGGCGTTACGATTTGGCCAATCCCATGTTTCTATAGTTGTTGGGGTGGATGGCCCCCTACCGGCATCTTGGTGCCAAACTGGTGGCTGTCAGGAGTCACCAAACGGGAGCCATCCGCCATGGAGGTTAAGACAAT
>Ga0207950_100457_pt1 | contig 13836 bp, 14 predicted proteins | sample Subbio11_8B_AprC_FD_184814 | JGI IMG/M metagenome (GOLD analysis project Ga0207950, IMG submission 184814) | Serpentinite rock and fluid subsurface biosphere microbial communities from McLaughlin Reserve, California, USA - CR11_8B_AprC (SPAdes) | ecosystem: Environmental > Terrestrial > Deep... | reverse complement strand
GGGCGGGAATCGCGTCGGTGCCGGGTCGGCCCTCCAGCACCGCGTCGAACAGCTTCACCTGCTTCGGCAGGCAATGGGCGCGCAGGTCGAAGCGTTCCAGCATGGTGCGCCGCGCCGCCCTGCGCAGCGGCACATGGCGGTCCGGGTTGGCCAGCGCGTCCACCGCGGCGTCGGCCAGGCGCCGGTGGTCGAAGAAGGGCAGCAGGATGCCGTTCTCGCCATCGCGCATCACCTCCGCGAGCGGCGGCGTGTCCGAGCCGATGACCAGCGCCTCGCAGCCCATCGCCTCGACCAGCGACCAGGAGAGCACGAAGGGATAGGTGTAGTAGACGTGCGCGCGGGTGATGCGGAACAGCGCCACCAGCCCCTCATGCGGGATGCGGCCGGTGAAGTGCACGCGCGCAATGTCGAGCTTCGCGCCCACCTCCTCCATCATCACCGCCTTCCAGGACCGGCCATCGGCCGGCATGCGGCCATAGCCGCGCTCCTCCCCGCCCACGATGACCGCGCGCGCATTGGGCCGGCGCGCCAGGATCTCGGGCAGGGCGCGCATGAAGACGTCGAAGCCGCGATAGGGCTCGAGGTTGCGCGAGACGAAGGTCAGCACCTCGTCGCCCTTCGCCACCGTCACGCCGTCCGGCAGCCGCACCGTGCTCGGGCCGCCGGGCGTGGCGAAGGTCGCGTCCACGCCTTCATGGACCACTGAGACCTTGTCGCGTATGAAGCGCGGATAGCGGCTGCGCTGCCAATGCGTGGGCGAGACGGCCCAATCCGTCGCCTCGAGCGACTGCAGCTGCGTCATGTTCAGCAGGCGCACGCGCGCCATCTCGTCGAGCGTGACCTCCTGCTTCGGGTCGAAGCCCACGTCGCCGCCGGCGGCGTGGTAGTAGAACTCGCAGTACTGCAGCAGCTTCGCATCCGGATAGACGTCGCGCAGGAACAGCCCCTCGCCCCAGCCGGGATGGCAGCAGATGATGTCCGGCACGAAGCCCTTCTGCTTCAGCCCCATCAGCGCGCGCGCGACCTGCTGGCCGCGCCGCACCGCGGCCTCGACCGGGCGGAGGTAGCGGTGGGTCTTCTCGCCCGCCGCTTCCGGGGCGGGGTAGCGCAGATGCGTCGGGCCCGGCGGGCAGGCATTGGCGCGCTCGCCCAGGCCGATCACGCGCGCGCCCTTGCGGCGCGCGATCACGGGGGCGAGGTGCCGGTACTGGCCCGGGAAATTCTGGTGGATGAACAGCGCCTGGACCACGCGAGCCCCTCTCCCCTTCTGCCTCGCTTGATGCCGCCATTCCGGCAGGGCGGCAACGGGCGGCCGGCGGCGCGGCGGGGCGCCCCCGGGGGCGGAACCGCCGCCAACTTCCCGCCCGCTGTTGCTGCAAGACCACAGGCCCTGTGCTAGATTGATTTGCGGGGGATATCAGGGGGTTCCGCGGCATGCTTCGCATGATCGCGATACTGGCGATGCTGGGCCTCGCCGCCTGCGGCGGCGCGCGCGTCGGCGGCGGCGTGCCAGGCTATGCCGGGGGCGACATCTCCTGCGTGCCTTATGCGCGGGCGCGCTCGGGCATCACGCTGCAGGGCGATGCCTGGCAATGGTGGGATGCCGCGGCGCAATCCGGCCGCTACGTCCGCTCCCGCAGCCCGCGCGTCGGCTCCGTGCTGGTGTTCATGCGGACCTCGCGCAACCGCAGCGGGCATCTTTCGGTGGTGACGCGGGTGGTCTCGGCCCGCGAGCTCCGGGTGGACCACGCCAATTGGGCGACCGGCCGGGCGCGCGGCCAGATCGCGCGCGACCAGCCGGTGGTGGATGTCTCGCCGAACAATGACTGGTCGCTGGTGCGGGTCTGGTACCCGCCGGTTAACGGCCTGGGGCGGACCAACTTCCCGACCTTCGGGTTCATCCATGGCGGCCGGCTGATGGCCGAGGCGCGCTGAGCGGATCGCCCCGCTACTGCGCGCGGTCGAGGCGGGCAGCGCGTTCGCTCCCCGACCGCAGCGCCTCGAGCCGCCCGAGATCCTCCTCCTGCTCGCGCCGGAGCACCAGCAGTTCCGTCTCGCAGCCGCTCTCGGGCTGGATCCGGCAGCGTTCCTCGGCCAGCGCGGTGGGCCCGGCGCGCGCGGCGATGACGGCCGCGCGGCGCCCGGCGAACCATTCCTCGCGCGCGCCCTCCGAGGCGAAGCGCGCGGGCGCGAGCGGCACCGTCACCGCGCCCGGGTAGCGCATGGTGCTCGCGGTCGCGAGGCTCGCCGCTGTCGCGGCCAGGCCGATGATGCCGGTCGGCGCCATGCGGAACACCGCCGGGTCGTCCGTCGGGCGGAGCAGCTCGACGGTCTCGACATGCCCCTCGGCGCGGCAGCGCAGTTCGAGCACGTCGTGCGAGCGCGCGAGCCGCACCGTGCCGGGTGTGGCCGCCACCTCGGCCAGCACGCGTTCCCCGCGCATCACGCGGCAGGCCGCCCCGGCGGGCTCGCTCGCCACCGCCACCTCGCCGTTCCAGGCCGGGGCGGGGTTGGTCGCGCGCAGCCCCGCGTTCAGCGCGACCGTCGCGCAGCCCGGCAGCAGGCCGAGCGCGGGCAGCAGGAGCAGGAGCAGGAGCCGGTGCCAGGCCGCCATGGGTTGCCTTTCCGTGTGCCGCGGTGCGTCCAAGGTCTAGCGGCTGCCCCCAATTCCGGGTGAATCCTCTCCGCGCCCGGCCCGCTGCTGGACGAGCCGCCCCGCGCCATGCTGCAAACACGCCACCATGAGGCGCCTGCGCGCCCTGCCGGAGGACACGCCATGACCCTGACCCGCCGCGGCCTCGCCGCGCTGCCCGCCCTCGTGCTGCCCGCCGCCGCGGGGGCCCAGGCCACCTGGCCGGACCGGCCGGTGCGCGTGATCGTCGCCTTCCCCGGCGGCTCGACGCCCGACCTCGCGGCGCGCGCCATCCAGGGTCATCTATCGCAGGCGCTCGGCCAGCCGGTGGTGGTGGACAACCGCGCCGGCGGCGGCGGGCATATCGGCACCGACGCGCTCGCGCGCGCCACCGACGGGCACACCTTCGGCGTGACCATCGGCGGACCGGGGAGCACGGCGAAGATTCTCAACCCCGCGCTCGGCTACGACCCGGTGACGGACCTCCTGCCCGTCTCGCTGCTCGCGCGGCTGCCCTTCGTGCTGGTGGTCCACCCTTCGGTGCCGGCGCGCAGCGCGGCCGAGTTCGTCGCCTACGCCAAGGCCAATCCGGGGCGGATTTCCTATGCCTCGACCGGGCCGGGGACGCTGTCGCACCTCGCCATGGAGGATCTCGCGGCGCGCGAGGGGTTCGAGGCGGTTCACGTGCCCTACCGCGCCGTCGGCCAGGCGGTGCTCGACCTGGTGGCCGGGCGCATCCATGCCTTCTTCGCGGCGACGGGCGGCGTGCTGCCGCAGATCCGCGAAGGCCAGGTGCGCGCGCTCGCGGTCACCAGCGGCGAGCGTTTCCCCGCCATCCCCGACGTGCCGACGATGCGGGAATCGGGCGTGAACGCAGAGCCGGTGATCGCCTGGATCGGCCTGTTCGCGCCCGCCGGCACGCCGGCCGAGCGCATCGCCAGGATCTCCGCCGAGACCGGCCGGGCGCTCGCCAACCCCGACCAGCGCCGCCCGCTCGAGGCGGCCGGCTTCATCGTCGTCGGCAGCGACCCCGGGGCGTTGCGCGCCCTGGTCGCGAGCGATGTCGAGCGCTGGGGCGCCATCATCCGGCGGCTGGGCCTGCGGCCCGAGGGCTGATGCCCGCGGCCGAGTTCTTCGACCGCCGGCATCCGCTTTTGCGCCCCTCGGGCGCCGGGCGCGAAGCCCCGGCTTGCCGGGCTTTCGCCGGACCACCGGCGGGCCGCGGCCACGGCCTCGGCGCGAGTCGGGAACCCGGCGCCGCCCGCATGAAAAATGCCCCGGCCGGTCCCGGCCGGGATCAGGCCGCGGCCTGCGGCGTGTCCTTGCGGGTCTTCCACAGGGAGTACAGCACGCCGCCCGCGATCATCGCGACGGTCACGCCGAGCGAGATCGCCGGATCCACCTTCCCCACGATCTGGTTCCAGAAGATCTTGGCGCCGATGAACACCAGCACCATCGCCAGCGCATACTTCAGGTAGTGGAAGCGGTGCACCATGGCGGCGAGCGCGAAATACAGCGCGCGCAGGCCCAGGATGGCCATGATGTTCGCGGTATAGACGATGAAGGTATCGGTGGTGATGGCGAAGATCGCCGGCACGGAATCCACCGCGAAGATCAGGTCGGCGATGTTGATCACCACCAGCGCGAGGAACAGCGGCGTGGCGACGCGCACCAGCGCGCCGGTCTTGGCGTCGGGTTCGCGCACGAAGAACTTCTGGCCGTGCAGCGTGTCCGACACGCGCATGTGACGGCGCATGAACTTCACGACCGGGTTCTTCGAGATGTCCTGCTCGCCTTCCGGCACCACCAGCATCTTGATGCCGGTGGCGATGAGGAAGGCGCCGAAGATGTAGAGGATCCATGCGTATTGCTGCACCAGCGCCGCGCCGATGCCGATCATCATCCCGCGCAGCACGATCACGCCGATGATGCCCCAGACCAGCGCGCGGTACTGGTATTTCCGCGGGATCGCGAAGTAGGAGAAGATCAGGCTGATGACGAAGACGTTGTCGATGGACAGCGCCTTCTCGATGAAGAAGCCGGTGAAATAGGCGACGCCGGCATGGGTGCCGTCGGTGGTTGTCAGCCGGCCGGAGTCGTAGGCCCACCAGATGCCGATGCCATAGAGAATCGCGAAGCCGATGTAGAAGGTCGAGAGCCAGAGGCTCTGGGCGATCCCGAGCTCCCTGTTCTTGCGGTTCAGCACGCCCAGGTCGAAGGCGAGCAGAACGAGCACGACCGAGACGAAGCCCGCCCACATCCAGACGGGCTTGCCCAGCCATTCCGCCGATAGGAACTCCATATCCCGCCGATCTCCTCTCTGGCACAAGCACGACGCGCTCAGAGGGCCGTGATCGCACGATTTTCCAAGTGATCCGACATCGCGGACGCCTTCTCGCGTGGAAAGGCGGCCGCCAGAGGGGCCCGGATCTGGGCGTGTAATGAATTCCCCGCCCGCCGCCGTCAAGAGACCGGTTGCGGCGAAGCCCGCGATGGCCCATGTGGAATTGCATGGGCGCCTCCGGGCCACTAGGTTGCGCCCCGTTCATGCGGAGACACGGCCGCCCCGCCGGGCGCGGCCGCAACGGGATCGAGGCGTCGCCATGGGTTCGTTCAGCATCTGGCACTGGCTCGTCGTGCTGCTGGTCATCCTGCTGCTCTTCGGCAGCGGCAAGATCAGCGGCCTGATGGGCGACCTGGCCAAGGGCATCAAGTCCTTCAAGCAGAACATCAAGGAGGACGAGAAGGACGCCTCCATGGAGGCGCAGGCCACCCCGCAGCAGCCGGCCGGCAACATCCCCGGCCCGCAGCAGGGCCAAGCCTCCGCCACCGAGGGGCAGCCGCAGGCGGGCAACCGCCCCGCCGCCTGACCTCTCGTCCCCGCCATCTGGCCGTTTGCGTGCAGCCGGATGTAGTCTAAGGGACGCCCGGGAGACGTGAGCCGGCACACAGTGCCCGGCCCGTGCGCCGACCTTGCCTGGCAGGGCCGGCGCAGTGCTTTTGGGGAGAGCGGTACGGCATGGCTGAGACCGATACGAGCGCGCGCACCGCGGCGGCGGCGGCCGAGGAAGCCGAATTCGGCTCGCTGCGTCGCGACCTCGGCGGGTGGCAGGGCCATCTCTGGCGCGCGCTCGCGGCGATCTACGTGCTGTGGCACCTCTGGATCCTGCTGGTCGCGCCGCTCGATCCGACCGTCTCGCGCGCCGTGCACGTCTTCGTCGGGGCCGCGCTCGGCTTCGTCGCCTTCGCCGCCACGGCCCGCTCCGCGCGGCGCGGCGTTGGCATCCTCGACCTGATGCTGATCGCGGCCAGCCTCGCCATCCCGCTGCACTACATCACGGACGCCGAAGGGATCGAGATGCGGACCTTCATGGGTCCGAACCAGGCCGACGTGATCGCCGCGGCAGTCGGCATCCTGCTCGTGCTCGAATTCGCCCGCCGCACCGCCGGGCTGGCGATGCCGATCATCGCCTGCACCTTCATCGCCTATGTCTTCGTCGGGCCCTGGATGCCGGGAATCCTGTACCACCGCGGCGTGCCGGTCGAGCAGGCGGTGTCCGAACTGTTCAACAACAACGGCGTGCTGGGCACGATCGTGCAGGTCTCCTCGACCTTCATCATCATGTTCGTCACCTTCGCTGCCTTCCTGCAGGCCTCCCGCGCGGGCGACTATTTCAACGAGCTCGCCATGGGTCTGGTGGGCTGGGCGCGCGGCGGCCAGGCGAAGGTCGCGGTCGTCTCCTCCTTCATGTTCGGCACGGTGTCCGGTTCCTCGGTGGCCAATGTCGTGGCCTCGGGCACCTTCACCATTCCGATGATGCGGCGCGGCGGCTATGACCGCGAGACCGCGGGCGCGGTGGAAGCGACCGCTTCCACCGGCGGGCAGCTCGCGCCGCCGGTGATGGGCGCGGGCGCCTTCATCATGGCCGAGGTGCTGGGCGTGCCCTACACCGAGATCGCGCTGGCCGGCATCATCCCCGCGCTGCTGTTCTACTTCGCGGTCTATACCCATTGCGACCTGCACGCGCGCAAGACCGGCCTGAACGGCCTGCCGCGCTCGGAACTGCCGAAGATCGTGGATCTCGCGCGGCGCTTCTACCTGCTCAGCCCGCTGCTGATCCTGATCTACATGCTGCTCTCGGGCTTCTCGCCCTTCCGCGCGGCGGCCTGGGGCATCCTGCTCTCCATCATCATCATGGCGGTCACCGCGCTGGTCCACCGCATCGTGATCCAGCGGCAGAACCCCTTCGCCGCCCTGCCGGGCGCGGTGAACGAGACCATCCGCGCCTGCTTCGGCGCGCTGCACGGCTCGGTGCGGGAAGTGCTGCAGCTGGTCGCCGTCTGCGCCGCGGCGGGCATCGTCGCGGGCGTGATCGGGCTGACCGGAATCGGCGGGCGCTTCGCCTCGCTGCTGCTCGATATCGCCTCGGGCCTACCGATCGCGGCGCTGATGTTCGCCATGATGGTGGCGATCATCCTCGGCATGGGCGTGCCGACCACCGCCGCATACGCCATCGCCGCCGCCGTGGTCGCGCCCGGCCTGACGCGCATGGGCATCGAGCCGCTGGTCGCGCACATGTTCATCTTCTACTTCGCCGTCCTGTCGGCCATCACTCCACCGGTCGCACTCGCCTCCTTCGCGGCCGCGGGAATGGCGGGGGGCGATCTGTGGAAGACATCGATGACCGCGGTGCGCTTCGGCCTCGCCACCTTCATCGTGCCCTACATGTTCTGGATGTCGCCGGCGCTGCTGGGCCAAGGCACCACGATGGAGGTCGCGCAGGCGGTCGCCACCGCGCTGCTCGGCGTCTGGCTGCTCGCCTCCTCGACGGAAGGGTGGATGCTGCGAGGTCCGCTCACGATGCCGCTGCGCCTCGCCTCCGCCGCCACCGCGATCGCGCTGATGGTGCCCGAGAAATCGACGGACCTCATCGGCATCGCCGCAGCGGTGCTCATCATCGCCTGGCAGGCGCGCGCACATCGCGGACCGGCGCGCGCATGAGCATCCCGGCGGAGGCCGCCGCCGCGATCGTCGCGGCCGGGCGCCGCATGGATGCCATGGGCTGGGTGCCGGCCACGGCGGGGAACATCTCCGTCCGGCTCGGCCCGGACCGCGTCGCCATCACGCGGTCCGGCCGGCACAAGGGGATGCTGGCGCCGGCGGACGTGATGGCGGTGGATGCCGCCGGCGCGGCCATCGAGCCGGGGGCCAGGCCGTCCTACGAGACGCTTCTGCACTGCGGGATCTACCGCCGCTTCGCACAGGCCGGCGCGGTGCTGCACGGCCATTCGGTGGCCAACACCGTGCTCTCGCGCCGCGCGGGCGGCGCCATCCGCCTCGCGGGCTACGAACTGCTCAAGGTCTTTCCCGGCGGGCCGACGCATGAGGCGGCGGTGGAGCTGCCGGTGCTCGACAACGACCAGGACATCGCCCGCCTGCAGGCCGCGCTCGACGCGCTGTGGGACAGCGAGCCCGATGCGCCGCCGGGCTACTTGATCCGCGGCCACGGGGTCTATGTATGGGGCCCCGGCATGGACCAGGCGATGGCCCGGCTCGAGGCGCTCGAGTTCATGCTGCTCTGTCACCTTGAGGAAGGGAGGCACACGCGATGAGCCTGCTCACGATCCGCGACGCCGCGACCGGCGCCGAGACGCTCAAGACCGACGACCCGGCGCGCATCGCCGAGGCGCTGGCCCCGATCGGCGTGCGATTCGAACGCTGGCCCGTCGCCGACCTGCCGGCGGGCGCCGACCCCGAGGCGGTCCTCGCCGCCTACCGCCCGCATCTCGACGCCTTCCTGCAGGAGACCAAGGCGGGCACGGCCGACGTCATCCGCCTGACCGCGGACCATCCGCAGAAGGACGCGATCCGCGCGAAGTTCCTGTCCGAGCACATCCACACCGAGGACGAGGTCCGCTTCTTCCACGAGGGCGCGGGCAATTTCGTCATGCATGTGGGCGGCAGGATCTACGACGCCCACTGCACGCAGGGCGACCTGATCTCCGTGCCGGCCAACACGAAGCACTGGTTCGACGCCGGCGAGGTGCCGCACGTCACCGCGCTGCGCGTCTTCACCGACACCACCGGCTGGACGCCGCACTACACCGGGTCCGACATCGCCGCGCGCATCCCCGTCACGGTGGACTGAGCGCGTGGCGGCGCCCGCCTGCGTGCTGATGGACATCGAGGGCACGACGAGCGCCATCGCCTTCGTGAAGGAGACGCTGTTCCCCTTCGCGGAAGCCGAGCTCGGCGCCTTCCTCGATGCGCATGGGCAGGAGCCGGAGGTCGCCGCCGTCCTCGCCGAGGTGCGCGAGGCCGCGCCCGGCGAGGAGCCTCGCGCCGCGCTGCGCCGCTGGATGGCCGAGGACGCCAAGGTCACGCCGCTCAAGACGCTGCAGGGGCTGATCTGGCGCGCGGGCTTCGAGGATGGGCGCCTCAAGGGGCATCTGTGGCCCGATGTCGCGCCATGCCTGCGCGCCTGGCACGCGGCGGGGGTGCGGCTCGCCATCTATTCCTCCGGCTCGGTCGCGGCGCAGCGGTTGCTGTTCGGCCATTCGGTCGCGGGCGACCTCACGCCGCTCCTCTCGGGCTTCTTCGACACGAAGGTGGGCGGCAAGCGGGAGACGGCCTCCTACGCCGCGATCGCCGCCGCGCTGGGCCTGCCGGCGGACGCGATCGTGTTCCTCTCCGACGTGGCGGAGGAGCTGGACGCGGCGCGCGAAGCCGGGCTCATGGCCTGCCAGCTCGTGCGCGCGGCGGACGGCACCATCGCCGCCGGCCGCCATGCCGAAGCGCCCGACTTCCCCTCGGCGGCGAGGCTGTTCGGGCTTCCGGCCTGAACCGGGCTGCGCCCGCGCGGGTGGCGGAACCGGCATCCGGCGGCTAGATAGGTTTCGTCCCTCGCCACGAACTTCAGGAGATCCGCCATGTTGACGACCTGGTCGGTCGAGGACGGGGCCTGCCGCGTGCGCGACGGCGCCATCTCGGCCCTCACCGCCGCGCTGCCGACGCCCGAGGCGCGCGCCGCCGCCGCCGCCGTCGCGGACCCCGCGGCGCTTCGCCGCGCCGTCTGGATCGACCTGCTCAACCCGACGGCCGAGGAGGTCCGCGCCGTCGAGGCCGCGCTCGCCATCGAGATGCCGACGCGCGAGGAGATGCAGGAGATCGAGAGCTCCTCCCGCCTGTATCGCGAGGACGATGCGCTGTTCCTGACCGCCAACTTCCTGCATGGGGTGGATCAGGGGGAGTACAACTCGACGCCGATCTCCTTCGTCCTGACCGGCACCGCGCTGATCACGGTGCGGCACGCGACGCCCAAGGCCTTCACGGTCTTCGGCGCGCGGGCGCAGCGCCACCCCGGGCAGCTGCTGGTTTCGGCGGATGCGGTGATGCTGCATCTGTTCGAGCAGATCGTGGACCGCCTCGCCGACGTGCTCGAGAAGGTCGGCGCCGACATGGACCGCGCCTCGCAGCGCACCTTCCGCGCCGAGCGCGAGAACCTCAAGGCCAACCGCAAGGGCAACCAGCTCAAGACGACGCTGGTCACCCTCGGCCAGGTCGGCGAGGTGACGATGCGCGTCTCCGACACGCTGCTCGGCCTTACGCGCATCCTGACCTTCGTGGGCGCCGAGAAGGCGAGCGCGATCCGCAAGGAGAACCAGCACATCCTCAAGACGCTGGTGCGCGACGTGCGCTCGCTGGTGGACCACGCGAACGTGCTGCACGGCAAGGCGCAATTCCTGCTCGACGCCGTCCTCGGCCTCATCAACGCCGAGCAGTCGAACATCATCAAGACCTTCACCGTCGCGTCGGTGGCGCTCATGCCGCCCACGCTGATCGCCAGCATCTACGGCATGAACTTCGACCTGATGCCCGAGCTGAGGTGGGATTTCGGCTATCCGCTCGCCGTGGCCATGATGGTGGTCAGCGCCATCCTCCCGATCGTCTATTTCCGCCGCAAGGGCTGGCTGTAGGGCGGCTTCCGCCAGGCCGCGGAACGCGCCAGCCTCCGGGGGCGATCCGCATCTCCCGCGACGTCATCCCAGGAACCCGAACGCCATGGCCGAACCGACCCGCGTCCCCGCTTCCGTCGCCACCTGCCGCTGGGGGGCGTTCGACGCCTCCTTCCCGCCGGTGGCTTCCATCGCTCCCGGTGAGGTCGTCATCCTTGAATGCCTCTCCGGCGGGCCGGAGCAGATGCCGCCGCAGGAGAAGATGATGGCGGTGCCCGCGGCGCTGCGCGAGATCCACGCGACGCTGCCGCGCCTCGGCGCGCACGTCATCACCGGCCCCGTCGAGGTGCGCGGCGCCGAGCCCGGCGACGCGCTGCGCGTGGACATCGAGAGGATCGAGCTCGGCGCCGACTGGGGCTTCTGCGGCTTCCGCCCGCTGTTCGGCACGCTGCCCGAGGACTTCCCATATCGCCGCACCCTGCACATCCCGGTGGACCGCGCGAAGAAGACCTGCCGCCTGCCCTTCGGCCCGTCCGAGAGCGGGCTCGAACTGCCCCTCGCCCCCTTCTTCGGCGTGATGGGCGTCGCCCCGCCGCGCGAGTGGGGGATGCTCAACACCAAGGAGCCGCGCGCCATCGGCGGCAACCTGGACAACAAGGAACTGACCGAGGGCAGCACGCTGTTCCTGCCGGTGTTCAACGACGGCGCGCTGTTCTCCGCCGGCGACGGCCACGGCGTGCAGGGCGATGGCGAGGTCTGCATCAACGCGCTGGAGATCTGCCTGACCGGCCATTTCCGGCTGTCGCTGATCAAGGGCGGCGGGGCGCGCGACCCGGCGCTGAAATGGCCGCGCGCGGAGACGCGCACGCACTACATCACCATGGGCATGCACGAGGATCTCGACCTCGCGATGAAGCAGGCGCTGCGCGAGATGATCGCCTTCATCTGCTCGCGCACCAACCTCAGCGACGCAGACGCCTACCAGTTCTGCTCGCTGGCGGCGGATTTCCACGTCACCCAGACGGTGAACGGGGAGAAGGGCGTGCACGGGATGCTGCGCAAGGGCCTGCTGTTCTGACCCTGTGCCGGGCGTCAGTGGCGCGGCCGCGCCCCCGGTGCCACCCAGATGCCCTGCGGCGGCGCCCAGCCGGGCTGCGGGGCGATCGTCGGGTCTGGCGGGCAGAGCGGCCGCAGCGCGCCGCAATCCCAGACGAAGCGGTCGCCCCGCCCGGTGAGCTGCCCGCCGTGCTCGAACCGGCATTCGCAGAGCTTGCCCGCCAGGCAGGCGGTCTGCCCCTCGCGTCCGGCGACGCAGGCGGGCGGCTCCTGCGCGAAGGCGGGCAGGGCGGCCAGGGACAGCAGGACCAGCAGGCGACGCATCGCGCCAGCCTGCACCGGAAGGATTGACGACCGGTTGCCGCGGCGCTCTTGACGCATCCCCCGTAGCCTGGGCTACCTAGACCCTGACCGGCGTCAAGACCGGGTTCCTCGCCGCCCCTGTCGTCGGGCCGCGGCGACAGGGGGGTGGGCCAGGTAGACCGATGGTTTCCGCGCGTTCCCGCAGCGCGGGCCTCACAGCGTGTTCGAAGGTTGCGCCATGCCGTTCACCGACCCGGGGCCCGCCGCCTCCGTCCCAGCCGCCTTTGTCCGCCTGGTCGGCAGCCGCGCCTGGTCGCGGCGCCTCGCCGACATCTCGCGCAGGATGCAATCAGGGCCGCTTTCCGGCCGCGCCGCGCAGCAGCGCCACGCGCTGGAACTCGCGCTCGATCGTGCCACGGACCCCTCGGCTCTGGCCAAGGCCAGCCCGGCCGAACGCCGCGTGCTGCACTTCGCGGCCGACGCGGTGCGCCTGGCGCGCAGCCTGCCCGAGGGGCCGCGGAGCCGCCTGCGCGCCCTGCTCCAGGAAGGGCTGAGCGGGGAGGCGACGCTGATGCCGCTGTTCCACCTGCTGCGCTGCGCCGCGCTGTATCGCGCGCGCGGCTTCACGGTGGAATTCGCGGGCCTCGCCGAGGAAGCGCCCTTCGACCTGCGGATCGCGCGCGAGGGCACGATGGCCGAGGTCGCCTGCGAGACCGTCTCGGCCGAGGACGGCCGCCCGGTTCATCGCGGCGACTGGTGCGCGCTGGTGGACCGCGTGCATCCCGGGCTGCAGACCTGGCTCGCCGCGCATCCCGGCCGCTACCTGCTGAAGATGACGCTGCCCGAGGGCCTCGACGGGCCGGACAAGACGCTCGCGCTCCAGGAGCGCATCATGGCGCTGCTCGCCGCACAGAAGCGCCAGGACAGCAGCGCGGATGCGGTGCTGAAGCTCGACCCGCTGGTGCTGGCCGGGGCGCAGGCCGGCGCCGCCCTGCCGCAGAACCTGCGCGCGCAGTTCGGGCCGGAGGCGCATCTCGCCGTCACCGCCGACCCCAAGGGCGGCAGCGTCTTCGTCATGGCCGCGCGGGCGGGGCGCGAGAACGCGGTCGCACAGGCCGTGACGGGACGGATGCGCCTTGCTGCCGAGACGCGGCTGAGCGGCAGCCTGCCTGGCATCCTCTCGGTCTTCGTGGACGACCTCGATCGCGCGGAATGGCGGTCGCTGCGCGAGACGCTGGAACTCGAAGGCGCGGTGCGTCGTTTCCTCACCGAGCCCGCCGGCCGGCGCGTCGTCGCCGCCGCCTGCGCCTCGCGCATGGAGATGTTCGCCATGGCCCCGCCCGACGCGGCACCGGAGGGCGAGCTGCGCTTCCGCAACCCTTCGCACCCGGCCTGCCGCCTGCCGGCCCTGGCGCCCGCCATCACCTCGTCGGATTGAGGCCGGCGGTCGAACATGCTTCGACCGTCGTCATAAACCCGCCTTCCTTCGGAATCCGGTTTGCGTCCTTGTTTGGCGCGCTGCCGTCCGCCCGAAGGGCTTCGCGCCGCTCGGCGCGAAGCCAAGCAAGCCGAAGCCCGGTCCCGGTGCCTGAGGGCCGGGAGAAACGGGCAGCAGCGATCGAAGCAAGCGACCGCCGGTATCATACCAACGGCCCTATCAAGTGACCGCTGTCCATTTTCGTGTAGCGATGGACGTGATGCGCGCTGGTTCGGCGACGAGAGCGTTCCAGGCGTCGCAGCATGCGTCGAGGATGTCGTCGTAGGTGTCGTAGACGCGGTTGCTGAGGTGGTTCTGCCGGAGGAACTGCCAGACGTTTTCGACCGGGTTGAGCTCGGGCGAGTAGGGCGGCAGTGGCAGCAGGCTGATGTTGTCGGGGATGCGCAGCTTG
>Ga0207950_100456_pt1 | contig 13836 bp, 15 predicted proteins | sample Subbio11_8B_AprC_FD_184814 | JGI IMG/M metagenome (GOLD analysis project Ga0207950, IMG submission 184814) | Serpentinite rock and fluid subsurface biosphere microbial communities from McLaughlin Reserve, California, USA - CR11_8B_AprC (SPAdes) | ecosystem: Environmental > Terrestrial > Deep... | reverse complement strand
TGAGAAGCAGTTTGGCAAGGGGGCGATCATGCGGCTGGGCAGCGAGACTAACCCGCTCGAGCAGGGGATCATCTCCACCGGCTCGATGTCGGTCGATCTGGCGCTGGGGGTCGGCGGCGTGCCGCGCGGGCGTGTCGTCGAGATCTACGGCCCGGAAGCGGGCGGCAAGACCACCCTGAGCCTGCATATCGTGGCCGAGGCGCAGCGCGCCGGCGGCGTGGCGGCTTTTATCGACGCCGAGCACGCCCTCGATCCGGGCTACGCCAAGGCGCTCGGCGTCAACACCGACGACCTGCTCGTTAGCCAGCCCGACACCGGCGAGCAGGCGCTCGATATCGCCGAGCTGCTGGTGCGCAGCGGCGCTGTGGACGTGGTGGTGATCGACTCGGTGGCGGCGCTGGTGCCCCGCGCCGAGATCGAGGGAGAGATGGGGGACAGCTTCGTGGGATTGCAGGCGCGCCTGATGAGCCAGGCGCTGCGCAAGCTGACCGGCGTGCTGTCTAAGAGCAAGACCACCATGATCTTCATCAACCAGATCCGCGAGAAGATCGGCGTGATGTACGGCAATCCCGAAACCACCCCGGGTGGGCGGGCGCTGAAGTTTTACGCCTCGGTCCGCCTCGAGGTGCGCCGCATCGGCGATGTTAAGTCCGGTGCGGATAAGGTTGGCAACCGGGTGCGGGTTAAGGTCACCAAAAACAAGGTCGCCTCGCCCTTTAAGGAGGCCGAAGTGGAGATCATGTTCGGTCGCGGGATCGATAAGCTTGGCGATCTCATCAATATTGCCGCCGACCTCGACATCATCCAGAAGTCGGGGAGCTTTTTCAAGTACGAGGGCGCCAACATCGGGCAAGGTAAAGAAAAAGCCGCGGCCTTCCTGCAAGATAATCCGGCCACCGCTGAGGAGATCAGGGCCAAGGTGGTAAGCGCTATTAAGGGAGAGCCCGGCAAGTATAAGGGCAAAGCTAGCAGCGATGCTGAGGAGGGCGAATGAATCTCCCGGTGCTCGAGCTCCTGCTGGCCTTGCTGGTCGGCTTGGGCTTGGGCCTGCTGCTGCGCCAGCGCCGTGACCGGAACCTGCTCGAGCAGGCCAGAGGTGAAGCTGAACGTATCAGGGGTGAAGCCGAGCGCATCAGGCGCGACGCTGACCGTGAGACCAAGCGCCTGTTGCAGCAGGCCGAAGCTGAGACCCGCGAGCTGATCGGCGCCGAGCGGAGTCGGCTCGAGCAGGAGGCTGAGCGTGCTAAACAGCTCTTGGAGCAGGAGTTGGCGCGCACCCGGCAGACCTTACAGGCCGAGTTCGACCGCACCCGCGAGGATCTGGAGCGGGAGCGGCAGGCGCTGCGCGAAGCCCGGCAGGAGCTGCGCCGCGACCGTGACAAGGTTGAGGTAATCGAGGAGCGCCTAACCCGCCGGGGTGAGCAGCAAGATGCCCGCGCTATTAAGCTTGACGAGCTAGAAGAGCGCCTCAACGAGCGGATCGAGGCCCTCAAGCAGCGCGAGGAGGTGCTGTTAGAGCAGGAGGCGGGGCTCGAGCAGCGGATTTATGAGATCGCTCAGCTCAGCCGCGAGCAGGCTAAAGAGATCGTCTTGCACCGGCTTGACGCCGAACTCGAGCGCGAAAAGGCGGGCCGCATCCGCTACGCCATTGAGCGGGCCGAGGTCGAGGCCAAGCGCAAGAGCTTTAATATCATCGCCCAGGCCATCCAGCGCAGCGCCAGCGAGGTCTCGGCGGCCATTAGCGTGTCGGTGGTGCCGATCCCCAGCGATGCCATGAAGGGGCGGATCATCGGCCGCGAGGGGCGCAATATCCGCACCTTCGAGGCCCTGACCGGCGTGGATCTGATCATCGACGACACCCCGGAGGCGGTGCTGCTCTCCTCGTTTAACCCCTTGCGCCGTGAGGTGGCCAAGCTGGCGCTCTCGGAGCTGGTCGCCGACGGGCGCATCCATCCGGCCCGCATCGAAGAGGTGGTGCAAAAGGCGCAGCAGGAGATGCAGAGCTATATCCGCGAACGCGGCGAGGAGGCGACCTTAGAGGCCAATGTGGTCGGCTTGAAGCCGGGCATGGTGCAGCTCTTGGGTCGCATGCACTTTCGCACCAGCTACGGTCAGAACGTGCTAAAGCACTCGGTGCAGGTAGCCCACCTGTCCGGCATTATCGCGGCTGAGTTGGGACTGGATGAGGCGCTGGCGCGCCGCGCCGGGCTGCTGCACGATATCGGCAAGTCCATCGACCGCGAGATTGAAGGGAGTCATACCGAAATTGGCGCCAACCTGGGCCGGCGCTTCGGCGAGCCCAAAGAGGTAATCGATGCCATCGCCTGGCACCACGAGCTAGACCGTGCCGAGACGCTCTATCCGGTGATCGTGCAGGCGGCAGATGCCATCTCGGCGGCGCGCCCAGGCGCACGGCGTGAGACGCTCGAGACCTACCTAAAGCGCTTAGAGGCGCTCGAGACGATCGCTACCAGCTTCCCCGGTGTGGAGAAGTCTTACGCTATTCAGGCCGGGCGCGAGATCCGCATCATCGTCGAGCCCAGCCAGGTCGATGACGCCTCGGCGGTGCTGCTGGCCCGCGATATCGCCAACCGCATCGAACAGGACATGGAATACCCCGGCCAGGTACAAGTGACTGTGGTCAGGGAGTCGCGCGCGGTGGAGTATGCGCGCTAGAGCTATGGCGGCAAAGGCGCTAGATAGGTATACTCTCCAGTGGCGTGGTGGCGCTAGGTGACAGGGATGGATAGCGATGGCAATAGGTGACGAACTTAAACTCTTTTCCGGCTCGGCCACGCCGGAGTTAGCTCGCGCGGTGGCCTGCCATCTGGGGCAAGAGCTGGCGCGCAGCATCGTATCGCAGTTTCCCGACGGCGAAACGCGCATCCAGATCGGAGAGTCGGTGCGCGGCGCCGATTGCTACATCATCCAGTCCACTTGTGCGCCGGTCAACCATCACCTAATGGAGCTGTTGGTGTTCGTCGACGCTTTGCGGCGGGCCTCAGCCTGGCGGGTAAACGCGGTCATCCCCTATTTCGGCTACGCCCGGCAGGACAAAAAGGTGCAGGGGCGCGAGCCGATTACCGCTAAGCTGGTGGCCAACCTGCTGGAAACGGTCAAGGTCGATCGGGTCATTACCGTCGATCTGCACGCCGGCCAGATCCAAGGCTTTTTTGACGTGCCGGTCGATCACCTAACGGCGCTAGGCATCCTCGGCGATCACCTTAAGGCCAGCGACTTAAGCGACGCGGTAGTGGTGTCGCCCGATGTCGGTCGCGCGCACGAGGCGCGGCGCCTGGCTAACTACCTGGGTCTGCCGCTGGCTATGCTCTATAAGCGCCGCAACAGCCCGACCGAGACTGAGGTCATCCACGTGATCGGCGCGATCAAAGGGCTCCGGCCGATCATGATGGATGATATGATCTCGACCGCTGGCACCATGGTGCGCGGGATCGAGGCGCTGCTTAAGCTAGGTGCCCACCCTGACGCGACCCTCGTTGCTACTCACGCCGTTTTTACCCCCCCCGCCCTTGACCGGCTTAAGCACCCAGCTATCAGTGCGGTCTATGTCACCGATACCGTGCCATATCACGGCCAGAGCGAGCGTATCAAGGTGCTTTCGGTGGCCGGACTGCTGGCGGCCGCCATTCGCAACGTTCACGAGAACGGTTCGGTAAGCGCCCTGTTTCCACCCAAGAGCTTTGAGGAGGAGAAATGAAGTTACTGGCAAGCAGACGTACCCCAGGCAAGGCCGGCGCGCTGCGCCTGGCCGGGCAGATGCCTGCGGTGGTATACAACCGAGAGCTTAATATCCCTATCGCAGTCGACTTAAAGACCTTTGATCGGGTGTTCCGCGTACAAGGGACCTCGAGCATTATCGATTTAGAGATCGATGGCCAGAACCACGAGGTCTTGGTCAAGCAGGTGCAGATGGATAAGCGCAAGCGCCTCCCTGTTCACGCTGACTTCTACGCGGTCACCGCCGGTCAACTGGTCGATGTCTACATCCCGCTTGAGTTTGTGGGCACAGCGGCTGGGTCGCGTGAGGGTGGCCAGCTCGACGTGCAGCGCCGCGAGGTGCATATCAGCATCCTGCCCCGCCTTATCCCGCAGCACCTGATGGTCGATGTCAGCGCGCTCAAGATCGGCGACTCCTTGCACGTCTCCGACCTCAAAGCGCTTCTCCCCGCTGAAGCCGAGATCCTCGATGACCTCGAGCTGACCCTGGTAGCGGTAGTACCGCCGCGCGTAGCGGAGGAAACGGTTGCCGAAGCTGCGGCTACTGAGCCAGAAGTCATTGCCAAGGGCAAGGAAGAAGAGGAGTAAGACTGGAACGCCCAGCCTCTCTAGTGGTCGGGCTAGGCAACCCTGGCCCGGCTTATGCACAGACCCGGCACAACGCCGGGTTTCTGGTCTTGGACGCGCTGGCGCGCCGACAAGGGCTGGCGTTTCGTCGCGGTCGGCTGGCCGAGGAGGCGCCCTGGGGCCGGGTGACCCTCCTTAAGCCCCAGTCCTACATGAACCGCTCCGGCCAGGTGGTGCAGGCATATGCCACCCGCCAGAGCCTCACCCCCAATCAGCTGCTGGTGGTCCATGACGACCTGGACCTGCCGCTAGGGCGCTTGCGCTTTAGGCAGGGCGGTGGCGCCGGCGGCCAAAAGGGGGTCTCTGACATCGCTGCACGGCTTGGCCCTGATTTTTATCGCCTCAAGGTCGGTATCTCACGTCCGCCTGAGGGTATCACCGCCGAGAGCTGGGTGTTAAGCCGCTTCCGCGACGACGAAGCGGCGCTGCTGGCGCAAGTCCTCGAGTGCGCCGCCGAGGCGCTTGAGGTGTTCGTGCAAGAAGGCTTCACAGCGGCTGCTAACCGCTTTAACGGGCTCATCATCGAGGCCGACCCCACACCGTGAGAAGCCGACTTGTCACGCCGTACCAGATGCCAAATCCCCCCAACCCCCCTTGGTAAGGGGGGCTTAAAGCAAGCCGGGGGGATTAACGTCATGGCCACTGCGTGGCGTATAGAATAAAAGCGCCCATTATGACCACGCTGATCCGCGCTCAGTTATTTCATACCCCCGGCAACCCCTTCACTCAGCCGTCCGTGTTGGAGGCTGTTGCGGATGGCGCTATCGCCTTTCGGGGGCGCATCCTGGCGGTAGGGGAGTTCGCCGCGCTGCGGCGGGACTATGCCGAGGCGCCGGTCATCGATGCGCGAGGGATGATCCTCCTGCCAGGACTGGTTGACACCCATGTGCACTATCCGCAGCTCCCGATAGTGGGCGCGATGGGCCTGCGCCTGCTCGACTGGCTTAAGACCCGTACCCTGCCGCACGAAGAGGCCTTTGCCGAGCCGGACTACGCGCGTGCACAGGCGCGGCGGTTTTTGCGGCTCTTGGCTAGCAACGGCACTACCGCGGCCTTAGTGTTCGGCGCGCACTTCGCCGGGGCGATGCAGGTCTTTTTCGAGGAGGCCGAGCAGCTGGGGCTGCGCATCACCAGCGGGCTGGTATTAGGCGACCGGCAGCTAACACCGGCCCTGCACACTACTCCGGAGCGGGCCTACCAGGAGAGCCGGGCGCTGCTGGAGGCCTGGCACGGGCGCGGGCGCCTGCGCTACGCGGTCACGCCGCGCTTCTCGCTCTCGTGCAGCGAGGCGCTGTTGGAGGTGTGCCGTGCTCTGCTGCAAGAGGCTCCCAGCGTTTATTTCACCACCCACCTCAATGAAACCGCCGAGGAGGTCGCTGCGGTCGCCGCGCTCTTTCCCTGGGCTGAGGACTACCTGGCTACCTATGAGCGCTTCGGCTTGGTGGGGCCGCGCTCGGTCTTTGCTCACAACCTCCACGCTAGCGACGAGCAGCTCGAGCGGCTGGCCAGGGGGGGCTCGAGCGTGGCCCACTGCGCCAGCAGCAACGCCTTTTTGGGCAGCGGCCTGTTCCCGCTGCGCCGCCACCTGGCTCATAACCTCACCGTGGCCCTCGGCAGCGACGTGGGGGCTGGGACCGGCCTGTGCCTGCTCGGCGAAGCGCTAGCGGCTTACCAGGGGCAGATGTTGCAAGGCTACCCACTCACCCCGGCCCAACTCCTCTATCTGGCGACCCGTGCCGGGGCCGAAGCGCTTAAACTAGCCGACGAGATAGGCGACTTAAATCCTGGCAAGAGCGCTGACTTCGTGTTGCTGCGCCCGCCCGCCGGGAGCACGCTCGAGGCCGTGTTGCAGCACAGCCCTTCAGCGGAGGCTACGCTGGGGGCGCTGTTTACGCTGGCGCGCCAGGAGAGCGTAGCCGAGGTCTACGTAGCGGGCAAGCCGCTGCTTAAGCGCGCAGGCTTCTCTTAATCACCTTTTTTAACCACCTTGGCCTCAAGGCGAGGTTTCTTATCCGATCTTGACAGTCGGATTTAAAGTTGCTATGGTTCGACTAATACCGAGTATCTGACTCGGAATTAGCTAAGCGGGAGAGTTACCCATGAACGTTTGTTCGCCACCGCGTATGAAACCAGGGCGACCACAGGGGGTCGCCCCCACTCGAATGCTTAACTTCGGATTTTCTAAGGAGCGTGGTCAAAATGTCTACTGAAGGCCAGCCGGAAAGCCTAAGCGGCAAGCCCGCAAGCGCCGTAGCGCCTGGCAAAGAGCACGATACGCTAGCAGCAAGCGGCCCAGAGCTGGACAAGGCGCCTGGCCACTGGCTGTTGGCGCGTATGGGCAAGCGGGTGTTGCGTCCGGGTGGCCGTGAACTGACCGAGAAACTGATTACTGCGCTGAAGATCACTCCGGCCGATGACGTGGTCGAGTTCGCGCCAGGGCTGGGATTCACTGCCGGGCTAGTATTGCTGCGCCAGCCCCGCACTTACACTGGCGTCGAGCGCGACGAGTCGGCTGCGGCCGTGGCGCGCCGAGCGGTGGCTGGGCCAGCCCGGCGGATCATCGTGGGAGATGCCGGGCAGAGCGGGCTGGCGTCGGGCTGTGCCTCAGCCGTGTACGGCGAGGCGATGCTGACTATGCAAAGCGATACCCAAAAGGCCGGGATCGTGCAGGAGGCGGCGCGCCTGTTGAGATCGGGCGGGCGCTATGGGATCCATGAGCTCTGTCTTAAGCCCGATGACCTGACCGAAGAGATGAAACTGGAGATCCAGCGCGAACTGGCTCAGGCCATCCGCGTGAATGCCCGCCCGCTGACGGTGGGGGAGTGGAAGGCGCTACTAGCCGGGGCGGGGATGCAGGTCAAGTTCGAAGCTACCAACCCGATGCACCTGCTCAAACCGGCGCGGATGGTGGCGGACGAAGGGATACTGCGCGCACTGAAGATCGCCTTCAATATCCTGCGCACACCCGCTGCCCGGCGACGGGTCCTGCATATGCGGGCCATACTCAACCGCTATGCCGATAACCTGAGCGCGGTGGCGCTGGTCGCAGTCAAGCCATGAATGGGCAGCATGGAGCCGATGGTCATGCTCTTACCACTGGTCAAATGAAAGGAGAGATCAATGCTATCCCCTTCAATCCAACCACCTACCCTCCTGCCAAGAGCGCTAGCTCTCTTGGCGGCGCTACTGGTTTTATTGGTTATCCCGGTCGGCTCAGCGCAGGCGGCTAAGCTGCCCAAGCTGGTGCTGGCGGGTCCCGCGGGTACGGTCTCCTATCCCCTCATCCACATGGTGGAGAGCGGCGCCTTGCAGGAGGTGGCCGACCAGGTGGAGCTGGTGTTCTGGCGCAACCCGGATCAGCTGCGGGTGCTGGCCCTGGAAGGCCGGGCGGATTTCATCGCCATGCCCAGCAACGTAGCTGCCAACCTGTATAACCGCGGGGTGGAGCTGAAGCTGCTCAATGTCTCGGTCTGGGGGGTCTTGTGGCTGGTCTCGCGGGATCCGGCGCTACAGACCCTGGCAGATTTCAAGGGTCAGGAGATCGCCATACCCTTCCGGGGCGACATGCCCGACATCGTCTTTGGCCTGGTGGCGGAGGGCCAGGGGCTGGACCCGCGGCGCGACTTCACGCTGCGCTACGTGGCCAGCCCACCGGATGCCATGCAGCTCCTGGTTGCGGGGGTAGTGAACCACGCCTTGCTCTCGGAGCCCTCGGCCTCCATGGCCCTGCGACGAGTCCCGGGCCTGTCCCGCAGCGTAGATCTGCAGAGCGAGTGGGGCCGTGTCTTTGAGACCGCGCCGCGCCTACCCCAGGCAGGCATCGCCGTCTTGGGCGAGGCCCGGCACAATGCTGAGCTGATAGCGCGCTTTCAGGCCGCCTACGCGGCGTCGCTGCAGTGGTGCCAGGATCACGCCGCCGAGTGCGGTGAGCTGGTGGCCCGGCGGATCGATCTGCTCACCGCTGAGGCGGTGGCAGACTCCATCGCTGTAAGCCAGCTGCGCTTTGTCGAGGCTGCTGAAGCCCAGCCCGAGCTAGAGGCCTTCTTTGCCCGGCTGCTGCTAAGGGAGCCGGCCTTAGTAGGTGGCAGGTGGCCGGATGCGGGCTTCTATTACCCCGCTGCCAGATAAAGGCCCGCGCGCCTGGCTGACCTACCTGTGGCGAGGCGGCCGCGCAGCCTTAGGCCTGCTGATCTTCCTGGCCCTGTGGGACTGGGGCAGCCGCTTTTACAGCGAGCTGATCCTGCCCAGTCCCTGGGTCACCTTCACCACCCTGGTCGGCCTGTTGGCAGAGGGCAACGGTTGGTCTGAGCTGGCCGCCACTGCGCGGCGTGCCCTGGCGGGGTTTGCCCTCTCTCTGGTGGTAGGCAGCGCGCTGGGCCTGCTGGCCGGGCTGTCTGTAACCGCCAAGCTAATGTCCCGCCCGGTCATCACCCTGCTGTTAGGCACGCCTCCCATCGCCTGGCTGGTGCTGGCGGTGCTGTGGTTCGGCGCCGGGGACGCCACACCGGTCTTTACCGTGTTCATCGTTACCTTCCCCATCATCTTCGTGGCCGCCTTGCAGGGCGCCCACACCCTGGACGGCCAGCTGCGCAACCTGGCCCGCGCCTATCGGCTGCCCGCGAGCATGATCCTGATCGACATCTACCTGCCCCATGTGGTCTCTTACCTGTTTCCGGCCTGGGTGGTGGCCCTGGCCATGTCCTGGAAGGTGGCGGTGATGGCCGAGCTGCTGGCTACCGCCGACGGTGTGGGCGCGGCCCTGGCGGTCTCCCGCTCCCACCTGGATACCGCCGCTACCATGGCCTGGATCGTCGCTGTGGTGTGCCTGCTGCTGCTAGTAGAGTACCTGTTGCTGGACCCCCTCAAGCGGAAGCTGGAGAGCTGGCGGACGGCATGACCCTGCTTATCGAAGGTCTCTCGCACCGCTTTGGCCAGACCGAGGTGCTGACGAATATCGAGTTGAGGCTATCCGCTGGGGAGGCGGTGGCCCTGGTCGGCCCTTCCGGCTGCGGCAAGACCACCCTGCTCAATCTAATTGCTGGCCTGCTCCGGCCTTCGGCGGGACGCATCGAAAATGGCTATCCCGCCACTAGCTATCTCTTCCAGCAGCCCTGCTTGCTGCCCTGGCAGACCGCGCTGGACAATATCGCCTTGGGCCTCAAAGCGCGGGGCATGCCCAGGCGGGAGCGCCAGACCCGGGCGCGGGGCCTGGGACACCAGCTGGGCCTTACCGATGCCGATCTGAAGAAATACCCCAGCGCCCTGTCAGGCGGTATGAAAAGCCGGGTCGCCCTGGCGCGAGCCTGGGCACTGGAGCCCGAGTTGCTGCTGCTTGACGAGCCCTTCTCGGCCCTGGATGTTGGACTCAAGGCGGAGCTTTACAACTTACTGCTAGACCAGCTGATGGCGCGGGGCACCAGTCTGCTCCTGGTTACCCACGATCTGATGGAGGCGGTGCGCCTGGCCGACCGTCTGCTGATGATGGCGCCCTGTCCAGGCCGTATCGTGGGCGAGTTCAAACTGGAGCGGCCCCGGCTGGCGCGGGACGAGATGTGGGTCTACCAGGCTACCGCGCGGTTCATGCAGGCGCCGGAGGTGCGGGCGGGGTTCGGCCTGCCACCAAGCGGTCAAGATTGCGCTGAACACCTGGGTGCGAGCAGCCAAGCGCCTGCCGACATGGTGGCCGCGGCCAGCTGGCGATAGCGGGTGAGGGTAGCGCCGCGAGCCGCCGCTGCGGTAAGCTAGTAGGCAATGAAAATCGAGCGCATTGAACTGCGAGAGGTAGCCGTTAGGCTCAAGTTCCGTTTCGAGACCAGCTTTGGCGTCGAGCAGGAGCTGCGCAAGCTGCTTCTGACCCTCTACAGCGAAGGGCTGGAGGGCTACGGTGAGTGTACAGCGGGGATCATGCCCGGCTACAGCTATGAAACCGTCGAGAGCGCCTGGCAGGTGTTGACGGAGTTCATCATCCCCCAGGTGGTCGGCAAGGACTACGCCACTCCGGCCCAGCTGCTAGATGATTTGCGGCTGATTCGGGGCCACAACATGGCCGTGGCGACCATCGAAAACGCCTTCTGGGACGCACAGGCCAAAGCGGCAGGGGTGCCGCTCTGGGTGCTGTTGGGCGGAGTGCGCACCGAGATCCCGGTCGGTGCCTCCTTAGGGATTCAGCCCAGCATTGACGAGACCGTGGCGCTAGCCCAGCGACACGCAGCAGAGGGCTATAAGCGCCTTAAGTTCAAGATTAAACCCGGTTGGGACGCAGCACCGCTGCGCGCGGTGCGCGCCGCCTTCCCAGAGATGCCCCTAACGGTAGACGCCAACAGCGCCTATCGCCTCACTGAGGCGCGAGTATTTCAACAGCTCGACGAGCTGGGATTGGACTATATCGAGCAGCCGTTGGCCCATGATGATCTGGTCGATCACGCACAGTTGCAAGCCTTGCTGGCAACGCCCATCTGCCTGGACGAATCGATCCACTCGCCCGAGGACGCCCGCAAAGGGTTACAGCTCGGCTCGGGGCGGGTGATCAACCTCAAGCAGGGGAGGATGCGTGGGCTTTTGGCGGCGCGGCGCGCCCACGAGGTGGCTGTCTCGTTTGGTGCGCCGGTCTGGTGCGGGGGGATGCTCGAGCTAGGCATCGGGCGGGCTACCAATCTCCACCTCAGCAGCCTGCCGGGCTTTACCCTGCCCGGCGATACGGCCAGCGCCAGCCGCTATTGGGACGAGGATATCGTCGAACCTCAGCTCGATGCTCAAGACGGCCTACAGCGCATCCCGCCGGGCCCCGGCTTGGGCGTGACGATCAAGCGCGACTTGCTGGCGCGCCTAACCGTGCGCCGCGCTACTAACTAACCTAACTAACCGGTGCCGGCTAAGTCTTCTAAAAACTCGCGCTGCAGCCGGATGGCGATCTGGCTGCGCAGGCGGTCGAGCGCCTCGGAGTCGAGCTGCTCGCGGTCCAGCAAGCGGTCGAAGTGCTTCATGGCGTTGGCAATGGCCTGCTCCAAGCTCTTGCCGCGCATCACCATCAGATCGACGCGCAAGATCAACAGCTCGAGCACCAGGTTGTTGATGCAGGTTTCACCAAAAGAACTTTTTTCCCCGGCCGGTGGGCTTAGCACTATCTCACCCCCTTCGTGGCGGGCTGTAGGATGCTTTAACTATGAAAGCTCCAGCGGGCAGGGGCTAGAGGCGAATGTCCTAGCGCGGGCTGGATTTAGGGATGATTGAGCCGGCTAATCTTCGCGGTGTCTACGCAGTGCTGCTCTATTATTGCGGCCCACTCACGGTCGGCGCGCTGGGCAGGGTTCACTTTGAGGGCCTGTATCTCTACGTCGGCTCGGCGCTGGGGTCGGCGGGCTTGGGTCGATTAACGCGGCACCGGCAGGTCTACCTCGGCCGGCGGAGAAAGCGGCACTGGCATATCGACTACCTGCTGGCGGTAGGCGCGTGGCGCGGCGCCTACTGGCGCGAGGCCGGGCCGGGTGACGAGTGCCGGCTGGCGCAGGCCCTGGGGCGCGATCTGGCGGCGGTGCCGGGTTTTGGCAGCAGCGACTGCCGCTGCCCAGGCCATCTGTTCTACGCCCCTGGTCAGCCGGATCCAGAGGGGCTGCTGAGGGCGTTGGGCTTGAAAAGCTACCACTTCTCGGACGGTACCCAGCGCTGTACCGCTTTAACCAGCTTATGAAGGGAGCTGTATGCCGCGAACTCCTCCGGCGTAAGCCAGGCGTGCGCGTCGTGCTCATCGCTGCGCCTTACCTCGCCGCTAAGGTACTCGGCGCGGTAGATAATCAGCACCATCGGCTCGCCGGCGCGCATGGTGCTGTAGGCTTCAACCGGGCGGGGCTCGAGCCTCAGATGTACCCCGTCTTGCAGTCCGGCCTCTTCCAGGATCTCGCGCCGCATGGCGTCAAGCGGCTCTTCGCCCGGCAAGACGCGCCCGGACAGGGTCTCCCACAGGCCCGGCCCGGCGTCGCGCTGAGGGCTGCGGCGCATGGCTAGCACCCGCCCCTGCTGATAGATCAGCGCGGCTACGGCGACGATATGCCCCTCAGCCATGAGTCTCAAAGGCGGCGGGGTGTAGCTCCACCCGTTCGGCGACCAGGTTATAGCGGTTTGGCTGGGCGGCGAAGGTGATATCCTCATCAAACCCGAGCGACGTGAGCAGAGCGGCGTGCCGAGCTTGGCGCAAGCCCTGCTCCAGATCAGGGGCGGCCGTAAGCGCGGCCAGCACCAGCTTGGCGCTGTCGCTTAGCGTCAGGGTGGGCTTAAGCGCCAGCAGCTCGCGCGCAATCACCGCTGCGGCTAGCGCGTCGTCGAGCGATACCGCTCCGTCGGTGCCAGCGCAGATTAAGCAGGTCTCGCGGCTGGCTAGTCTCAGGGCGCGTTGGGCCACGGCCTTAGCGTTGACGATGGCGCCGAGCAGCACATGCTTGGCCCCGGCTGCCGCCTCGACCGCCTTGGAGCCGTTGGTGGTGCAGAGCACGGCGCGCTGCTGAGTAAGCGCCAGCCCTTGGGCCTCGATGGGCGAGTTGCCGGCGTCGAACTCGGGGAGGCGCTGGCCGCCTCGCTCTCCAAAGCGCAGCGCAGAGTAGCGCTCGGCCAGTCTAAGCGCTTCGGCGATGTCGGCCACGACCCACAGCCGCGACAGGCCGCCTGCGAACAGTGCGGTGGCGGTAGTGGTCATGCGCAGCACGTCGATGACCACTGCGGTGTCGGTGGGGGTAGCTTGCGAGAGGAGCTGCACGTCGAGTCGCATGGCTTAATCATGGCATTTCGTTGACGGCCTAGCTGGCTTGGGTTAGACTGCCGACAGCCGTAGCGCCTACGGCTTGATTGGGTGAATGAAGCAGCCGGTGGGCTGATTGGGGAGCAAGACCATGATCAAAAAGCAGTTTATTAAGAGCCGCAACGTTGTAAAGCTCACTTTTGAACTCCCTCAGGAGACTGCGGCAGAAGCGGTGCAGCTAATTGCCGATTTTAATGAGTGGAAGCCCGTAGCCTTCAGTCAGCTTAAGAACGGCAAGTGGCAGTTGGTGCAAGAGGTTGAGCCGGGCTGCGAGTATCAGTTCCGCTATCGCCTGCTGCAAGACGGCGCCGAGCGCTACGAGAACGATGCCGAGGCCGATGCGTTCGTACCTAACGACCAAGGTACCACTAACGCTGTGGTGCGCTGCTGAGCTAAGCCTTGGTACCTTGGCTGCCCTTTTCTCACCAGGAGGCGCGGGTAAGGGTGGCCGAACGTAGCTGGACGCTTCAGGAAGGCGATGCCGGGGCTGAGGCAGCCTCGCTAGAGGAGACGCTGGCCCGCTTGGAAGCCGAGTTGCAGGCGCTAGAGGGGCGGCTGCTCGACCCCTGGCGGCTTAGTGTGCGTGAGCGGCGGCGACTTGAGGCGCGCCGCCGAGAGCTGTTTGATGAGCTGTCGCTTTGCTACGACGCTCGCCTGCCCCCGGCGTTGCCGCCCTACTATGC